>Ga0182018_10000074_pt1 | contig 116083 bp, 96 predicted proteins | sample 812P2MmetaG_FD_120490 | JGI IMG/M metagenome (GOLD analysis project Ga0182018, IMG submission 120490) | Permafrost microbial communities from Stordalen Mire, Sweden - 812P2M metaG | ecosystem: Environmental > Terrestrial > Soil > Wetlands > Permafrost | place: Sweden: Stordalen | collected...
ATCGGTCATCGCGCCGAGCAAGTCCTCTTTGCTCTTCACGTGCCTATAGAGTGAGGTCACCGGGGCGTTGAGCCGCGCCGCCACTCCGCGCAGCGAGACGGCGGCCAGGCCCTCGGCGTCCGCGATGGCGATCGCGGATTGAACGATGCGCGCGCGCGTGAGTTCAGGGCCGGCGCGACCGCTCGGACCCTTCGTCGCCCCGTTCGCCACGACCGTCCCCGCGCGAGGCACCGTGCTGACGAGCCCCTCGTCGGCCAAAGCACTCAGCGCGTGCGCAGCCGTCGCCAGTGCCACCTTCCACTTGCGCGCAAGCGCGCGTGTCGAAGGCACACGATCGCCCGGACGCAACTGCCCGGACTCGATCCGTACGCGCAGCGACTCGGCGATGCGCTGATAGGGAGGCGCGCGACCATCGTTCAGCATCGTGAGCATTCCTCTCTGTACTAGTACAAGCAGCCCCATAACCCCGCATGGACGCGCGCGCTCGTTCCTCTGAACTAGCACAGAAAAGGCCTGCTAACGACCCTTTACCGCAGCCGATTCGGGGCTCCGACCGTACAGTGTACTCGTCAACGCGTACAGCGTACGCACCACGGAGGATGCCACCATGAACAAGGTTCGGGTTCTGATATCGGGCGCCGGCGTCGCAGGGCCTGCGCTGGCTTACTGGCTCGCGAGACGGGGCTACGAGACGGTCGTCGTCGAGCGAGCATCGTTGCTTCGCGAGGGAGGGCAGGCGGTCGACTTCCGCGGTCCCGTGCACCGCGCGGTGCTCGAACGGATGGGCATCTGGGACGCGATCCAGGAGCGGCGCACCACCCCGGGGGCGCTGCTCCTCGTGGACAGGGACGACGACGTTCGCGCGACGCTGCCGGAGTCGATGCTGTCGGGCGACGTCGAGGTCTTGCGCGGTGACCTGTCCCGCATCCTCTACGACCGCACGCGCGGCGCGACCGACTACCGATTCGGCGACCGCATCGTCGGCATCGACGATCGGGGGGATTCGGTCGCCGTCGAGTTCGCGCATGCTCCGGCGGAGTCGTTCGACTTCGTCGTCGGCGCCGACGGCCTGCACTCGGGCGTGCGGGCGCTTGCGATGGCCGACGAGGCGGGCGTCGTTCGCCATCATGGGTATCGCATCGCGAGCTTTGCCACGCCGAACTTGCTCGGTCGGGTCGGGGGCGCATCGTCGTTCTGCGATCCCGGCCGTGGCGCGTGCCTCACGGCCCTCTCCGCGACCAAGGGCCGAGCGCTCCTCGTGTCCACGGGAGGCCCCATGACCGGCGACGAGCGCGACCCGCGGGAGCAAAAGCAGGCCATCGCCGAGCGCTTCGCGGGGATGGGTTGGAACGTCCCGCAGGTCCTCGAGTACCTGCCGGACGCGCCGGACCTCTACGTCGACGCGATCGCGACGGTGCACCTGGGCCGGTACTCGAAGGGCCGCGTCGCGCTCCTCGGCGACGCAGCTTGGGGCGGGACGTTGGGCGGGCAGGGGACGTCGCTCGCCATCGTGGGTGCCTACGTCTTCGCGCACGAGCTGGCGCGATCGCGGCTCGGCGACGACCCGAGCCCGGCGTTTGCTCGCTACGAAGACAAGATGCGTCCCTACGCCGCGGGCTGCCAGAAGGGCGCGATGCGCACCGGGCAATTCCTGGCGCCCGCCACGCGCTTCGGCGTCTGGATGCGGAACGTCATGTACGGGGCGCTCACGTCGCGAATGCTCGGAGGCACGTTCGAGCGCATCGTCCGGGCCGCGGCCAGCGACTTCGATCTCCCCGACTACGACGCGCTGCCGCCGGTTTCCCCTTCACCACGACGGGCGTCAGCGACGAGGTCGATTCCCGAACCCGGCTAGACCGCACTCATCCCCAGACGGGCGGGCTTTAGGTTCCGCGAGCCCGCATTTCGAGCGCCTTTTCGATCGTCGTGAGATCGATCGGTTTGACGAGGTGGCGGTCGAAGCCGGCCTCGCGCGTCATCCGGCGGTCGGACTCCTGGCCGTAACCGGTCACGGCGACCAATCGAAGATCTGCGAGGGCGGGTATCTTTCGAAGGTGCGCGGCGAGCTCGTAGCCGTCCATGACGGGCAACCCGATGTCGAGAAACGCAAACTCCGGCGAGAACTGCACCGCGATTCGCAGCGCCGTCGGTGCGTCGTGGGCCACTCGCGTGTCGTGGCCCTTGTGACTGAGCGCCTCGGCCAGCATCTCTGCCGCGTCCTCGTTGTCGTCCACGATGAGGATTCGCACGCTCCGCGACGGCGACACGGTTGCGCCGGGCGTCGGCGACGCTCTTTCCTTCGCGGCGGCCTCGTGCTCCGCCGAGGCGGCCGGCAGGCGCACGACGAACTCGCTTCCTTTTCCCGGCCCGTCGCTCCGCGCCAAAACGGACCCGCCGTGCCTTTCGACGAGGTTGCGCACGATCGTCAGTCCGAGGCCCAGCCCTCCCTGCGATCGGTCGAGAGTCTGCTTCTCCTGGACGAACAGGTCGAAGACGCGCGGCAGCACGTCCGCCGCGATGCCGATCCCGCTGTCTCGCACGGAGAGCAGGACTTCATCGCCTGCCCTTTCCGCGCGCACGGAGATGTCTCCGCCGCGCGGCGTGTATTTCGCCGCGTTGGTCAGGAGATTCGAGACGACCTGGCTGAGCCGAACCGCATCGCCCATGACGCGAACGCCGCGTCTCGGCACGTCCGCGCCGAGGCGATGGGCGCGCTCTTCCAGGAGCGGGCTCGCCATTTCGATCGCCTTGTCCACGACGTCGGCCACCTCGACCGGCTCGGTCTTGAGCTCCACGCTGCCGCGCGCAATTCGTGAGACGTCGAGCAGGTCGTCGACGAGGCGCGTCAGGTGCGCGACCTGACGCGCGATGATGGTGCGTTCGCGCTCGGATGCGGCGTCGCCGCGCTCCTTCATCAGATCCAGCGCCGTCAGGATGGGCGAGAGCGGATTGCGCAGCTCGTGCCCGAGCATCGCCAGGAACTCGTCCTTCGCTCGATTGGCGTTCTCGGCCGCCTCGCGGAGGCCGTTCATCTGCTCGCGCGCCTGCGCGGCCAGGATCAGGTTGCGGACGCGGACGAGGAGGTCCTTCTCGGAGAAGGGCTTGACGATGAAGTCCTGCGCGCCGTCGTCGAGCAGGCGGAGCATCAGCTCTTCGTCGGCCTTCGCGGAGAGCAGCAGCACGCCGGTCGAGCGAAGCTCGGGGACCTTGCGCATCTCGGCGACCATCTCGACCCCGCTCACGTGCGGCATCATGATGTCGGACACGACGAGCATGGGGCGGAAGCTCACCGCCTTTTCGAGCCCCTCGCGCCCGTCGTAAGCGGAGACCACGTCGTACTGCCCGCTCAGGCACTCGGTGACGAAGCGGTTCATGTCGGGGTTGTCCTCGACGACGAGGACGCGCGGGCTGCCGTTCGCCGTCGCTGCCGCGGGGTCGATACCGCGGTCCCGTGCGGTGGAGGCCGGGACGGCGGAGCGCAGCTCGTCGATGACGCCGTCGATCGTGATGCGACCGAGGCTCTCGTCGGGCGGCGCCACCCGGGCTTCTCCGTCGACGCGACGGGATGGAATCGTGACCTGGAAGAGGGCACCTCCGAGGTCCGAATCGAGGATTTCGATCCGGCCCTTGTGCATCTCGACGAACTCCTTCGCGATAGCGAGCCCGAGCCCGGTGCCGCCCGCCTTGCGGTTGAGGCCGCCGTCGCCCTGGCGGAAGCGCTCGAAGACCCCCTGGCGGAGCTCCGGCTTCACGCCGGGGCCCGAGTCGTCGACCGAGACGGTGAGCTCGTGCGGCCTTTGCCGCAGCGAACAGCGGACGCGGCCTCCCGCCGGCACGAACTTGAACGCGTTGCCGAGGAGGTTCATCAGGACTCGCTGTAGCTTCTCCCGATCCACGGCGGCCACGCACGCCTCGTCGGCGTCGACGACGTATTCGATCGTCCGGTCTGCCGCGAGGACGGTGAAGTGCGAAGCCAGGAGACGTACGAGGCCGGAGACGTCGGTGTCCTGCAGGTCGATCTTCAGCTTGCGCGCCTCGAGCTTCGACATGTCGAGGAGATCGTTGACGTGCTTGAGCAGCATCCGGGCGTTGCGCGCGATGAGTTGCCCCGAGTCGCGCCGCTGCGCGAGGTTCATCGTCCCGTCGTCGTCGACCAGCCGCTGCGCGGGGCCGAGGATGAGAGCGAGCGGCGTGCGTAGCTCGTGGCTGACGTTGGCGAAGAACTGCGTCTTGATCTCGTCGAGCTCGCGAATGCGCTCGAGCAGACCTTGGAGCTCGATGTTCTTCTGGGCGATCTCCCGCTCATGCGCCTTCTTCTCGGTGATGTCGCGTCCCTCGGCGCAGATGAAGACGACTTTGCCGTCGTCGTCGACGACGGGGCACAGCGAGGCGTCGATGACGATCGTCTCCTTGCCTCCGGCGCGCCCGTAGATCTGCGTATCCCAGCGGACGACTTCGCCCTTCGCCGCGCGCGCGATCGAGGCGCGGAGCGTCTGATTGATCTCCGTCGAGACTTGCCACCAGAAGGTCGTCCAGAAAGGCTTGCCCTCGACCTCGGAGAGGCTGACCCCTACCGCGTCGAGCGCGACCTTGTTGATCTCGAGGACCGTGCCCTTCGCGTCCAGGAGCCCGACGAACTGCAGCATCGAGTCCAGCGCTACTCGCGCGATCTTCTCTCTATGCTGCTGGCGCGCGTCGGTCGAGAGCATCTCGGTCCCGCGGACGGCGACTCGACTCTGGGCGCTGCGGGACATGTGCCGGACGATCTTTTTACCCGCCACGCCTGCGTGTTGCCAGCTCTCGAGCGAGCCCGGCGCACCAGCCCGCTACGGTGCCGGCACCCCATATGGCGAGTTCATCCGCCGTCTTCCAAGTAGATTGAGACCATGGCACCCGAGGAGCACGAGAGCTTACTTGCAGTACCGAATGCCCCTCGGTGTGTGTGTGAATGGGGGGCATGAATGAACGGCGGCGTGACAATCAGCAGTAGCGCCGTCGATGGGAGAGGCGATATATCTGGCGGATCATGAATAGACGTCTCTTGTGGCTGGGAACGGCTTCGGCGGTCGTTTGTGCTTGCATGGCAGCGGCCTGCGGCGGGGGAAGTGGGTCGCATTCGGGCACGGGCACCGACGACAACTCCCCCGACGGCACGTACGGAGGCGACGATTCGCCCACCACGGAGTTCGACAGCGGGCTCGGCTCGGTCGACAGCGGGGGGACGCCCGAGAACGAGACTTCCACCCCGGAGAACGACGGGTCGATGGCGGACGCCTTCGCGCCGCAAGAAGCGGGGCAGGTGGAGGCCGGTGGCAACGACGCGACGACCGACGGTGCGGAACCTGTCGAGGCCGGTGGCAGCGGCGAAGCGGGCGCCGACGGATCGACGTCCGTGGAGGCCGGCGGCGGCAGCGAAGCGGGTACCGATGGATCGACGTCCGCCGAGGCTGGCGGCAGCGGCGAGGCAGGCACCGACGGGGGGACGTCCGTCGAGGCGGGCGGCTCCGACGGGGGCAACGGAGAGGCGGGAGGAGCAGACTCGGGCACGAACGACGGGGGCGTCACCGACGCCGGAGCGGATTCGGGCTCTGCGGATGCGGCAACCGACGCCGCACCCGATGCGGTCGCGCCCGCGACGTACACGCTCGGCGGTTCGGTCTCCAACCTCGGCGCCGGCAACACCGTCACGCTGCAGAACGGCACGGACGTCCTGCCCGTGACGACGGGCACCTTCACGTTCGACGTCGCGCTCGCCAATGCCGCTACCTACTTGGTGACGGTCACGAGCGTGACGGGTCCGGTCCCCCAGACCTGCGCGGTCTCGGCGGGCGCCATGGGCGCCGTGGCCGGGGCGAACGTGACGAGCGTCGTCGTCACGTGCACGAACACATACTCCGTCGGCGGGACGCTCGCCGGACTCACCGTCGGCGAGTCGATCGTCCTCGACGATCTCGCGGGCGACGTTCTCACGCTGACGCAGAACGGCCCGTTCACGCTACAGACCCCGGTCGCCAACGGCGCGACGTACGGCGTGTCGATCCAGACCACTCCATCGTCGCCGATCGTGCAGACGTGCACCTTGTCGAACGAGGGCGGGACGATGGGTGCCGCGGCGGTGACGAACGTCTCCGTCGACTGCGACATGCTCGCCTACTTCCCGTTCACCGGGAACGCGAACGACGCGAGCGGCTACGGGAACAACGGCGTCATCACGAACGCGACGCTCACGACGGACCACAACGGCGCCGCGAACGGCGCTTACGCCTTCAACGGCACCGGCTACATCGAGGCGGCCATGCCAACGGGATTCCTGCCCAACGGCGACGCATCGCGCACGCTGACGGCGTGGCTCCAGCCGACGCAGGACATCTTCGAGTGGGGCGTCGTCTACTGGGGAACGGGCAACTGCACCGGCCTCCAGTTCGGTATCGGCGATCAGGGCGGCGACCAGGCGACGTTCTGGGGAGGGTGCGACGACTTCGAGAGCGGCCTCCTCGTCCCGGTCAGCACGATGGCCACGCCCGCGTGGACGTTCGTCGCCGTCGTCTATTCCCAGGACGCGACGACGACCATCACCGTGTACGTCAACGGCACGTCGACGCAGGGCACCATCACGGATCTCAACACGCCCACGGCGAGCAACTTCGTGATGGGGGCCGACCTCATCAACAACGTGTACTTCGTCGGCAATCTGGACTCGATCCGCGTCTACGGGCACGCCCTCAGCGCGACCGAGGTCGGGTCGATCTACATGTCGACCGCGCCCTGACGCTTACGCGCCCGCGCTCGCGTCGCCGCTCTCCGTGAAGCTGGCGACGAGGGCGAGGGGCGCCCACAAGACGAACATCGACGGCACGCAGCGGGCGATCATCGCCAGCGCCCGCACGCCCGTCGCGTACGTCCCGTCGCGACGCACGACGACGACCGAGCGGCCCCTGCGGACGTCGTCGGGCGCCCACGGTTTCACCTCGAAGCGCGCGAGCCAGTCCAGCCACGAGACCGCCCGGCCCGCCAGGCGACCGCGGAAGCGGCTCGCGTCGTAGAAGACCTTGCGCGCGCGGACGTCGGGCGTCGCGAAGAGCGCGTAGATGGCGAGCGTCAGCCAGGTGAAGCCCTCGACGCTGCTCGTCGCCTCGATCGTCAGGTGAAAGCATACGCCCCACCAGAGCGCGAAGACACGCGTGTGCGGCAGCCAGAGGCCCACGGCCAGCCCCAGCTCGGTCGCGATCGCGAGCTTCGCGAGCCCGCTGGCGACCTCCGGCCGCGAGAGTCCGTCGAGGACCCGCGCGGGCATCCCCCCTTGTGAAACCGTCGCGGCCATGTGCAGGCGGATTCGCTCCAGAATGACCAGGCCCGATCGCCAGTCCGGATCGAGGAGCTTGGACCCGCCGGAGGCGAGGTACACGATCGACACCTGCACCTGGGCGAGGCGGGCCGCCCAGAGGGGCCCGACGGTCGTGCTCTTCGGGCGGCCGATGGCGAGCGACCTGTCGCATGGCGAGAGCGAGAGGAGCCACGCGTAACAGAAAAGCGCCCAGCGGTTGTGGTGGAACTGCATCCTGTCGCAGCAAAGGAGGTAGATGCCGGCGACGGCGCTGAGGAAGAGAGCCAGCCTTGCCCCTCGTCCGGCCACGACGAGCGCCGCCAGGAGGAGCTGCGCGAGGACGATGTTCGCGTAGAGGGCGTGCGACGGCACGAACGATTCGGGAACGATGGGCCAGTGGAAGACGTCGCCAAAATAGCCTTGCTCGAGCTCGCGGGCGGCGCGCCAGGCATTCCAGAAGAGGAGGACTCCGAGGGCCAGGCGCACCTCGCCGAGCACGTACGTGGACCCCACCTCGTCGCGCCAGCGTCGGACGAAGGCGAACATCAGCCGCCCCGTCGGAGGTGGCTCGTCAGCGTCACCGTCGAGGGCGAGCGTCCGTTTTTCCACACGCGCACGTCCGCCCTCAGCCGCACGGTCTCGCCGTCCTCGGGCACGTGGTCCGCGACGTCGTCCAGGGCGCGCTGAAGCCGGGCAAGCTGCGCGTCGACGCCGTACGAGGCAAAGATGCGCGCGTCGAGGGATCCGAGAACAGGGTCGCGTATGCGATCGCGCCACGTGAAGTGCCGGAGCTGCCCTGACGGGTCGCGCGCGCCCCACTCGCCGCGCAGTGCCGGGACGTCGCCTCGAGCGGTCTCGCGCGACAGGTGGATTTCGATGGTCGACGCCTCCGGGAACATCTGGAAGCCGAAGATGTGGTCCGGCCGACCGTACGCCGTCACGACCAGCGCGCCCTGCCCCGCGACCCAGCAAGCGGCCAGTAGAACGCGTGCACGGGGAGGCAAATCGAACACGGTGCCGACGGTATCAAGTGAGGCGGGCGATTTGCGTCTGATCGCTCCGGCGTGCCACGATCCAGGCAAGGTGGGATCGAAGGGTCGGGCGGCGCTTTTCCTGGTGGTCGCTGGCTGCGCAGCGCCTCCGAAAGGGCCTCCGCTGGAGGTTGTCGTGGCGCCCCACGTCGCACGCTCCGACGGCGACGACGGCTCGACCTCGACCTCGACCCCGACCTCGACCTCGACCTCGACCTCGACCTCGACCCCCGCCCTCGCCTTTTCCACGACCGTCGGGCATCTCGAAGGTCCCGGTCGCCTCGCGCATCTCTTCGAGGCGTTCGCCAATCTGGACGGCGGGCATGCCCACGACGACGTCCGGATCCTTCAGTACGGCGATTCGCACACGGCGGCCGATCTGGGGGTGGGAGCGTTTCGCCGTCTGCTGCAGGGCCGCTTCGGGGACGGGGGCCGCGGCTTCGTCTCGATTGGACGGCCGTGGAAGACGTTCGGGCAGGACGGCATTCGCGGGGGGATGACCCGGGAGTTCGAGCCGGCGAAGACGATCTTCAAGAACGGGCATTTCTCCGGCGACGGATGCTACGGGTTGCTCGGCATAGGCATCGGCGCGTCGACCGGGGGCGCGCGCGCCTGGAGCGAGGTGGCCCCGCGCTTCTCGCACGTCGAGTTCGACTACTGGCAGGAGCCCCGCGGAGGCAGCTTCGACGTGTTCGTCGACGGCGCGAAGGCTGGACGTATCGCGACGCGCGCGGCGGAGACGGGCGCGGGCTACTTCGGGTTCGAGCTCGCGGACGTGCCGCACCAGGTGGAGCTTCGCACCGTCGGCGACGGCGAAGTGCGGGTCTTCGGGATGACGCTGGATCGCGCGCAGGCAGGCGTGGTCGTCGACGCGCTCGGCATCAACGGCGCGCAGATTTTCACCCTGCTGCGCGCCAGCGAAGAGCACTTCGCCGAGCAGCTGCGACACCAGTCGCCGGATCTCGTCGTCCTCGCGTACGGCACGAACGAGGCCCTCGAGCCCGGTCTGGCGGACGCCGACTACGAGCACAAGCTCGTCGAGCTCATCGGCCGCATCGAGCGCGCTGCACCCAGTGCGTCGTGTCTCTTGCTCGGGCCTCCGGATCTCGCGCGTCACACGAAGGGGCGGGACGACTGGAAGACATGGCAGCGCGTGCTCGAGATCGTGGCCGCACAGCGACGGGTCGCCGAGGCCGCGGGGTGCGGGTTCTACGACCAGCTCGAAGCGATGGGGGGTCCGGGGAGCATCTCCACGTGGGCCTCGGAGCCGGAGCCTCGCGCGGGTCGCGACCGGGTTCACCTGACGCGCAGCGGGTACAGCCAGCTCGCCACGTCTTTCGCGACGGACCTGATACGGGCGTACGACGACTGGCGCGCCGAGAAGGGGCTCGACCCGACCGGCGCGAAGGTCACCTGGGCGAAGGAGTGAAGCGCTGGAGGGGGAGCGGGGTTCCCATTTCGAGCGGCCGGCGCGTTAACACCTTGAAAGCCGATCGATACGCCTCATGCGCCCTTCCGTTTCCGCCCTCTTCGCCGTCCTGGGGGCCGCCGGCCTGACGCGTCCGGCGCGCGCGGACGGTCCTGCGACATCCGCCGCCCGCCCTCACGCCTACGCCGTCGTCATCGGAAGCAACGCGGGTGGCGCGGGGCAGGCGTCGCTCCGCTTCGCGGAAGACGATGCGCGTCGTGTCGCCGACGTTCTTCGGGACCTCGGACACTACGACGCGGCCGACGTCCACATCCTCCTCCATCCGGACGCCGCGCACGTCGGCGGGGCGATCGACGATCTTGCCACGAAGGTCAGGGCGAACGCAGCGAACGGCGAGCAGGCCGAGGTCCTCTTCTACTACTCGGGCCACGCGCGCGCGAACGCCCTGACCCTCGGCAGCGAGGAGATCGCCCTCGGCACGCTCCGCGAGCGCCTGAGCGCGCTCCCGTCGACCCTCACCATCGTCGTCCTCGACGCCTGCCAGAGCGGCGCCTTCGCCCGCGTGAAGGGGGCCGAGCCCGCGGCGGACTTCAGCTACAACTCGGTGTCGCGACTGACGCAGAAGGGGCTCGCGGTCATGGCATCGAGCACGTCGCAGGAGCTCAGCCAGGAGTCCGACGAGCTGAAGGCGTCGTACTTCACCCACCACTTCGTGACGGCCCTGCGCGGCGCGGGAGACGCCGACGGCGACGGGCGGGTCTCGCTCGACGAGGCCTATCGGTATGCGTACCGGCGCACCCTCGCCTCGACCGCGCGCACGCAGGTCGGCGAGCAGCACGTGACGCTCGAGACCGATCTCGCGGGGCAGGGGGACGTGCCGGTGACGTATCCCGCGGAGGCCCGGGCACAGCTCGAGATTCCGGGCGCGCTCGACGCGCGCGTCCTCGTGCAGCATCGGGCGAGCGGCGCCATCGTCGCCGAGCTCCAGAAGGCCGTGGGGGCCCCCATCCGGCTGGCGCTCGTCGCCGGCGCCTACGAGGCGATCGTCGCGCGTCCCGCCGGGATTCTCCAGTGCCGCTTCGCCCTCGTCGACGACCAGGTCACGCCGCTCGACACGACCTCGTGCACGACGGTTCCCGTCGACCGCACCTCGTCGAAAGGGGAAGCCCCGGAGCACGAGCTTCGCGAGAGGGATCGATGGGAGATCGAAGGCGCCGCCGGCTTCATCTGGCGTCAGAGCGACTCGTACACACAGACGCTCCAGAACCTGGGCTACCAGCCCCAGGGCGGGCTCTTCGGTCTGCCGTCGGCGCGCTTCACGCTAGGCGCTTCGCGCGTCCTCGCGCCCCACGTCGCTGGCGTCCTGCAGGTGTCGACGCTGGCCGGCGACACCTATTCCCGCTCGATCGACAACAGCAACGACGAGGCGTCGTTGAGCGCGTACGCCGCAGGTCTCTACGTCCGCGCGTCGACGGATGTCCTCGGCACGTGGCTGGGCGTCTATGCCCAGGTCGGGGGCGGAATCAGCCTGGGCGTCCTGAACTACCAGACGGTGCAGACGGACGTGCCGCCGTCGTCGACCTACACGTTCATGAGCTACGTGGTCGGAGGCGCCGCCGGGATGACTGTGCGCTTCCCGCGCTTCGCCACCATCTTTGCACAGGCCGGCTACGACCACGCGCCGGTCATCGAGAACCTCATCGGCAATACGCACGACAGCGGGGGCCCGTCCTTCGTCCTCGGAGTGCGCGTTCGCCTCGGAGACGCCCAATGAAGAACCGCCTCGCGCTTCCGCGCATGGCCGTCGCCGCCGCCGTGGCATTCGCATGCGCCTCGCTCGGCGACGACTGCGACGGAGACATCGTGCAGGATCCCACCTTCCGCGACTGGTGCGGCGCCTCGCTCTGCTCGTGGAAGACCGACTTTGGCCAGATCGCGCGCGTCCCCACCTGGATTCAGGAGGACTTCGGGGTGTCCTTCCTCGACAACGGCACGACGGGCACGGAGATCTCGCAGGTCACCGAGGAGAACCAGGCCACGTGCATCCTCTTCACGAGCGTGGGCAACATCGACCCGACGGCCGAGATGACGGTGAGCGTCGACTTCAACAACGACGGCAGCATCGACTACATCGGGGCTCTCGGCTCGGCGAAGTGGGAGACGGTCCAGACGGAGATCACCGCGCCCCCGAGGTACCAGGGCATCACGTTCTACGTGAAGAAGAGCGGCACCGGCACGGCCATCCTCGCGGAGATGGCCATCCAGTCGAGGACAGGATGCACGGCGCCCGCTCCAAAGATCGGAAACCTGCGCTTCGGCGAGACCTGCTCGAGCACGAGCGAGTGCCAGTCGGGGTTCGTGTGCCCGGAGTGGGTCGACGGCGGTACGCAGTTCTGCGGGCAGTGCACCGATCAGATCCCCTGCGAGGGCGGCGTGACGTGCCAGACGCGCAGCGTCTTCTTTCCTCTTCAGTGCGGCCCCGGGCAGGGCCTCGGCCAGAGCGGCGCGCCGTGCCTGGCGAACAGCGATTGCGCGAGCGCCGAGTGCGACGGAGCGATGCCCGTCGAGTTCGTCCTGGGCGACGCGGCCACGCCGTGCGACCTCGACACCGTCGGTCCCGACTCCGGGTCGAACTGCTCGTGGGCGACCGCCCTCGGCGGGACGTGCCGCTGACTGATCCGAGATGGAGGCGTACGAACGCTATGGTCGGGCACTCCTTCGCAAGGCAAGGCGGATGGTCGGGACGGCCGACGCGAACGACGTCGTCCAGGGGCTGTTCGTCGACCTCCTTCAGCGCGGAGACGTCCCGCTCGATCTGCCGTACCTGTACCGCGCCGTCACCAACCGCTGCCTCACGCTCCTTCGTGACGAATCGAACCGCGTGCGCCTGCTCGAGCGCGACGCGCCGACTCTCGAGCGCTCCCTGCGCACGGCGGGCGACGAGCGCGCCATCGATCGAGACCTGCTCGCGAAGCTGGTCCGCGAGCTCGACGCGGAGCACTGCGAAGTCCTCGCTTACCGCTACCTGGACGACATGACGCAGGACGAGATCGCGACCCTCCTCGGCCTCAGCCGGAAGACGATCGGGCACCGGCTCGATCGGATCCGCGAGGTGGTCGCGCGCATTGCCGGTCCGCCCGAAGAGGAGGCGCCGTGACCGCGCGCTGCATCGATCAGCCGGTGTCGTGGCTGCGGCTCGAGCTCTATCAGCTCAGCGAGGTCGACGACGCCGAGCGCGCTTCGATCGCGACCCATCTCGCGTCATGCCCGGCGTGCGCCGCGTGCCTCGCGAGCGTCGAGCGGGACGAGGCTTCCACTCTTCCCCCTCTGCCGGCGGCACGCGAAGTGCGGGCACGGGGCCTCCGTTCGCATGCGCGGCTGGGGGCTCTCGGCGCGGGTGCGCTTGCGCTGGCGGCGGCGGTGATGCTCGGCGTGGGGGGAGGATGGCGGCACGGGAGCACCATCGACTCGCGTGGCGCGGTCGGCGTGAAGGGTGACGCGGTCGCGTTCTCGCTTGTGCGCGACGACGACGAGCGGATCGACGAGGCGACAGGCGCGTTCAGGGAGGGCGATCGCTTCAAGGCGGTCGTCACGTGCCCTCCGTCGATGGGGGAGACGTTCGATCTCGTCGTGTACGACTCGGGCGGGGCATCGTTCCCGCTGGCACGAGCGCGGTTGGCCTGCGGCAACGGCGTGCCGCTGCCGGGTGCGTTCCGGCTGTCCGGGAGCGCGGAGGAGACCGTCTGCCTTTCATGGGGAGTGGAGCGGGAGGCCCTGCGCGCGGGGGCGCCTGCGCAAGGGGTTCTCTGCAAGCGTTTGACGGCGTCTCATTCTCCGCCGTGAAAGGCGCCTCTCACTCGTCCTCGACTTTCCGGGGGCGTAGTCTCCCTTCCATGATCGAATGGTCCGAGACGCATCTGGCGATTCAGAGCGCCATGCGCAGGTTCGTCGAGACGGAGGTCGTTCCGAGGATCAAGGACATCGAGCACGGGTCCGAGCCGCCGTACGACGTCCTGCGCAAGATGGTCGCGACCTTCGGTCTCAAGGACATGGCCGAAGCCCGGTTCGCGCATCAGATCGCGAAGGAGAAGGCGCGCGAGGCAGAGGGGGGGCCTCCGGAGGCGAAGAAGCCGCGTGGTCCCAGCGCCGAAGCGGGCAACGAGATGGCGATGCGGATGATCCCGATCATCGAGCTTTGCCGGTACAGCCCGGGTATGGTGACGGCGCTCGGCGTGTCGATGGGTCTCACCGCCAACGCCATCGTCTCGCGCGGCACCATCCGCCAGAAGGAGAGATGGGCGCTGCCGCTGCTCACGCTCGAGAAGATCGGGGCATGGGCCATCACGGAGCCGGGCTCGGGGTCCGACGCGTTCGGTGCGATGAAGTCCACCGCGCGCCGGGACGGCGACGGATACGTCCTCTCCGGCAGCAAGACGTTCATCACGAACGGCCCGTACGCCGACACGATCGTCTTCATATGCAAGCTCGACGAGGGCAACGATCCGAAGGATAGGAAGGTCGTGAGCTTCGTCCTCGACAAGGGGATGCCGGGCCTCACCCAGAGCAAACCGCTTCGCAAAATGGGCCTTCACGGGTCGCCGACCGGAGAGCTATTCCTCGACGACGTGCGCGTGGGCAGAGATCGGCTCCTCGGCGAGACGGAGGATGCGCCGGCCCGGGGCGCGGCCAAGGACACGTTCGCCACCGAGCGCACAGGCGTCGCCGCGATGGCCCTCGGCATCGTCGAGCAGTGCCTGAAGCTGTGCGTCGAATACGCCAAGACCCGCGTTCAATTCGGACGCCCCATCGGAGACTTCCAGCTTATCCAGCTGAAGCTCGCGAAGATGGAGGTCGCGCGGATGAACATCCAGAATCTCGTCTTCCGCCAGATCGAGCTCGCCGCGCAGGGCAAATCGATGACGCTCGCGGAGGCATCGGCGTGCAAGCTTTACTCGGCGCAGGCGACGATGGAGGTATGCATCGAGGCCGTGCAGCTCTTCGGTGGCAACGGCTACATGGCGGAGTACCAGGTCGAGCAGCTATGCCGCGACGCGAAGGTGCTGCAGATCTACGGCGGTACCGATGAGATCCAGATCTCGCAGATTGCGCGCAGCCTGATGAGCGTCTAGTAGGCGATGCTGCGTTTTTGGGCCCAGCCGGTTCATAGCCGGACGTATGCCACGAGCTCGCCCCGGGTCGATCGCGTCGCGGCGTGGGTCGCCGCGGCGGCGTCCGTATGGTTCGCCTTCGCGGCAGCGTGGGGGCTCTTTGCTCCGGTCAACAAGGGCCACAACGGCAGCGGGTCGTCCGGCACCCTCCTCATGGCCGAGGGCATCCTGCGCTGGCACTCGTGGTATCCGGCCTGGGCCTGTTTCGGGCTCACGCGTCCAACGCCGGCCGACTACTACACGCATCACCCCTTCGGCGTCTTCTACTTGCCGGTCCCGTTCCTCGCGTTGATCGGACACCATGATTGCCTCATTCGGCTCCCCGCGGTGCTGATGAGCGCCGCCACCCCGCCGCTGCTCTACGCCACGATGCGGGAGCGCTGGGGCGCGGTCGGAGCGGCGGCGACCGCGTGTGGGTTCACCGTCCTGCCGCTGGCCCTCGGCTACGCGAACTTCCACAGCCTCGAGGTCATGACGCTGTTCGGGTGGGCTCTCTTCTTCTTCGGGCAGACGCGTTTCCTGGCGACGAAGAAGCGGCGGTTCCTCGCAGCCAGCCTCGTCGGCGTCGTGTTCGCGACCAGCGCCGACTGGCCCGGGTACGTCGCCGTCGGGGCGCTCCTCGGGTGGGGACTCGTTCGAGCCTTCATCTTGCCCAGGCGCCTCTCGCCGCCGTTCGACCCGCTTCGCTATGCGCGCTGGTGGGTGCTCTCGGCGGCCACGGCAGCCTTCACGTTTCTTCTCTGGATGGTGCTCTTCTACCACGCCGACCGGATCGTCGAGTGGGTCCAGTCTGCCCTGATGCGCGGTGCCGGGGGTCCCCCGGAGCCCCTGGCCAAGGTGCTCCTGCCGCGCCAACCGTGGATCGAGTACTGCTTCACTCCACTCGCCATCCGCCTGGGCAAGATCGCCCTGCCGGTTCTCCTGCTTCGCGTCGTCGCCGTACGCCGGGACGAGGAGTTCTACGGGATCGCCGTATTGATGGGCGCGGTCGTGCAGTACCTGGGGTTTCCGGGCGGCGCCGATATCCACATCTTCTGGCCGCACCACTTCGCGCTCTATTTCGCGTTCGCCCTCGGCGCCCTAGCCACGACGCTCGGCTCGATCGTTCGCTTCGCTGGACAGAGGCTCCGCCTGCAGAGCGCGGCGGCGGCTGGCGGCGTCGTTTCGCTCGCGGCGGCCTTGCTGGTCTGCGCCGCCATCCTGCCCGACGGATGGCGCGGGCTCGTGCTCTTCCGCGCGACGGGCGGTCGCTACGACGACAAGGGGAGTCCAATCTACAGCGGGACGGACACGATCTGGGTCACCGAGCGGTTCATACGCCCGGAGATGCTCCCCGGGATGAACGTCGACGCCCATCCGTCGGTGCAATGGTGGTGGGAGGACACGTGGGCGGCGAAGGCACCGGGGGTCGAGGTGAATGCGCCGCCAACCGAGCTCGGGCCGGTGAACGTTTCGCATCCATTCTTCATCGCGCGTCCCAGCCGCATGTCGGCGGACGAACTGCTCCGGCTGTCGAAGGCCGGTCACGTCCGGGTCTACGGGAACGTTTGGCTCGTCGACGAGCGCAAGCCGTCCGCTCCCATCGACGCGTATCGGGTCGAGGAGCGCGACCCGAATCCCGTCGAGTGGGTCCTCTACGGCGGCGCCGACCCGATGCGCTCGACGACGGCGACCCCCGATCCCTTCCTCACCTGGGAATGGCGCACGCACCTCGGATTTCACGCCAAGCCCGTCACCATGGAGCCCCGGACGCTGGACGAAGTGCGTATCGCCCACAACGAAGCGGTTCAGGAGGGCAACACCGCGGCGGCGGACCAATACAGGGATCGCATCCTGGCCCAGATCGATCGCCGCGTGACGGCCCGGTTCGACGACGGCACCCGTATCGTCGGCGTGCGCGTCGGCAGCGGGATTCGCGGGAAGCTCGAAGTCTGGTTTCTGGCGGGCGACCAGCCGCGCGGCGACGCGGTCTTCTCGCTGCACTCGATGGTTGATCGCGCAGAGCCTCTCAGCCTCGTGCCTGCTTCACCCGTCGCCCGCGAGATGTCCTGGGACGTCCCGTTGCCGCCGAAGCTGTGGAAGAAGGGCTTCCTCTACGTCACCGATACGTTGATGCTGCATCGAACCGGGTTCGAGCGGTACACCGGGTCCTGGGCGTCGCGCGACGCGCAGGGGGCACCGCGACGCCTTGGCGGCCCGGCGGAGGTGTGGCTGGCGCTAGTCCGCTGACGACTAGTCTCCCGGAGCTCTGGGTTCCAGGCGGCGGCGTTCCTGCACCCATGCCTCGTACGCGCCCACGATGGCGTCGCTCAGCATATCGCCGATCACCTCGGCCCCGAGCGGCGTCGGATGCGTCAGGTCGGTCCCGCCGAGCTGCGGCCTCGCCTTGATCCATCGCGCCATCGATCCCTCGCCTCCCATCGCGTCGAACGTGTCCCAGAACGCCGCGCCGTGGGCGAACGCGACGCGTCGCTGGATCGCGACCAGATCCAAGATGACCTGTTTGGTCACGAGCTTCCCCTCCCGGGACTCGGCGCGGTCGAGCGGCGCGACGACGAGCAGCGGTGCACCCGCCACGTCGCGGAGCTCGTCGATGAGGTCCGCGAGGGCGTGCTCGTAGTCGTCGCGGTCGAGCCTCCACAGATCGCTCTCGTTGGTGCCGTACTGGAAGACCACGAGCGCCGGGTCACGCAGCGCGAGTTCTTCCTTCCAGTGCGCTCTGTCCTGCCGCTGCCAGTACACGGCCATCGCGGCGTGCGACCCGAGCGCGTCGTACACGACACCCGGCCGCTCGCGTTCCAACGCAACGCCGAAGAGCCGTACGGGTCCGCCGCCCATCGCGCGGACGGCGAGCTTGGACGCGCCGTCGTCCACCCGCACGGAGCGCACGCGGGCGACCTTCACTTTGCCGCGCGTCGAGACGCGTTCGACAGGTCCGTCGCCGGCGCTCATCTCGACGTCTCCTCCGCCAGGCTGCTCGAGGTAGTGGAGATCGAAACGCGAGACCTTGCGCCCGAAGTCGCCGCGGGTCGCCGTACCGAACCAGGCGACGCCTCCGCCGTAGCTGGTGAACGAGACCCCGCCGAGGCCGTACATGCCGTCCGGCGCGACGGGGCCCGCGAGGCGGCTTGCCTTCCAGTCGCCGCCCGACGCGTGAAGGACGTCGTTGTGGAAGTACCACTCCCACGGATTCGCGATGAGGATGAAGCCGTGCCCGGCGTCGCCGAAGCGAGCCTGGAGCCGGCGGCGCATCGTGCCGGAGACGTAGTCGCTCGCGATGGTCGAGTCCCCGTAGTGCAGGATGCGCGTGACGGCGCCGGGGTCCTTCCGGTCCGTCCTCGCGAGGCGAGCGAAGAACGCGTCGAGAGCGTGGCCGCTCGGGTCCTCGATGGTGTTCGCCCGGAGCGTGGCCCGCACCTGGGGATCCATGTCGGGGAGCGGGCCCGTCGACTCGGCGGGGAGCGCGTTGTTGATCGTCGGCGTGTTCTCCGTGGCGGGGAGCGGTTGCTCGCCGGCGGTGGGCGCTGGCTGCGGCTCGGCTCTCGGCTGCCCCTCCTCGTGCGCGGTCGAGGCATCCCACGGTGCCGGCACGACGCGGAGTGCACGGAGCCTGGGGCTCGCGTACGGCACCGCCAGTGACACGAGCATGGCGAGAAGCGTCTGCGACGTCTTGCCGAGGAGGGGGTGCTGCGCGGCGGTCACGGTGGGTCCGGGGTCACTTCGTCGCGAAGGAGGGCGAGGCTTGCTGGCCCAGCGCTCGCAAAGTCTCTTCCAGCGCGTGCTCCGTCTGCGAGACGATGAGCTCGGACCGCTGCCACCGCTCTTCTTCCGCCATCTCCTCTATCGCGCGCAGTCCTTCGACCAGATCCCGCGCGTCGAACATCGACGCCTGCCCGCGCAGGCGATGGGCCGCGAATTCCACCGCGAGCCTGTCCCGCTTCTCGATCGCGGCCCTCAGCAGACTCCACGAGCCCGGCGCTATCTCCAGGAAGCCCGTGGCCGCGCGCTGGAGGATGGCCGTCTCGCCGCCGACCCTCGCCAGCGCGCGCGCAAAGTCGACCGGCGCCGGTCGCGGCGGCGCCGACGTGGCCTTCGCCGGTCGAGACCTCGACGCGCTGACGTGTTGCGATGCGACTTGCAGTAGACGCGCGCGCTCGATCGGCTTCGAGATGTGACCATCCATGCCCGCATCGCGCGACAGCTGGGAGTCGTCCGGCGTCGCACTGGCGGTGAGCGCGACGATCGGTAGCCGGTGGGGCAAGCGCGTGCGCCGTTCCTGCTCGAGAGAGCGGATTCGACGCGCGGTCTCGTAGCCGTCGATGCCCGGGAGGTACCGGTCGAGGAGGACGAGATCGAACGGGGTCCTCGTCACCTCAGCGAGCGCGTCTTCTCCCGAGAAGGCGACGACGACCTCGTAGCCGGAAGAGCGAAGGATCTCGCAGGTGACCTCGGCGTTCAGGGCGCTGTCGTCCACCACGAGGACACGGGCCCCGGAGTCGGAAGAGCCGATCGCGTCCCCGGTGCTCCGTGGCCCGGTCTCGAACAGGATCTCGCCGAGGATCTGCTCGAGCCGCCCGCTCCATACGGGCTTCGGGCAGTGGGCGGCGATGCGGAACGCGCGGACCTCGGTCATGTCGAGGGGCCGCCGCAGCGATTCGACGAAGACGACGCGGGTGTCCCGGAGTCCGTCCACCGCGGCGATATGGGAGACGAGCGTGCGCGCGTCGAAGGGCTCGCCTTCGTCGACCGCTATCACCGCTGCGAAGGGTGCCTCGAGGAGCCGCCGGTGCGCCGATTCGATCGTGGCCGCGCTCTCGGCGCGCGCTCCCCGCGCCACGATGGCGCGACCCAGGGTCTCTCTGACGAGAGCGTGGCGGGCGACGACGAGGATGGCCTTGGCCGCCCCTTCCTCTCCCGAATGGAGGGCGGGCGCGTCGCCGGGAGCGCGAGCGAGGAGCACCTGGAACCAGAACGTCGATCCGCTTCCGGGCACGCTGTGGACGCCGATCGCCCCGCCCATCGTCTCGACGATCTCGCGGCATATGGCAAGACCAAGCCCCGTTCCCCCCCGCTGTTTCGTCTCCGGGGAATCGACCTGTGCGAAGGGCGCAAAGATGCGTCCGGCGTCCGCGGGCGCGACCCCGGGTCCCGTGTCTTCGACTTCGATCCGGAGGACGAGGCTGCGCTCCGAGACGTCACGCGCGACGGCACGCACGTGCACGCTCCCCTCGTCGGTGAACTTGACCGCATTTCCGATGAAATTCACGAGGACCTGCCGGATGCGTGCGGCGTCGCCGAGCAGTGGTCCGCGCAGCGCCGGGTCGAGCGAGCACACGAGAGCGATTCCCCGCTCTTCGGCGGCAAGCGCCAGCACCGAGGCGGCCTCGTCGAGCACGTCCTGGAGACGGAAGCGCTCGGCGCCGATCTCGAGCTTGCCGGCCTCGATCTTCGAGAAGTCGAGGATGTCGCCGATGATCGACAGCAGCCCGCGCGCCGACGCCAGGGCGACCTCCGCGTAGCGTTTCTGGCGCTCGTCGAGGCTCGTCGCGGAAAGAAGGTCCACCATTCCTATGACGCCGTTGAGCGGGGAGCGGAGCTCGTGGCTCATGGTGGCGAGGAACGCGCTCTTCGCGCGGCTGGCGGCCAGCGCCTCCTCCCGTGCGTGTGCCAGGTCGGAGACGTCTTCGACGATGCTCTGGAAGACCGCGCCGTCGTCGAGATCGATCCTGGAGATGCGGATCCGAGCGGTGAACGTCTCGCCCGTGAGGCGTCGCGCCAGCCACTGGCCGCTCCAGGCCCCATCGCGAGTCGCCACCTCGACCGCCCGGCGAAGACCTTCGATCGAGGATGCGCCGTTGGGCTGCATCGGCGGTGCGAGGTCGTTTGGCTTGAGCGCGCGCATCTCCTCCACGCTCTTGGCGCCGTAGATGCGGAGCGCCGCCTCGTTGCAGTCGATGAACGTCTGGGTGGCGACTTCACGAATCGTGACCGCCGCGGACGTCGCCTCGAAGAGCGCACGGAAGCGTCGCTCGGCGTCGGCTCTCTTGCGACGCGGCTCGTTCAGCACGCCGATATCGTGAGTCTGGACGAGGATGCCCCTGATGTCGGGGTCGTCCAGCCGATTGAGGATGACGCACTCGCGCTCGCGTTCCGACCCGTCCGCCTGCGTCGAGTGCACGTCGAGGAACACGGGAAAATGCGGGGGGGCCTTCAGTGCCAGCGCGAAGGCCGTCCGGATCTTCTCGCGTTCGTCCACCCGCGCGGCAAGGACGATGTGCTCCAGCGAAAGCTTGCCCAGAGGGGCGAGCAGCGGTCCATCGAGTATGCGATTGGGCGACGCGTACGTGACGAGGCCATTGGCGTCGAAGATCCACGTCACGTCCCAGGCTTGGGCGAGGATCGCTCGGTACAGGCGCAGCTCGTCCGCGTCGTCGCCGGTCATCGCGCGAGCCCGTACCGCTTGAGCTTATCCCATAGCGTAGAGCGCGAGATCCCGAGAGCCGCTGCCGTGCGCGTGCGCGAACCACCCATGGCGACGAGGACACGCTCGATGTGCTCGCGCTCCGAGTCGCCGAGGCTTCCGAGCTCCCGCGACGGACTCTGTGGGAGAGTGGACGGCGGGACTGGGGGCAGGTCGAGGTCGATCGGGCCGATGACGGGCGAGTCGGCGAGCATCGTCGCGCGCTCCACCACGTTTCGCAGCTCCCGCGCGTTGCCGGGCCAATCGTAGGCGGCGAGTGCGTCGCGGGCCTCCGCGCTGAAGGTGGTCTTCGAGCGCCCGAACTCGGCGGCAAACCGTGAGAGAAAGTGCTCGGCGAGAGGAACGACGTCCTCCCTTCGCTCGCGCAAGGGGGGGACCCTCAGCGTTACGGTAGCCAGGCGATAATAGAGGTCTTGCCGGAGCTGGCCGCTCGCGATGGCGGCCTGGGGGTCGCGGTTGGTCGCCGCGAGGATGCGGACGTTCATGCGCCGCTCCCGGTCCGATCCGACAGGAAAAAAGCGCCGCTCCTCGAGGACGCGCAGGAGCTTCGGCTGCAGCTCCGCCTTGAACTCGCAGAGTTCGTCCAGGAGAAGCGTACCGCCCTCGGCGCTCGCGAAATGCCCGGCCCGGTCCCGCTTGGAGTCGGTGAAGGCGCCTCGTACGCTTCCGAAGAGCTCGGCCTCGACCACGCTCTCCGGGATGGCGGCCAGGTTGACCTTCACGAAGGGAGCGCGGCGTCGATCGCTGCTCTGGTGCACGTGGGCGGCGAGCACCTCTTTGCCGACTCCGCTCTCGCCGAGGATCAGCGCGGACGACGACGGTGTCGCCGCCAGACGCGCGGCCACGGCGAACACGTCCCTCAGCGCCTGGCTGGCGACCACGGCGGAGGTGGCGTCTCGGTCGCGCTCCTCGTAGAGCGCGAGCTTCCGGCGCACGGCGGCGCCGTCGAGCGCCCGCTCGAGGCGCATGGTCAGATCCGAGACGTCGAAAGGCTTCTCGATGTAATCGGAAGCGCCGTGCCGCATGGCCTCGACGGCACCGCGAATGTCCGCACGAGCGGTCATGAGCAGGACCTGCGGCGCCGGGGCGCGATCGAGCGCATGCCGGAGCACGTCCATGCCGTCGCCGTCGGGCAAGTACAGGTCGAGCAGAACGGCGTCGTAGTCCGACGCCTCCAGCGCCTGCTTTGCCGAGGCCACGCTCGTTCCGACGTGCGTGGAATAGCCGCGCGCGTGAAGGAGATCGCCGAGAGCCTGGGTCACCAGGGCGTCGTCGTCGACGATGAGAACGCTCCTCCCCACGGCGCCATATCCTTGCACGGCTCGACGGCTGGTGCACCGGCCGGAGGGCGTTCGACAATCGAACGGGGGGGGCTCCGGGCGTTCGAACGTCGAACACGCGGGACCTTGCCCGGTCGCTCTTCCAGCGCCTTCGGCGCGGATCGCACTTTGCAGAACGTGTCCCCATGTCAGCTGGAGGTAGGGACGGATGCGAAGCGATGGACTCGGCGGAGGGAGATGGCCGGCACGGTAGGCAGCTCTGTGCGGCTCCGAGCGACCGAGTACAGGCGGCTGCGATCGCGCACGACCTGAACAACCTGCTCGCGGTGATCACCGCGAGCGTACAGGCCGCCCTGCGCCCGAAGGCCCCGGCCGACATGAAGGGGCTCCTGCGGGACGTCCTCGGCGCCGCGGCGCTGGCGGCGGGTTTGACGAGACAGCTGATCGATCTCGGGCGGGACTCGGACCCCGGCGCTTCCGTCGACGTCAACGGAGTCGTCGAGGGGCTGGGAGGTGTCCTCCGCGCCGCTCTCGGGCCGGGGGTAGAGCTCGACCTTCGCACGTGGCATCGGCCTCTCACCGCGCGGATGTCGACGACGGATCTGGAGCGAATTCTCCTGAACCTCGCGAGCAACGCGCGCGATGCCATGCCTCACGGGGGCTCGCTGCGCATCGAGGCGCGGTCGTTCGCGTCCTCTGCGGACCGCTACGCGCTGCTGGTGGTCGCCGACACCGGGTGCGGGATGGACGCGACCACCGTGGCGCGCATCTACGAGCCGTTCTTCACCACCAAGGCGGGGAAGGGCACGGGTCTGGGGCTCGCGACCGTGCACCGCCTCGTCACGTCGTCCGGGGGCCACATTCACGTCGAGAGCGAGCCCGGCCGAGGCACGGTCTTTCGCCTCTGGCTCCCGCAAGACAGCGCCGTCGAGCCCTCGCCGGAGAGTCCGGACGGCGGGCCGTGAGGGGCCTGAGCGTTCTCGTGGTGGACGATTCGGCGCTCATACGGGGTCTGCTCTCCGAGGCCGTCCGGGTGAGCGACGTCCCGACCGATGACGTCCTCGAGGCCCGCGACGGAGGCGAGGCACTCGAGATCCTCCGAGGGCGACATATCGACGTCGTCATCACGGACCTTCAGATGCCGAGGGTCGACGGGTTCGAGCTGATCGCGCGGATTGCCGCGAATCCCGACCTCGCTCACGTACGCATCGTGACCATGACCGCCGCTGGGCACTCTCTTCGGGCCGCCCGGATGAATGTCTACGCGCGCCTTATCAAGCCGGTCCGGTTCGACACGATCCAGACGATATTGGGGGACATCTGGCGAAGCCTGGGCTCGCCCTGAGCTACGATACGAGAAGTGCTTTCCGCGCGTGCCCTCGTCTGTCCTTCGTGCGGCGCGGGCGTCGTCGAGGGGGCGCGCCGCTGCGCGCACTGCGAGGCCCCGCTCGCCACCGTGCGATGCGCGAGTTGCTTCCTGATGAACTCGCGCGACTCTGCCCACTGCTCGGGCTGTGGGCGCGATCTCGGGCTCGAGCCGACTCCGCGCGACGCAACGCTCGCGTGCCCCAACTGCCGCGTTCCGCTGTCCGCGTTCGAGTGCGGGTCGGCGGGCCTCTTGCACGACTGCGAGCGGTGCGGCGGCCAGTTCGTGGAGGTGGCCGCTCTCCGCGATCTCATCGAGCACCACGACCGCCTCGACGTCGGCCTCGCACGAGCGCGCACGGCGGTCGTGCGCGCCGAGACCAGCGTGCACTATGTGGCCTGCCCCGTGTGCGGCTCGATGATGAACCGGCGCAACTTCGGAGGGGGGAGCGGCGTCGTCGTGGACGTGTGCGCCCGGCACGGCACCTGGTTCGATGTGGGGGAGTTGCCGCGAGTGCTGGCATTCGTCGAATCGGGTGGGCTCACGCGGACGCGACAGCGCGACGCGGCCGAGCGGGAGGCCGCGGCACGAGAGAAGCACGTGCGCGAGCGGGTCGGCGCGGGGGGTATGGGGGCGTCGGCCACGCTCGACGATGCGGGCAAAGGGGCAGGCGGCGGGTCGCTCATCAAGGACCTTCTGATGGATCTCTTCGGCGGTTAGGGGCAAGGTTCGGGAACTTTCTCGCCTCTCGGGAGATCCTTTCTCCGGGCCATGCGTCCTCAGCGGACGTGGCGCGGCTCGCGCGGGCATCGTGCCCGTGTCCCGCCCGGCCCAAGGAGCTGACGATGGTCTGTGTCGACGGCGTGCGCGCGCCCGTGCGCGCGGTGGTGGCAGTGTGTGTGCTGGTGGCGGGGTCCGGCGCGTGCCGTACCCACGCGAGCGACCCGCCCGTCCCGGGGCAAGTGTCCACCGAGGTGACCGGGACGCGAGCGAAGGGCGAGGAAGGCAGCATGGGAAACCCGGCAACCTCCGCCACGGTGAACACCGTGACCGCATCGAGCCCGGGGGCCTTCGACGAGAAGGCTGCGTCCGGGTTCGGCATGGTCGGGCTGATCGGCCACGGAGGTGGCGCCCTCTCAGCGGGCGCCCTTCCCCAGCGCGCCACGCCGCAGAGTGAGCCTCCCGTCGTCACCGCAACGCCCCGTCTGAACCCGAACGCGCGTTACGCGACCACCTACCGCCCCGGCGGAGCCGCGCTCGCGGCATTCGACGCCGCGGTCGCGCGCGGGCAGATCCCCGCGCCTTATCGGGACCTCGTCGCCGACTTCGGCGCACGCTACGCCCCCGCCCTCGCCCGGCCGGAGGACGGAGCGCTCTCGATCGCGGTCGACACCGAGCGCACCGCCGTCGGCCCTGAAGGAGGGCCTGTGAACTTGCGCGTCGCACTCGCCTCGAGCGACGCGATTCCCGCACGCGCGCCGCTTTCCGTGCACATCGTCCTCGACGTCAGCGGGTCGATGTCCGGGCAGGCGCTTGAAGACGCGAAGCACGCCGCCGAGGCGGCCGTTGCGAAGCTCGAGCCGACGGACGACTTCTCGATGGTCACGTTCTCCAACTCGGCGCAGGTCCTCGTCGGCGATGGCCCCATCGGTCCCCGTCGCAGCCAGGTGCTCGCGCGCATCGAAGGCGTACAGGCGGACGGCGGCACCAACATGTCGTCCGGCCTCGACCTCGGCTATGCGCAGGCCCACGCGGCGGCCGCGTCCGACGACGCCGTGCGCGTGCTCATGCTCCTCTCGGACGGGCACGCGAATGCCGGCGATACCGATCCCGCGCGCCTCGCCGATCGCGCGAACCAGGCGTTCCAGGACGGCATCCAGACCAGCGCCTTTGGCCTCGGAACCGACTTCGACGCTGCGCTGATGAGCCGCATCGCGGATCGAGGAGCGGGCGGGTACTACTACCTGGCCGACTCGTCGCAGATAGCGCCGGCGCTCTCGCGCGAGATCGACGCACGGATGCGGCCCGTGGCCACGGCGCTCGAAGTGCGAGTCCGCCTGCGCCCCGACGTCGTGGCGACGAGGGTCTTCGGATCGCGAGAGCTCACGGAGGCCGAGGCGGCGGCGGTCCGTTCGCAGGAGATTGCCGTCGATCGCGGCGAGAAGAAGCACGGCATCGCGTCCGACCGAGACATGGACGCCGCGGGCGGCATGCGCTTCTTCATTCCGGCGTTCGCCGCGGCGGACCGGCATGCGACCATGATGACCTTGCAGCTACCCCCCGGCGTGGGAGAGCGGAGCATCACGAGCGTCGAGGTTCGGTACAAGGACCGCCTCCTCAAGAAGAACGTGACGCGCGAGCTCCCCGTCAGGCTCCGTTGGGCGGCGAGCGACGCGGAGAGTGCGGCGACCGCGAGCGCGAGCGTCGAGCGAATGTCGCAAGCGTTCGAGGCGGGCGAAGCGATCCTCGCGGCGGCCGAGGACGTCGACCGCGGCGACCGATCGGGGGCCCACCGGCTGCTCGACGAGCGCGCGCAGGTGCTCCGCCGGGCGTCCGAAGCACTGGCCGAGCCCATGCTCGCGGAGGACGGCGCCAGGCTCGAGAGGCTTGCGGGCGCAGTTGGTGGGAAGGGTCAGATGGGCGATCCTCTCGCCCTGGTCGTGATGCTCCGTGGCTCGGGGTACGGGTACTTCTGATGGGCGCGCTCGTCCCGCTCGACCGCGTGACGCCACTCTCCCTCGACCCAGGCGCTCACGTCGTGCTGCACGGGATCGCGCGCACGTCCCTCGACGGCAGCGTGTTCGACGCGCTGGCGCAATGGGACGGGCTCGCCGCCGGTGCGTCGCGCGCCGGCGGTCTATTCGACCCCGTCGCCGGTGGGTTGCGGATCGCCGAGGCGCGTCCAGACCGCCACGAGTACGTGCTCGAATCGGAGGGAACACCGGGTTCGGCATGCGTGGCCGCGGGCGTACCTTCCCCGTGCCTCGCGCCGCGGCTGGCGGAGATCGGTCATGAGCGCCTTCGAACGGCCGCCGAGCTCGCGTCGACTCTGTCGGGCGCGCTCGAGGTGGAGCCGGCAATCGAACCAGCGGTGGCTCCCGCCACGCTCCGCGCGGTCGCGACGGTCGCCAGTGTCCTCGCGGTCGCGGCGATCGTCGTGGCACTGGTGGCCATCGTGCGTCGTCTAGCCAGGAGCCCGATGGGTCGAGTTCGCTCCGCCGCCGGCGAGGCGATGCGGGCGACCCGGGGAGATACCACGCTGCAACGCCTTCGCGGCCAGGTGCACGTGCTGCTCGCCCGCGCCGCCCAGCTGGACGTCGCGCGCCGCGAATGCGCTCGAAGACTGCGGCGCATCGATCGCCTGGGGCTCGCGAAGAGGACGGAGGCGTGTGCGCGGTCGGCGGCGCCAGAGGCGGTCGAGACCATGACGTGGCTGGCGGCGGAGCACGCCGAGGCCGCTCGCCTCGAAGCCGACCTCGCCGCGAGCACCGTCGGACTCGAGCGCATCGAGAGCGCTCTTCGGGTCCTGGCCATGCGCGCCCGGGCGCACCGTGGCGTGAGCGCCCGAGCCCGGCGGGCGGATCCCGTCGATGCTGTGGCCGTCGAGCTCGAGCTGCGCGAAGAGGGGCTAGCCGAGGCGGAACGCTTCCTCCGCCCGTAGGCGAGGCTCACGCTTGCCATTTGCGGTCGGGGTGCGACATCCTTCGCGCCTCCGATGCCGAATCGACTTCCCGTTCTTTGTCTCCTCGGTTTGCTCTTCGCCTTCGCCGGCTGCGCACACATGAGCGACCTCCAGGGCGCCCGCGCGAGGGGCCAGGGGACGTCGGCCTCGTACCCGGTCACGATCGACCAGGCCTGGAAAATCACCGTTCAGATCCTCCGCAATGCGGGGGCCGAGTCCATCGACGAGCATCCCGACAAGGGCTTCATGCTCACGAGCACCGCGACGGGCGAGGGCCTCAGTTGGGGGAGGTACATCGGAGTGTGGTTCCAGGCGGACGGATCGCAGACCAATGTCACGGTCATCACGAAGCGGCGGGCCGTGGCCGAGCTCATCACGGCCTTGACCGAGAAGGGCTTTCACGAGCAGTTCTGGGAGGCCGTGTCGATGCTTCAAGGGCATTCCGGGGGTGCAGTCGCAGCGCCCGTCGCGTCGCCCGTCGCCGCCCCCGTGGCCGTCGCTCCGCCGTCAGCGCCGGCGTCCGGCGACGTCACCAAGGATCAGTGCGTCGACGCAAACGCCAAGGCGCAGTCCCTGCGGCGCTCGAGCAAGCTCGTCGCCACCCGCGCCCAGCTCGCCATCTGCGCCGATCCGCATTGCCCTGCGGTGGTGCGAGACGACTGCACCCAGCGCCTGGATGACCTCGAGCGGGTCCAGCCGACCATCGTCTTCGACGCCAAGGACGGTGCGGGCAACGATTTGAGCGACGTCCGGGTGAGTATGGACGGCAAGCCGCTCGTCGGCCGGCTCGATGGCACCGCGGTGGCGGTCGATCCCGGCCAGCACGCGTTCACGTTCGAGGTGTCCGGGCAGCCCAGCGTGACGAAAGGCTTCGTGCTCAAAGAGGGCGAGAAGCTGCGGCGCGAACGGGTCGTGATAGGGCCACGTTCATAGGCATTCCTTCTTGAACACCTTGCTCCCCTGGGCGTCGAAGTAGAACGGAGGGGAGCAGTTGCCACTCGGCACGACGCGCGCGGGCGGTGCGGCTGGTGCCACGCCGACGGGTGCTGGGGGCGCAGCCACGAGAGAGGGCGCGGTTCGCTTCGGGGGGGCCGCCCCGCTCGTGGCTGCCTTTCCCGCATCGGCGGCAGGTTGCATCGTTTCGGCGGGGGAGGGCAGCACGGCGGCTGCGATGCTCGACGCTGCGGGGGGCGGCGCGGTGGCCGCCGCGACGACGGCCGACCCGGGGGTCGCCTCGGATGCAGTCCCCGCTCGCATCGCACGCAGCCCGAAGCCCACCCCGACGAGCGCGAGTGCCCCGCCGCCTGCCGCAAGGAGCGCGACGACCGGCGATCGCTTCGGGAGTGTCACGGGCTCGTTGGCGCCCGGGCCTGCGACAGAAGCCGCGACTGGCTGCGCTGTCGTGTGGCCGGGCTGACTGGTCCACGCGGGCGTCGCCGCGGCCACGGGCCTGGCCTCCGATGGCGCAAACTGAGTCGCGGCGAAGGCCGTGACGCCCACCGAGGCCGTGAGCGGTGGAACGCGCTCGGGGAATGCCCCCAGGATGCTCTGGTAGGCGTGGCGCAGCGCTCCGCGCATCTCGGCGGCACTCGTCCACCGGGCCTGCTTGTGGAAGGCGAGACCTCTGTCCACCACCTGAGCGATCGGCGGGGGGACGCTCGGAGCGACCGCGAGGATGGGCCTGGCCTGTTGCGTGGCGGCCGAGATGAGAAGCTGAGACGCGTTGTCGCCGAGGTGGACGAGCTCACCGCTGAGGACGGTGAACAGGGTGGCGGCCGCCGCCCACACGTCGGTCTGCGCGTCGATCTCGCTCGACTTCGCCATCGCCTGCTCCGGCGCCATGAAAGCGGGCGTACCCAGGAGCACACCCGTGCCGGTCCCCTTGCCACCGCCGCTGCTGGCGGCTTCGCGTGCGCGCGCGATACCGAAGTCGAGCACCTTCACGAGGCCGTCCCGCGTTACGAAGAGGTTCGCGGGCTTGATGTCGCGATGGATGATCCCCTTGGCGTGCGCAGCGGAGAGGACCTCGAGGAGCTGGTCGACGATCGCGACGGCGGTCACTACCGGCAGGCGGCTGCCCTGCCTCTCCCAGAGCCCCTCCACGCTGTCGCCGTCGAGCAGCTCCATGACGATGAACGCGGCGCCGTCCTCCGCCACGTCGTCGTCGAGCACCGCGACCGTGCCCGGGTGCCCGACGCTGTTGGCCGCGTAACCCTCCCGGAGAAAACGGGTCCGGATGTCGGCATTCAGCGAGAGCTCCGGATGGAGCATCTTGACCGCGAACCGCTTCGCGTTGCGGTGCGTCGCCGCGTAGACGACCGCCATACCGCCGATTCCAAGCACAGAGTCGATGCGGAGCTTGCCGCGAAGAGTCGTACCGATGCGCAACTGCGCACGCTGCTCGATCTCCGAATCCCCGCTCATCGACCTGCCATGGAGAGCATACCCAAGAGTCGTCTTTCTGCTACTCGTCCGGCAATGACGTCCGATCCGCAGCGCGTTTCTCCCGCGCGTCTTCGCTTCGCCCCGTCGCCGACCGGCTACCTGCACATCGGCGGCGTGCGGACGGCCCTCTTCAACTGGCTCTGGGCTCGAAAGACGCAAGGGGCCTTCGTGCTGCGCATCGAGGACACCGACCAGGACCGAAGCACGTCGGAGAGCGTGCGGATAATCCTCGACTCGCTCCGCTGGCTCGGGTTGACGTGGGACGAGGGGCCCGAGGCGGGTGGCTCGCACGGGCCGTACACGCAGATGGAGAGGCTGCCCGTCTATCGCGAGCACGCGCAAGCCCTCATCGAGGCCGGCAAGGCCTACCGCTGCTACTGCACGAAGGAGGAGCTCGACGCCCAGCGTGCCGCGCTCAAGGCGCGCGATCCGAAGGCGAGCTTCACCTATCCGGGAACGTGCCGTGACAGAAAGGACCGGCCCGCGTTGCCCTTCGTCGTCCGCTTCAAGGCGCCCCCGAGCGGGGACGTCGTGTACGTGGACAAGGTCTTCGGCGAGGTGAGGACGCCGAACGCCGCCCAGCAAGACTTCGTCCTCCTGCGGTCCGACGGCGTGCCCCTCTACAACTTCGGCGCGGTCGTCGACGACGTGACGATGGGAATCTCGCTCGTCGCGCGCGGGCGCGACCATATGGTCAACACGCCCCCGCAGATTCTCCTCTACGAGGCCCTCGGCAAGCCGCCTCCCGCCTTCGCGCACCTACCGATGATGCTCGCCGCGAACGGCGAGAAGCTGAGCAAGCGTCACGGTGCCGTCAGCGTCTCGGAGTACAGAGACAAGGGGTACGCCCCGAGGGCGGTGCTCAACTACCTCGCGCGCTTCGGCTGGTCGCACGGCGACCAGGAGGTCTTCTCGCTCGACGAGCTGGTCGAGGCCTTCGACTGGGAGCACTGCAACCGGTCCGACGGGAAGTTCGATGCGAAGAAGTTTCTCGCGATAAACCACGAGCACCTGAAGTCGTCGCGGCTCACGGGCGATCGCTCGTACGCCGAGCAAACCATCCCCTTCCTGCGCGCGCGCGGCCTCGAGGTTGGCTTCGAGGACGTCGAGCGTACCGTGTGGCTCATCCGGGAGCGCGCCACGACGTTCGTCGACGCGGCAGACCGGCTCGATTTCGTCTTCCGCGATCCCCCGGCGATGGATGAGGCCGCGGTGGTGAAGTTTCTCGTGCCCGGTAACGCGCGGCGCCTTCGCGAGCTCGCGGGGGTCGTCGATGGCGTCGAGCCGTGGAGCGCGCAGGCGATCGAGCAGGCGGTGGAGGCGTGGGTCGCCGGCGCGGGCCTGCAGATGAAGGACCTCGGACAGCCGGCGCGAGTGGCGCTGACGGGTCGCACGGCGAGCCCAGGCTTGTTCGACGTCATCGCGGTACTCGGGCGCGGACGTGCGACCACGCGGCTGCGTGCGGCGGGTGAGCGGGCCGGAGGGTAGAGGGGGAGGCCGCCAAGCCGCCAAGAAGGCAAGGCTGTCATCGCTGGCGGAACCAGGCGTACGTCTCCTCGACGCCGCGCCGGAGAGGGATCTTCGCCTTCCATCCCAGCGCCGCGAGGCGCGAGACATCGAGCAGCTTGCGGGGGGTGCCGTCCGGCTTGCTCGGGTCGAAGCGCAAGGCGCCGCGGAAGCCGACGACCTCCTTCACGAGCTCGGCGAGCTCGCGGATGGACACGTCTTCACCCACCCCGACGTTGACGATGCGCGGATCGTCGTACTCTCGCATGACGAACACGCACGCCTCGGCCAGGTCGTCCACGTGGAGGAACTCGCGTCGCGGCGTCCCCGTTCCCCAGATGACGACCTGCGGCGCGCCGGCCTCCTTGGCCTCGTGCAGCCGGCGAAGGAGGGCCGGGAGGACGTGCGAGGTCACCGGATCGAAATTGTCGTGGGGCCCATAGAGATTGGTGGGCATGACGCTGACGCCGCGAAAGCCGTACTGCCGGCGGTAGGCGGCGATCATCTCGAGCCCCGCGATCTTCGCGACGGCGTAGGGCTGATTGGTCGGCTCGAGGGGGCCTGTGAGTAGGTACTCCTCCTTGATGGGCTGCGCGGCGTGCTTCGGGTAGATGCACGACGAACCGAGAAAGAGGAGCTTCTCGACCCCCGACTCGTGCGCGGCGGCGACGACGTTCGTCTCGATGAGGAGGTTGTCGCGGATGAAGTCAGCCCGATAGGTGTCGTTGGCCAGGATGCCTCCCACGCGCGCGGCGGCGAGAAACACGTAAGCCGGCTTCTCGGCCGCGAAGAATCGCTCGACGTCCGCCTGACGGCGCAGGTCGAGCTCGGAGCTCGACCTGTCGACGAAGTTCTCGAAACCCTCGGCGACGAGTCTTCGCCGGATCGCCGAACCGACAAGACCCCTATGACCTGCGATGAAGATTCGATCGCCGCGGTTCACTCGTACGCCCCACGCGCCGACGGGACGTGGCCCGCCTGGCGCAGCGTCTTCTCCTGGCGTGCAAGCTCGAGGTCGTGGTCGACCATCATCCTCACCAGATCGAGGAAGCTCACGCGAGACTCCCAGCCAAGTGCTTTTCTCGCTTTGCTGGCGTCTCCGCAGAGGTGGTCGACCTCGGAGGGACGGAAGTAGCGCGGATCGACCTCGACGTGGCCCTCCCATGCGAGCCCCACGTGCCCGAACGCCGCCTGCAGGAGCTCCCTCACCGAATGCGCTTCCCCCGTCGCGACGACGTAGTCGTCCGGCCGCTCCGCCTGCAGCATCATCCACATGGCCACGACGTAGTCGCCCGCGAACCCCCAGTCCCGCTTCGCGTCCAGGTTGCCCATGTAGAGCTTCTCTTGCAGGCCCAGCTTGATGCGCGCGACCGCGCGCGTGACCTTCCTCGACACGAACGTCTCTCCGCGGCGGGGAGATTCGTGATTGAAAAGAATGCCATTTGTGATGAAGAGGCCGTAAGCCTCGCGGTAGTTGGTCGCGTACCAGTGGGCCGCGACCTTGCTCGCCGCGTAGGGGCTCCGAGGATGGAACGCCGTGGACTCGCTCTGCGGTGGCGGCGCCGCCCCGAACATCTCCGACGAGCCGGCCTGATAGAAGCGCACGCTCTCGCCGGAGATGGCGCCGTAGTCGCGGAGGGCCTCGAGGAGACGGAGAGTGCCGGTCGCGACCGCGTCAGCCGTGTATTCCGGGGCGTCGAAGGAGACACGCACGTGGGACTGCGCGGCCAGGTTGTAGACCTCGGCGGGACGGACTTTCTCCAGGATCCGGCGCAGGCCCGTGCCGTCGCCGAGGTCCCCGTAGTGAAGCAATAGTCGGGCGCCCGGCTCGTGCGGGTCGCGATAAAGGTGCTCGAGCCGCTCGGTGTTGAACGTGCTGGCCCGACGCACCACGCCGTGGACCTCGTAGCCCTTCGAGAGAAGGAGCTCGGAGAGGTACGACCCGTCCTGCCCGGTGATCCCTGTGATGAGAGCGCGCTTCATGGTTTACGTGGCCCGGCGAGGCCGCATCCGAGTGTATCCTAGTGCCCGAGTATCGCGCTCTCGTCGGCGCGGGTGAGCGGGCACTGCAGGAAGCGAAGGCCCGCCCGCCGGCAGGATGCGCGCTGCTTCAGAAGTCGCGTGCACATGGGGTCGTGCGGCGCGGCATCGTCGGCCCGGCAAATGGCCGTCGCCACCGCACCCGTCGACAGGACGTCTCGCTCGACTGCGCGCACCTGGGTCGCCGGGTCGGTGATGGCGAAGATCTTCGTGGGCCACGGCGGATCATTGCCGCCCGGCGTGAAGATGGGGCGGCACGTCGCGTACATGTAGTACGCGTGCAGCTCGATGTACATCGCCGACGGCTTCTCGCCGAGCGTCGCGCCCGCGGATGTGCGGCAGTTGACGCTGTAGATTTCACGAATATCGGGATTGGCCCCCAGCTTCTCGGAGGCGAGTCGGTCGGGGACGGACGAGATCATCCAGTAGAGGGAGAAGAAGGCCGGCAACGCGATCGAGCCGACGACCACGATGCTCGCGACGCCGCCCAGCGGGACGCGCGGCAGGACGAGCAGCGCGATGACGAAGACCGCGAAGAACGGCGCCACGAGGAAGCGCTGCGCCTCGACTGTAGATTCCCCGTTCACCTGGATGTGAGTCGCGAACATCGCGCACACGACCGTCACGGTCACTGCGAACAGCAAGAGAGCAAATAGCGCCCGCGACGGCCTCGATGCGACCACCAGGGCAATCCCGGCCCCGCCGACGATGAACGGCAACAGGTCGCTGAGCAGACCTTTCCTGGCCGCTTCGCTCGGAAACGTGAGGTTGGCGTGCAGGTGATCGGTCGAGGGGACCTGGGCGGCGACCCACGCCAGCTTCTCGACCGGCCCTCCCGGCGCGAGCGACCCGCCGAGCAGCACACTGGGCAAGAGGGACATCGCTGCGAGGGCCACCAGGAAGGCCACTCCGCGAGCGCGTCCGACGCCGAGGACCCCCGGGTACGAGAGCCACGCGGTCGCCAGCGCAACGTCGAGCACCGCAAGCGAGATCTCGTCGGTCAGACTCATCAGGGCCGCAATCGCCAGGAGCTGCCCGAGCACCGGCTCGCGCGCGGCGCCGGGCCGGCCGAGCGGGTTCGCCGTCACCGCACCGATGAATCCGACCATGAGGACCGCGGCCACCGACACGTGAGGGCGGAAGCTGATGGTCAGAAAATTCAGGTGCATGAATCCGAACAGAGGATCGGAGACGCCAGCGACGAACGGAATCGGCCCGCAGAGAAGGATCGCCGCCCCTCCCAGAGCCGCGAGGGCGCCCTTGCGCTGGCCGCTCCCCAGCATCAATAGGGCGAGGGACGATGCAGTCAGGCCGAATGCAACGTCGTGAGCGATGCTCAGAGCGCGATTGGACGAGATGACGTCGAAGGAGAGCGCGCGAAAGACGGCGGCGAAGACGTTCCCCGCATAGTGATATCGCCACTTCGCCGAGTGCTCGAGCACGTTGACGAACGGGATCTTCTGCATACCGATGGCCGTGACCAGCGGGCCATGCCAGTAGCGATCCCAGATGACGTAGTGACGAGAGAGAGACGTGCTGATGGCGAGTGCGAGGATCGCCGAAGAGAACACGGCGACGAGCACCCTCCAGCTGAGCGCAAGAGGACGCCGCGCGACGTGGCGGCCCGCCCGTCGGCGCCGCACGACCACTGCTCCGACGGCCGCGAGCCACGCCGGCCGCGAGACGAGGATCGCGATCTCCAGCGGAACAACCCACGCCAGGAGGACGATGCCGAGCAAGTCGAGCGCGACGAAGAAGGGGAGGTCGAGCGCCAGCCTCGTGAGGCTCGTCTTGCGCGTCGAGCGTGCCGCGAGGAAGGCGAGCAGCGGAAGCGAATAGAGCGCGACCGCGCATGCCTCGGCTGCCGCGGCGGGCATCAGGCTGTCTATCATGACGGGCCGCGCGGAAGGTAGAGGGCGTTTGCCGGGGCAAACGTACGGTGTTATTCACGCGCAGTGACGCGACATCTGTTCGATTTTCCGTCCCTCTTTCACCATGTGCGGGGCCTCTGCAACGGCAATTACTACTTGCCCGTGCGAGAGATCCTCGACATCAAACCCGGCGACCGCATCCTCGACGTAGGATGCGGAACCGGCGAGGGCAGCGTAATGGCAGGACCCGGCGTCGAGTATCTGGGCATCGACACGGAGCCCGGATACGTCGAGTACGCGACACGGGCGTACGGCCGCCCCGGCGTCACCTTCCAGCACTCGGACGTGCATCGGGTCGAGGCATCCTTCACCAAGGCAGTCGTCATGTGCACGCTTCATCATCTCTCGGACGACGAGGTGCGGAAGCTGGCCGTCCGACTGCGCGAGATCGTCTCCGGGGACGTGTCCGTGGCCGACCCCGATCCCGTCGAGTCGCGTGGCATTCAGAGACTGATTCTCAGTCGCGATCGCGGGCGTTACATCCGCCCGATTCCCGATCACCTGCGCCTGCTGGGGGATTCCTACCGCTGCCGCGCCGTCCTCACCAAGGACATTCCCAGGCTTCGCCTGGCGCGCCTCACCTACTCGTTGTGCGAGCCGCTGTCATAAAAACACCGGCGTCGCGGCCTACGAGCAGACCGGGAACCGAGTGCTGCCGCAAACGCCGTACAGCTCCCAGCCTAGCTTGCTCTCGACGAGCCGGAACCGCTTGTCCGAGGGGCCGCTTCCGGCACGAGCGAGCAGGTAATCGAACTTGGTCATCGCCTGGCTCCACATAGGCGGACCGAAGAATCCGGGCATGGGATTGCGTTTGTTCACGTAACGTATGTAGTTGATCCCATACCCCGCGAATGACGAGTTCGGCAACCCGCCGTGTCGGATGGACGCGTATTGCTGAAGCTCCCTCATCGGCTTGTTGGTGGGGCCGGCGAAATCCTTCGAGATGCCTTCACCGGCGGGTGAATAGTAAAGCGTCTCGTGCAGGCCGACTCGATCCATCAGGTCGGAGGCGCCGCGCGTGTCTTCGTTGAATGCCTGAAACCGTGCGGTCACGTCTTCGAGGCACCACGCCGCGTAGGCCCCGACCGCCGCGAGCACGACGACCCGCGGCAGCGGCTTGCTCGGCAGGCTCCAGGCGAAGATGAAAGCGAGCACGGCCACGTAGGGAAGGCGGGGCGACACGCCTTCCACCTGATTGAGGTAAAAGGGACACATATAATACGAGGCCAGGTACGCGAGCGAGACGATCAGGAACGGATTGCGAACTCGCCATATCCTTGCGACCGGTCCGCGCGCTCCGAGATTCGCAGGAGAGAGGAGCAGGCCGGTGCCCACGATGAGGGCCAGCGCGAGTGCGCGAGTCGTGTAGTGCGGGCCGGAGGTCCAGACGAATTCGAAGATCCTCTCGGACGCGTCCCAGGGCTCGAGCCACGTCGGGGGCGCCCCTCGCGACGCCTTCTCGGCGAAGGTGGTTGTCATCCACGCCACGCACTGGGCCAGGCACGGCACCGTCGGAGCGACGCTCAGCAGGCGCGCCCGCCACGACGGCGCCCGCCACAGGAACCACAGCGTCGCGAATCCCAGGCCCGCCGTGGCGAAAGCGATCCCGTGCCAGAGAAGGGTCGCGCAAAGGCATGCTGCCAGGGCGATCCCCGAGCCGAGATCCAACCGGTGCAGCCAGCGAACCCCGAGCGCCCAACTAAGGACGATGAGCGGTAGAGCGGTCGACCAGGCGGCAAACCCCCCGACGACCGTCCACACCGAATGGATCACCGGAAAAAGGAGGAGCACGGCCCAGCGATTCCGGCCGAGGGACTTCAAGAGGAAGAGCGTCGCGGCAACGAGTCCGACGTTCTGAAGGGTCAGAAGCAGCTTGCCGGCGCGCTCGATCGAGTGCCCGCACAGGTACGACAGCCAGCTCGTGAAGTTGACGGCCAGGGACGTCGGCATAAACCAGGGGCCGACCGAATACGTGCCGTGGAAGGGCGAAGCCGGATCGCCATGATCCTGAAGGGCCCGTACGAACAGGAGAAACTGCGGGTAATCCATGCCGGGGACGATCTTCGAAAGCCACCACACGCGGGCCGCGGCGAACGTGAACGCGAAGACGACGACGGCGAAGAACACGTCGGAGGAAGAAACCCTACGGAGCCCCTCGCGCAGACGGGCTCCGGATGCGGAGAGGGGAGGCACCCGCCGTCACCGTTGCTTCCGGAAGACGCCTACGAGCTGGCAGCCGCGCGCGTCGTCGTGCCGGTTGAGGAAGTTCAGCCAGTACAGGCCGCCCGATACCAGTTTGGCGCCGAGGGAGTACGAGCCGCTGGCGAAACGCTGCAGCGCCCACTCCGCGTCGACGTTCGTCGCCCATTTGAGCGCGCGGTAGGTCGGCCATCCCCAGTTCCAAAGTGACACGATCTCGAGGCCCGCGTCGCGCGCCCACGCGCCGAGTTCCTCCGCGGCCGGGTGGCGGACGTGACCGAAGTGATGCTCGGTGGGGTACATCTTGCCCGTGGGACAGGTCAGGACGAGCCCTCCTCCGGGATTGACCATTCGCGAGAGGTTCTTCACCGCCGTGCGCTGGTCGTCGAGGTGCTCGATGACCTCGCTGCAGACGACGAGGTCGAACGTGCGGTCGAGGGGCTCTTTCTGGATATCCAGGGCAAAGAACTCCATGCCGGGCAGGCGCGCGCGGTTTCTCGCGACCTGGTCGGGCGACAGATCGACGCCGGCCAGGGCAGAGACCTCCGGATGGGTCCCATGCAGGAGCGCCAGCAACTCACCATTGCCGCAGCCGACGTCGAGAAGGGACGAGAAGCGCTCCGACGACAGGCAGTCGAGGATGAGGCGGCGCCGGTGGCGCGCGCCGGGGTTGTACCGGCTGAAGTCAGGCGTCCCCTCCCAGAACTCCTGGTAGAAGGCCATGTTGCGTTCGATCGCCGACTGTTCTTGGGTCATGGTCAAGGGCATCCAGATACGGCAAAACCAAGCTTACGTCAGCTTCTCGCGACGCACCCATTCGTCGAGGACGAGGAGCGCCCAGAGAGTCTTCGAGTAATCGCCCATTCGCGCGGCATTCAGGCGAGCCCAGTCGCGAAAGGCGTCGCGGTCGAGCAGGCCAGAGTCCCACAGGGGCGACGGCTCGAGTGCGCGGTCGACGCGCTTGCGCAGCGGGCCGCGTAGCCAGGTCCGGAGAGGGATCCCGAATCCCTTCTTTGGGCGATGCAGGATTCTCCCGGGGAGCCGCCCGGTCGCCGCGAGCTTCAGGATGTACTTGGAGCGACCGCGGTGGAGCTTGAGCGAGGACGGGAGCGAGAATGCCCAGTCGATCATCCCGTTGTCCAGGATGGGCGGCCGCACCTCGAGCCCGTGGGCCATCGACGCCCGGTCCACCTTCGTGAGCACCGAACCGGGCAGGTACGTGGTGAAGTCGAGCGCGAGCACGGCGTCGAGCCAGTCGCGCGTGAAGGGGTGGTCGCCGTCGAGCGGGGACGGCAGAACGTCCGCCGTCGAGGGCAGTCCTCGCGCGAGGTCCGTCAGATCGAGGTTCGACATCCAGCGGAAGTGGCGGCGCGTGGGATCGTCGTCCCACCGGAGGACGAAGCGCTTCAGCTTCCATTCGAGGCTCTGGTAGCGGTCGCGCTCGCGCAGCCCCGCCACGAGACCGTGCAGCGGTCCAGCGCGGCCCGGCAACATGCGATAGAGCTGCGCGTAGCGGTGTGCGCGATACGTCGGGTAGCCGCCGAAGAGCTCGTCCCCTCCATCGCCGCCGAGGACGACCTTCACGTGCTGCGACGCGAGGCGCGAGAGGAGGAACGTCGGAAGGTAGGACGGATCCGCGAGCGGCTCGTCGAGCCGGCTCAACGCGACGTCCACCACGTCGAGAAGGTTCTCCGTGCCGAGGCGCTCCTCGACGTGCTCCGAGCCAATTTGACGCGCGACGATGCGGGCGTACTCGCTCTCGTCGAAGGTGGGGTCTTCGAAGGCGATCGAGAATGTCTTCAGCCGCCGGTCGGCCTTCTGCTGGGCGAGGAAGGCGACGCAGGACGAATCGATCCCCCCACTCAGAAACACCCCGATCGGGACGTCGGCCATGAGCTGGCGCTCGACCGCCCGGCCGAGGCGCGTCCATGTCTGTTCGGCGAGCGCCTCCGGAGGAGCCGACGTGTCGGTCGAACCGAACGCCAGTCGCCAGTAAGGCTGAGGCTCCGACACCTTGCCCGCCTTCCATTCGACGAAACACCCCGGAGGGACCTTCATCACGCCCTTGATGAGCGTGTGCGGCGGGTGGAAGTAGTCGCTGAAGAAGTACGATTGCAGGCCGCGCGCGTCGAGCACCCGGCGAATGGCGGGGTGCTGGACGAGTGCCGTGAGCTCTGAGGCGAATGCGACCCCGCCGTCGGGCAGGGGGGCGTAGTAGAGAGGCTTGATGCCCGCGCGATCACGGGCGAGGACTAGCCTGGATCCGGCCCTGTCCCACAGCCCGAACGCGAACATTCCATCCAGGTCCGCCAGGGCGCCCGTGCCTCCGGTCGCGACGTGGTGTAGCAGCACCTCGGTGTCGCTCCGCGTGCGGAACGCGATGCCGCGCTTCTCGAGGGCCACGCGCAGATCACGGAAGTTGTAGAGCTCTCCGTTGTACGTCAGGTGGGCGGCACCGTCCGGCGTCGACATCGGCTGCACGCCCCCCGCGATGTCGACGATCGCGAGGCGCGTGTGACCGAGCGCCACGTGCCATCCCTCCGACGTGCCGTTCCACTCCCCGTGTCCGTCAGGCCCTCGCCGCCCGATGCGCTGGAGCATCGGCTTCAGGAGCTGACCGGGAGGCGGCCGTTGAACGAACCCGACGACCCCGCACACTCAGCGTCTCGCCCCGTCGTCGAAGCCCACGCGCCCGGCCACCGAGTAGGCGCGCTTGCCCTGCGACTCGAAATACGTGCGGATGATGAGCTCGGCCACGATGCCGGTCGCGAGTAGCTGCACGCCGACCAGGCCGGCCAGGGCCGAGAGGATGAACAGCGGGTTTCGATGCACCCAGATGCCGTCGTGAAACTTCTCCCATAGAACGAACGCGGCGATCGCGAAGGACAGGAACATCATCCCGAGGCCGAGGCTGCCGAATACGTAGATGGGCTTGGTCTGGTACCGGCGCAGAAAGATGACGGTCATGAGATCGAGCATCACCTTCACGGTGCGACGGAGGCCGTACTTCGACACGCCCGCGCGACGAGGGCGGTGGTTGACCTCCATTTCGGCGATCCGCGCGCCCATGTTGTCCGCCAGGATCGAGATGAAGCGGTGCATTTCGCCGTAGAGCCGCAGCTCCTCGGTGACCTCGCGCCGGTAGACGCGCAACGAGCAGCCGAGGTCGTGAATCTGCGTGCCGGTGGCCGAGCGGATGACAAAGTTGGCGATCTTGGATGGGATCTTCCGAAGCGCGAGCCCATCGCTTCGCTTGCGGCGCCATCCGGCGACCATGTCGTATCCCTCGTCGAGCTTCGCGATCATCGCGGGGATGTCGCGAGGGTCGTTCTGCAGATCTCCGTCGAGAGTGGCGACGACGTCCCCCGAGGTGGCCCGGAATCCGGCGTCGAACGCGGCCGTTTGCCCGAAGTTCCGGCGGAAGAAGATGACGCGGAGCCAGGTCCGCTCCCCGGCGAGTTTGCGCAGAAGCTCCGTCGTACCGTCGCGGCTGCCGTCGTCCACGACGATGACCTCGAACGGGCGCGGCAAGGGAGACAGCGCGTCCGAGAGCTCGTCGAGGAGAGCGACGACGTTCTCGACCTCGTTGTACACGGGGACGACCACCGACAGCCCGACGCTCCCGGTCGGCCTCCCGCTCGGCACCACCGCCTCGGTCAAAAGTCCCTCGGCGATCATGCTCGCCGTCTTCGCCCGCCGAACTTCCACGAGTTCCCGTTGCGAAACACCACATAGACGCTACCGGCGTCGACGTCGGGATGCCGGAGGAAGGAGTCGACCGTCGCCCGCGAGATGTAGTGTGTCTTCGGCGTCACGAGCTGGTCGAACGCCACGTGATGGAAGAAGGGGAACGGCCTCCTGGCGATCCACCGGCTGTAGTCGGCTAGGGGGAGCCGCGAGACGAGCTGCTCGATTGCGCCGGAGCCGCCCTCCGGTGACAGAGCGCGAACCGTCTTGGCGTACGCGTAGTAGGGAATCGCGAGCGGCAGCGCGACTCCGTACTTGGTGAGCCACCAGGGAAGCCGGCAAGCGACGCGGCGGATCGGATCGACGGCGTGAATCACGACGCCGTTCCCCTCTTCGGCATATACCCAGCAATGAAACCGGCCGCCCGGGCGCGTGTGGCGCAGCACGGCTTCGAACCCGGCGCGAGGATCTTCGAGGTGATGCAGGACTCCGATGCAATAGACGAGGTCGAAGTGCCCAAGGTCCGCGGTCGTGAGATCGCCGCGGTGCAGATCGAGCATCCCTTCGGGGAGGTGGTCGAGGTTCTTCCGCGTCTGCGCGAGCGTGTCGCCGAGTTCGATGCCGGACAGGCGCGCGGGCCGGTACGCTGCCATGTGGTGGAGGAGCGAGCCGTTTCCGAATCCCATCTCGAGGACGGACTCGCCCTCCACGCTCACCGGATCGATCGGCGCGAACCAGTCGACGAACTGATCGCGCGTGTAAACCGGCCCGGTGCCGACCGTGTTCCACGAGGTCGCGAACGCAGCGGCGGTCGGCGCGTCGGGGACATCGGCCGCGATCGGGGTCATGCGCTGGCTCGGGTCTAAAGCACGCCGCGACTCACTCTGCAACACGAGGGTCACCGACCCATGCGCATCTTGCGGATGCCGAAGGCGGTCATCTTCAAGAGCAGCCAGCCGTCGGCAAACCGACTGATCTTCGTGTCTCCGTACGTTCGAGCCCGATATCGGATTGGCACGTCGACGATCTTCATGTTGAGGCGGGCGGCGCCGAAGAGAAGGTCGAAGTCGCCGAACGGATCGAACTCCCCAAAAAAGGAGCGATGCCCGGCGATGCGATCGTAGTCGCGGCGGTGAAGGACCTTCGTCCCGCAGAGAGAGTCCTTGATGGGCTGCTCCATGAGCCACGACAGCGCCGTCGAAAAGAACTTGTTGCCTGCCAGGTTGAGAAAGCGCATCGCCTCCCCCTCCATCGGATATACGAGGCGCACTCCGTTGATGAACTCGCCCTTTCCGGTCACGAGCGCCCGGTAAAACTTTGGAAGGTCTTCCGGCGGGACGGTGAGATCCGAGTCTAGGATCATGAAGACGTCGTGCCGGGCGGCCGCGAAGCCCTTACGAACCGCGTCGCCTTTGCCCTTGCCCGCGCCCTGAGGGACGAGCTTGAGCTCGAGCGGGCCCCTGTAGTCGCGCATCACGGCGGCGATCTCTTCCACCGTCCCATCGGTCGAGTTGCCGTCCACGAAGACGAGCTCAGTGGCCGGCCCCATCACCGGGGTGCGTTCCACGGCCGCTCGGATGTTGCCCTTCTCGTTCCGGCACGGGCACACGACCGAGACGCCCGGCAGCGGACTGGCCGTGCTTTCGACCGTCGTGCGGCCGACGAAGTAATCCACGAGCGCGACGCTCTTGGCGAGCGGCAACTTGGCGACGATCCGGTTGGCGATCTCGGACACCACCGGCACATGCGCCGGCAGAAGGATATCGGTACCTCGCCGGACAACCTCGAAACCGGACAGAAAGAGAAGATTCGCGATGTCATCCATCGAGAGCCAGTTCTGCTCCGGCCATGGCGTCTTGTACCCGAGGCTCTCGGCGAGCTTCAGGACAGGCTCCCAGATGAAGTTGTAGTAGGTGAGGACGATCCGGCCGCCGGGTGCCATCCGGTCTCGCAGCTGCTCGAGGGCGCACTGGATGTCTCCGAAGTGGCCGATCGCGTCGCTCAGAACGATGGCGTCGAACGGGCCCTCGGGGATCGGGCCCTGCTCGACGTCGACGACTCGCAGATCGAGCTCTGGGTGGCGCCGCTTGGCAAGTTCGATCATTCGCGGCGATAGATCGATCCCTACTCGCATCGGTCCGTCGAGCGATGCGAGAAGGTCCCCGAGGCCGCAACCGACTTCGAGCACTCGACTCCCCGGGAGGACGAGGCTCGAGACCAGCCGGCGGACCTGCTCGGAGTAGTAGTGGTGCTCGGCGACTCGCTCGTATCGCCAGTCCGCGATCCGGTCGTAGGCGGCGATGCGCTTCGCCAGGCGATCCCTCTCGCGACTTTCGAAGGTAGCTTCGCCTTCCGGAGCCAGGGCGGCGGGAGAAAGGGGCGATGTCACGTGAGCGGCCGACACGGGATCTCAGCGGCGATTCTCGAGGAGCCACGTGTAGTAGAGGCGCAGCGGACGAATCGGGAAGTCCAGCGTCGCCTTGCGCGCGACGCGAAAGCCGGCTCGCCCGAGGGCATCCGCCACCTGCGCGGGAGTCGTGACGTGATGGTCGTCGATCCCCTTGAAGCCGATCATACGAAAGCCAACCTCCATCATCCGGTTGACCGAGGGCATGCCCAGCAAGAAATGGCCGCCCGGCTTCAACGTGCGAGCCACTTCGGCGAGTGCGCGCTCGTAGTCGGCAAGATGCTCGAACACCGAGAAGCTCACCACGAGGTCGAAGAAGGCGTCTTGATACGGGAGGGCCGTCACGCTGCCGCGCGCGAGCTCCGCTCGGAGTCCACGCGAGGCCAGGAGGGCATGGACCGGGTCTGGGTTCGCGTCGAGGTCGATGCCGAAGAGCTGGTCGACCTGCGGCGCCATCGTGAGGAGAACCGCCCCCGCGCCGTATCCCACTTCGAGGCTGCGTGCGTACCGGCGCTCGCCCAGCAAGCCGAGACCCATGTTGATGCGCCGGCGGAAAATCCTTCCCACCAGCGGACGGCGGTAATACTCGATGGGGTCCGTCGGGCCGGTCTTGGGGAGACCCTCGAGGATGGATGGCGTTAGCTTGACCAGGGCGAGCCGTTCGTAGCACTCACGCCGATGCCATGCAAAAGCCCAGTGTCTACGGAGTGTTCGGTTACTTTCCTTGCTTCGCGGCCCACGAGTCGCGCAGCCCGATCGTGCGGTTGAGGACGGGTGCACCGGGCTTCGAGTCGGAGTCCACGCAAAAGTAACCCACCCGTTCGAGCTGCACCCTGTCGCCCGTGGGGGCGTCTGCGAGAGCGGGCTCGAGGAAGGCGCCCCGCACGATCTCGCACGCTCTGGGGTTGAGGTCCGCGAGGAAGTCGTCGCCCTCTTCTCCGGGGTGCTCGGTTTTGAAGAGGCGGTCGTAGAGACGCACCTCGGCGGGGAGTGCATGTCTCTCGGAGACCCAGTGCAGAGTGCCCTTCACCTTGCGACCGTCGCCGGCGTTGCCACCGCGCGAGTTCGGGTCCCACGTGCAGCGGAGCTCGACCACCCGCCCTTCTGCATCCTTCACGACGCGTTCGCATTTGATGATGCACGCGTAGCGCAGGCGCACTTCCGCCCCGGGCGAGAGCCGGAACCACCCCTTGGGTGGGACCTCGGCGAAGTCCTCGGCGTCGATGGCGAGCACGCGCGAGAAGGGGAGCGTGCGCGACCCCCGGCCCGGGTCCTCGGGGTGCCACGGGGCCTCGAACGAGTCTTCCGTCCCTTCGGGGAAGTTCTCGAGCACCACGCGGAGTGGGCGCACGACGCCCATCGCGCGCCTGCAGCGCGCATTCAGATCCTCGCGGACCGCGTGCTCGAGGAGCGCGACGTCGACGAAGCTGTTGCGCTTGGAGACGCCGATCCTCTCGCAGAACGCGCGGATGGCCTCGGGCGTGTACCCGCGCCGTCTCAGTCCGGCGAGGCTGGGCATGCGAGGGTCGTCCCAGCCGCTGACGTGTTTGCCGAGGACGAGCTGCTGCAGCTTGCGCTTAGACAGCACGGTGTACGTGAGGTTGAGACGTGCGAACTCGGTTTGCCGGGGTCGCGGGTCGAACGGCGCCTGGTCGAGGAACCAGTCGTAGAGGGGCCGGTGATTCTCGAACTCGAGCGTGCAGATCGAGTGGGTGACGCCCTCGACGGCGTCCGAATAGCCGTGCGCGAAGTCGTACATCGGATAGATGCACCACCTGTCGCCGGTGCGGTGATGGTGTTCGCGCTTGATGCGGTACATCACCGGGTCGCGCAGGTTCTGGTTGGACGACTCCATGTCGATCTTCGCGCGGAGCACGTGCGCGCCGTCCGCGAACTCGCCCGCCCGCATGCGCCGGAAGAGATCCAGGTTCTCCTCCGGAGACCGGTCCCGGTAAGGGCTGACGCGGCCCGGCTTGTAGAAGCTGCCGCGGCCCTCGCGCATCTCCTCGAGCGACTGGCTGTCCACGTACGCCTTACCGGCCTTCGTGAGGACGACCGCGAGCTCGTAGAGTTTCTCGAAGTAGTCGGACGCGAAGTACTTCCGGTCACCCCAGGAAAAGCCCAGCCAGCGGACGTCTTCCTCGATGGACCGGACGAACTCGTCTTCCTCGGTGCTCGGGTTCGTGTCGTCGAAGCGCAGGTTGCACGCGGCCCCAGGAAAGGCCGCTGCGATGCCGAAGTTGAGGCAAATGCTCTTCGCGTGTCCGATGTGCAGATACCCGTTCGGCTCGGGCGGAAACCGTGTCACTACCCGCCCGCCGTTCTTCCCCGCGCGGACGTCCTCCTCGACCATCTCGACGACGAAGTTCGGCAGCTTCTCCGGCTCGCTCTTGGGCTTCTCCTGGCTCATAGCTTGGGCGCGGCATCCTAGCAGGGCCGCCCGCTGGCACGGCGCTTCGCTCGGCGCCCGATGCGTACTAGTCTCGCGGACCCCCCGATGCCCGCGAGGTCGAGCGCCCGTCCATGCAGACGCCGGTGACGCCGCCCGTTGCCGGGGGGTTCGAGGCGCTCCTGTCGGCGATAAAGCCCATCATCCCGCTGCCCGCGCTGCTCATCCTGTTGCCGGCGCTTTGGTGGTTCTTTCGGGACACGTGGAAGGAGCTCGACGACGACGCGACCCGCTGGCGGGTCCGCCTGAGCGAGGAAGGCCGCACGGATTTCAGGCCGTTCGTGGCGCTCGCCATGTGCGCGGTCATCCTGACCCTGCAGGAGTACTACGGCGGCCGCATATACTTCGAGGAGGCAATCCGACCTATCGTCGCGCGCCTCGACGTCAAGCATCCCAAGCTCTTTCGCCTGGCGAAGTACGACGAGCTCTACGGCTTCGGCTGGTGGGTCGCGACGCGTGTCTTCGGCTACGTGGTGGTCCCGTTCTCGGTCTGGAAGGCCTGCTTCCGCCGCGACTCGCTCCTCGACATGGGCCTCCGGACGCGCGGCTTCTTCAAGCACGCGTGGATCTACGGCCTCTTTCTGGTCATCGTCCTGCCGCTGCTGCTCGCCGTGTCGCGCCAGCCGGACTTCGGCGCGTACTACCCGTTTTACAAGGGCTGCTCACGGTCGTTTTACGACTACCTCCTCTGGGAGGGGATGTATTTTGTCCAGTTCTTCGCCCTGGAGATGTTCTTTCGCGGGTTCTGGCTCGGCGCGCTCCGGCGAAGCTTCGGGTCGGGGGCGATCTTCGCGATGGCCGTGCCGTACTGCATGATCCACTACGGCAAGCCATTCCTCGAGGCCAACGGCGCGATCGTCGCCGGCATCGCGCTCGGGTCGCTCAGCATGAAGACCAAGAGCATCTACCAGGGTTTCCTCGTGCACATCACCGTGGCCGGCCTCATGGACTGGCTGGCTCTGTGGCACCGTCACGCGCTGCCGACGGTGTTCTGGCCGCCCGGCTGACCGAGGGCCTCACGCGCATGGCCGAGCGCCCGGGCTCGCACGGCGTTCTTGAGAGGCCCGTCGTAGAGCGCGCGGAGGGCGTCGAGCGAGGCACGGGCGGCGTCGCCCGATTCGCCCGTCCACGGCACCGAGGCGAGGTGACGCCACAGGACGGCCTCAAGGGTGCGAGGCCGTTTCGCCAGTCCGGTCACGGCTCGGGCGACGAGGTCGACCGAGTGCCCGTCCGATCGAAGGGCGCGCAGGTAGAGCCCCTTGGCGCTCACGCCACCTCCGATCCTCGTCGCCACGAGGTCTGCCGCGTCGCAGATGGCGCGCGCCCGGGCGGCTTCGTCGGGTGCCGTCTCGATGCGAGCGCGAGCCTCGCGCAGGGCATCGCGGGATGCTCGGCGCCTGCGCCCGGCCATGAGGGAAGGGCGCACGCGCCACAGAAGGACGGCGAGAAAGGCCGCCGTCGCGAGGATGAGCGGGAGGGAGCGGTCTTGCATCGGACGGGCCCGGCGCGCCACGCCACTGCCGGCACCGTCCGACGCTATCGCGTTTCGTCGACCCGTGCGCGGCGGGGGGAGGCGGGAGGAGCGGCCGGCGCGCGCTTCGGGGAAAAAGGCGTGAACTTGCGGGAAGGCCGTCCTCTTGGCACCATTTGCATTCGTGCCGCGTCGTTTCCTCTGCCGAGTCGCGATCCTCGCCGTCTGGGCGCTCCCCGTTCAGATGCGCACGGCGCAGGCGGACATCTTCTCGTTCACGGACGCCGACGGCACCGTCCACTTCACGAACATTCCGAGCGGCGACAAGCGCTACCGCGTCTACATCCACGGCAACGGGTCGTCACGGTCCGAGGGGGCGGCTGGCGTCATCCCCGTGCCCCCGAGCGACCGCGATGTCGCGCGTTTCACACGCTACGACGAGTGGATCCTTCAGGCGGCGACGCTCTACCAGATCCCCGAGCAGCTCGTCCGCGCCATCATCCGCTGCGAGAGCGACTACGACCCCCGAGCCGTCAGCGTCTCGGGCGCCCGTGGTCTCATGCAGCTGATGCCGGATACGGCGTCGCTCATGCAGGTGCGCGACATCGAGGACCCGCGCGAGAACATTTTCGGCGGCGTGAGGCTCCTCCGCGTCCTGGCGAACGAGTTCAACGGGGACCTCGAGCTCACCGTGGCGGCCTACAACGCAGGCGACGGGGCCGTCATCCGCTTCGGCGGCATTCCCCCCTTCAATCAGACGCGCGACTACGTCGTGAGCGTGACGAAGTTCTATCGCCGCTACCGGAGCACCCCCGACGTCATCGAGGCCAGCCTCGCCCGCGACTAGGAAGCATCGGCGAACTCGCTTCCCGGCCACCCCCGCTCGGTCGCGCATGTCCTTCGCTCGAAGTCGTGGCTGCTTCCTTCGCTCCCGAGAGTGAAGCCGAGGAGTCCGAGAGCGAGCCTCAGCAACCGACTCCTTTCGTTCAGGAGCGCGTTCCTGACGCCAAGGAGGCCGCCTTTTTTGTTCGCGCACGCGCTTCGTTCACTCGCGCGTCGGCAACCGAGCGATCGTCACACGATTTCTTCCTCGGGAGCGAGGCTGCCTCGCTCAAGGCCGTGCCATCGGCCGCTCACGCTGGCGAAACTCCACCGAGCTGACCCCCCTGGTCCATCGCCGGAAGGCCCTGGAGAACGACGAGGCATCTCGAAACCCGAGCAGGAACGCGACGTCACTCGTGGTGACCCCGGGATCCATAAGGTACTTCTTCGCGAGATCGTAACGGACGGCATCGATGGCAGCGGCGAATGTCGTGCCTTCCTCATGCAGACGGCGTCGGAGCGTGGCGACGCTCATACCGAGTCTGCGTGCCGTGGTCGCCATCGCGCTGCCGCCTGATCGAAGGTTCGCGAGCAACACTCGACGTACCGCGACGGTGACGCCCAGACTTTCGCGAATCCGAGACAGCAACTCCTCGGCGTGTTTCTCGTACCCGGAGTGAGCCTCCGGGTCGCTCCGGGTCAGCTTCGCTTCGAGCTGTGCGCGACTCAGAGCGAAGGCGTTGTACGGCGCGCCGAACCGCACCGCGGTCCCGAAGACCCTATCGTAAGCCGTCCTGTACGCGGGCTCCGCGTGCATGAAGTGCACCTCGGCGGGGGGCTCGTATACGTGGCAATAGGTCTTCGCGAACGCGTCGGCAGCGGCCATGACGAAGTCATTGGCTGCCGGCAGCTGGGGCACTCCGTCCGTGACGTGATGGCGCAATGTCGCGCGCGCGCCGTCCTCGATGAGCGACAGCTCCGCCGCCTCGTTCAGGAGACCAACGTATCGAAGGAAGCACCCGATCGCGTCGCGCAAAGTGAGACAGCTGCGCGCTGCGTACTCCAGTATGGCAAAGTCGCCCGGCTGGATGCCGGCGCCTGCCCTCAGCCCAATCTCGGGGTCGCCTCCGTCCACGCTGAGCCTCAGTAGATCCATCATGATGCGGTGGCTCACGCGGGTCTCCGGGTTGAAGTACTCGGCTGGCCCGATGTTTTCCCGCGCCAGGATCTCTTCCGCTTCGGCGCTGTGGCGACTCACGCGCGCGAAGATCCACACGAACCGTATAGAAAGACGCGCCTCTTCTACCCGGGCGGCGAAAGCCATGTCCCAGGACAATGGCATCATGCCGCGAGACCCCCGGTCAAGCGACCGCGAGGACCCTGGAGTGGCAATCACGGCCCGATCTGCTCGACCTTGCCCGCGACGACGTCGCCGACCCATTGTGCGAGTGTCGGCCGTCCGGACCCTGCCAGAGGGTCGTAGAAGCGTGGCCGGAAGATGTGCTCGTGCAGCGTATCAATCGTCCCGTTCGAGTCGGATGCGTCGGGGTCTCCGGTACCGATGAAGTACGACGAGATGCGGCCGGTGCACAGGTACGTCGAGCGTAGATCCATGAGACCGTTCTCGTATTGGCCTCCGTCGAATTCCGGCACGTCCCCGCCTTGGAGCCCGAGGGTCGTCAACAGGTTGGGGTCGGTGTCCGAGCAGTTGTCGGTCCCGGCGGCTAGAAAGAGTCGGATTACTTGATCGTGAATGCTCGACACGAGCCCGAAGTGGGCCTGAGGATATTTCTGGAGCCAATACGGCACGATGTTCGTATATCCGCCGTCAGGGTCCGCACACTCCGCGCAGTCCGACGGCAACGCCGCCGTGAGCCCCCAGAGACTGTTCGAGAGGCCCTGCAAGCAGGGGGTGATGTCTTGCGTTCCCGTGAAGGGCGGAAACGAATCGTCGACCAGCGTGACCGGGACGTTCCCGAACGAATCCTGAACCATGCCGAAGTTGAGCCCCGCTCCGATTCCGCCCGCGCTCGACCCCGTGAGAACGACCTGCTCGACGCTCTTGAAGGTCGGCACGATGCGGCTGACGAAGAGCTGCATGTTGAGCGCCCCGACGAAGTGCTGCGTGGTCGCGATCCCGAAGTCGTTCGGGATGTTCGCGCTCGCGTTCGTCCCGATGTGGGCGTCGCCGGTGCAATAGGGGACGTAAATCTGGTTCCAGTTCAGGAACGGATTCGCCGAGTTCGTAGTATCGAAGATCCCGGTGGTGTACGGGGCCTGCAGGCCGGATACGGTGGTCAGCGATCCGCTGAACGACTCTCCGTTGAGCGAGCCACCTGGAAAGACTTGGTTCATGTTGGCCGGGTTGTGATCGCAGAAGTGCGTGCTGATGCAGACTCCCCCACCCTCCAGGTAGATCATGAGCTTGTTGACCGAGCCACGGCGAACGTAGATGCCGAGGGGCGAGCCGTCGCGGCACATCGCTCCGGGGAAGTTGTAGAAGTTCCACCCCGGGGGAGCGCTCATCCCCGCATCGGCGCCAGGCACCGGGTCGTTCTCGCTTATGTCTAACGGCGTGCCCTGCGCGACTCCGGACGGCGTCAGGTTGACGAACGACGTCTGCGTCGTGATCAGAGGCGAGCAGCCGGACTCGTTCGACTCGCCATGAGAAGACGCGTCGCCCTCGACCGTTGCGTCCGAGCCGCCGTCATCGCCAGACGCGCCGCTCGAGCTAGCCGAGCCGCTCGATCCAGGCGGCGAGCCGCTCGAGCCTGGCGAGCCCGTGGAGCCGCTGGAGCCGTTGTTCCCGCCTGACCCCGAAGACCCGCTGTAGACTCCGCTGTCGCCACCAGTCGCCGAAGGCGACGACGCGCAGCTCTGTACCGGATACGCCGCGATCGCGACAATAACGAGAAGGCGATGAAGCTTCATTGGTCCACAACCCCACGCCAGTGGCGACCGACCGAAAGATATTGCGCAGCACGTCCCAGAGCGTCCGGGGCAGGTACTGCCGGAGCCGCGGCCGGCACGGTATTGCGCGTCTCTCGCTGGCGCCATGTCGAAGCACGTCTTGAGCGCCTCGGACCGCGCTCTGAGCTCGAAGGCCCTGGCTGCCCCGAGCCGCACCCCATCGCCCGAGTGAACGCGTCCGAGTGAACGCGGGGGGGGCCTCTACGGCGCCGCCTGACGTGCGGCTTGCAGGTGGCGGGGTACCTTGCTAGATGGTGCGCCCCCCTGACCGCGCGAGTCATCTCGCGCACCCCTGACAGAGAAGGCAGGTTCCGATGGCCAGCAAGACTCCGCTCGCGCTCGTGAAAGAGAAGTTCGGCGACAAGGCGAAGCTCGTCGAAACGCTCGAAAAGGTGACCGGCGAAGACCTTTGGGTCGCGCGCACCAACAAGGACAAGGGCCTCGCGCACGTGTCGAACGCGAAGCTGTTGCGCCTTCACGCGACGTTCGCCGAGGTCAAAGAGAAGTTCGGCACGCGCGAGAAGCTCATCGGAGCGCTGCTCGAGCTCGAGAAGCGCGGCAAGGACACAGGCCTGCGCCAGAAGCTCTCGGAGTGGCCGGTTCCGCGTCTCTTCGACGCGTACAAGTCGGCCCTAAAGCGATCCGCAGCGGCCGCCGCCAAGTCTGCGCCGGGCGAGGCCAAGCCTGCTGCAAAGGACAAGAAGCCAGCGGGCAAGTCTGGCGACAACGCGGCTGCGAAGAAGGCAAAAAAGGGCGAACAAGGCAAACGTGTGACAGGCTGACAGGCCGTCGCGGTCCGCGTTTTTCGCTCGAACGTCTCGCTTTACCGAGTAGTCTGGCGCGCGGGCGAGCCAGGCTGGGCGTCCATGTGTGGAGGCATCGCAGGGCGATGAGCAAGAAGGACAAGCAAGGCGGCAGAATCGTCCTCGGGGAGAGCGGCTTCCCGATCATGCACGAGATGTTCGTGCCAAAAGCGATCTTCTTCACGAACGGCGTTGGCGTTCACAAGGACCGTCTATCGTCGTTCGAGCTTGCGCTGCGCGACGCAGGCATCGAGAAGGCGAACCTCGTCACGGTGAGCTCCATCTTTCCGCCTCGCTGTCAGGAGATGAGCCGGAAGGAGGGCGAGCGGCTCATCATGCCGGGGCAGATCGTCCACTGCGTGATGGCCCGGCAGGACACCAACGAGCCCAACCGCCTCATCGCCGCGGCCATCGGCCTCGCGCGTCCCGCGGACAAGGACCGATACGGCTACCTCTCCGAGCACCACAGCTACGGCGAGACCGCGAAGAAGTCGGGCGACTACGCCGAAGACCTCGCTGCGACGATGCTGGCGACGACGCTCGGGGTCGAGTTCGACGCCGAGAAGGCGTGGAACGAGCGCGAACAGGTATTTCGCCTCGAGAAGACGATCCTGAAGACGCGCAACATCGTGCAGAGCGCGGAGGGCCATGCGAAGGGGCTGTGGACCACCGTCATCGCCTGCGGCGTCTTCATCTTCTGAGCCGTTTACGTTTCTTTACCGCATGAGAGGGAGCGCCCGGGCCATCGCCAGCGTCATAGTGGGCAGGAGGTCAGTGCCCATGTTCACTCGCTCAACCATCCGCTTCGCTCTTCCTCTCACGCTTCTCGTCGCCGCCCCCGCGTTCGGCTGCGGAGGGACTACGTCGGGTCAGTCCGTCTCGGTCCCGGGCGCCGTGCGTGCCCCCGTGGCGCAGAGCGCGCACGGTCAGGTAAAATTGATCGGCGAGGCGCTCGGGGACGTACCGCTCACGCCGGAGCAGCGCGGGGACATCGAGAAGCTCGCCGTCGACGCCGACGTCCGGCATGAGAGTGCGCGCGCGGCCAAAACGGAGCTACTGCTCGCCATTGCAGAGCAGGTCCAGGCCGGGACGATCGACCGCGCGGCCTTGCAGCCGAAGATCGACGCCCTCGTCGCAGCGGCCGGGAGCGCGCAGCCGGCAGACCGAGTCGCGTTCGAGCGGCTCCACGCGATCCTTGCGCCCGACCAGCGCACGGCGTTCGTCGATGCCCTGGAGGCCCATATCGGTGAGCACATCGGCGACCTCCGCGACCGTCACCCGATGAGGGCCTGGGCCGCCGACCTGAAGCTCACGGATGCCCAGCAGTCCCAGATCAAGACGCTCCTCAAGCAATCCTTCGAGGCGGGCCGTGAAGGACATGACGGGCCGCCCTGGTCGGGCGAGGGGAGGCACCGCGGCGCGAAGCTGCTCAAGGCGTTCAAGCAGGACCGGTTCGTCATCGATGAGGTGGCGCCCCCGGTCGACGTGGGCCGAAAGGCGGGTACGACGAGCGACCGCTTCCTCGGTATCGCGTCGCAGGTGCTGCCAATCCTCACGCCCGAGCAGCGCTCGGTGGCGGCACAGAAGATTCGCGAGCGCGCCGCTTCCGACTTCGACGCCGAACGCATTCCGTGAGCGTCAGCGCGCACGCGGACGCGCAGGCCGCGATGCCCGCTGCCGACGCAAAGACGAGCGCGCCCCCGCCTCGATGATAGGCCGCTCCCCAGAGGAGCATCCCCGTCACCGATCCTGCGCCGAACGCCGTCGCGAGCAGCCCTTGCGCCGTCCCGAGAGAGCGCGCCGGGGTCTGCTGCTGCGCGTAGGCCACTGCCGAGATCCACATGAGGCCGAAAGACAGGGCGTGCAGCGGCTGGAGCAAAAGGAGGACCGGCAGGGAGTGAACCGAAGCGATGATTGCCCACCGGAGGGCGGCGGCGCCGAGCGCCAAGGCGAGGAGTGAAGCGGGCGGGAACGCTCGGAAGGCCCGTGCGGCGGAGGCCATCAGCACCACCTCGCAGCCCGTGCCGATGGCCCACGCGAGCCCGACGGCGTTGCGCGACGACCCGAGGTCGAACAGGTACAGGGTGAAGCAGAGGTCGTAGCTGGCGTGCGCGCACTGACCGAGAAACGCGGCGACGAGGAAGGTCTTGAAGTCCGGATAGGCGAGAAGCTCCCGTGCGCCATGCCGGTCGCCTCGCCGGTGCAGCTCGGCGCGAGCGGGAATTCCCAGCGACGCGAGGAGTGCGGCGCATAGCCCTCCAGATATCACCACGGGGAACGGCATCACCGTGCGTGGATCGACGAACCGGGCGGCCACGAGGACGGCGCCCAGGAAACCAACGGAGCCCCAGAGCCTATGCCTCCCGTAGGACGTTCCGACGGAGCGAGCGCCTTCGATGGCCGTCAGGTCTGCGAGCAGAATCATCGGCGCGCGGAACAGCGCGAGCGCCAGCGCGGCCGCAAGGAGCGTGACCAGGCCAAGAGGGACGCCCAGCGCGGCGGCGACCGTCAGCGATCCCCACGACACCAGGGCCCCCAGGCACACGATCTGAAGCAGGCCTCCGCGAAGTCCCAGGGTATCGGACATCGCACCGAACGCCGCGGGCGCAAGGACGCCCATCGCCGGCGATGCCGCGGCAACGAGCCCAAGCTCGAAGCCGTGCATCCCGCGAGCCTCGAGCCAGCGCGGGAAGAACGGGAGATACACCCCACCCACGGCGAACGCCGCCACGTAGTAGACACGGAGCGACATGGAACCGCGCATCGTCGTGCCGGTAGTCGCGGGCGGCTTCGAACGTGGCTCGTCTTCCAGGGCCTACGCTCACGGGCCTTTGCACGAGCGGCCGGCTCCCAGGCACTTCAATTGCACCCCGGCGTCCGAACCAGTTCCGGCGTAGGCGCAGTAGCACCACGTACCGGCACCCTCCGAGCAATCGAAACACGTCGCGCCCACCGAGCTGCACAGTCCTTCGGCGGCGTCGAGCGCCATGCCGCTCGACGGGCACGCGGGCACGCCCCCCTCGGCACCGCAGTTCTCGTAGGCACCATCGACGTAGGTGCAGTCGCAGGGCACGCCAGAAGGGCATTCGTCGCCACCCACATCGGCCGACGCGTCGGCGGGCGTGCCGTTCGCTCCGTTGCACCCGGCGCCGACGAGCGCGAGAGTCACGAGGGCGCGATGAAGGGCGGTCATGGCGCGCCAGACTACTGCCTGGTGGTCTTGCCCCGCACGGGAATGTTGGACGACCGTATGCGGGCGGCCGCGGCGTCCGAGGCCTAGTCGCCTACCGGCCGGCCGCGGTACATTCGCACGGGGCGATCGCCGGACGGAACGGGTGGTTCGGGCTCCTCGACGCGGGGCGGGGGAGGCGTTGGCGCTCTCCGCAGCACCGGCAAGGGTGGCGGCGTGCTCGCTGGCAATCGCATCGACGTCGACGCAATGGCGCCAATCTCCGGATCGATTCGACGGATGACGAGATTGACCACCATCCGCAAGGCGGGAAGGTTGACGCCGGACGAAGAGAGGACGCCGATGAGCCCCCAGGTCATCTTTCGGACGTACAACTTGTGGTCGGAGTAACGGAGCATGCACGTGTCCATGTCCTTGCCGCCGCTGACGAACGTCTCGAAGAGGCGGGCCACGCGAGGCCCCACGTCGGCGAAGAGTGCTTCGTCGAAGGCCGCGGGCAGATCTCGATCGACCAGCGATCCCGAGCCCGCGACGACGAAGCTGCCGTATACGCCCTGGACGTCGCGGAGCATTCGCAAGTGGTCGACGATCGTACCCATCGGTTAGGCCCTCCCTAGAGTCCGAGCAGTTCGCGAAGCGATCCCGAATCGGCGGAGGCGTTGGGTTCGAGCGCGACGACCTCTCCGTCCGACTCCAGGACGACGAAGCATCGGCCGCTCTTGAACGTGCACTCCATCGCGGCGAAGCGCTCGAGCCCCAGCTGGTCGCCGACGAGTTGAGACAGCTGAAGGGCGTACGCCACGATGTCGGCCAGCGCCTGCGTGCTGCCGTGACTGTCGACCACGGTCCCCTCGCGGTTCATTCGAAAAAACGACTCGAAGTCTTCGCTCCGAAGCGTGTGGCCGCCGACCTGTAAGGGTGTCACGTCGAACTCGATGCTTTCCCCGAGGGGCGCGTGATCCGTCTTGGCGGTCGCGCGCCGATCGGCACCGTCGGCGCGGAGGGCGACGACGCTTCCACTCTGCCTTTCGTCACGAATCTGCGCGGCCCGCAGGAGCAGGTTCTGCCAATTGCTCGAGATCGTGTCCTTCGCCCACTCGCGTTCTGCGGGCTCGAAGGTTCCGCCATTCCACGAGAGCATTTCCATGGCGGCGGGCTCTCCCGAAGAGGTTGGCGTCGTGGCGTGCACGACGGAACCACCGCGGAAGTAGAGGTGGCCGACCTTGCTCCCCGACGTGACCCGGACGACGAGCTTCGAGCCTGCCAGGCATTCCATCTGGATCAGATCGGCGAGGCTTGCTCCCTTGATCCGTGCCTGAAACCCGGGAGTCTGCGTGCCATTTGCAGAGCCTTCACCCGGGACCGGCGGCTTCTGGGTCATGACGATTCCTCGCATTCGCGTTGAAGCCTCCCGAGCCAGAGCCAAAGTGTTGGCCTATGCGCGTTTCCGGCGCGTTTCCCCTTCGTTACTCCGCGGTTGACCTCAATTCCGTGCCGCTCAACATCAGGTCTCGCCTCGGATCGGCGCCATCGCGTGGAACGAGTTCGGGGTACGCCGGTCCCCCGTGCTCGGACACGTCGAGCCCGAGGAGCTCTCGTTCGCGAGAGACTCGCAGGACGCCCGCAAACTTCAACGCGTACATGACCAGGAGCGAGCTGCCGAAGGTGGCGGCGAGCACCGCGAGGCTGCCGATTGCCTGCGCCAGGAGCTGCGTGAGGCCGCCGCCGTAGAACAGTCCGCTCACGAGCGAGGCAGACGAGGTGTCCGCTCCATAGGGGCCCGGCGCGCCGTACTGACCCGTGGCGAACAGGCCCAGACTCAGAGTGCCCCATATGCCGCAGACACCGTGCACCGAGACGGCTCCGACGGGATCGTCGATGCGCAAGTGCTCGAAGAGATCGATCGACAGCACACAGATGACGCCCGCGGCACCCCCGATGATGAATGCCCCGGCAGGGGACACCCAATAGCAGGGGCACGTGACGGCCACGAGGCCTGCCAGAAACCCGTTCACGGTGATTCCGCAGTCCCAGTACTTGCCGCGGACGTACACGAAGAATAGGGAGGAGAGGCCGCCGCCGCATGCGGCAAGTGTGGTGTTGGTCGCCACTCGCGCGATTCCGTTGAGATCCATCGCGGACAGCGTGCTGCCCGGGTTGAAGCCGTACCAGCCGAACCAGAGGATCACACCCCCGACCGCGGCGAGCGTCATGTTGTGTCCGGCCATGATGCCGCCGCCATCTCTCGCAAACTTGCGGCCGAGACGGGGACCGAGCGCGATGGCGCCCGCCAGGGCGACGAAGCCGCCTATCGTATGCACCACTGTGGAGCCGGCGAAGTCGTGAAACGCCGTCGGCTTAATGATTGTGAGCCAGCCGTCCGGCCCCCATGCCCAGTGACCGAAGATGGGATAGATGAACCCGCTGACGGCGACGCTGTACCAGAGGTCCCCGGCGAACGAGGTCCGGCCGACCATCGCGCCCGATGTGATGGTGCTGCATGTGTCGGCGAACGCGAACTGAAACAGCCAGAACGCCAGCATCGGCACGCCGGTCGATCCGTATGTCTCGGGCGTCGACTGAAGGAAGAAGTACTGGTGACCGATGAATCCGTTGCCGGCGCCGAACATGAACGCGAAACCGAAAGCCCAGAAGAGGGCTCCGCAAAGGCACGTGTCGACGATCCCCTCAAGCAAGATGTTCACTGTCTCTCGAGTGCGCGAAAAGCCGGCCTCGAGGAACAAGAACCCCGCCTGCATGAAGAAGACGAGGAAGGCTGCGCTGAGCGTCCAGACCGTGTTCAGGGGGTTGACGCACTCCGAGTGCGCGACGGCGGTCTCCGCCGCATGCGCCGGATGGCCGAAGTAGTCCGGGACGCCCCATATCGCGGCGAACAGCAGAAGGAGGCCCAGCGCTTTCCCTCCGAGGAGGGCGAAGAAGACTCCCGGTCGGCGCCTGCCAACGACGTTCGGTGCTCTCATGGTGGTCCTTTCTCGGACGCTTGCAGCGCCATGGTCCGTGCGTCTTACGCCGACCCGTGTGCCCGAGACGTGTCGCGGCCGTTTCCGCCGGGATAAACGTCCCCGGGGGCCCGCCGAGCCGTCGCGGCCTAGTCGCTCTTTCCGTAGACCTCTTCGATCACGCGCCTGAGGCGCACGCCATACACGATGGCGAACGTCTCCTGACTTCCGGGGAATAGGTCTTCCGCACGAGCGGCGACCGCGTCGACGATGGATTCGGCGTCGTCGCGCGAAACGTCCCCCGCGCGGATCGTGATCTCGGCCCAGTCGACCGCGCGCCTGAGCAGGTAGACGCGCTTGGTCTCGTCGCGCCCCTCAGGGCTCCGAAGGATGCGGATGGCCTCGTCGAGGGTCATCTCCAGCAAACTATAGCGACCCCTGTCCACCCGAGCGAGCCGTGGCCGTCACTTCGCTTCCCTTCCGACGTAGCGCGTAGCGCACGAGGAGGCCGACGAGAGCGCCGTAGTCGATGCCCACGGCCGCCGCGGCGCGAGCCATTCCCGCGTTCGGCGAGAGGTCGCAATTCGGGTTGACGTCGACCACGTACGGCACGCCCGTCGCCGCCAGGCGCACGTCCACACGTCCGTAGTCGCGTACACCCACTGCGCGGAACGCATCTGCCGCAACGCGCCGGACGCGCGCCGCGAGGGGACCCGGGAGGGATGGGTGGAGTACGGGCACGGTCCCGAGGTCGTCGACGGAACCGCTGCACCACTTGGCGTCGTACGAGACGATGCGTGGCGCATCTGCGGGCAGGCCCGTGAAGTCGATCTCGCTGAGCGGCAATACGCGCGGCGTCGGGTGTCCGAGGAGCGCCACGTTGAACTCCCGGCCGTCGATGAACTGCTCGACGAGGCACGGCTGCCTCAAGGAAGTCACGACCGCCTCCACCGCGCGCCGGAGCGAGGCGTCGTCCCCCACGACGCTCGTCGACCAGATGCCCACGGACCCGTCTTCGCGCACGGGCTTGACGATGAGCGGGAACGGCAGATCGCAGGGGTCATCCGCCCGCGTGAGGACGCGCCCAGGCGGAGTAGGGATGCCGGCGGTCTCGAGCCGCTGCTTCACGCGGTCCTTGCGGAGCCCGAAGCTGAGCACCTCGGGCGGCGAGCCCGTGAAGGGGAACCCCAGAAGCTCGAGCAAGAGCGGAACGGCGCTCTCGAGTCGCGCGTCGCCCACCATCGACTCGCAGAGGTTGAACGCGCAGTCGGCGTCGAGCTCGACCAGCGTGTCGCGGAGGCTCGCGAGGTCGCCGTCGATGGCGACCAGGTGAGCATCGTGACCGGTTTCCGTCAGCGAAGCCGCAACGGCCTCGGCAACCCGCCCGACCTCCGCGCGCGCGGCCCATGCGGGGTCGGCCTCGGGGAGCGTGTCCTCATAGTCCACGTTGTAGAGGACCGCGATGCGCTTCGCGGGGCGTGTGCGTCGATTCGAGGGGGGACGCCGGCCTGACGTGCCGTGCGTCTCAATCGGTTTCTGCGTCGGCGAAGGCCCTGGCGGTGCGTCGACCGTCATGTGTTCCGGAGTCCTTGGATCGTGGTTGCGCGTGTCGATGGCAAACGCCGCGCCTTCTTGCGAATCTACAGACCTCGCGATCAGGGTCAAGATGGGATCGCGTGTCCCGTCGCAGTTGGTCTAGCCACCCCGCGCGTCCTCACCCATGCCCCGCATGCTCCGGTCACCCGCCCCCATCTCCCCCACGCCTCCCGGGTTCGCCCGGGCGGCGCTCCTCGTCTTCTCCAAGGACCTCCGCATCGAGCTTGCCACGCGTGAGATCGTCACGACGGCGGCCTTTTTCGCGGTGATGGTCGCCGTCCTGGCGAGCGTGGCGTTCACGACCGGCCCGCAAACGACTACCCGCGTGGCGCCGGGTGCGCTCTGGCTCGCCGTCCTCTTCTCGTCGATCCTCGCCCTCGGCCGCAGCTGGCAGCGCGAGCGGGAGCAGTCCGCCCTCGTCGGCCTTCTCGTCTCGCCGGTGCCCCGCGCCGCCATCTGGTGCGGGAAGGCGCTCGGCGTCTTGGCCTTCGTCTTGGCGGTCGAGGCCGTCGTCGTCCCCATCGTGGCACTCCTCTTTCACGTCGACCTTCCGACGGTTGCCGGTCCGCTCGCGCTCGTCATGGTGTTCGGCACGGTCGGCGTTGCCGCGACCGGGACGCTCTTCGGAGCGATGACCGTGCGTACCGGGGCCCGGGAGCTCCTGCTGGCGGCGGTGCTCTTCCCGCTTCTGTCGCCAGCGCTCGTCTCGAGCGTGGCAGCCACCCGCGAGATCTTCTACGCCGCAGCGGGCGGCCAGGCGGTCGACATGGCCGAGGTGCGCGACTGGCTCGTTCTCCTCGCCATCTTCGACTTCGTGGCCATCACGGGGGGTGCGGCTATGTTCGGGGCGCTGGTCGAGGACTGACCCGCCTACCCCGTCAGACAGCCTCGGCGAGAGCAAGCGCCTCGCGGGCAATCTCCGACGGCTCGAGCCTGGTCCCCACCACCTCACCGGTAGCGAACACGCCGTCTCGAACCTTCCCTCCGGCGGCCGTGCGTACGCGAAAGCCGCGTTCTTCGTGGACGAGGTCCCCTCCGGCCTGGGCGCAGATCTCGTAGGCCGGAGCGCGGGGGGCGTCGACGAGCAGGGCGTCGCACGGGAGACGAACCTCTCCCTCTCCGGTCGAGATCGACACTTCTCTCGGGCGCGCGCTCCCGCGGATGCCAAGGGGAGTCCCGCGCACGAGCGTCGCCTCGGGACGCGCCTCGGCATAGGCCTGCCCGAACGGTGCCGCCCCCGCGGCGACTGCCACCACGATCCGCTTGCCCGGCGTGACGCCGTACCGGAGCAGCCTGCACCCCGCCCGGGCGCTCATGACGCCGGGCACGTCGTTCCCCTCGAAGGCCAGGACCCCGTCGTGGGCACCGGGTGCGAGCACGAGGGTCTTGGCCGACACGACTTCGATCCCTACCCCGTCCGCCACGACCACGTCGTCGCCGTAGACGCCCGTCGCGGTCGTTCGCGAGCGCACGAGGATGCGGCGCGACGACACCGCCTCGAGCATCGTCCGGAGGAGCGGCTCCCATCCTTCTCGTGCCCTGCCGCCGAGCACCCGCACACCTCCCCCCCACGTCAGATCGTCGTCCACGACCTCGACACGACGCCCGCGCTCGGCAAGCGCGAGAGCGCTCGCCATCCCAGAGGGGCCCGCGCCGACGACGAGCACGTCCACCTCGCGCCTGTGCGCGGCGGTCGGTGCGGCCTCCTTCCCGCCGGGGAGCCTGCCCAGGCCAGCCACGCGTCTCGCCAGGGTCTGCATGACGCGTGACGCCCCGGGGACTCCGGCCAATAGCTCGTGGTGGTTCATGCCCTCCGGGAAGAACCAGTCGGTCAACCGGAGCAGGTCCGTATCGCGCGAGCCGACGACGTTCTGCGTCTCGATGCGCATCCCCTCGTGTGCCGGGACGCGGCACGTCATCACGTTGGGCATGTCGTCGACGCGTGCCAGGCAGCCGTCGCACGCGCCGCGCAGGCACGCCGGCCCGCGTGGACGATGAAACTTCGGGCTGCGCGCGAGTGTGACGAGCCCCGCGGCGACGAGCGCCACGGTGACCGGCTCCCCCTCCTCGGCGAGCACCGGATCGCCGTCGAGGTGAATCGTGACCGGACGGCTAGGCGGCGCGAGGCGGGGCACGCAAAGGAGCGTATCCTCTCACGCTCGCCGCATGCTCCGGCAACTCCTCCAGACCAAATCGATCGATCGGTCTCTCGCCGAGAGCGAGCGCGAAGGCGCCTCCCTCCGCCGGGTGCTCGGGAGCGGGCATCTCATGGCTCTCGGCGTCGGGGCGATCATCGGCACTGGCGTCTTCGCCACGATCGGCACGGCCGCCGGCGGCGACGCGAACCGCCCCGGAGCTGGCCCGGCACTCATGGCGTCCTTCGTACTGACGGCAGTCGTCTGCGCGATGACGGGCCTCTGCTACGCGGAGTTTGCGTCGATGGTCCCCGCCGCGGGAAGTGCGTACACGTACGCCTACGCGACCCTCGGGGAGATCGTCGCCTGGATCATCGGGTGGGATCTGCTCCTCGAGTACGCGATCGGAAACACTGCGGTGGCCATCTCGTGGGCGGGATACACGGACGCGTTCCTTCGAGGCCTGGATATCCATCTCCCGAGATGGCTCGTGACCGACTACCGCACGGCCGCCAAGCTCCCGGGGGTCATCGCGAGCGCTCCGCACATCCTCGGCGTCCCCATCGTCTTCAACGGGCTCGCCTTCGCGATCGTCGCCGTGGTCACGATCGTCCTCGTATGGGGGGTCAGGGAGTCCGCGCGCTTCAACGGAGTCATGGTGGTCATAAAGGTCGTCGTGCTCGCCTTCTTCGTCCTTGCATGCACGAAGTATGTGCGCCCGGACAACTGGCATCCCTTCGCCCCGAACGGATTGGCTGGCATCGGCGCCGGCGCCGCGGTGATCTTCTTCGCGTATATCGGCTTCGACGCCGTCTCGACCTGCGCGGAGGAGTGCAAGAACCCCGGACGCGACATGCCCGTCGGCATCCTCGGCTCACTGGTGGTCTGCACGGTAATCTATGTGGCTGTCTCCGCCGTCTTCACGGGGCTCGTGCCATATGCGGAGCTCGCCGCTCTCGACTCCGGCAAGCGCGCGGAGGCCCTCGCGGTGGCGATGGAGTATGCGAAGACGCCGCCCTGGATGGTGGGCGTGGTCGCTCTCGGGTCGGTGGTGGCCCAGACGTCCGTCCTCCTCGTCTTCCAGCTGGGGCAGCCGCGCATCCTCTTCGCCATGGCGCGCGACGGCTTCCTTCCTCCGGCCCTGTCACGCGTCCATCCGAGGTTCAAGACACCCCACGTCGCGACGATCCTGACGGGAGTCCTCGTTGCCGTCGTGAGCGCGTCGGCAAACATCGACGAGATGGTCGACCTGACGAATATCGGGACCCTCTTCGCCTTCGTCCTCGTGTGCGCCGGTATCATCGTCCTTCGCATGCGCGACCCAGCGCGGCCGCGCCCGTTCCGCGTCCCCTTCGGCCCTTTCGTCATCCCCCTCCTCGGCGCGACGTCGTGCCTCGCACTCGCGTGGCAACTGCCGCATTCGTCCTGGGTTCGCTTCGCGGCGTGGCTCGTCGTGGGGCTCGTCGTCTACGGGGCCTACGGCTTTCGCCACTCGCGACTGCGCCCCTTAATAATAGAGCAATGACCTGATTCCAGGGGTTCCGCGATCGATGCGAACGGCATAGTCGCGCACCAACGGAAAATCCGTCGCTCCCCCGTATCTCTTCATTAGAGCCTGAAGGCTCAATTTGAGCCGCGAGGATAACGGATGTGCATTGCAGGACGCGCGTTCGCCTGACAGAGAGAATGGTGCACATCGCACTTCATGCGGCGTGCGAGGAGAGAACGGGCAAACATGAGCCTCAGAGCTTGGAAGGCAGCGGGTCTCCTGGTCGGCGGCCTTGGGTTCGCGGCGTGCGCAGGCAGTAGTACGACCGACTTGTCCGGTGTGGGCGGAGGAAGCTCCGGCAGCATCGGGAACGGCGCGAGCTCTGGCAACGCCGGCTCGTCCGGCTCGGGCACGCCCGGCGGGGGCGGGTCGAGCTCGGCCGGGACCTCTTCGGGCTCGGGCAACCCGGACCCGGGAAGTGACGACGGGGGTGCTCCGTCGAGCTCCGGCGCCGGCGGCGACGACGGCGGCACTGGCAACGGGTCGTCGGGCGCGTCAGGAGGCTCGTCCGGTACGTCGAGCGGCAGCGGTGCCGCCTGCACGCCCATCCAGCGTGGCTCCGCGCCCACCTCGGCCGGCGCGGCGATGGCGGGCCCTTACCAGACCATGGTGTACGCGGCCAACGCCAGTGTGCGCATGACGGACGCTTACGACGTGACGAGCGCCCACATCTACTATCCGGTCGGGGCCACGGCCCCGTTCGCGTCGCTCTCGATCGTGCCGGGCTTCACCGCGGCCGAGTCGTCGATCGCGGACTGGGGTCCGTTCCTCGCTTCGTGGGGCTTCGTCGTGATGACGTTCGGAACCTCCGACCCGACCACAGGCGCCTCCGACACGAGCGTCTTGCCGCCCGTGCGAGAAGCCGCGCTGCTCGACGCGTTGACGACTCTTCAAGACGAAAACACCCGGTCGGGGAGCCCGCTCAAGGGCGAGCTCGATCTGACGCGGCAGGGGGTCGCGGGCTGGTCGATGGGTGGCGGCGGCACGCTCCTCGCTGCAAACACGACCCCCTCGCTCAAGGCCTGCTTCGCGATGGAACCGTGGAACCCGAGCACCACGTACCCGAACGACACGGTGCCCACGCTCATGTTCGGCGGAACGGCGGACGGCTTGGCCGGGCCGCCCATGCCTCAGGATCAGTACACAAGCATCCCGGCGACGACGCCCAAGATGCTCTACGAGGTCGACGGCGGGACCCACTACGTGTCGACCAGCCCCACCAACTCGACGACCGATATGGCGCCCGATTCTGAGTCCACCTCCAACGTGGCGCGCTTCGGTCTCTCGTGGCTCAAGGTGTTCCTCGAGTGCGACGACCGCTTCCGTCCCTTCCTCCTGGTGCAGCCGACCGACGCCGCCGAGTTCGAGACCACGTTGATGTAGTCGTCGTCGAACAAGGCCGCGCCGAGCCGTTCTCTCACGGCCGCCGATAGACGCTCACGATAGGCACCCCGTCGTCCTCCACGACATATGCGGGTGCGTCGGTCCCGTACGCCATCCATATCGAGTAGTCGACCTCGTTCATGTGAAGCTCGTGCTGAACGAGCGCCAGCTGCGACTCGTGCGGGGCCCCCACCGCCCTTAGATCACCTCGGACGCGATGCTCCTCCTGCATCCGTCCCCACGCCTCCCATGTCGTGTCGCTGATGAAGACGCTCGCGCCCCTCGGCGCGTTCGCGTTCAGATACTCGACGGCCGCGTTCAGCGTCGTGTACCCCCAGAACTGCCGGTTCAGCCCCAGGTCTGCTCCCCCCGCCGTCCCGCCCACGAGTGGCACGTACGACGCCAACCCGAACGGATGCGAGTGCGCCGTCACCGCCAGCGGTGCGAGCACCACACTCGCCACGAGCGCGCCTTCCGTCGCCAGCCTCCTCGGACTCGTCAATGCGGGGAGGGCTCGCACCATCGCCCCGCGGACGAGATCGAACCCCCGCCCCGCGAGCAGGGCGAGAAACGGATACGCCGGCATCCAGTGCTTCGTCCCGCCGAAGATGGGCGTCTTCGAGAGAAAGAACGGACCGATGGCCGCGGCGATCGAGAGCCCGATGAGCAGGTCCGTTTCGAGCGGGTCTCGAGCCGGCGGCTCGTTCGCCTGCCTGTCGAGCTGCCCCAGCACCCAGGTCCACAGCCGCTTCGCGCCGGCCTTGCCACGCTCGAAGGCCCCCACGAAGAACAGAAGAACAGTCACCGTCGGCACCGTCGCGAGCACCATCACGGGCAGGTAACTCTTGGGCGACGGCGGCCCGAAGTAGTTACGGCCGAGAAACTCGATGTTGTAGTACTCGTGATGCAGGTGGAAATCCGCGTACCACTGAAGGCGCGCGAACGTGTCATCCCAGATGTACGGCCACAGCGCGTAAAATACGATAGGTCCAAGGATGGCCATCCCGACCAGACTCGTTGGCAGCGTTACCCGACCGAGGCGCAGTCCTCGAAGGATCGCCCGCCGGTGCACGAAGAGCGCGTGCGGGACGACCACCGCGGGGAGCTCCCATGCGTTGTGCTTCGTCTCGAGCGCCAGGCCGAACACCACGCCCGCCGCCACTGCCCACGCGAGGGTCCCCCCGAGCCCGCGCCTTTCCTGAGCCCGCCAGTGCACGTAGATGCAGACCAGCCACATGAACGTGATCGGAACGTCGAAGCACGCCAGGTGCGCGTGGAAGAAGACGCGCGGCATAAGCGCGAAGAGCGCTGCCGCCACCGCGCCCGAACGTCGATTCCACGCGCGCGCGCCGAAGACGTACGTCGTCCAGATCGCCGCGCCGGCTGTCATCATGCCGGGCAAACGGAACGCCGTGCTCGCGTCCTCGAAGACGCGCCACTTCATGTGCAGCAGCCACCACGATACGCCGAATAGCGTCTTCATCAGGACCGGATGCTCGTGGTTGACGCTCCACCCCGCGTCGATCGCACTCTGCTGAAGGGCGTCGTGTCCGCGCTCGAGGAGCATGCGCCACCAGCCGACGTAGTCGGTGGCCGCCCTGAAATAGACGCCCTCGTCGCGGGGAACGCCGACGGAGCGAACCGTCGCTAGCAGCCACGCGACGTACGCGGCGCCCATGGCAGCGCCAACCGCGTGGTCGCGCCACCCGATGCGGTCGGGCAACCGGAGCGAGGGGAGCCTCATCGCGTGTCGGCCTCGAAGCAGTACTGGCGCCTCTCGCCGCTCGGCGCCGATATCTCGGCGACGATGTCCACCCGCTGCCCTGCTAGCTCGCTCGTATCGAACTCGAACGCCTTCCACCCGTCGCCATCGTGATGGACCACGCTGCCGATGAGCGTGGTGCCTGACTTGAAGGTGAGCGTGACGGGAGGTCCCCTCCGGTCACGTTCGGCTTCGACGTAGATCGCGTGATGCCCGTAGAGCGTGCGCCCCGCCTGCACGTTGGCGAAGCGCAATCGTACCAGGCCGCCACCGCCGGGGGCCGGCGCGTAGATGCACCGATGCGGCCTGTATTCGAGGTCGGCCACGACGCTCACGGCGACGAAGCCGCCGTTCGGGCACGTGAAGCGGTCGGCCGGCACTGCGGGCCCGAACCCCAGGGCCCCGCTCTGCACCGGTGAGTGAGCAGCTGGGCAGTCGGCCTCCCGCCCGCCGTCCACCCGCGTCACGTGCAATCGCTCGGGATCGACCATGGAGACGAGATCGTCGACGACGTGCGCAGGCGAGGGATTGCCCCACGTCGTTACTGCAACCCGACCGAAGGTGTGCTCTTCGCCACGCCGCCAGCTCGCGAGTTCGGGCAGGTGCGCCCCGCGGATGGACACTTCGAGCGCGCGCGGAAAGCGGGTCTCGTCGGGGCGGGCCTCACGCTGCAGCGTCGCGATCGACTTGCCGAACACCTCGCGCCCGATCGGGTCGACCCAGCGCGGCGCGAAGTCCACGAGATCGTCCGGCGTGGCGTGCGTCTCGACGTAGGCTCGCGCGGCCTCCCAGTCGCCCCGACGCGCGACCGAGTGCGTCTGCACGACATGCGCCCCTAGCTCGAGCAGGCCAAGCGCGGGGATCGCCGCGAACGCCCACTTTTGCCACGCCGCCGCGCCCGTGGGCCCTTGCTCCTCGCTCAAGGCGCGGCGCAGCCTAGCACGGCTCAATTCGTGTAAGTTCGCCCGCGTGCGACTTCCCGCGGTGACCGTACAGCCTAGAGCGCTCCTCTACGCCTCGCTGGCCGTCCTGGCCACGGCCCCGGCGTGGATCGTCAAGTACCCGCCGCTCCAGGATCTTCCCTTCCACATTGCGACGCTGAGGCTCATCCACGACAAGGCCAATCCCGCCTTCGGGTTCGCGGACGTCTACCGGCTGGACCTCGTCCATACGGAGTACCTCCTCTACTATCTCATCGGCGACGCGCTGGCGTTCGTCCTCGGCGTGAAAGCCGCGAGCGTCGCGATGATGTGTCTCTACCTCGGAGGCACGCCGCTCGCGATGTGCGCCCTTCTGCGTGCGCTCGGGCGGGACGAACGCCTGACGCTCTTCGTCATGCCCCTCGTCGTGAACGTTATGTTCTGCTTCGGCCTCCTGCCATTCGTTTTCGGCTTTCCGATGATGCTCGCCGGGTTGGCGGCCGCGGTGAAGCACTTCGACAGGCCTACGCCAAGGAGCGGAGTGGTGCTCGGCGTCCTCGCCGTGCTCACGTTCTACGCGCACGTCCTGCCGTTCGCGCTCTTCGGGGTCGGCTGCATCGCGCTCTTCCCGTGGACCCGTCCGAGCAAGTGGATCCCGTGCGCGGCGCCGCTCGCGGTCGGACTCGCCCTCGTCGCGTGGTGGGTCCTCGGCTCGACGGCTGGCGGCGGTGCGCTGGAAGCGCTCAAGAAGCAGAAGCCGTTCGCCCCTCTCGACGGTGCGCTGGTGCAGTTTCCGCGCTGGACTACGAACATCTTCAGCGACCAGTCCGACGAGTACTGGATCATCGCTCTCGGCCTCGTCGCACTGGCTGCGATGGGGCTGTCGATGGGCGAGCGGGACGCCGCGGATCCGGTCGCCCGCGGCTGGTTCCTCCTGCCGGTCGCCTGTGTCATGGGGTACGTCACGCTCGGGAACATGCTGGGCGACGTGTGGATGTTCGGGCAGCGCTTTGCCGTGCCCGCCCTGTTGACGTCGGTGCCGCTCCTGAGGATGCCCCGCGGAGGGCGCGGCCTCATCGTCACGGCGGCTGCCCTCGCGGTCGCGATAGGCTCGACTCTGAACGTTTGCAGTCACTTCATCCGGTTCGATCGTGAGGAGCTCGGGGACTTGGACGGGGCGCTCCAGTCGATGGCGCCGCGCAAGCACGTGGCGGGGCTGATCTTCGACAAGACGTCCGCCGTGATGAGCGACCTCTACGCTCCCTACCTGCACTTCGTCTCGTACTACCAGGCCGAGAAGGGCGGAGTCGTCCAGTTTGCCTATACCGGCTTTCCTCACTGGCCCGTGCAGTACCAACCCGGGAAGTTCCCGCCGCCCGGCACGATGCCTCGCCTTCGCTGGGAGTGGACACCTGAGGCTGTGCCCATCGCCGAGCTTTATCCGTATTACGACTACGTCCTCACGCGCGGCGAAGGCTTCCGGCCTCCTCCGGGGTCGTTTCACCCGACGTTCCGGGGCCGCAAGTGGACGGTCTGGACGCGGGACACGGACGCGCCGTAAGCCCTGACCGGCGGGCGATGGAATATCCCTACACGACTCAACCGCTCGACGCGTTGATGGCCGCCCAGACGTCGGTCGGCCTCGTGCTCGGGTCGGCCGTCTGGTTACGCGGCTGGCGGCCGAGGGCCGCGGCGGTGCTCGTCCTCGCGGCGATAGCGATCGTGGTAGTCCTGCCGATGACGACCGGCACGGGGGGTTCGCGCCCCTTCGCAAGCCCACTCGTCTACGACACCACCTGGCTGCGCGAGGTCGGGGTTCCGGTGGGGCCGACCTTCGCCGCCCGTGCCATGAAGGCGGCCGCAGCGCTCGCGACGATCGGTGCGCTCCTCACGCGGCGCCGGTTGCTGGGAGCGGTCGCGTTCCTCGGGGAGGCGCTCCTGTGGCTCGTCACGGACTACATCCAGGACAGCGAGGCGGAGCTCGCGGGCGCCCACCTCGCCTTCTTCGGGCTGCTCGTCGGGCTTGCGTGGCGCACGGAGTCATCCGTTCCGAACGTCCGCGTCGACCGACGCGAGCGTACGGTGGATCCGTCCCCCCTGTGGCGAGACGACGTCGCCGCGTTCGTGTTCGGTACGCTCTCGGGAGCGCTCGTCTGCCGCTGCATCCTCCACGGATGGACCGACAGCGCGGACGAATGGGCATACACCTTCGAGGCGGCGCTCTTCGCAAAGCTGCGTGCGTACGGGTCGGTCCCGGCGTGCGCGGAGGCATTCCGCAACTTCTGGGTGTTCCAGTACCAGGGGCGATCGTTTGCGCAGTACACGCCGGGGTGGCCCTACTTTATGGCGCCGTTCGTCGCGCTTCGCGTGCCGTGGCTAGCGGGTCCAGCGTCGCTCGGGCTGCTCGGCGCAGCTGTGGCGCGCCTGGGTCGCCGCGCGGCCGCGGGCTTCTCGCCGGGTGCCGAGCCGCCTTCCGATGCCGACGTCCGTGCGGCAGGGCGCTTCGCCGCGCTGGTGTTGATGCTCGCTTCGACGGTGCTCATCAACGGCGGGTCGCGGTTCTCTCACGTCTTCGTCGCCGCGGCATTCGCGTGGTCGCTCGAGGCACTCTTCACGGTCGCCGCACCGGGTCTGCGCTTGTGGGAGCAGCGCGCATGGGGTGCGGTCCTCGGACTGGGCGCGGGTCTGATGATCAGCGCGCGGCCTGCGGACGGTGCGACGCTCGGCCTCGGCCTCCTCTCGTACTTCGGCTACGTGGTCGCGCGACGTCGCGTCGGATGCATCGCCGTGGGGGTCGCCGTCGCGACCTTCGCCGCCGTTACCGGCGTGACGCTGATCATTCTGCGCCTCCAGCTCCAGCAATGGTTCACGACGGGTTACTCGATCGCCCCCACGATTCACGAATGGGTCAAGTACGGCTGGAGCTTGCCCGTGCCCGCCGAGTACCGGTGGGGTATTCCTCTCATGGCGGGGGCGTACTGCTGGTGGCCGTGCTCCCCCGCGGTGGGCCTTGCGGGGCTCGCCTCCCTTCGCGGCCGCGCTCAGCCGATGGCCTTCGTCTTCTTCGTCAGCTACGTGGCGCTCCTCGCGATTTACACGCTCGCGGAGTTCGGACGCAATTGGGACTTCGGCTATGGTCCGCGCTTCCAGCTGCCGTGCGTCGTGCCCATGGCCGTCGGCACGGGTGTCGTGCTCGCTCGTATGTGGAGCGCCGCCCGGGTCTCGTCGGCCGCGACCTCGGCGCTCCGTGCGGGGGGTCCAGCTGCTGTCGCCCTCGTGGCCGTTGTCCTCGGCGTCGTGCGGATCGCGCCGCTCGTCTACCCGTACACGCTCGAGGACGTTCGCGCCCACAGCCGCGTGAAGGAGGCGATTGAGCTTACGCGTCCGCACAACGCCGTCGTGTTTGCGGGCGCGGGCACCAACAACACCAGTCCACTCGACCTGACGGAGAACTATCCTCTCGATCTCTACCCCGACGAGGACGTGCTCATCGCGAACGAAACGGCGCCCTCCGCGGTGCAATGCGTCCGGGCGCACTACCCGGGACGGTCTCTCTACCGCGCCGAGCCGGGCATCCCCGTGAGGATCGTTCCGCTCTCGGCGTCACCGTGAGGGATCAGGAGCCTCCGGGGGCCGTGGCGCAGGTGCAGTCCACGCGCCACAGGTCGGAGCGCTCGTCGGCCCGTAGCTGTTCGGAGTGTGGCGTCGCCGTGCGCAAGGGCTTGAGGCACCGCAAGATCGACTGCACGCTGTACCCGGGACCCGAGTAGTACGTCGTATTCGGCGCGGCGGCGCACTCTTCACGAACGAGCGGGACGAGAGGCACGCGCATGTTCCATAATGGATCGGGAGCGATGGCACCGAGGTGGCGCCCGCCGTTGTCGCCGCCTCTCACCGACAGGGTCGGCTGCCAGAACATGAAGGCCTCCTGCATCGTCAACGAGTCCACCACCAGGTGCGCACCAGGCGGCACCATCGCCGCCGCTTCCTTCGTGTCGGAGAAGGGCAGCCGCACCTCGAGGTCGAGGTCGCGGACGCAGACGACATACTGATAGGCAAGCCACGGAACGAGCAGAACGAGCGCACCGGCGCCTGCCCATGGCGCGGCCCCGCCGCCGCGCTGGAGCCCCCAGCCCGCGAGGAGCGCGAGGACGGGAAGCGCGAAGAAACCGTGATGGCGCGGCGACCCCCAGTAGTGATTGACCACGATCTCCAGTAACGGCAGCCATCCGACGGCGACGGCGAGAAGATCGTAGAAGAGGATCGGGCGGTAATCGCTCCAGTCCGGGGTGAGGCGGAGGATCGTCGAGTAAGCCACTCCGAGCGCGATCCCTACGACCCCCCAGTGACGGAAGTGCGCGATGAGGTCGAGGACGCGAGGATCTCCAAAGGAGGCCGTCACCCACCAGTCCTGCGTCGTGAAGCCGCCGCTAATGGCCTGCAGCGCGTAGCGCGTGAACATCTCCGCGGGCCTATGCGCATCGACATTGGCCTCGGACGTACGACCTGGGAAGGGGAGCGCCAGGTACAACGCGAGCGCCAAGAACGGCAGGGCGCCGAGAGTGGGCAGGATTCGACGAACCCCGCGATCGCGCCAGACTACGACGACGGCGAACGCGGCGAATGCTCCCCCGGCGAGGGTCAGCGCGTGGGCACCGGTGCAGGCGCAGAGCGCTCCCGTTACCGTCCCCAGCACCACGGGACGCACCGAGCGGCCGCGGAGCGCATCGCGCAGATAGCCGTTCGTCGCGAGGCCGAGACCGGCACCCAGCCCGTACTCGCGCATCATCACGCCGTACTCGTAGGCATACATGTACGTGACGCCCAGAAGGGCGGTCACGACGAGGCTGGCCGTCGGGCGGCGACTGATCGACAGGACGCACCGGTAGGTCCCGAAGAGCAATGTGCCGTAGCCGAGCGCTCCCCCGAGGAGCAAGCTCGCGCGGAGTGGCAGGACCACGGCGAAGGCCTTCAGGAAAAGGCCGAGGAGAGTCGGGACCCCCTCGACTCTGCGCGTGAGGAAGAACCGGTGGAGCGGGATGTTCGCCGCGAGCAACTGCTGGTGCACCTCGTCGCGCCAGAACTCGTGGTAGCGCCCGGTAAAGGCGATGAGTGCCATCACCGCGAACGCGAGTGCACCTGCGCCGGCGAGAGTGTGTCCGGTGACCGCGCGGGCGGCGCCACGGCTCATGGCTCTCCGTAGACCTCCACTTCGCTGAGCACGACTTCGTTCGCGGCGAGGCGGACGTATCGTGCCCTCTGGTGGCCGAGGTTCACGACGCAGGGGGTCGCCTGGGTGAAGAGCTCACGGCAGGCGCCCACTGGCCGAAAGGCGACGCCGTCGTCGGACAGGTCGACGCGCAGGGGCAAGTTGAACTCCAGGCGTCCGTCACCCCGGGCGTAGATGTCGGCGGAGTCCAGCGAGTAGAACTTCCCGAGATCGATCGTGGCCCATTCCGCGCCCGCCCCAGTGTGCAGGCCGAAGGTGCCCCACTCTATCGCTCCGTTGACGATCGCCTGAGGGGACCCGAACCGGACGCTGCTTGCGGTCACGGTCTTCCCGCACGCGACGTTGCGAGGCGCGACGAGGGCGCGAATGCCGATTGCGACGACCAGGGCGAGGAGCAGGCCAGTCCCCACCCGACGTCGAATCCGGAGGTGGCGAGCCTCGATCTCCGTCGCCGGGTAGAGCTTCGACACGAGGCTGGCGGTCACGCGATCGAGCGTCGCGAGCGCGCGTGTAGCGCGTCGCAGGGTGAGGGTGGGGATGGCCTGAGGTTCTCGCAGGAGGCGGACGGCCTCCCTGCCGGGGTCCCCTGGTGCAAGCGGCGACGTCGATACGAACGTGGCGGCGTCGACGGGCGCGGGCGCCTCGTCGGCGCCGCTGCCCAAGGTGGCGACGCCAGCCGCGGCGACTCTCTGTGCAGAGAGGAGGCAGTCGAGGGCATCCCGGTAGAGTGCGACGCTGGCGGCCGTGCGTCGTGGATCGGTCGCGCGGGCGGCCCTCACGTAGTCTCGACCGGCGCGCACGAGATCCGAGACCTTCTCGCGATCTTGCGAAGGCGCCTGGAACGCGGGCTCTGGCGACAGCCAACGCTGCACGCGAGCGATCACATCGGAAGGAGACATCTCGGCCCCACTCACGGTTTCGGCGCCGGGACGCTATCACACCGGCGAGTTTCTTTTTTCTACGTAGATCTGGCAGCATCCCCGTCGATGAGCGCAGAGCCCAGCCCTGTCGGCCTCGCCCCGCTTGGCTCGGGGGCGGCCATCAGCGTCGACAGCGAGGTCGAGCTCCTCGTCCCGGACGGCGACGTCGCCCACCCGGAGGTATCCATCGTCATCCCTGCGCTGAACGAGCAGCTCACGATCGGGATGTTCATCGACTGGTGCAAGCAAGGGCTGGCCGAGGCGGGCGCCGTCGGAGAAATCCTCATCGTCGACAGCTCGACGGATAAGACGGCCGAGATCGCCCGCTCGAAGGGCGCTCGCGTCCTGAGGACGCCCAAGCGCGGCCTCGGGCGCGCGTACATCGACAGCCTGCCGTTCATCCGCGGCAAATACGTGATGATGGGGGACTGCGACTGCACGTACGACTTCCGCGAGCTCGGACCTTTCGTGGCGAAGTTCCGTTCCGGCACGGAGTTCATCATGGGCTCGCGGTTCCGCGGATACATCGAACCCGGGTCGATGCCCCCTCTTCACCGCTATCTAGGGACGCCGGTGACGACGTGGATCCTCAACGTCATCTTTTCGAGTCACTTCTCGGACATCCACTGCGGCATGCGAGGCATCGCGCGAAGCGCGCTCGAGCGGATGAGGCTTCGATCGCAGTCTTGGGAGTACGCGTCCGAGATGGTGCTCAAGTCGGTGCACATGAAGCTTGTGACGGACGAGGTCCCGATTCGCTTCCTGAAAGACCAGGACGGGCGGCTCAGTCACCACAAGCGCTCCGGGTGGTTTTCGCCGTGGGCGGCCGCGTGGATCAACATGCGAGCCATGCTCATCTACGGGGCGAACTTCTTTCTCTTCCGCCCCGGGTTCGTCCTCGCGGCGATTGGGCTGGCGCTCCTCGTGCCCCTCTCCTTCGGGCAGATTCACGTCGGGCCGATCGTGCTCTCGATCCACTGGATGCTGCTCGGACTCACGCTGGCCACGCTCGGCTTGCAGTGCGTGTACCTGGGCGTGCTCGCGCAAGTTTTCTTCGACTACTCGGGCGTGACGACGAAGCGGTGGTTCGCCCGGTTTCCGTACACGCGGACGGTCATGCTCTCCGCGGGGGCTTTCGCCGCGGGTCTCGGTCTCGAGGGCTGGCTGGTCGTCTACTACGTGAAGCACGGATTTCTGTTGAGCTTCGATGCACCGGTCAACAACCTGGGGGTCAGCGGCATGTTCTTGATGATCGCGGGCTTCGTCACGTTCACCTTCACGCTGCTCCTCCATTCGACGGCCGTCGTCGTGTGGCGCCAGTGACGGGTCGTTGCCCGCCGGTCAGAGCCGCGCCGCGTAGACCACCTGGAACCCCAGGAGCTCGGGCCAGACCTCGCACACGCGGTTTTCCACGGGCTCGACGACCGTCCGATAGAGCTGATACGCGCGGGAGTCGGCGAGCGCGAGGTGTTCGCCCTTCTGGACGTCGCGCTCGAAGAGCCGCCGCAGCACCGGCGCCGTCGACTGGACGAGCGACGGCGTGCACGCCTCGTCCACGACGGAGAGACCGCAGTACTCGAGGAGCTCGCGCGCGCTCCGGCGCGTGTAAAACCTCAGGTGAGTGCGATCCCAGAGGCCCGACCACGAGTAGCCCTGCAGTCCGAGGAGCGTGCGGACCCGGTTGTACCAGACCGCGTAGTTCGGGACGGACACGATCCAGAGGGCGTCTCGCGCGAGGGGAAGCGCGCCGATGCTGCGGACGAAGGATATCGGGTCGGCGATGTGCTCGAGCACGTCCGAGAGGACGAGAGCGTCGAACGAAGCGCCGTTCGCCGACTGCGCCCAGTCTTCGAGGGTCCCGTTGAATACGTCGTCGCATGCGCGCCGCGCGAGCTCCGCGGCGCGGGCGTTGGGCTCGATGCCCGTGACCCGTGCCTCCGGGCTGCTCTTCTTCAACGCCGCCGCGTTGGCGCCGCAGCCGCAGCCGATGTCGAGGATGCGCGCGCCGGCACGGCGGGAGGTTACGTGCTTTCCGAGAAGCCCTTGGATCGCAGGGTTCGATCGCTCGACGTAGGAGTACGAAGTACTCGCTAGATCGAGGGGGAAGGCCTGATGGCCCGGAGCGCCGCGGGACGTCACGAGCCGAACACCTCGCGCGCCACCTCGGCAACCGCGAGGCGGACGGCGTCGTCCGACGTGTTCCTCACGCGAAAGCCGAGCGCGGCCAGCTTGTCGGGCTTGAGGAGTGACCGCGGGACGTCACCCGGCCAGCCTTGCGGGGCGGTGCCGTAGTCGATCCGCGCTTTCTTGCTCGGCGAGGCCGCGACGCACAGCTCGGCGAGGCGCTTGACGCTCGTCGAGTCGGGAGGAGCGAGATTGTAGACCGCGGGGCGCTCGCCCTTCGCGTGATCCAGGACGAAGAGCAGCCCCGCGACGCAGTCGCTCACGTGCAGGTACGGCTTCGCCTGGCGGCCGTCTCCGAGAACGTCGAGGTAGTCGGGGTGGTCCTTGAGCTTCTTGCAGAAGTCGAGGATGGCTCCGTGGGTGCCGCGAGGACCGACGACGTTGCCGAATCGGCAGATGTATCCGTCGAGTCCGAAGCACTCCACGAACGAGGCGACCATCGCCTCTCCGGCGAACTTGCTAGCTCCGTAAAGCGAGATGGGCAGGTGGCCGAGGTCCATCTCCCCGCAGGGCTCCGCCACGTTGCCGTAGACCGTGCCACTGGAGGCGAGGACGAACCTCTTCACTCCGCTCAACCGGGCGGCCTCGAGGGCGTTGTACGTAGCGATGGTCCCCTGTTCGAGGTCCAGGCGGGTGCGCTCGAGCCCCCAGCGCGCCTCGGGGTTTGCCGCGAGATGGAAGACGACGTCGTGGCCGCGCATCGCCTCCGTGAGCGCGGCGAGGTCGAGAGCGTCGCCCTTGACGAGGGTGGCACGCCCGGACGCGAGCGCCGCGACGATGAACTCGGTCTTGCCCACGCTCATGTTGTCGTAGATGGTCGCGGTGCCACGTTGGACCACCTGGTCGACCAGGTGGCTCCCGATGAAGCCTGCACCACCGATCACGAATGCACGCACCGCGGTTCCCTCGTTTCGTCAGCGTGATGTAGGCGATCCCGATCCGGGACTGCCCAGGGCGACGAGCTGCCAACCAAGGCTGCCCCTGCTCGCGTTCAGCTTGAAGAGCCAGGAAAACGCCTGCATCGCCACCCTCGCGGCCAGCGGCAATCGGGCGTGGCGGTCGGAGGCGTCCTCGATGAGCTTCTTGCCTCGCGCGACGACGGACAGGCGATAGAGGTTGAAGAACGGAAATCCGGCGCCGCGGAGGTCCTCGACCTCGAACCCTGCTTCGCGCAGCGTCCTGTCCAGGCGGGAGGCGCTGAAATGCCCTCGGTGCCCGATGTGCTTGTCGAAGGCCGACATGGGGCCTCCGGGGACGGTTATCGCCAGACGGCACCCTGCGGCAAGAAGCGGCCTCACGTTCCGGAGGACCGCCACCGGGTCGTCCACGTGTTCGAGGACCTCTGAGCAGACGGCATGGGTCGCCCACCCCCGGTACTGCGCGCCTATCTCGATCGGTTGCGTGAAGTCTTGCTCGAAGAAGTGCCCGCTCGGCACCTTCTGCTTGGCCATCGCGACGCCACTGGCGCTCAGATCGAGGCCGACGATCTCGGCGTCAGATCGCACGCGCACGACATCGGCCGCGAAGTCCCCCGTTCCGCTCCCGAGATCGAGCAATCGAACGGGAGCCGGAGCGCGCTCGAGCGAAAGGAGCTCGAAGACCAGCTTGCGGCGATACGCCTGCGCCGGGTTCAGGGCTGCCGACGCGGCGTAATCGTTCCAGTGCTCGTTCCACCCCTCGCGGGCCGTATCCGGGCTGGGATCCGTCGGCATGCTCACCCTCGAGAACGTTCTACTGAAGCTCGCGTCTAGTAGCACGGGAATCCGTGCTGCCATACTGGTGGCGCCTCCGGCCGAGGTAGCGGGCTCTCATGCGATGAAATATCCGTATACGTCCGAACCGATCGACGCCCTCATCGCGGCGCACACGTCGGTTGCGCTCGTGCTTGGCGGTGCCCTGTGGCTTCGCGGTATCAAGCCTCGAGCGGCGACGGTCCTCCTGCTGGGCGCGATCGCGCTCGCCGTGGTCGCCCCCATCGGGACCGCCCCGTTCGCCGATGGGGAGTTCCTGCGTAGCGTGGGCCTCGCCGTTGGACCGCATTTCGCCAAGCCCGTGCTCAAGCTCGCCGCGGGGCTCGCCACCATGTCCGCGCTCCTCTCGCGTCGCCGTCCGCTCGTCGTCCTCGCCATCGCAGCCGAGGTCGTGCTCTGGCCGATTACCGACTACGTCCAGAGCTGCGACGCCGAGCTCGCGGCGGCGCACATGGCCCTGTTCGGGCTGCTGGTGGGCGTGGCCTGGCGTGCGGCGCCCGCGAGCTCGCAAGATCCACCGAGGTCTCTGCCGCCGGACCCCCCCCGAGAAGAGGTGGCGGCGTTCGTACTGGCAACCGTCGCGGGAGCGATCACTTGCCGCGTTCTCCTCCACGGATGGACGTCGAGCCCCGACGAATGGGCGAACACGTATCAGGCGGCCCTGTTCGCGAAGCTGCACGCATACGGCAGCGTCCCCAGGTGTGCGGAGTCGTTCCGCGCCTACTGGGTCTTTCAGTACATGGGGCGCGCCTTCGCCCAGTACACGCCGGGGTGGCCCCTTTTCATGGCGCCGTTCGTCTTCGTGGGTGCGCCGTGGCTCGCGGGACCGGCTTCGCTCGGACTGCTCGCGGCGGGCGTCATGCGATTGGGCCGCCGCGCCGCGATGGGGTTACCGGAGTCGAATCCTCCGTTGCCTGCGACGGCGATCCGGATGGCCGGACGGTTCGCGGCGCTTGCCCTCGTCCTGAGTCCGATGGCTCTCTGCAACGGGGGCTCGCGCTTCTCCCACGTCTTCATCGCGGGCATGTTCGCTTGGTCCGTCGAGGCGCTCTGTACGGTGGCGACCGCGGGCCTCGCGCCCCGCGCGCAGTGGGGATGGGGCGTGACGCTGGGTGGCTGCGCCTCGTTCATGCTTGCGGCGCGTCCGCTCGACGGTGGCGCCCTCGGGCTGGGGCTACTTCTCTATTTCGCCTACGCGACGAGGGGTGGCCGTGTCGGGTGGCGGGCCATCGCAGGCGCGAGCGTTGCCTTCGGCGTCGTGGGTGGCGTTACTCTGGTCATCCTTCGCCTGCAGCTCGGAAAATGGTTCACGACCGGCTATTCGCTCACGGCCGTCACTTACCCCTGGGCCGTCTTCGGCTGGAGCGTGCCGCGCGCCGACGAGTTCAAGTGGGGCATTCCCATCGCCGCCGGTGCGTACTGCTGGTGGCCATGTTCACCCGCCGTCGGGCTGGTGGGCGTCGCGGCCACTTGTCGCCGCGAGCGCCGCATGGGCTTCATCTTCTTCGTGAGCTGTCTGGCGCTGATGGTCGCCTACACGCTCACGGAGTTCGGGCGCAAACTCGACTCGGGGTACGGGCCCCGGTACGTCCTCCCGTGCATCGTCCCTATGGCCGTCGGGACCGGAGTAGTGCTCGCCAGGCTCTGGTGCGATGCTCTCCGGCGCGCACGCTGGACGAACTGGCGTCACTCGGCGCCGGCATTCGTCACGTTCGCCGCGGTTCTCGTCGGCGTCCTGCGCATCGCGCCGATGGTGTACCCCTACGTGTCCGCCGACGTCTCTCGCTACAACTGGCTACGGGTTGCGATCGGGCGGCGCGATCTGCACGACGCGGTCGTATTCGGAGGCAAGGGCGACGTCACCGACCCCCTGGACCTGCCGGAGAACATGCCCCTCGATCTGTACCCTGCGCCGGACGTACTCCTTGCCGTCGATCACGGACCAGAGGCGCTGCAATGCGTCCGCGACGCGTACCCGGACCGCTCGCTTTATCGAGCGGTCTTCGGCCGCCCCGCGCAGATGTTCCCCTATTAGAGGCTGCTGTTCATCGGGTCGAACTTGTTGCCCCCGGTCGTGAAGCCCATCGACTTGTACTTGGTCGACGCGTGTCCACCGCTTCCCGAAGTAGACGCATGCGTCTTGGTCTTGTCGTCGCGCTTCTTGTCGGCCTTGAGAAGCTGGTCCTTCTGCGCCTCCGTGAAGCGGGGATTGAGCGGCGAGTCTCCTGGCGGGGGAGCTGCCGTCGCGACCACCGGGGCAGGGGTCTGATAGGGGACGCGCATCTCGGGCGGAGGCGGGGGCTGCGCTGCCGCGGCTTGCGGAGTCGGCGTGCTGTCCAAGTGCATACGCGTCGCGGCGAGGCCCACGCCTCCGCCCATGATCGCGATTCCGAGGACGGCGACGACCCAACCCTTCCGGGATCGCGCCTTGAACGGAACTTCGTTGAGGTCGAAGTCGTCCACGTCCAGAGAGACCGGGCGCAGGCTGTTGGGCGCCGGCGCTCGGGCCGGCACGTAGGCGGCAGGGCGCGGCGCGGCCGAATAGGTTAGCGCCGTCGGGGTCGGTGATGGCGTGTAGACCGAAGCCGCCATTGGGGTCGGCGTTGGCGCCGGGGGGACAGACGCCAAGGGCGCGGCCGCCGCCACGACGGCCGGTACGGCCGCAGGCGCGACCGATGCCGGCGGCGCCTCGTCGAGCCCCGCGACGTCGCCGAGTCTCGACCATCCGGTCGCCTCTTCCGAGAGGACGAGCGTATTGGCGTCGATATGCCCTTGCTCGAACGCCCAGTCGAGCTGATCGATCGTCACATGGTGGACATCGCCGTTGGCGAGCTTCACGTACCAGGTTTCGCCGCTGTCATTCATCGGTCGGCCTCCGCGAATCGGGAGCAAGAACGATGACAAGCGGGAAGGCTACTCGCACGCAAATTACGCATGAAACCGTGTGCTTGGCAGCGACACGAAACGTATCCAGTCAGCCTGTCCGGTGACGCAACGCGCACAACGGAACATTCTACTTACGACGGATCCGGCCAGTCTCCTACGCGCGTCTTAGCGTCTTGGCGACCCCCCATCCTAGGTAGGATGCCCCGATGCTCGACCCCTCGCCGGAGCTGGCCACGATGATCGCGGCCGCCCGGACGGCGGGGGCTGGCTTGATGAATCACTTCCGGGACCCGTCGAAGTTGCGGATCGAGCTGAAGGGTCCGGCGGATTTCGTATCGACGGCGGACCTGGAATCGGAGGAGACCCTTCGAAGCGCGCTGCTCGGGGCGTACCCGGCTTCCGGCTTCGTCGCCGAGGAGAGCGCGGCGACCGTAGGCACCGACGCGGCCATGCGCTTCATCGTCGACCCCCTCGACGGGACGACGAATTTTCTACATGGCATTCCTCACTTTGCCATCTCGATCGCCCTCGAGCGCGCCGGACGAATGGTCGCGGGCGTGGTGTTCGACCCGGCAATGGACGAGATGTTCGCGGGCGAGGAGGGTCGGGGTGCCTGGCTCGGGGGCGAGCGGCTCAGTGTCTCGGGCGACGTCGACTTCTCGCGCGCCGTCGTGGGCACGGGCATTCCGCACGTCAGTCGGCCGCAGCGTCATTCCGCATATCTCGCGCAGCTGGCCGGCGTGATGCGCGAGGCGGCGGGCATCCGGCGCATGGCGGCGGCCGCGCTCGATCTCGCGTACGTCGCTGCGGGGCGCTTCGCGGTCTTCTTCGAGTTCGGGCTCGCGCCCTGGGACGTCGCGGCGGGCACCCTTCTCGTGCGCGAAGCGGGGGGGCGGGTGTCCGAGCCGGGGGGCGGTCCGGACGTCGTAGGCTCGGGCGACGTACTGGCTACGAACGGGCGTCTGCACGAGCCGATGCTGGCGCTGCTTCGACGGCCGGCTCTGCCCGGGCCGTGATGGCGGCCGCGACGATGCAGCCGGAGGCGCAGAGGAGCTGCGCGATGTGCACGACGAACGCGATCGAAAGAGCGCGCGCAGGGTCGTTGCCGAAGCCGAGGTCCGCGGCGAACGTCCGGTAGGCCCCGTCCAGGACGCCGAGCTGGTTGGGGATCATGTCTCCGAGGGTGGCGCCCACGAGGTGGATGCCGTGCGCGACGAAGGCGCTGCGGACGGTCACGATGCCGCCCACCGCACGCAGGATCACGGCGTATTGCACCACCTGAGCGCAGCGGCTGACCGAGCACACCATCGCCTCTCGCCAGGGCAGCCGCCTGCCGCGGTCGGGCCCCGCAGCGATCGACGGCCCGACGACCCGCGTGAAGCGCTGGCGCACGGCCTCCAGCCACCGGCCCACTCGCCCGTGCCACAAGATCGCCAGCAGCCCGGCCGAGACCGCGGTCATCAACAGCGCGTTGCCCGCGAGCAGAAGCGCGAGCGTGGAGCGCGGCCCCAGCCAGAGGCAGACGACCGTGCACGCGACGCCCGAGAGCGTGCCGTTCGCGAAGAGGTACGCCGCCTGAAGCTGGGTACTTGCCGTGGCGGCTCTCGGCGGACCTATGTGAGCGGACAGGACCGCTGCCCGCGCCACCTCTCCGGCCACCCGCCCGGCCGGCACCAGGATCATCATGGCGTACGCAATCGCCGAAGATCGAACCCACGCCACGGCCGGAACCTCGGCGGCCCCATCGCCGAGGAGCATGCGCAGGACGACCACGTCGCTCGCCAGCTGAACGACCTCGAGCAGAAGGATGGCGGGCAGCCACGATCCCGCCTGCCACAGGACACGGGCTACCCGATCCGGCCCGGCGCCACGTACGAGGTAGACGATGAGGGCGAGCCCCACGGTAGCCAGCAGGGCGCGCCCGAACCGCCGTCTCCCGCCGCCTCCCGCCTCCGTCACGATGGCTGTCGTGCCGCCCATTCGGCGAGCGCGCCTCGCTGGCTCCAGACGCGACGGAAGGCGTCGGCGTAGCGGTCGACCACTTCGTCCGACTGGGCGATGAGCGGGCAGGACTGCGAGAAGAGGACGAGAGAGCCGTCGAGGAGCGCGTTCGTGTTGGGATATGCCCCGGGGTCGTAGTTGAGGGCCAGATTGGTGCCCCCCTCGAGACCGCGTGGGAATGCGCCGGCGGGGTCTCGCTGCTGGAACACCGTCTGAGCGGGCAACGGAGCCGACTGCCAGAGGACGACCTCGAGCCCTTCGGCACGAAGGGCGCGGATCATGAGGTCGCGCAGACGCGACCGCTCGAGTGGGATGCCCGCGCCTCCGGGGTCGAGGTGAACGCGAAACTTGTGGTGGACGGACGTTCGCCCGGGAGGCGTCCGCGGAGGCGTCACGCCGGGAAGCTCGACGAGGGCTCTCGACAGGCGCTCCGCGTTCCGCTGGCAAGTTTCGGTGCGTTCCCTCAACCGCGCGAGCTGCGCGCGCGCGAACGCCGCCATCATCTCGTTGCCTCTGTACATCGAGCCGAGGCGACGCGAGTCGAGCGCGCGCCCCCCGTCGAGCGGGCGCGTAGGGTCGTACTCCGCGGCCTCGCTCCGCGACAGATCCTGCCCGAAGTTGCGGACGGCACCCGCCTGCTCCGCGAGCGCGTCGTCGTTGGTCACCATCAGACCTCCCTCGCCGGCCGGGAGGTTCTTGCTCGATTGCAGCGAGAAGCCGCCCGCGGCGCCGATCGCGCCGACGGGACGCCCCTCCCACGATGCGCCGTGTGCCTGTGCGGCGTCCTCTACGAGGAGCAGCCCGCGTCGTCGCACGAGGTCGAGCAGGGCGCCCATGTCGGCGGCGCAGCCGTGCATGTGCACCGGCATGATCGCGCGAGTGCGCGCCGTGATCGCCGCCTCGGCGGCGGTCGGATCGAGGCATCCCGTCGATACATCGACGTCGGCGAACACCGGCACGGCGCCCACCTGCGTGACCGCCAATGGCGTCGCGACGAAGCTGTATGCGGGGACGATGACCTCGTCGCCGGCGCGGACGCCGGCGGCCGCCAGGGCCACGACGAGCGCGCTGGTCCCGCAGTGCGTGAGCACGCAGTGCTTCGCACCGACGAAGGCTGCAAACTCCCGCTCGAGCGCCATCGATTCCGGTGCGAAGGGGCCCGAGAGGATGCCGCGGTCGAGGACGCGAGCGACGGCTCGCCGCTCGTCGTCGGAGACGATCGGCCACACCCGATGCGATTCGCTCGTCAGGGCGGGCTTCGCCCCGAAGAGGGCGAGCTCGCCGCGCGCGGTCACGGCGAAGGCTCCGCGTGCGATTTGACGCCGTTCGTGTGCGCCGGCTTCGTCGTCGCGTGCGTTCGCGCCCACTCGAGGAGCAGCTTCTCCTGCTTGAAGAGGTCGTGGAGGGGGGACTCGCCCGGGGCGTGGTAGGGCGACTTGAAGAACATGGAAAGCTGTCGCTGGATCCCGCGCTCGCCCGAGCGCTTCGCGACGTCGAGCAGGCGAACGAGATCGATGACGAGCGGCGCGGCCAGCGCGGAGTCCTGACAGAGGAAGTTGACCTTGATCTGCATGGGGATGCCCGCGAACCCCACGATGTCGATGTTGTCCCAGGCCTCTTTCGAGTCGCCGCGCGGCTTGTAGTAGTGGATGTGAACCTGATGATTGTCGACGTGATAGCCGACGATCGAGTCGAGCACCGCCGCCTTGCTCAGCACCTTGGTCTTGTTCGACGCCGGCCCATCGAGCACGAGCCCATCGCTGTTGCCCAGCACGTTCGTGGAATACCAGCCCTCGATGAAGAGACGTCGCGCTCGGAACATCGACGCAAGAACGGTCTTGAGCAACGTCTGCCCCGTCTTGCCGTCCATGCCGGCGAACGGATTGCTCATCTGGTTGGCCTGGGCGTCCAGAGCCGGAATGTTTGTCAGGCTGGGCGTGAAGTTGCAGTACGGCATCTGTAGCTTGTTCGCGACGTAGAAGTAGCGCATCGCTGGCGTGATCGCGGGGTCGCTCGCGTCCATCCCAGCCTCGAACGCGCGAAGGTCGCGGTGCACCGGTTGCACCTCCAGGAAGCTCTCGGTCGAGGCGAGGTTGACCATCACCACGCGCTCGAGCCCGTGCGCCCTCTTGAAGGCCTCGAGGTTGGCCTCGAGGATGGCGATTTCCTCCCTGTGGCTGCCGGCGGCGATCACGTTGTCACCGCGGAGCTTCTCGACGTACGACTTCGCGAAGACCGCTGGCCACGGGCGAACGCGCTCGAGCTCCGGCCGGACCTTCTCGAGGACGTGCGGCGGGAGGACCTTGTGATGCAGGGCACCCTCGAAGCAGTTGGCGAACTGGAGGTCCCACCCCCCGAAGACCAGGCTTTCGAGCGGCGCTAGGTCGAGCATCTCGGTGATCGACTCCGAGATCCGCGCCTCGGTTCGCTCCGTGACCATTCCGAGGCGCTGGACGAGCCCGCGCTTCATCAACTCGACGCCTGCAATCACCGTCGACGCGACGGCTCCGTTCACTCCGATGATGGCGACCCCAATACGGCTCATGACAGCGTTTGCCTCGTGGCGACGCTCAGGAGAGACCACGTGCCGAGAGGGCCGCGTGCTTCCAGAGCAGTTCTTTTCTAGTTTCGTCGATGATGCGCGGGAACTTCCCCTGAACGTTTCCCCGTGTGACCTCTTCGAGGAAGCGGCGTGCGCCGCCGATCGCGAGGGGTACGACGCGGGGCGGGACGAGTGCTACCTCGTTCTGGCGGTGCTCGCGATAGACGCGGTTCGCCTTGCACAGGCCCTCGTCGAAGGCTCTGGCGAATGCGTGCAGGTCGTCCGGTGCGGCCCCTTCCTGGAATTCCACGAAGAGCAAGTAACGCGACTTCGCCGTGCCGTCGACGGCGACGTCGCCGGCGGCGCCGAAATCGAGCGTCGTGCACGGGCACGAGGCGGTCGCGTAAGCGACTGCGTGCTCGATTTCGACGTGGGTCGTCAGCTCTTGCGTCAAGGAAAGACAACCGGAGAGTCGCCCCATGAACTCGATTCTGGGCGGATTGACCGACGGGAAGCGAACGATGTCGCCTAGCTCGTAGGCATAGAGCCCCGACGCGGTCGTTACCACGATCGCATACGGACGGTCGCGTTCGACGTCCCAGAGAGGTACGCGCGTAGGATTGGACGTGCCGCGCTCTTCGAGCGGGACGAACTCGAAAAACGTTCCCCGGTGAGGGAGCACGAGCATCCCGGCCGCGCCGCTGAAGTCGGACGTCGCGTAGACGCCCCCTTCCGTCGCGTTGTACGTATCGACGAGCGTCACGTCGTTTCGCCCGACGAGATCGCGGATGACCGGTAGGTACGGCGCCGCCGACACGCCGCCTCCGAAGAGGACGCGCAGGTTCGGCCAGACTTGGGAGATCGAGCGGGCGTCTTTGCCACGCGCCCGCGCTGCGGCGAGGACCTTCTCGAAGAGGAGCGTGAACCAGCACGTCGTCCCTGCGACCGCGCGGACGTCGTGGTCCAGGTATCGCCGCGCGATGACGCCCAGCTTCTCCTCGTAGTTGGCGATGGTCCGGACGTCGTCATCCGGCAGGTACACGGGACGCGTGACGAGCGGCATTTTCGTCATCATCAGTGCCGGGTTGGACGTGATGAGGACGGGCCCTTCGGGGCGCATCGTTGTGGCGGGGAAGAGGCCCAGAGTGAAGCCGCCCAGCATGGCGGTGTCGCCGGAGGCGCGGAGGTAGAGCATGACGGTGTCCGTCCCGGCGCGCTGCTGGAAACGGATTTGCCGGTCGGTGATCGGCAAGAACTTCGACCTGCCATGCGTCGAGCTGCCGGACGAATTGCCGAAGTAGAGCACCGGCTCCGGCACGAGCAAGCCGCGCTCGCCGGCGCGCATTCGGTCGATATAAGCGGAGAACGTGTCGTAGTCGCCGACCGGGACTCGTCGCCGAAAGCCCTCGTAGTCGTGGATATTTGCGAAGCCGTGGGCGCGCCCGAACTCCGTATCCCTTGCGTGGGCAAGGAGCTCGGCCAGTGTGGCCTCCTGGACCCGCCTCACGTCACGGAGCGCAGCGTCCCACGTGCGGAGCTCCACCCGCGCCGCGGCTACCGCCAGCCGCCCCACGAAACCGGGGTACGGGGAGCGCACGAGCGTCCCGTCATGCGCGGCCTGGGGTGACGGTAGTAAGCGGGAAACGGATTGAAGCGTCACAACGACCTCAGAAAGTCTGTTGGAGCCGGAAGCTGGCGGAGCTAGGGAAGCCGAGCCCCCGCGAAAGCGCAAGGGGGATGCTTCGGCTCGCTCGGTAGTGCGAACGCGCTCACGCACGTGTGGAAAAGAGGTTTTGCTATCCAATCTCCGAAAACTGCCCATCCGTTCACGAAAGGGGTGCATGCATGCCCCGGCAAGGCTTTGGCGTGGTGCCTGGCTGCCCTAGTCCCAGGCGTCTCTACCGCCCGCGCCGACGGAGGAGAGGTGTCCGGTTCGATGCCGCTCGACGACCGCCGTTACGAGCTTGCCGGTTTTCCGATCGTCGGCGGCAACAGCGACATCGGCTTCCAGTTCGGAGGCGCGGCGACTCTTACGCGCTTTTACGACGGGGCATTCCCCTACCTCTGGAACATCGACCTCCTCCTGTCGGCGAGCGTGAAGGATGATCAGAACGGCTTCAACCTGGTGCAGCAGAGCCATGTCCTGCGGCTCGATGCGCCCGACCTCTGGTCCGGGCGTCTCCGGCTCGATACGCGCGCGAGCTACCAGCGGACGATCAACATGGGCTACTACGGCCTCGGTAACGCGGCGACGGCCGACCTCACTCCACCGGCGGGACAGACGACCATCGGAAAGCGGTACGAGTACCTCCAAGACGAGGGCCGCCTCCGGACCATCGCGCGCTTTCACACCAACTCGCGGCTGGACTTCGTGCTCGGGGGGCTACTGCGTTACGAGGCTCCCATCGTTTACGGGGGTTCGCAGCTCGCGACGGACCTCGCCGCGCGCAACCCGGACGGGAGTCCCGTCGCTGTCGGCGGGCAACCGTCCCTGCTCGCAGGGCTCGCCACCGGGATCATGGTCGACACTCGCGACAGCGAGTTCGTCACGCGAGAAGGATTCTTCTATCAGGTCGGCGTCGGTGCGACCGTCGGCTCCGCCGAGCAGGTGGTCTATGGAAACGCGTCGGCCGTGCTCGAGCACTTCGCTCCGCTCGGAGGGCCGTTCGTCTTCGCGAGCCGCTTCGTCGCGTCCTTCGAGTTCGGGCGCGTTCCGTTCTACGACCTGGCTCAAGGCGGGACGTTCGAACCGCAGTACCTGCTCGGTGGCGAGACCGGCGTGCGCGGGGTACCCATCGGGCGCTATGCGGGTCCCATCAAGATGATCGCGAACACGGAGATCCGTGCCACGCCGTTTCCGCGCTTCAACCTGCTGGGCCAGCGCCTCCGTATCGGGACGACGGCGTTCTTCGACGCGGGCCGAGTCTGGAATCAGTATGCCATCACGTCGCAGGCCGACGGTACGTCGCTCTGGCTCAAGTACGGCATCGGCGGAGGCGTGTTCCTGCAGTGGGGCGAGGCCGCCATCTTTCGCGTCGAAGTCGCGTACTCCCCCGACGCCGAGTCGGAGAATCCGGGGCTGCCCCTCGGCATCTACGTGGCGGACGGGCTGATGTTCTGACGCACGTACGTTGCGTACGCGCCGGGTGGCTTTGAGCGCCCATCCGCCTCGTGGGCTATAAGACCCGCTCTCCTATGCCCGACCGTGAGACACCGCGCGAGATTCTCGCGTCCGCCGGCCAGATCGACGAGAACGTCATCGCGGTGAAATACCGCGGCCAGACGGTCGATCTGCTCACGCCGGTCACGGCCACCGCCGCCGAGCTCGCCCCCATTCGCGCGAACGACGCGGACGGACTCGCCGTCATTCGACACTCGACCGCGCACGTCATGGCGGACGCGGTTCAGCGCCTCTTTCCGGGGACGAAGGTCACCATAGGGCCGGCCATTGAGGACGGTTTCTATTACGACTTCGACAAGCCCGGCCCCGGCTTCACCGAGGAAGACCTGCGGAAGATCGAGCAGGTCATGCTCGACGTCGTCAAGAGAGACACGCCGTTCCGCCGGGTCGTCGTCACACGCGACGAGGCGAAGAGGATCTTCGCCGGCATGAACGAGACGTTCAAGCTGGAGATCATCGACGCGATTCCGCCGGACGAAGAGGTGAGCCTCTACAAGCACGGAGCGCCGCCGAACGAGTGGGTGGACGTCTGCGAAGGGCCACACGTCCCGTCGACGGGGTACCTCAAGGCGGTCAAGCTGACGCACGTCGCGGGCGCCTACTGGCGCGGAGACGAGCGTAACCCCATGCTGCAGCGCATCTACGGCACGGCGTTTCCGTCGCCCGAGGCGCTCGAAGAGCACCTCAAGCTGCTCGAGCAAGCGAAGCAGCGTGACCACCGCAAGCTCGGGAAGGAGCTCGACCTCTTCATGTTCGACGAGGTTGCCCCGGCGATGCCTTTTTTCCTGCCTCGCGGCGCGTTCGTCTACCAGCGGATGATCGACTACGTGCGCGGCCTGTACGCGCGCTACGGCTACGAAGAGGTCGTGACGCCCCAGGTTTTCGACGCGAAGCTCTTTCGCACGAGCGGGCACCTCGGCCACTACAACGAGAACATGTACCGGCTCTGGACCGAGGACCTGGTCGAGAAGCACCAGGCGGAGGACAAGCTCGCGTCGGGTCTTCGCAATGACGCCTTCGCGCTCAAGCCGATGAACTGCCCGAGCCACTGCATCATCTTCGGGGGCAGGCGCAGGAGCTACCGCGAGCTTCCCTGGCGCGTTGCCGACTTCGGGCGGCTGCACAGGTACGAGCGCGGCGGCGTGGTCCACGGCCTCGCGAGGGTGCGGAGCTTCTCGCAGGACGACGCGCACATTTTCTGCGCGGAGGGCCAGGTCGCCGAGGAGATCGAGAAGTTCATCGCCCTCCTGGGAGAAGTGTACCGAGCGTTCGGCTTCGAGAAGGTGGACGTCAAGCTCGCGACGAGGCCGCCTCTCGAGAAGCGCCTCGGCAGCGACGCGGAGTGGGACCGGAGCGAGCGGGCGCTCTCCGAGGGTCTCGAGCGCGCGGGGCTGAAGTTCGAGGTCACGCCGGGCGAGGGGGCGTTCTACGGGCCCAAGATCGAGTTTCACGTGCACGACGCGCTGAAGCGCTCGTGGCAGCTCGGCACGATCCAGTACGACCCGAACATGCCAGAGCGCTTCGATCTGTCGTTCGTCGGCGACGACGGCAAGCAGCACCGTCCGGTCATGCTTCACCGGGCCATCTTCGGGTCGCTCGAGCGCTTCTTCGGGGTCTACCTGGAGCATTGCGGCGGGAATTTCCCGACGTGGATCGCTCCCAAGCAGGCAAGTGTGCTGACGGTCAGCGAAAAGAGCGACGCCTATGCGCGACAGGTGGTCGAGAGATTGCGCGCCAGGGGTCTGCGAGTCGACGCCGACCTGTCGAGCGACAAGCTCGGCGCCAAGATCCGGTCAGCCCGCGCCCTCCGGTACCCGTATCTGCTGGTTGTGGGGCCAAAAGAGGCCGAAAGCGACTCGGTGGGGGTCCGTTCCCGTGACGCGGGAGAGCTCGGTACCCTGAAGGTCGACGAGCTCGTCGCGCGCCTCCTGGGCGAGAACTCTCCCCCCGGAGCACTCGCGCATTGACGCCCTGGCCTGTTCCCCTCGAAACTCGCACTATAACGAGGCGCATGCCCGAGAACCCCGAGAAGCGGGGGGTCTGGCACCGCGCGCCCATTCACCACGGAGGTCACGCAGTCACAAATGGCATTGGGTCATTCAAGGTTCGACCCGCGTCAGCAGCAGCGCGGGTATCAGATTCGAGTCAATCACCGCATCCGCGTCCCCGAAGTCCGCGTCATCGACGCCGATGGAAGCATGCTCGGCGTCCTCCAGACCCACGAAGCTCTTCGCAAGGCGCAGGAGCAAGGGCTCGATCTCGTGGAGGTCAACCCCAAGGCCGAGCCCCCCGTCTGCAAGATCCTCGACTTCGGCAAGTACAAGTACGAGGAGAAGAAGAAGCAGGCGCAGGCTAGGCGCAATCAGTCCGTCGTCGAAATAAAGGAGATCAAGCTCCGCCCGAAGACGGACGACCACGACATCGCCTTCAAGGTCAAGGCTGCGCGGCGATTCATCGAGGCCGGCCACAAGGTGAAGTTCACCGTGCGTTTCCGAGGTCGCGAGATCACCCACCCGGAGAAGGCGCACGAGCAGCTCGACGTCATCCTGAAGGCGCTCGACGACGTGTCGAACGTCGAGACGCGGCCGATGATGGAGGCCCGCGCGATGTCGCTCATCATCGCGCCGAAGCCGGCCGTCATGCAGCGCGTCGCGCAGCAGCGTGCGGCCCTCGAGAAGGCCCGCCAGCAGGCCGAAAAAGACGGTCAACCCATGCCGGCGGCTCCCTCGTCGATCGAGCTCCCGGACGATCCGGACGACGACGATGACGACGACGGAGAGGACGGAGAAGGCGAAGGCGGCGCGGAGGCTGACTCGAACTAGATCGAGCGAGATGCCATGACGGCCGAGTCGTCCGACCACAGCAAGGTCCGCATTCTGGTCGCCAAGCCCGGTCTAGACGGGCACGACCGCGGGGCGAAAGTCATCGCGCGCGCGCTGCGCGATGCCGGGTTCGAGGTCATCTATACCGGCTTGCACCAGACGCCGGAGATGATCGCGACCGCGGCTGTTCAGGAAGACGTCGACGCCGTCGGCCTCTCCATCATGAGCGGCGCCCACAACACGCTCTTCCCCGCCGTCGTCGACGAGCTGAAGAAGCGGGGCGTCGAAGACGTGGTCGTCTTCGGAGGGGGCATCATCCCGGAGGCGGACTTCGACGGGCTGAGGGCATCGGGTGTCAAGGGCGTCTTCACCCCGGGAACGTCGCTCGAATCCATCATTCTGTGGGTCCGCGAGAACGTGCGCGCGAAGGTGTAGCTCAGGCCCTCTCCACCTGCCGGACGAGGGCGTCCCACTGAAGCTTGAGGCGGGAGTAGCTCGTGAAGACCGCCTTCGATTGCAGGGCCGCCTCGTGCGGCACTTCGACGACGCGATCCCACAGCGCGAGCACGCCGAGGCTGAGTTCGCAGGTTCGCTCCATGTCGAGCATGTCGATCACGGCTTGCTCGATGGACGTCCCGAGCGTGATGAGGCCGTGGTTCTGAAGCACGGCGACGCGCTTCTTTCCGATTCCGGCGCTCAGGCCCTTGGCCATCTCCTTCGTGGCGACGACGCCGTCGTACTCCGTGACGAGCGCGTGGTCTTCGTAGAAGGAGCAGGCATTCTGGTCGAGGATCTTGAGCGGCAAGCCAAGCGCTGCGAACGCCGTTCCCCGAGGGGGGTGCGTATGGCAGATGGCCATGACGTCGTGGCGTTCGGCGTGAAGCGTCGCGTGAATCGCGAAGGCCGCCTGGTTGTAGGGGCGTTCCCCCTCGAGGATGTCGCCGTCGAGGTTCACGACGAGCAAATCGTCCGCGGTAACCTCCTCGAAGAAGAGACCGAGCGGGTTGACCCAGAACTTGTCGAGCGACCCCGGCACGCGGCAGCTGATGTGCCCGGCGATCCCGTCGTCCATCTTGCGCCGCGCGACGATGCGAAAGCCGGCCGCGAGCTTGGCCTTGAGCTCCACACACTCGGCCGTGTTCCACTTGGCGATTGAATGAACGTTCGCAGCCTGGCTCATGATGGCTCCGTTGGGATGGCGCGTAGATCTTAGTCCACCTTCGTGACGTGCGCCCGGCGGGCCGGCCGTGCCACCCCCGCGCGCGTCGCGGGACACCCCCCACGCCGCCATGCGCCGCGTGACGCCGCGGACTTGACGCGTCGGGTGCGCGGCATGTCCGTCGCATCCGGCTTACCGATTCCGATGGAGGTGAGTCGCATGGATTGTCCCTTGTCGTCGCTCCGGGCTCTGCATGCGGTCGGCGCGATGTTCATTGCCGCATGCTCCGGCGAGGCTCCTCCGCCTGCGCCTATCGTCCAGGGTGCCCCGAGCGTCGACCAGGCCCAACCGATCCCCGGCGCTCCCGACAACGGCGACGATCCAGCGGTCGTCGCCCTGGATGTCGGCGGCCGCCTCTGCACCGGGGCGCTCATCGCGCCGGACGTGGTCATCACCGCGCGTCACTGCATCTCCGTCCTGGATGGGCCCGTCGCGTGCCCGGCGAAGGGGGTCCAGATCGCGGGGCCGGCGCCAGTCGAGTCAATCCACGTCCTGCTGGGAGACGACGTCTCGTCGGCGGTCGAGCGTGCCAGGGCTCGTGCGCTGGTGGTGCCTCCAACGGGCTCGCTCTGCGGGGCCGACATCGCACTCGTCCTCCTCGACGAACCCATCGACGACGTCGAGGCCCTGACCGTGCGTCCGACAGGCGCCGCCAATGGAGACCACGTGAGGTCGGTCGGCTTTGCCCGCGTGCGGGGCGCTGGCGGGTCGATGACGAAGCTGGTCCGCGAGAACGTTCTGGTGGTCGGCACCACGCCTACCGAGTTGCTGGTCGGCGAGTCGCCTTGCGATGAGGACGGATGCGGCGGCCCTGCCATCGACGAGGCGAGCGGCGAGGTCGTCGGGGTCGCGTCGCGCAGCGTCCCGGGCGCTCCCGTGGCGAGCAATGCTTACACGCGGACGGACGCGTTCTTCAATCTCATCGAGAGCGCGCTTGCCGGGACCGTGTTCACCTCGGCGGAGGGCGCGGGGGTCCTCAAGGCGAAGAAGGGGTCGCCCGACCTCGGTGCCAACTGCGTGCGCGGGGAAGACTGCTCCGCCGGCGCCTGTGTGACCGTCGGTACTCAGCGGTACTGCTCGCAATCGTGCAGCGGCCAGGACGCCTGTCCAACTCACTTCCGGTGCGAGCAAACCCAGCAGGGGGAGGCAGTCTGCATCGAGAAGTGACAGACTTCCGACGATCCTCGCACGCCGCCGTTGCCGTGGCACTTTCCCGTGCGATAGTGCGGCGGTCCCTCGCGGCCACCCTTCGATGGACTTCGATCTCCCAGAGCAACACAGATTGCTACGCCAGAGCGTCGGCGCCTTCGCTCGCGCCGAGATCGCTCCTCACGCCAGCAGCTGGGATCGGGACGAACGCTTCCCCCTCGAGCTCGTGCCCAAGCTCGCCCGGATGGGCCTTCTCGGCATCCGGATTCCTGAGGCGTACGGCGGGTCCGGGATGGACGTCCTGGCCTATGCAATCTGCGTCGAGGAGCTCGCCCGGGTCGACGGCTCGATCGCATTGACCGTTGCCTCGCACAACGGCCTCGGTACAGGGCACATCCTCGCCTACGGCAGCGAGGCACAGAAGCGCCGGTACCTTCCCAAGGCGGCGAGCGGCGAATGGCTGGCGGCCTGGGCCCTCACCGAACCGGGGAGCGGGAGCGACGCGGCGGCGCTGCGCACGACGGCAGAACCCGACGGCGACGCCTGGGTCATCAACGGCGCCAAGACGTTCATCACGCAGGGGTCGATCGGTGGCTTCTGCGTCGTCCTCGCGCGGACGAACCAGAGCGTCACCCGCCAGCGCGGCATCACCGCGTTCGTCGTCGAGCACGGGACGCCGGGCTTCACGGTGTCGAGGCACCTGCTCAAGCTCGGGTGCCGCGCGAGCGACACGGTGGAGCTCGCGTTCGAAAACGTGCGGGTGCCGGACACGCAGCGCGTGGGGGAGGTGGATCACGGCTTCGCGGACACGATGCGAATCCTCGAGCGCGGGCGGATCTCCATCGCGGCGATGGCGCTCGGTCTCGGCTACGGTGCCCTGGACAAGGCAATTGCCTACGCGAAAGAGCGCAGAGCTTTCGGGAAGCCGATCGGCGATTATCAGGCCATCCAGTGGATGCTCGCGGACGCGAAGGTCGAATTGGACGCGGCCGCTCTCCTCACCTACCGGGCGGCATGGGTCGCGGACCAGGGCCGGCGGCACGCCCGTGAGGCCGCCATGGCGAAGCTGATGGCCAGCGAGGCCGCGACGCGCGCATGCAACAGCGCCCTGCAGGTGCACGGTGGATACGGATACGTGCGGGAGTTCGACGTCGAACGGCACCTGCGCGACGTGAAGCTCTGCGAAATCGGCGAAGGGACGAGCGAAATCCAGCGCATCGTCATCGCCAAACACGTGCTCGCCGGCTGACCCGACCGGGTTCGGCCAGGGAGGGATCGTACCCTCGTGCAGGGGTTACCTGTACGAAGGTATAGCCTTCGCCCTCCACCGACGGGGCCGCAACGTCGAGTAATAATTGACACTGACGTCTCCTATCCATAGGGTCGACCTTGGGCGTGGGAAATCGTGGCAAGAAGTGTCAAGCCGCGATGTAGCGGTGGTCGAGAGGCAAGGACGCGTCGATGTTCCGCGGGCGGTACGAGCACACCATCGACGCGAAGGGGCGAACCAGCGTCCCTGCTCGGTATCGCGATGCGCTCGCGGCGGCCGGCGAGCGCCGGGTGGTGCTCACGAGTGCCCTGGACCCGTGCCTCGTCGCTTACACCCCGGCGGAGTGGACCGCGTTCGAGGATCGCATCGGCCGATTGCCGCAGTTCGATCGCGCCGTGCAAAAGCTGAAGCGCATCTATGTGTCCGGCGCCGTCGAATGCGAGATAGACGAGGTCGGCCGCGTTCTGGTCCCTCCGACCCTCCGCGATCACGCCCACCTGAAGAAGGAAGTCCTCTGGGCGGGGGCGGGCCGTTACGCCGAACTCTGGGACAAGGAGGAGTGGGCGCGCCACTTCGACACGACCGACGATGAAAGGCGCGACATATCGGCGCGCCTCGCGGAGCTCGGGCTATGAATAGCCTCCAGCTCGCGCTGCCTGGCGTCCTGCCGGACTCTGCGGAATGGGTCTGGCACGACGATTTCGAAGAGGTGACCGACGTGAAGCGCTTCGAGCACACGACCGTCATGCGCGACGAGGTCGTGAGAGCGATCGCTCCTCGCGCCGGGGGCGTCTATGTGGACGTCACGCTCGGCGCCGGGGGACACACGGTCGCCCTGCTCGAGGCCGAGCCCAAGGCTCGCCTCATCGGTCTGGACCGGGATCCCATGGCGGTGGCCGCCGCGACCGAGCGGCTCGCACCGGTCGCCGATCGCTTGACGCTCCTTCATTCGGCGTTCTCCAACGTGCGCGAGCAGCTGGACGCGCTTGGGATCGAGCGCGTCGACGGGCTCGTGGCAGACCTGGGGGTAAGCTCGCCCCAACTCGAAGACGCCAGTCGAGGCATGAGCTTCCGCCGCGAAGGGCCCATCGACATGCGGATGGACACGGACAGCGGCGAAACCGCGCTGGAACTGATCGATCGCCTGGCCGACGACGAGCTCGCCGACGTGATCTACCAGTACGGCGACGAGAGACGTTCCCGTCGCATCGCCCGCAGCATCAAGAAGGCCCTGGCGGCCGGCGAGCTGCGAACGACGCTCGACCTCCGACGCGCGATCGTACGAGCCGTCGGACCGGCCCGAGTGGGCGGCATCGACCCGGCGACGCGCACGTTCCAGGCCATCCGGATCGCCGTGAACGGCGAGCTCGACGAGCTCGAGCGCCTGCTAGCCGCTCTCGCGGAGGTCGTCGTGGAGGGTGGCGTCGCGGCAGTCGTGTCGTTCCATTCACTCGAGGACCGCCTGGTGAAGCGAGCGTTCGCGACGGACGGCTGGTCCCGCCTCAGCAAGAAGCCGCTCGTCCCGTGCGATGAGGAGTGCGACCAGAACCACCGTGCGCGCAGTGCGAAGCTCCGCGCAGCCCGGCGCCTTCGCGAGGCAGGGGGGTTCGAATGAACGCACCTCGCCGGGCGTTCCTGCCGTTGTGGACACTGGCCATCGCCGCCACGGTGAGCGCGTTCGTCGTGCACCTGGCCCTTCGCGGACGAACCGTGCAGCTCGGTTACGAGCTCGGGCACGCGCACCAGGAGCAATCCCGCCTGCGCGAGGTCAGGCGCGTGCTCGAAGTCGAAGCGGCGAGCTACAAGACGCCCGAGCGCGTCGACATTGTCGCTCGCACGCTGCTGGGCATGGAGCCCCCTTCCTCCGATCGTATCGTTCCGATCGCGAGAGCGCCGAGCGACAACGGCGATATCGCGTCGGCCAGCGAGGGCCCTCCGTGAGAAACCTCGACCCCCGTCGCGCCCGGTGGATCCGCACGCGAATGGGGGTCCTCTGCGGTGTCATGGGCATCGCCCTGGGAGGCATCGTCTCCAGCGCCTGGCGCGTCCAGGTGGAAGACGGTCCAGAGTGGCGCGACATGGCCGAGAAGCAACGCCAGCGTCGCCTCCACATCGAGCCGAAACGCGGGACAATCTACGACCGCAACGGGACCCCCCTTGCCGTGAGCGTCGAGGTTCCGAGCGTGAGCGCCGACGTCGTCGAAATGCTGCGCGGCGTGGACGGCAAGCCTGCGCAGGAGGCGGCCCTGCGCGATTCGGCCGGGCGGCTCGCGCACGCCCTTTCTCTCGACGTGAACGAGCTCTACGAGAGGCTCAGTCCACGTCATCGCTTCGTCTGGATCAAACGCCGAATCACCGGCGAAGAGGCGGCGGCCGTTCGTGAGCTGGGCGACCTGAAGCAGCAGGGGGCGCACCCGATTCATGGTCTGTCGATCGAAGGGGAGGGCCACCGCTACTACCCGGGTCGAGAGCTCGCTGGCCCGGTGCTCGGCTTCGTCGCGCCCGATTCGCAGGGCAAGGACGGCATCGAGCTGTCGCTCGACGAGGATCTGCGCGGCAAGGTCGAAGAGGTGAGGGGCCTTCGCGACCGTAGCGGCCGGCTCATCTTCGAGGGCGTCAGCGACGAGCACGCCCTGCAGGGAAACGACGTCGTCCTCTCCATCGACGAGGGCATCCAGCACGCGGCCGAGCGTGAGCTCGACGCCGCGATGCACACGTACGAGACAAAGGGCGGGTCTCTCGTCGTCGTCGACCCCTTCACGGGCGACATCCTCGCGCTCACCAGCGTCCCCGGGTACAACCCGAACGACTACACCGACAGCGAGGCCGACGCGCGCCGCGATCGCGCGGTGACCGATCGCTTCGAGCCTGGCTCTGTCATGAAGCCTTTCATGATGGCGGGAGCGCTGGCTGCGGGCACTCTGAAGCCGAACGACTCGATCAATTGCGAGCATGGCATCTACCAGATCGGCGGGGTCACGATTCACGACACCCACGTCAACGACATGCTCTCGCCGACGCAGATCCTGGCGCGGAGCTCCAACATCGGAGCCTTGAAGATCGGCCTCGAGCTCGGCGAGCCCTCTCTTTACGCGACCTACAGGCGCTTCGGGTTCGGCGAGGCGACCGGCGTCCCGCTCCCCGGCGAGGCCGCGGGCGTCCTCAGGCCGAAGGGTCGTGCATGGTACGACGCCGAGACAGCCAGCGCGAGCTTTGGCCAGGGCCTGACGGTGACGACGCTCCAGCTCGCGATGGCGATGAGCGCCATCGCGAACGGTGGCAGGTTGCTCGAGCCGACGCTGGTCAAGAGGGTCTCCGACGGGCGCGGCGAAACCATGCGGTCGTCCGGCGTCCACGTCCGCCGGGAGGTGCTGGCCCCGGGCGTCGCGCGCACCGTCGCCGAGATGTTGACCGCCGTCACGGAGGACGGTGGAACGGCCGTCGAGGCATCGGTCCCGGGCTTTCGCGTCGCGGGCAAGACGTCCACCGCGCAGAAGGTCGACCCCGCGACCGGGAAGTACTCGACCGAGAAGTACACCGCCGTGTTCGTCGGGTTCGTGCCGGTGGAGCATCCGCGCATCGTCGTGGCCGTGGTGCTCGACGAGCCGATGATCGGTCGATACGGCGGGGATCTCGCGGGGCCGGTCTTCCGTCGTGTCGCGGAGGCGAGCCTGCGGTACCTGGGCGTCACGCCGTCGACGAGCTCCGCCAAAGTCCCTTCGGCCAAGCACCCAGGCGACCCCCCCGACGCCACCCTCGCGACCACGAAGGCCGTCCAAGGCCTGCCGGCACCGCCGCCTCCTCCGGCGATTCCGCTCCCACCGGGCACCGTCCGCGTTCCCGACGCGACCGGGATGGCGGCTCACGACGTGGTCGTCTCGCTCAGCAAGGCCGGCTTCATCCCGCAGGTAGAGGGGTGGGGGCGCGCGGTTCGTCAGACACCCGTGCCCGGAAGCGCGGCGCCCAAGGGGAGCTCCGTGCGCGTGGTTCTCGAACCCGCGTCATGATGGGCTCTGTCATGACCGACGAGCAGGCTGGTGGCCTTCGCCTCGACGAGCTAGCGCGCGAGCTGCCGATGGCCGTGGAGGTAATAGGCGATCCGTCGGTCCGCGTCCGCGGTGTGCGGCACGACTCCCGCGAAGTTCTGCGAGGCGATCTGTTCGTGGCGCGGAGAGGTCAGAGCGCCGACGGAGGCACGTTCGTCGACGACGCCGTGGCTCGCGGTGCCGCGGCCGTCTTGGGGGGCCGCGGGCTCATCGAGCCTCTCGGGGCTCGCGTCCCGGTCGTCCTCGTCGACGACGCCGCGCTTGCGCTCGCATTCGCCGCGTCCGCCGTGTACGGACAGCCGTCCTTCTCGCTGGAGGTCGTGGGAATCACGGGCACGAACGGCAAGACGACGACCGCGCATTTGACGCGCGCCGCGGTCGACGGGGCGCTGGGGAGGCCTAGCTGCGGCGTCATCGGCACTGTCGGACACTCGTTCCGCGAGTGGGCTCTCCCTGCGGCGCACACGACGCCGGAGGCCGACGAAGTGGCGCGCGCAATGGCCGCGATGCGCGACCGCGGGGCCACGCACGTGGCCATGGAGGTCTCGTCCCACGCCTTGGCGCTGGGACGGGTGCGCGCCACACGCTTCCGGGTCGCGGCCCTGACGAATCTCACGCAGGACCACCTCGATTTTCACGGATCGATGGCAGCCTACGCGGAAGCCAAGGGCCGGCTGTTCACCGAGCTTGGCCCGGGTTCGGCCGTGATTGACGTGGACGCCGCGTTCGGACGAGAGCTTGCCGCCCGGGTGCGCGGTCCAGTCGTACGCGTGACGGCGAAGGACGGCGCGAGCGCTGCCGACGCGGAGATCGCGCCGCGCGAGATGCGCCTCGATGCGCGCGGCATCGAGGGTGTCGTTCGGACCCCGGCGGGAGACGTGCGGCTGTCGGCGCGCCTCGTAGGCGCTCACAACCTGGAAAACCTGCTCGTCGCGCTCGGCATCGCGCACGCGCTCGAGCTCGACCTCGGACGCGCGGCGGACGCTCTTTCGCGCGCGTCCGGGCCCCCGGGACGACTCGAGCGATGTGACTCGGAGAGCGATGACCTCCTGGTGCTCGTGGACTACGCGCACACGCCGGACGCCCTCGAGCGCGTCCTCGCGGCCGTCCGGAGGGTGACGTCGGGCCGCGTCTGGTGCGTCTTTGGATGCGGCGGCGATCGCGACGCAACCAAGCGAGCGCCGATGGGACGCGCCGTGGCGCGCGGTGCCGACGTCGCAGTCCTGACCAACGACAACCCGCGCACCGAAGATCCGGCCGCCATCGCGGCGGCTGCCGCCGCGGGGCTACGTGCGGAAGGTCGCGAGCCCATCGTGGAGCTCGACCGCCGGATCGCGATCGATCTCGCCGTTGGATCCGCCGGCGCGGGGGACGCGATCCTCATCGCGGGCAAGGGCCACGAGGACTATCAGGTCATCGGTCTCACCAAGCACCCCTTCGACGATCGGGTCGAGGCGCGGCGGGCGCTCGAGGCGCGCCGCCGCAAGGCGCGAAGGGGCTGAGATGGCGACCCCGATACCCGAGAACCGGGCCTCGCTCGACGCGCCCGCGGCGGCGGAAGCCGCCGGCGGCCGTGTCGTACGCGCGAGCCAGCCCGTGCGAAGAGTGCGCGGAGTGACGACGGACAGCCGCTCGGTTACGCCCGGCTCCGCCTTCGTCTGCATTCGCGGAGAGCGTCACGACGGGCATGCGTACCTGGACGCGGCCATCGCGGCGGGAGCGCTCCTCGTGGTCGTCGAGCGCGGGCGGGCGCCGGCCGACGCGCGAGTGGACGTCGTCGAAGTGGACGACACCCTGGTCGCGTGGGGCGCGATCGCCCGCGGCCACTTGCGGGAATGGAGGCGGTCCACCCCAGGGGCTCGCGTTGTCGCGATCACGGGAAGCGCCGGCAAGACCACCACGAAGGAGCTCTGCGCGGCACTCCTCCGCGCCGTCGCCGAGTGCCACGCGACGAGCGGGAACCTGAACAATCGGGTGGGCATGCCGGCCGTCGTCCTGGGGATCGAGCCGCAGCACCGCTTCGCCGTTCTCGAGCTCGGGATGAGCGTCCCAGGCGAGATCGCCGCGCTGGCCACGATCGCGGAGCCGGACGTCGCGGTGGTGACGAACGTCGGCCTCGCTCATGCGGGTGGCGTGGGCGGGACCCTCGACGACGTGGGGCGCGAGAAGGGCGCCCTCTTCGCCCACCTTGGCCGCGAGGGCGTCGCCGTCGCGAATGCGGACGACCCGGCCGTCGTCGCGCAGCTCGGCCGCGCGCCGTCGGCGAGGCTCGTTCTCTTCGGGAGGTCCGACCGGTCCGACGTGCGTCTCGTCCGCCGCAAGCCGCTCGGCGCCGAGGGCTCCCGCGTCCACGTCCGTCGTGGCGATCGAGAGAGCGCGTTCGTCCTTTCCATCCCGGGCGAGGCTGCGGCGATCGATTTCACGGCGGCCCTCGCCGCAGCCGAGGCGGCGCTGGGCGCGACGCTGGACGACGCCCGGGTCGCGTCGGCTCTCCGTGTGCTCCCGGCGATCGCAGGTCGGATGCAGGTCCGCCGCCTTCAGAAAGACATCCTCGTGATCGACGACGCATACAACGCGAACCCCGCGAGCGTTCGGGCCGCGCTGAGCGCGCTCGGAGAGATCGCGGGCGGACGCCGCGTCGCCATACTCGGCGAGATGAAGGAGCTCGGCCCGGAGGCCGAACGCGAGCACGAAAGCCTCGGCGAGGCGGTCGCGTCGGCCGGCGTCGAGCTCATGGTCTCCTGCGGAGGGCTCGCGGACCTTACAGCCCGCACGGCCAAGGAAGGAGGCGTCCAGGTCTTCTGCACGAACGACGCGGCCGAGGCGGCGCTGGTCTCTGCCGAACACGTTCGTACGGGCGACCGCGTCCTCGTGAAGGCCTCCCGCAGCGTCGGGGCCGAGAGAGTCGTCGATGCGCTCGTCCGGGCGCACGGGGAGGAGCTTCGCTGATGCTCTACGAGCTGCTCTTCCCGCTGCGACACGAGGCCGCGTGGCTCGGATGGCTCAACGTGTTGCGCTACGTGCCGTTTCGCACGATCGCGGCCACCGTGAGCGCGATGCTCCTCGCATTCGTTCTCTCTCCCTGGTTCATCCGCGAGCTCCGGCGCAAGCAGATTGGCCAAGTCGTGCGCGAGGACGGCCCGGCGTCCCACAAGATCAAGAGCGGCACGCCGACGATGGGCGGGGCGCTCATCCTCCTCAGCGTCCTCTTGCCGACCATTCTCTGGTGCGACCCGCGCAACGTCTTCGTCTGGGCCACCACGGCGGTGACCGCAGGCTACGGCGTCATCGGGTATCTCGACGACTACCTGAAGATCAGGCTGAAGAACTCGCGCGGCGTCCCAGGGCGCTACAAGCTGCTCGGCCAGTTCGCGATCAGCGGCGCGGTTCTCTCTTACGCCTTCCTCGCCCGCGACCACCTGCCGTCCGACTGGTGGGACATCCGCTTCAACCTCGGCGTGCCCTTCGTCGCGTTCTCGAAGCACCCCATCGTCCTGCCCGTCTGGGTCTACCTGCCGTTCGCCGTCCTGGTCGTCGTCTGGACGTCGAACGCCGTGAACCTCACCGACGGCCTGGACGGCCTGGCGATTGGCCCGGTCATGATCAACGCCGGCACCTACCTCGTCTGGGCGTACCTCGCCGGGGCGACCTTCGGCATCGCCCACGTCTCGCAGCGCTTCGTCGTCGCCCGCTACCTGGACATCCCGTTTATCGCGAGCGCGAGCGAGCTCGCCATCTATTGCGGGGCCATGGTGGGCGCCGGGATTGGCTTCCTCTGGTACAACACGTACCCGGCCCAGGTCTTCATGGGCGACGTCGGCTCGCTCGCCCTCGGCGGCGGTCTGGGGATGTGCGCCGTCTTCACGAAGAACGAGCTCCTTTCGGCGATCCTCGGCGGCGTCTTCTTCCTCGAGGCGGTCAGCGTGGTCGTCCAGGTGGCTAGTTTCCGGCTGACTGGGCGCCGCATCTTCCTCATGGCTCCCATTCACCACCACTTCGAGAAGAAGGGCTGGGCGGAGCCGAAGATCATCGTCCGCTTCTGGATCATCTCCATTCTTTTGGCACTTTGCAGCCTTTCGAGCTTGAAGTTGCGATGAGGGCGCACGCCGCCGGGCCGGATCGACCCGGGCGCCGCCGAAACCAGAGGACGAGAGTGTCGGAGCTGTTCGGGAAACGTGTGGTGGTCGTGGGGCTCGGCGCCAGCGGCGTCGCGGCGGTGCGCCTCTGCCTGCGGCTCGGAGCCAGCGTGGTCGCCAACGACGGGAAGCCACGCGACGCTCTCTCGGACGACGCTCGCTCTCTCGAGGGCCTCGGCGCGACGATCGTGTCCGGGGGCCATGCCGCCGCGAGGATCGACCAGGCGGACGTAGTCGTCGTCTCTCCGGGCGTCCCCCACCTCCCCGAGGTCGCGGCCGCCGAGACGAAGGGCATCCCCGTCTGGGGCGAGGTGGAGCTCGCGGTGCGCTGCATGACGCATCCGGCGCCCTTGATCGCCGTCGGCGGCACCAACGGCAAGAGCACCACGACGTCCCTCGTCGGTGCGCTGCTCGAGGCGCACGGCCTCCGGGTCTTCGTGGGCGGTAACCTCGGCGAGCCCCTGGCGGACCACGCCGGCGAACGATTCGACGCGATCGTCCTCGAGGTATCGAGCTTCCAGATGGAGCACGTTGACCTCTTCCGTCCGCGTGTCGGCGTCCTCCTGAACGTCACCGACGACCATCTCGATCGCTACGCGACCTTCGACGCCTACGCGGATGCAAAGGGCAACGCCTTCGCCCGTCAGACGGACGCGGACACGGCGGTGATCCCCGCAGGCGACTCGACATGCGCCCGCCAGGCCGCCCGCGGACGAGGGGCGGTCGTCACCTTTGGCCCAGGCGGTCTCGTCGACGTGAGCGACGACGCCGTCATCGATCGCCGCACGGGCGAGCGCTACCCGCGCGCCGAGATCGCCCTCTCGGGCGGCCACAACGCCCTCAACGTCGCTGCGGCGATCGCGAGCGTGTCGCCCTTCCAGGTCCCGCCGCCGACGGTTCGGCGCGTCCTCGGTCAGTTCCGCGGTCTGCCGCATCGGACGGCGCTCGTCGCCGAAGTACGCGGCGTGCGGTTCTACGACGACTCGAAGGGAACAAACGTCGGCGCCTCCGTGACGGCGCTCGAGGGTCTCCTCGAGTCGAGGGCGGTGCTCATCGCGGGCGGTCGCGACAAGGGTGGTAGCTACGGTCCGCTCGCGCAGGCACTCGCGAAGAAGGGGCGCGCGGCGGTCCTCCTCGGCGAGGCCGCCGACGCCATCGCTCGGTCCATTGGTGAGCGCGTGCCGGTCCACCGCGCCGCGTCGATGGAGGAAGCCGTGCGCATCGGCGCTTCGCTCGCTCGTCCCGGCGACGCGGTGCTCCTTTCGCCGGCGTGTTCGAGTTTCGACATGTTCCGCGACTACAAGCACCGCGGCGACGAGTTCGCTCGCGCCGTCCGGACCCTAGAAGAGGAGGCCGCACCATGACGTACTCCGTCTCGCCCGACTCGTCGCGCCACGGTCCCACCGGCGTCGGAGCGACACTCCGCAACATGCGGCGCACCGTCGAGTTGCAGCTCGCCGCGCCCCTCGACGCGAAGCCGAACGCCTCGGGCGCGTCGGGCCCTGTCGACGCCGTGCTCGCCGCCGTGCTGGTGGCGCTCGTCGGCTTCGGCGTCGTGATGGTCTATACGGCGAGCGCGGTGCAGGCCACCGTCCAATACCACGACCCGCAGTTCTTCCTCAAAAGGCAGACCGTTTACGCCATCTCCGGGCTCCTCGCGGCATGGGCCGCCAGCCGCATCGACTACCACCGCCTCTACAAGCTGACGTACCCCGTCCTCGTCTTCGTCGGCATGCTCCTCGTCCTGTGCGTCGTGGGGTTCGGTCATTCCGGGGGCGGCGCGGCGCGATGGCTCTCGGTCGGCCCCGTGCACGTCCAGCCGGCCGAGATGGCGAAATTGGCGCTGGTCATCTGGCTCGCGTACTCGCTCGCGAAGAAGGCCGAACGCGTGAAGACGTTCACCGTGGGCTTCCTGCCGCATCTCATCGTCGCGGGCGTCTACATGCTCCTCTGCCTGAAGCAGCCGGACTTCGGCAGCGCCGTCGTTCTTCTGCTCCTCACCTTCACGATGCTCTTCGTCGCGGGCGCCAAGGTGGGCTACATCCTGGGCGCATCCATCCTCGGCGCTGCGGCCGGCGCCGCGCTGGTCCGCTTCCGCGAGTATCGCTACGAGCGCTTCCTCGCGTGGCTCCACATGGACGAGCACCGCCAGGACCTCGCGTACCAGCCGTTCCAGAGCGTGATGTCCTTCGGGTCGGGCGGCCCGACCGGGCTCGGGCTGGGCCGCGGGTTGCAGACGCTGTACCTGCCCGAGGCGCACACGGACTTCGTGGCGGCCATCGTCGGCGAGGAGCTGGGGTTCCTGGGCGTCGCCGCGCTGTGTACTGCGTACCTTCTGCTGGTGGCTCGCGGCGTTCGGGCCGCGCTGCGTGCACCGGACGATTTCGGCGCGTTCCTCGCGTTCGGGCTCTCGGCGATGTTCGGCGTGCAGGCGCTCGTGAACCTGGCCGTGGCTCTCGCCATCCTTCCCACGAAGGGCCTGACGTTGCCCTTCGTCAGTTTCGGCGGCTCGTCGCTGCTCGTCAACGCCGTGGCGGCAGGCATCCTGCTCAACATCTCGCGACAGGCGGGCGGCACGGAGAGCCAGCAGGCGCCCTCCGCCGACGATCCGACCTCGGCTCCCGTACCGTCCGTGTCATCTCTGGCCGCGGACGTAGAAGGGTGAGGTCGGATCCCATGAATCGGCCGACGATCGTCATCGCCGGAGGGGGCACGGGCGGCCACGTCTTTCCGGCCGTTGCGGTGGCGGAAGCGCTGCAGGCCCTCGCTGACGTCGAGGTCGTCTTTTGCGGCACCGACCGGGGCGTAGAAGCCCGCGTCGTCCCTGCGCGTGGGTGGCAGCTCGAACGGATCGACGTGGCACCCATCAAGGGCCGCGGTCTCCGAGGGGCGGTGCGCGGCGCGATCGTCGCCGCGCGGGCCACGTGGAAGGCGGTTGCGCTCGTGCGCCGGCTCGAGCCTCGCGCCGTACTCAGCGTCGGTGGCTACGCGGCCGGCCCGGTCGCCCTCGCCGCGGCGTTGCTCGGAGTGCCCGTCGCCGTGCTCGAGCCGAACAGCGTGGTGGGGCTGGCCAATCGCCTCCTCGCGCCCTTCGCGAGGCGCGCCTACCTCGCGTGGGACGAGGCCGGCGGCCCCTTTCGCCCCGGCGCGCGCCGCGCGTACGGAGTGCCGCTTCGCCGTGGCTTCTCTCCCCGACCCTACGTGGCCGGGCCCACGGCGCGGGTGCTAGTCGTGGGCGGCAGTCAGGGCGCCGCCGCGCTGAACGAACGCATGCCCGAGGCCGTCGCTCGTCTTGGGTCCCGGATCAAGGCGCTCGAGGTCGTCCACCAGGCCGGGCGCGATCGCGACGAAGACGTGCGAGTCCGCTACGCCACTCACGGCGTGACCTGCGTGACGGTCGTTCCGTTCATCGAGGACATCGCGCGGGCCATCGCCGAGGCTGACGTCGTCGTGGCTCGAGCCGGCGCCGTGACCGTCGCCGAGCTCACGGCAATCGGACGGGCGTCGGTGCTCGTGCCGTTCCCCTTCGCCGCGGACGACCACCAGGCGATGAACGGCGACGCGCTCGCTCGCGCGGGAGGCGCCACGTGCATTCGCCAGAAGGCGGCCGACCCTGCCCGGCTGTCGGCGGAGATCCAGCGGCTCCTCGAGGACGATGCCGCCCGCGTCACGATGGCCGACGCCTCGCGCGCTCTGGGCAGACCCGACGCGACACGGGACATCGCGGCGGACCTCCTCGCCCTCGCGGCAGTCCGGGAGCGCGGCACCAGCAGGCGGAACGGCGCGAACGGCTCGTCACTGCACGCGTCCGGCGCCGGGGGGGCGGGCTGATGTTCCGGGGTCGGGTTCGCCACGTCCATTTCGTCGGCATCGGCGGGATCGGGATGAGCGGCCTCGCCGAGGTGCTCCGTACGCTGGATTTCGACGTGAGCGGGTCGGACCTCAAGCCGAACGAGAACACGCGACGCCTCGAATCGCTGGGGGTGAGGCTGCACTTCGGTCACGCGGCGGACAACGTAACCGGGGCCGATGTCGTCGTCTTCACGAGCGCGGTCGCGGCAGGCAACCCCGAGATAGACCGGGCTCGCGCGCTCGAGATCCCGATCATCCCCCGCGCCGAGATGCTCGCGGAGCTGATGCGCACGCGCTACGCGGTCACGATCGCGGGCTCGCACGGCAAGACGACCACGACGTCGCTCGTCGCCACCGTCCTGCGCGCGGCGGGCCTCGATCCGACCGTCGTCGTCGGCGGCAAGGTGAACGCCCTCGGGACGAACGCCCGGCACGGCGAGGGTGACCTCTTCGTCGCCGAGGCGGACGAGAGCGACGGCTCCTTTCTCAAGCTCACGCCCACGATCGCGGTCGTGACGAACATCGACGCCGAGCACCTCGACCACTACGGCACCCACGACGCCGTGAAGGACGCCTTCGTACAGCACGTGAACAAGGTCCCCTTCTACGGGCTATGCGTCCTCTGCATCGACCATCCGAGCGTGCAGGAGATATTGCCGCGCATCGAGCGCCGGCACCTGTCTTACGGCATCTCCCGGCAGGCCGACTACCGCGCGCGAAACGTTCGCTTCGAGGGGCTTTCCACGCGCTTCGACGCGTCCCATCGGGACACGCCCCTCGGGACGTTCGTCGTCCAGATGCCCGGCGCGCACAACGTCCTCAACGCCCTCGCGGTCATCGCGGTGGCCGACGAGCTCGAGGTCCCCCTCGACGTGACGCGCGACGCCATCGCGAGCTTCCACGGCGTGCAGCGCAGGTTCACCGTGCTCGGGCAGCCGGCGTGCACCAGAGGCGGCAAGCGCGGCGACGTGATGATCGTGGACGACTACGGGCATCACCCCGCCGAAGTCGAGGCGACCCTCGACGCGGCACAGAACGGGTTCGACCGGCGCGTCGTCGTCGCGTTCCAGCCGCACCGCTATACGCGCACGAAGCTCCTCTTCGACGAGTTCACCCGCGCCTTCAACAAGGCTGACGTCCTCGTCGTGACGGACGTGTACCCGGCCGGCGAGAAGCCCATCGAGGGCGCCACCGGCGAGGCTCTCGCCGAGGCCATCCGGGCGCACGGACATCGTGCCGTCTCGTTCGTGCGGGACAAGAAGAAGGTCGCGCAGACGCTGCTCGACGTGGTCGAGCCGGGCGATCTGGTCATCGCGCTGGGCGCAGGGGACATCAACGCGAGCGCTCGCGAGCTGCTCGCGATGCTCTCCCGGGAGCCCGCATGACGCCCGGCAACCGTCGCGTCAAGAGCGTCGCCCCTCGGGCGGAGAACGCCACCGCCCCCGCACGCGTCGCCGGCAGCCCCTCGCCTGCGCCTTCGGGTCGGTGGGGTCGCGTTCTCGCGGTAACTCGCGCGGTCGCGGGCGTCGCTCTCGTCGTCGGCGCTTCCGTCGGGCTCGCATGGACGGCTCGCCGGCACGTCATGACCAGCCCGCGCTTCGCGGTCACGGAGATCGACGTGGTGGGAAACGGGCGCCGCGCGACGGCGGACATCGTCACCGAGAGCGGCCTCACGGTCGGCGCCAACGTCTTCGCCACGGACCTCGATGCCGCGCGCTCGAAGGTGCTCGCCGACCCGTGGATCTCCGACGCGACGCTCGCTCGCCGTCTCCCGGGGACCATCCTGATGCAGGTGACCGAGCGCAAGCCCGCCTCCCTCGTCTCCGTGGGCGACATCTTTCTCGCGGGCGCGGACGGCGAGCCCTTCAAGAAGCTCGAGGCGACCGACCCCGTCGACCTGCCCCTCGTCACCGGCTTGCGCCCGGAGCGGCTGGTGGAGGACCACGACGGTGCCGTCCGTACGATAAGGCGCGCGGTCGACCTCGCCGCCGAGTACGAGCGCGGGGCGCTGTCCAGGCGGCTGCCGCTCGAGGAAGTCCACGTCGAGGCGGATGGCGCCTTCGCGCTCGTCGTCGGCAAGAGCGCCCTCGAGCTTATCCTCGGCGGGCCTCCCTTCCGCCGCAAGCTGGATCAGGCGGCCCGCGTCGTCGCCGAGCTCGAGAGCCGCGGCGCCAAGGCCGAGGCCATCATGCTCGACAACGACACCCGACCCGAGCGCGTCGTCGTCCGGATGCGCTGAGACGAGCCTGCCGAAGATTTGGCCCACGGTCTCCGCCCATGCGATCCGGGGATGAGATGAGCACTGCCACTTCGCAGGGTGAGATCGTCGTCGGTCTCGACATCGGGACGACCAAGGTCTGCGCAGTCGTGGCGGAAGTCGACGGCGCCGACGGCATCACGATCCTCGGGGCGGGGATGGTCCCCTGCCGGGGGCTCCGCAAGGGGATCGTCGCGAACATCGACTGGACGGTGCGATCGATCAAAGACGCCATCGAGAGCGCCCAGACGATGGCCGGCGTCGAGATTCGGACGATTTACGTCGGCATCGGAGGCAGCCACGTGCGCTCGTCCGGCAGCGACGGCGTCGCCGCCATCGCCGGCGGCGAGGTCACCCGCAGGGACGTCGAGCGCGTCCTCGAAGGCGCGCGGGCCATTCCCGTCGACGCGGACCGTCAGATCCTCCACGTCCTCCCCCGTGAGTACACGGTGGACAGCCAGGACGGCATTCGCGACCCCATCGGGATGGCCGGCGTCCGGCTGGGTGTGAAGGTCAATCTCGTCACCGCGGCGACGAGCTGCGTCCAGAACGTCATACGCTGCGCCGAACGCTGCGGCCTCACGGTTGCGGACGTCGTCCTGCAGCCCCTCGCCAGCGCCGAGGCCGTGCTGAGCGACGACGAGAAGGAGATCGGCGTCGCCGTCGTCGACATCGGCGGCGGCACGACGGACCTCCTCCTCTACGTCGACGGCGGGATCGCGCACACGAGCGTCATCCCCGTCGGGGGCAACAACATCACGAGCGACGTCGCCGCCGGCCTTCGCACGCCGATGGCCGAGGCCGACCGCCTCAAGCGGCTGTCGGGCTGCGCGCTCGGGCGCATGGTGGGCGACGACGAGGAGATCGAAGTGCCTGGCGTGGGCGGCCACGCGCCGCGAAAGACGGCCCGCCGCGTCCTCAGTGACATCATCGAGCCTCGCGTCGAGGAGATCTTCGCGGTCATCCGCAAGCGGATCGAGGACACCGGGATGCTCGAGCAGCTGAGCGCGGGCGTCGTCCTCACCGGCGGAGCCGTGCTCCTGCAGGGCATGTCGGAGTTCTCCGAGGAGATCCTCGGGATGCCGGTCCGGATCGGGATGCCTACGGGCATCAAGGGGATCACGCAGCTCGTCCACGGGCCCGAGCACGCCGCGGGCGTCGGTCTCGTGAAGTACGGCGCGCTGGCGGTGTTCGCCGAGGCGTCCCTGCTCCCCCGCGTCGCATCGGTACCGCCGCCGCGCATGGCCGCGCACGCCGACGCGGGCGACCCTCGCCGCTCCGGCTTCTGGGATTGGATCAAAGCGGCATTCTGAGTGGGACTCACTCCCACGAATCGATATCGATAACTTGGCTTCCTTATCGAACTTCCCTTAGAGCCAATAAGAGTTCGGCGTCACTGACACAGGACAACGTCGCCCGGAGAAAATCCATGAGTTTCTCGATCGAGTTCGCGGACGAGACGCAAGCCTACGAGGCGCGCATCAAGGTCGTCGGCGTGGGCGGCTCCGGCGGCAATGCCGTCAACACGATGATCAACTTCGGCCTCGAGGGGGTCGAGTTCATCGTCGTGAACACCGACGCGCAGGCGCTCAACTCGAGCGCGGCGCCCACCAAGCTGCCCATCGGCTCCACGGTCACCCGGGGACTCGGGGCCGGCGCGGACCCGGACAAGGGCCGCAAGGCGGCGCTCGAGGACGTCCAGCGCATCAAGGAGCTCATCTCCGGCGCCGACATGGTCTTCGTGACCGCCGGGATGGGTGGAGGCACGGGGACGGGCGCGGCGCCCATCATCGCGCAGATCGCGCACGAGGAAGGCGCGCTGACCGTGGGCGTCGTCACCAAGCCATTCCTCTTCGAGGGGCGGCAGCGAGCGCGGCGTGCGGAGATTGGCCTCGCGATGTTGACGGAGCACGTCGACACTCTCATCACGATTCCGAACCAGAAGCTCTTGCTCCTCGGGGACGACGATCTGACCTTCATCGACGCGTGCCGCAAGGCCGACGAAGTTCTCTACCAGGCCGTCAAGGGCATCAGCGACCTCATCACGCAGAACGGCATCGTGAACGTCGACTTTGCCGACGTGAAGACCGTCATGAGCAACATGGGCCGCGCGCTCATGGGCACAGGCGTCGCAAAGGGCCAGAACCGCGCCCGGCTCGCCGCCGAGATGTCGATCGCCTCGCCGCTGCTCGACGACATCAGCGTGGAAGGGGCGACCGGGGTCCTCATCAACATCGTCGGCGGTCCGGATCTCAAGATGAAGGAGATCCAGGAGGCCGCGAGCCTCGTGCAGGAGCAGGCGCACGAGGACGCGAACATCATCTTCGGCGCGAGCATCGACGAGACGCTCGGAGAGAACGTCAAGGTCACCGTCATCGCCACGGGATTCGACACGCAGGACCGCGAGATGGCGGTCGAGGCGCAGTCCCACCGCCCGTCGATGGCCCCCTCGATGATGTCTTCGGCGCCGTCGCGATCGCTCGGCACGTCCAGCGGAATGCGCCCGTCGATGGACTCGGCGGCCGCGCTTAGCTCCCGGCGTCCGGCTCCTTCCCAGACGATGCGCGCCGGCGAAGAGCGTCGCGACGCCCGCGCGCAGGCGCCCTCCACCTTGCCGCGTCCGCAGGCGCGGACCGTCACGTTGCAGGACGCCTTCCCGCACCTCGACAACGATTGGGACGTGCCCGCGTTTCAGCGCAAGCAGCGCTGACGCATGATGCCATGCTGCGCGGCCTCTTCGGCCTCGCCGTCCTCGTCGGCCTCGCCTGGTCTTTCTCGAGGAACAGGGCCCGCGTCCCGTGGAAGCTCGTCCTCTCGGGGATCGCGCTTCAGATCGCGTTCGCGACGCTCGTGCTCGAGGTGCCGGCCGGGCGCGTCGTCCTGAGCGCCATCGCAGGCGCCTTCATCCGGCTCCTCGGCTTCGTCGACGTAGGAACGCGCTTTCTCTTCGGCAAGCTGGCCGACGGGTCGTCGTTCGGCTTCGTCTTCGCCGTCCAGGTGCTGCCGACCATCGTCTTCTTCTCGGCGCTGACGGGCGTCCTCTATCACCTCGGGGTCCTGCAGAACGTCGTCAAGGCGATGGCCTGGGCGATCACGAAGGTCCTCGACGTCTCCGGAGCCGAGACGACGTCCGTGTGCGCGAACGTCTTCGTGGGTCAGTCGGAGGCGCCCCTCGCGATCCGCCCCTACCTGGAGAAGATGACCGACTCGGAGCTCATGACGGTCATGGTCGGCGGCATGGCGCACGTCGCCGGCTCCGTGATGGGGGCGTACGTGGGCTTGCTGGGCGGCAGCGACCCCGCGGAGCGGCAGTTCTTCGCCAAGCACCTGCTGACGGCGAGCGTCATGGCCGCGCCGGCGACCTTCGTCGTCGCGAAGATCCTGATGCCGGAGACCGGCGAGCCGCTCACGCGCGGCACCGTGAAGCTCGAGGTGCCGAAGACCGCCGCGAACGTCATCGACGCCGCCGCGTCCGGCGCCGGAGACGGGCTGCGCCTCGCCCTCAACGTCGGGGCCATGCTCCTCGCGTTCGTGTCGCTGATAGCGCTCGTGAACGCGCCGCTGGAGTGGCTAGGACGGGCGGGTGGGGGCGCGGTCAACGGCGCGCTCTCGGGGATGGCGGGGCGGCCGATCATCCTCAGTCTGCAGAGCATCCTCGGCGGCGTCTGCGCGCCGATCGCATGGCTGATCGGCGTGCCCTGGGGCGACGCTCCGATGGTCGGGAGCTTCATCGGCGAGAAGGTCGTCATCAACGAGTTCGTCGCGTACGCCGATCTCTCGGCGCACCTCCGGGAGCTGCAGCAGCATAGCCAGGTCGTCGCCGCGTACGCGCTGTGCGGCTTCGCGAACTTCTCGTCGATCGCGATCCAGATTGGCGGCATAGGCGGCCTCGCGCCCGGCCGCCGCCACGACGTCGCCCGATTCGGTCTCTTGGCCGTCCTCGGCGGTTCGATCGCCACGCTGATGACCGCGACGATCGCGGGCGTCCTCTCGGGGATGTGACCCCAAGTCCTAGCGCTTTGTTACGCTGGCGGCATGCCGTCCTTGCGTTCTTTCGCTTTTGCCTCCGCCGTCGTCGCCGCCCTCGCGGCATGCGCCTCGAGCATCCCCAAGGCGGCGCTCGATCGCTGCAGCCTCGGCGTCGCCGACGGCAACGAGGGGTACCGGACGCGTCAGGGTGCCGCATGCAGTCTCGTCGCGCAGCAGCTCGCCGCCGACGAGAAACCAAAGGAGGCGATGGGCTTCGCGCGCAAGGCGTGTCAGCTCGAAGACTCCGTGGGGTGCACCGAGTATCTCGCGCTGGTCCGGGCCCAGGCGTCGGTGCCGCCCGACGAGCTGCTCGGCGCGCGCGCGGCGGGGGAGAAGGCCTGCGCGGGGATGGTGGTCGGGTCGGACGGGACGGATGCTCGTCCCGCTCTGTGCGCGCGGACCGCGGAGCTCTATCTCGACGTCGAACCACGCAGCGAGAGCGACGCGGGCCGGCTCTATGTGAACGCGTGCAAGCTCGGGGACACGAAGAGCTGCGCGCGCGCGAAGGCCCTCGGCGTCGATCCTTATCCGGCAGCTCCCGGTCCGAAAGCGAGACCGCTACCGCCGCCGCCCCCTCGGCCGGCCCCCTCCGTGTCCTCGACCCCGGTGCCTCCGCCGCCGCCCTGCCACGAGATGCGCGCCTGCGTTTCCCTCGAGTTGGTGCAGCGCAATGCGGACGAGGTCATGGGCACGCTCGCGAACCACTGCGATCGCGCCGTGTCGTGCACCTGGTGCCCCTCGCGAGGCGACCAGGTCGACAAGAGCACGTGCCGCACGACCAGCCTCGCCCCCAACGAGACGAAGGCCGGCCGCGAATCGGGGCTCTGGTTCCAGGGCTTCAACGCGATGGCGTACGACTGCATGGACGCGAACGATGACCGCGCGTGTCTCGCGCTTTAGAGAGGGATCGCCGCCAAGGCGCTAAGCCGCCGAGAGAATAGAGAGTGTCAGCCGTTGACTGGTTGCGCGGGGCCGACGGAGATGCCGCCATCGACTACCGTGGGCGGGCAGCTCTCGGTGCAATCGAAGTAGCCATCGGCGTTGCAGTTGCAGGTCGTGCTGCACTCGTTCGATCCCGGAGCCGCGCCCGTTCCGCAGCCTTCGCCGGGCGAGCAGGCGCCGCCCGTAGAGCAGGGTCCGGGCTGCGGTGGCGCGGGCGTCGGCACGGGCTGCACGGCGGTGGGACAGATTTCGATCTGGCACGCGCCGTTCTGGAGGACATAGTGCGCGCACTCGGTCTCGCCGTTGGAGCAGACTTCGCAGATCTGCGGGAGGGCGAGGCAGCTCGAGCACTGGTCCGGGAGCGACGCGGTGCATGCGGGGGGGCTCGGGGCAGGCGACGGCTCCGGCTGCGGAACGGGCGGGGGCGACGTGCAGGGGCCCTCGCACGGCGGACAGTTGAAAGTGAGAACACACTGGCCGTTCTCGAAGACGTAGCTGGCCCCCGCGTAGGAACCGTCGGAGCATTCCTCTGCGATCGTCGGCGTCGCGAGGCCGGCGCAGGGGTCGCCCCCCGAGGAGGAGGAGCTGGAGGCGGGGCCCGAGCTCGAACCGGACGTGACGCCGGAGCTGGAAGCGCCGCCAGAACCGCCCGAGCTGGAAGTGCCCCCCGAGCTGGAAGTGACGCCCGAGCTGCCCGAGCTGGAAGTGACGCCCGAACTCGAGCCGGATCCGGAACTCGATCCGGGGTCGCCGCTGCCGGTCGGCGCAGGCAATACCTCCCCCGAACAGGCGGCGGAGAGCAGGCTGGCGAGAGCGAGTGCGACAGGGGACTTGGCGAATCGTGTTCGGAGCATAGGCACTCCTTGAGCACGACCTGGGCCGGGGCACATGCGCTCTACAAGCCTGGAATTGTTGGCATTCGAGAGTGCCAATCTGAGCCAGCGACGGCCGGCGCGACAGGTTTGCCCGCCTGGACACTCATCTCGCCCCGATGCGTGCGTGCCTGCGCTGGATGCGGGCGGTTCAGCGCTGAATCTCGACGAGGAGCACCCAGGCGTTCAGCACGCCCGCGCCGAACGAGGCGACCGTTCCAGGGACGATCCAGTAGAGGGCCGAGTCGCGGCCCGCGAGGAGCAATCCGCCAGCGACGACGAACGGAATGCACGCCGCCTGGGTGGCGAGGACTCGCGTCGGGAGCCACCGCCGGGCCTCGACGTCGCGATACGCCCGAAGCTGCGTACGCACCGAGAGCAGCCAGACCAACAGACCCGTTCCGCCCACCTCGGCGCCGAGCGCTCCGCGGCTCTGGCCGGGCACGAGGCCGAACGTGGCCACGGCGAGCACGGACAGGAGGATGACGAGGCTCTCGGCTGCCCGCGCCGGGAGGTGCTGGATGGCGAGGATGCGCGTCAGGTTGATCGAGACGGCGACGAAGAGGAGCCCGCTCAGCGCGGCCGCTGCGCCGACCTCCGCGACGAAGAAGTTCTCCCATCCTGCGACGATCGCGGTCATCGGATCACTCGGGCTTGCCGGCGCAGGAAAGGCGAATTTGGCGGCAGGGGCAAGCGTTCCTTCGATACCGCGACGACCATCGACCTCGACCCCGACCCCGACCCGACCTCGACCTCGACCTCGACCTCGACCTCGACCTCGACCTCGACCTCGACCCCGACCCCGACC
>Ga0182018_10000075_pt1 | contig 115310 bp, 99 predicted proteins | sample 812P2MmetaG_FD_120490 | JGI IMG/M metagenome (GOLD analysis project Ga0182018, IMG submission 120490) | Permafrost microbial communities from Stordalen Mire, Sweden - 812P2M metaG | ecosystem: Environmental > Terrestrial > Soil > Wetlands > Permafrost | place: Sweden: Stordalen | collected...
GTTCCCATCGCGGTCGATGATGGAACGCCCGACGGGGGCGTCAACGGCACCGTCGTCAAGGCCACGAGCGCCGACGGCGGCGGTCCGGGGGATCAGAATCTCCTCGTCGGCGACTTTGTCACGACCGGTGACGCCGGGGCCCTCGAGCTTCCGCTCGAATACGTGAACGATAACAACGAATGCGGCTTCCCGGTATTCGCGAGTCGGACGAACGCATATTACCTCGCGCCGATGAAAGGACTCCCCGTCGAGCCCTCGTGGTACGCGCCCGCGTGCGGCTGCGGCGGTCAGTGCGGGGCCCCATGCGTTGATAGCGGCAGCGCGGGCGCCTGCGACTATCAGAGCGAGTCATACAGTCAGACGTGTCCGAACTTCGGATATAACTGCGTCGTCACCCCACTCAGGATCGAGGCGATCCAGTTCATCGCGACGACGCCGGATGCGACTTGCAAGGTTTGCCTCTACGACTCCACGACCCCATCGACCTCGACGATTCTCAAGTGCGTTTCGCCGGGCGCCACCCTATCGCGAACCGATCTCTACGGAAGCGGAGTCGACGCTTCCGCGAGTAACCCCGTGCTGCTGCGTCTCGACGACGGCAGCAACTGCGCATCGTATTAGTTAGTACGCTGACGCGTCCTCTGCTGGGGGGTAGGCAGCGAAAAGGGGGATGGGCGCCATCGCCGTCGTACGTCCGGTAATACGTCCCCCCCGGACTTCGAGACTGGTGGAATAACTCTCGCTACAACCGGGCCCGCAGGTGGTTAGACCGTCTCCTCTCGCTTGGCAGCTCGGGGGAGTCATCTCCCCACCGCTGCCGCTGCTCGACGCCAAATTGACTCTGTACCGGCGGCGTCAGCAAGGGGTTTTCGCGTTTTTTCTGTCTCGTTGTTTTGGCAGTCGGCGTTTGTTTCACGGACGTCTCCCTTCTCGGCGCAGGAGCGCCGACAACAGGCGATGAGGATCTGCGCATGAAGCGCGGGACGGTACGAGCTACCTCTCGATTGACTCTTCGCGCTCGTCGGGCAGCGAAGGTCGCTGACAAGGCCCGAGGCGCAGATTGGGATTCGATCGGTGGAGCGAGACGCAATTTGCCCGACGAAATTCGATGGTCACTCCGCCGAGCGGTGCAACCGATCGTTTCTCCAATTTGGCCGCGTTCATCGTTCCTCCAGTGGGGTGCTCAATGCGTACGCGCTCGGGGCGCATCGGAGGGGTCGGACGATTCAACTCATCGCGACCTCCGAAGTCTTGGTGCTGCACGAGCGCGTCCGCTCGAGTTTCTTCGCGGCTCGTTCGAGCGCAGCGGCTTGCGCGTCGCTCGTGCGCGCGTGTTCGCGCGTTCCGCGTGCGCTCGACTTGGCTTGCGCCACAGAGTCGTAGGCCGTCCCGTCGCGCCACATCGCCCACAGCACGCCGGCGAGCTTTCGCGCCAGCGCGATCGCGGCGATCTTCTTGCCGCGAGCCTTGGCAATCCGGTCGGCCCACTGGCGAAGCGGATCGTGGACGTCTCGCGCGCGTAGAATATGCCACGCGGATTGGACGAGCATCGTCCGCGCGTACGTGTTGCCTTGCTTGGTGATAGATCCCAGCCGTCGCTTTCCCGGTCCTCCGCTCGTGGATTCCGAAGGCACCAAGCCGAGATAGGCGCCGACGGCTTGCGCGTTCTTGAAGCGCTTCGCCTCGTCGATCACCGAAACGAAAGTCGACGCGACGATGAGTCCGACACCGGGCACGGTCGCGAGCAACGCCACGATGGGTTCGCGCGTCGCCATCTGCGAGAGCTTCTGCTCGACTATCGCGAGTTCGACCTCGAGTCCGGTCAACACGGCGACCAGCGGCGCGACGAGCGCGCGCGTCGCTTCATCGAGCGCGCTCTCGCCGATCCTGGCCAGGAAGCTCCCCGACGCGCACGTCGGCAACAGCACACCCGCAGCCCGGCCGAGGCCGCGAATCGTCGTAATGTAGTGCGCGCGTGTTTCGATGAGCGCACCTCGCACGCTCAGTTGCGCGCGCATCGCGCGGCGGGCGGGCGAAAGCACGTGCGCTTCGGGAATGCGTCCCGCGTCCACTGCGCGCGCCGCGACTTCGGCGTCGAGAGCATCGTTCTTGCGCTTGTGATGCCCGACCCCGAGGGCACGCACCCGTGTTGTGTCGAGCATCTTCGGGTCATGGCCCCAAGCGACGAGCGTATCGTGCACATGCCACGCCTCGCGCGACGCCTCGAACGCGATGCGGGCGGCGGGACAGTCGGGGCCGATTCTCGACTTGAGTTGCTCGAGCTTCCGTACCGAAGCGCGCTCGACCACGAGCCCATCCTTGACCTCACAAAAGGCGATGTGGCGAGCTCCCAAATCCAATCCTACGCTGCGCATGATCGACCTCCCTTGGGCCCCCACTCCTTGTGCCTTCGAGCACGCGGGGGTGTCCGAAGCGTGAGCTTCCGGCGGGAGGTCGGTCGCTATTTTCGTCGACCGACCACCAGCACGACCGCCACGTGCGAGACCTTCGCGCGATCTCGATGGGGCGGGCGGAACGGTCGGCGTAGCGAGAGCTGTCGGCAACACCGCCGCCGGCTCATCCCATCTGCCCGCGTTCCAGTGTGACCGGACGGTTCAAAAGGGTCCCCTTTTGGGACACGAGCGCGCGACGCCCCTTGCTCGCTCCCGCCCGCTAAGAGGAGCTCGCTGCGCTCATCACGAACTCCGGGAGCTTGATGCCTCTAAACCGGAGCCACTACTTGGACAGCACGAGGAGCACGGCGGAGTTGCTCGGCAAGGAGATGCCGGTGATGCTGCCGTTGGCGATGGCCAGGGCAGTCCCTGCGGCCGGAGCGGCGCCGCCGCTCATACTGTATACCTGCGCGGAGCCGGTCGGCGTGAAGTTCTGGAGCGTGATCGCGAGGCCGTTCTGCGCGGCGCTGCTCACGTTGACGAGCATGACCCAGACCTTCGTGGGATTCGTGGGGGAGTCGGACGAGGCATAGACGTTGACGGCCGTGCTGGGGCTCGCCGCGCCGATCGAATAGGAGCCGAAGCGCGCCCCCTGGCCGTCGTAGTTCCGGTACATCGCCATCGCGTTGTAGACGGGCAGGTGCGTGGTCCCGTTCACGAGCGTCGTCCAGTAAGCCGCGACGCGGTACCCGAGGCGGCCGTACATCCCGAGGATGTCCGCTTCCTGCGCGCCGGAGCTCGCGTCCGGCGTGCCGCCGTTGCCGCCGTCGTTCGAGACGTTGTACTCGCTGACGCAGATGCCCGTACCCGGGTAGGTCGAGTTGATCCACCCCTGGATTTGCGGGGGGACCGCCCCCGACGTTGCGTCCCAGAGCGCCTTCGTGTTTGCGAGGCCGTTGCCCGGGAAGGGATAGTGCATGTCCACGCAGTCGAGCGAGCGCACGTTGCTCGTGGCCGCCTGCATCGCCGCGAGCTTGAGGATCGCCATCGTGAGCGAGTTGTCGACGGTGTACGGCCCCGCGGGGGTGCCGCACTCTACGTTCGGAAGCGCTACGAGGTCCTGGGCGTTCTCGGTCGACATGAAGAGCACCGAGGACGTCGGGTCAGCCGTCTTGATCGCCTTCGCGTAGGCCATCGTGCGGTTGATGAAATCCTGGTTGAGGCTCGTCCCGATGCCGCTGTTGGTCGCGTAGAACGGCTCGCAGAAAGTGCCGGGCGGGTAGAACGTCGGGTAGATGTCGGTGCGCAGGGCCTGCCAGTTGTCCGGCTCGTTGTCGAGCTGGTAGTACCGCACGCCCCCGCTGGCCGCCGACCCGAAAGTCGACACCAGGTGCGTGACCCACGAGCCCATGAAAGACGTGTCGAGGACGCTCGATCCCTTGTCGACGAGCTTCTCCTCCGTCGTGCCGAGCGTCTGGCAGCACGTCGAGATCGAGCTCGCGCCGGCGCAGTCGGGCGTCCCCGGATTCGGCGTCGCGGCGCTCGCCACCCAGCCGGTGATGGGGATGGTCATCAGCGTGTCGGCCTTCTGGGCGACGTTGTAGTGGACGAACTGGTCCGAGCTGGTCGTCAGGGTGGAGTCGGGCATCGGAGAGTCGAACCGGCCCGCGTAGTTTGCGCAGTTCCAGTCGTCGCCCGCGTTCGAGACGTCGATCTGCCAGTTGTACGAGCTTGTGGCGTCGCCGCCCCAGCGGTTGAGACCCGCGACCTTCATCGAGTCGTCGTTATTGAACGCCACCCCGTAGATCCCGGAGGAGATGACGGTTCCCTGCGACAGCGCGTCCACGACGATGCTCGACGAGCTCGAGGGCGCCATGCAGGTCCCGGAGGTTCCGCAGAGCTGCGAAGGCGGGCAGCCCCCGCAGGTGCCGCCGCACCCGTCGTCTCCGCACGTCTTGCCCGTACAGCTCGAGTTACAGCTCGAAGCCGGCCCGCCGTCCGAATTGCCGCCCGACGACGATCCTCCCGACGCGCCGTCCGGCGACCCGGCCCCTCCGCTCGACGAGCCACTGCTGCCCGAGGAACCACCGGACGACCCGCCGGCACCGTCGTCGCCGCCAGTCGCCGCATCGGATCCACCACCCAAAGAGCCGCCATCCCCTGCCGCCCCTTCATGACCCGCGCTCGACGAACAACCCTGCCCGCTCGCCCCGAGCAAGCCCGCAAGGGCCAGGCTGCCCACGATGGTCGACTTCTGCATGAGCCTCAGTCTCCGCTCGATGCGGCCACAGCGGGTAAACAAATCGAACCTGCGCCCACTTGCCCGTGGCCATCCACGGAAATGCCAAGAGGCTCGACGCGGCACCGCTCGGGTCGGAGGTTCGAAACCGCTCGCGCCTACGCTACGGGCACCCGTCCCCGAATGCCGCGCGAGCGTCGAATCAGGAGGCCGCGATCGTTCTTCAAACGGCACACGTCGTAGGTCTCGGCCGCCCAAGCGCGTCGCTGCGGTGCGCGAGACAAGAAAACCGGGGGGTCCCCGGCCCGGCTGTACGATCGCTCGTGAGGACGAGAAGGACACCTCCCGGGTGCTGCTTCTACTTCGGGCGGCGCGTGCCCTTGTTCGCCTCCCTCCTAATTTAAAGACACAGTCCGGCGCCGAATCGCGATTCGCCGTCGGGGACCCGAAAATCGTACTTGGGGTACGTTTTCTCTATTCCGGGGGCGTCCTTCACGCCGTCTCGCTACCGAGGCTCGCTCCGCGGCGAGCTCGTCTCGTCCGCCGAGTCCTTTCGCTCCGGAGCGCGATACGGGGGCTCAGGAGTCGGAGCTCTTCGATCAGGGGTCAGGTCCTTGCGCTACGAGTCCGAGAGGCTCACCGCCCGGGGACGGTGATTTGCGCGACTCGCGAGCTCCTGTGTGCAGGGTGCGCGAACCTGAGCGTCAGAGTCCCACGACGGAGCGTTGGTCACCGGCGTCGTCGCCTCACTCGTCAATGATGGAGGCTAGGGGCCTTGTGAGCTTCGCTCGCGAGCTGGCTCCGTTCGCTCAGGAGGGTGCCCGCGACGTTCAAGAGTCGGGGCCCTTCGCTCAGGAGCCGGGTCCTTTCCGCAACTCGTCGCCTTCCTTGCCTCAGGTCCGCGCCGCGAGCCATCAGGACCCGGGGGGTGAGTCTCCGTCTCGGGGAGATGAGCCGCAGTCTCGGCCGTCCGAACGACCGTATCGCGCCCCGATGCTCAACGAGCAAACGTCCCGTGCGAAGTACCCCATATCCGCGCCTTACCATTCGTCGTCGGTGTCGCACGTGTGCGCGGCGATGTCTCGGGAGTTGCACGACGAGCCTCGGTTGCCCTGGGCGATCGGCCGAACGGCCGCAGGTGTCCCTCGGTCGCCGGACAGACCGACACCCACCCGTCGCTCGAACGCGCAGCCCGTGCGCCCCGCGAGGCAATCGGTGCGCCCGTCGCGGCCCGAGCTTCAAGACTTGCGCTTTTCGCCTGCCCTGCGCAGCGCCAGCACGCTGCCCTCCGCGTCACCGGAAACGTACACCGTGCCATTTGGTCCGATCGCAATGCCGGCGAACGGCCCCTGAGGCCCAGAGAACGGTGGCAAGCCACGCAATGGCTTCGGGGTGATGCCGATGGGCGCGCCCACAGGGAGATCGGTGGCGATGGTGTGCCGCGACTTGCTTTTCAGATTGTGTAGGATGAGCGACCTGGCGCCCACGTCGACGACATAGAGCTCCCCGTCGCGCTCGGCGATGCCCTGCGGTCGTTCCAGACCATCGAGCACCGTCGCGACACGGGAACCGTTCAGCTTGACCACGCGTCCGCCGCTGGCTTCGGAGACAAAGCAGGTGCCGTCCGCATCGATGGCCACGCCGATGGGATCGCGCAAGCCGGTCGCAAGTGTCTCCACCTTGCCCGCTTTGACCGACACCACGCGGCCCGCGCCCAGCTCCGCGGCGACGACGGCGCCGCTCGACGTCGCCGCCACGCCGTACAGTTGGTCGAGCCCTTCGGCGAGCAGCTCGCTTTCGTTGGTCGCGGGGCGATAGCGCGCCACCTGCCCGTTCGCGGTGGTGGCGATAAATTCGCCTACTCCGGTCGCGAACAAACCGCGGAGGGGAGCCGAGCCCGGATAGCCGGGACCGAACATCATGCCGAGCGTCCGCAGCTTGCCTCCGGACATGACAGTGTAGAGGTGGGTGCCGTCGGCGACGTACACGTTGCCCTCGGCGTCCACGCTCAGATCGAGCGGCCATTGCAACGCGCCGGGCAACACGGGCCGAGTCATTCCTCCGCCCAAGATCTCGGTGATCTGGCCCGTGAATGCCGAGACGAACAGACGGTCGCCTACGAAGGTCAAGTTGTCGAGGCCCGGATCCAGCTGCGCCAAGATGCTGCGCTCGCCGTTGCGAGGATCGATGCGCAGCACCTGACCGGTGGCGAGTTGGGTCGAAACGATGAAGCCCTTCGCATCGAACTTCACGGCGTCGGGAACGCCCAAGTCCTTCGCTACCCGCTCGGGGGTGCCACCTTCCGGATTGATGCGCCAGATCTCGTTGGTGCCGATCTGCGGGTAGTACAACATGCCGTCGGGCCCCACCTCCAACGCGTTGGGCATGGGCAGGTTCTCCGCGAGTACGCGCGGCGCGCCGCCCTTCAAATCGAGCTCCAAAATGCGTCCGCCGATGCGGCACTCGTCAATGAACAGCCGGCCCTTGTGGATGGTGATGCCGTTGGCACCGGGAACGTCGTCGCGCAGCACGCGCGTGCGGCCATCGACACCGCGCACGCTCACCCGGCCGTCGTAGTACTCGGTGGCGTACAGGTTGCCGGTGGGGTCGAAAGCAACGTCGTCCGGCGCGATGATGGGGCCGCCTTTCGCGCTAATTGTTTCCACGTCACCGGTGCCGACATCCAGCGCGCTGATCTGGCTCCCGACGACCTGCGCCACGTAGATGCGGCCGTCGGGGCCGGTGCGCAAGCCGTTGGAGCCGAACAGGCGGCTGGGAGGTACGAGCCTTTCCAGGGTCCAGCCCTTGGCGAGGTTGAGCGGTTTCGCGGCGGTGTAGCGTCCAGTTTGCAGCGCCATCGTGGTCATCTCCTCGGGTGACCTTTGAGAGACTACCAGCGGACCTATGCTAGTCAACACTGATGTCTATTGATACGACGCCTGCGCACAGGCTCGGAAAGCGCGCGCGCCAGCCAACGTGCGCAGTCGTCCGTCCTGGTCAGGGTGGAAGCTCGACGTCGACCTTGCCCGTGGCGAGAACGGCGCCGTCCTGATTCGTCATCTCCACATCGAGCCGAATCAGCGGCCCGCCCCACACCGACTCCTCCTTCCGCTCGATGACCTCGGCTTGCATGTACGTCACATCGCCTTCGTAAGCGGGCCCGCGGAAGTGGGTGTTGGAGTAGCGTACCAAGCCGTCGTGACCCGCCCAGTGGGCGGAGTAGTCCGTCACCCACGCGCCCATCGTCGCGCCGTACCCGTACGCGCGCGGCATGCCGATCTGCGTGGCCTTGTCCGAGTCGACGTGCCCGCGTGACGGCCCCACGTACAGGCCGTCGCGCAGGCGCGGATCGATCTTCGCGCCTTCGTAATCGAAGCCGAAGCCTTCGACCCAGCCCGTATCCTGGTTCACCCAGGGGTCCTCCACGCCTTCAGGAGCCACCCAGCGCAACGTGCCCCATACGTTGAACACGAACGCTCGATACTCTGTGGCGAAGCTCGCCACCGTATGTGGGCCGATCACTCGACGCGGTAGCCGGGCACCGAGCGGTACCTCCTCGAAGCGCGGCGTGCGCCCCTCCCGGTTGGAGAGAAGCCAAGCCATCCGTTCGCGTTCCACAACATGCAATTTCTCGGGAGTCCAGCGCGTTACCTTGCCCCCCGCAGCATTCAACATTCCTCGGCGTTCGGCTTCTGCCGCAAGATAACGGATCGCGGTAGAGCGCACCTTGGATACCGGCGTACCGTGCTGGTTGACGTGCAGCGTGTCGCCGCGCGCAAACATCGTCGGCCCCGCGAACTTCGTGTCCGTCACCTTGTAGTCGTGAAACCAGCGTCGCTGCGTGAGCTTGTCTCCGGGCCGCAGTCTCGGACCGTAATGCCACCACTCCTCGCCTCCGAACAGGAGGTGCGAGCCCGGGATGACCCCCACGCACGCGGGCTGCACACCATGCCCGATGTCGAGCGCGACAGGAAACGACTGCGGCGCTACGAGTCCGCCGAACTTCGAGGCCTTCGCGAAGTCGTCATCCCAGTGAATGGGGTTCGGGTAGTCCATCGCCATCGCCCAGCGACGAATGTCGATGGAAGCGCAGGGGTCGACCAGCTGCCCGCCTCCCACTTCCTGACCTACGCGACGCTGCACGTCGCGCACATCCATCTCCACGGTCTTGGTCTCGGCCTTTATGTCGGCCTTGGCCTTCATCTTGGTCTTCGTCCTGGCCGCCTGGCTCATGCACTTCTCCCGCAGCGATGCCCGATGGACATCATGGTAGGAGTCGCGCTAGAGTAAGTCAACAGTGTTGTTCATTAGCGCTGCCACCCGCGTCCCACGACCCCTGCGAACCACGCGGGCTAGATCCTCACTTGCTTTGGTTCACGCGAATGTCGAGATCCTTGAATTTCTCGGGCCGAAGCGTGCCGTGGAGGGTCAGCCGCAGCACCTCCCGGTGGAAGCGCGCCGCCATCTGTTGACGCTCCTTCGCGCTGCGGGTGTGGGCGCGGGCCCAGACCGGCCAGATGAAGTGACCGGCGAGAAAGAGGACCGAAAGCACCTCGACATCCATCCCAGGCTGCGCGAGCGAGGTCGCGGCGAAGCGCTCGAAGCTCGACGAGTACTGCCGCCAGAAGAGATCCTTGGCAGGCCGCACCGAGCTCAAAACCTCGAAAAGCCAGATGCGGCTGAGCTCGGGGTTGTCCATCGCGAAGGTGGCGAGGCGACCGTTCACCGTCTCCACGGTGATCGCATCCACGGACTCTTTGGGTGCGATGTCGGGATCTCCGAACACGGCACGGTACAGCTTGTCGCTGACCCACGCGGCAGTGGCTTCCAGCAGTTGTTCGCGCGTCTGGAAGTGCTGGTATGCCGTACCGCGGTTGACGCCTGCGATCTGCGCCACCCGCGCGACACTGAGGCCCTCCTTGCCCACCTGGGCCAACACCTCGCGCGCCGCTTCGAGAATCGCTTCACGCGTACGCTCGGGATCACGTTTTCTCCGGGCGCGCGCTCTCATCATCCCCGCCCTATGTACTGCCGAACGAGCGTCAAGAGCAACATCCACGGGAGCCTGAAAATGCGGAACCAGAAGAAGCAGGACCAGTTCACATCCCGCATTCCTCCTCTCTTGCCGCCCGAATGGGACGCGGCCACGCACGACGCGGCCAGCGCTTTTCCGAGCGCCCGTGACTTCGTCTTGTCTCACCATCAAGCCGACGGCGCGCGCGGCATGCACGGCGTCGGGGTCGTGCTGCGCCATCCTGCGCTCGCGAAAGCCTTCCTGACGTTCAATAACCATGTCGCGACGGCGAGCACACTGTCCAAGCGAACTTGCGAGCTGCTGATCCTGCGGGTCAGTTGGTTGCAACGCTCGGAATACGAGTTCGTTCAGCACCTGGTGCTGGCGCGCAACGCAGGGCTGACCCAACCCGAGCTCGAGCGCGTCCAGCTCGGGCCCGACGCGGCAGGCTGGTCTCCGGAAGACGCGGACCTGCTGCGCGCCGTCGACGAGTTGCACGCCGATGCAACAATCCAAGATGAGACGTGGGCGCGACTGTCGACTTACTTCAGCGCGGCGCAGCTCATGGATCTCGTGTTTGCCATTGGCTGCTACGGCGTCTTGGCGATGGCTTTCAAGACGTTTGGTGTGCAGTTGGAGCCCGGCGTGGAACCGCTCGATCCCGCCACGCAAGCGCGCATGCACGCGCAACAACCGAGGTGACCATGGACTCCACGATCAAAGGCATTCCGCTGGCCGACGAGGGGCTCACCGCCCTCACGCTGGGCGGATTCTTGCGCGAAGTGTGCACGAAATACGCCGACCGGGAAGCGCTGGTCTTCCATCCAGCGTCCGGGCCGGTCGTACGCCGCAGGTACGTGCAGGTCTGGGAGGAAGCGCTCGCCGTGGCGCAAGCGCTGCGCGCGCGCGGCGTGACCAAGGAGACCCGCGTCGGGCTGCTGGCCACCAACCGCCCCGAGTGGATCACCGCGATGTTCGGCATCGCACTCGCCGGCGGGACGTGCGTCACGCTCAGCACGTTCGCCAAGGGCGCGGAGCTCAAGGATCAATTGCGTATGGGCGATGTCTCGCTGCTCATCTTCGAACGCTCGGTGCTCGATCGAGACTTTGCGGCGGAGTTGGCCAAGCTCTGTCCAGACCTCGCAATGGCGCAAGGCGACCTGCAATCGACCGTCCTGCCGTTCCTGCGGCACACCGTCTGCATCGGCGACGCCGCGCCGCCGGGTGCCTTCGAGCTTTGGTCGGACTTTCTGCGCGGCGGTCGTGGTGGTGAACGAATGGCACCGGCTGCCCTGGTCGAAGCGATCGCAGCCGAAGTGGCGCCTACCGACAGGGCGATGGTCTTTTTCTCCTCGGGTTCGACCGCGACGCCCAAAGCGATTGTTCACGCGCATCGGGCAGGTGCGCTCCAGTGTTGGCGCTGGCGCGGCGTGTTCGCCCTCGATCCCGACGTGCGCACGTGGACCGCGAACGGCTTCTTTTGGTCGGGCAATTTCTGCATGGCGGTGGGGGCGACGTTTGCGGCGGGCGGGTGTCTGGTTCTGCAGCGCTACTTTGCGCCCGGCGAAAGCCTGAAGCTGATGCAGGCCGAGCGCGTCAGCTTGCCGCTCGCGTGGCCCCATCAGTGGGCGCAGCTCGTGGCCGAGTCGGCGTATCGCGAGGTCGACTTGAGCTCGCTGCGCTACGTAGGCGAGACGTCGCCGCTTCGCTCCCATCCCACGGTGAAGTCGAGCTGGCAGGAGCCGGTGTCCTCGTACGGGAACACCGAGACGTTCACGATGAGCACCGTGTATCCCAGCGGGACGCCTGCCAGCGTAGCGGCCGGCACTCACGGTGTGCCGCTGCCAGGCAACACCGTCCGCATCGTGGATCCGGAGAGTGGCCGGTTGTTGCAGCGCGGCGAAACCGGAGAGATTGCGGTCAAAGGACCCACTCTGATGCTCGGCTACCTGCGCGTGCCGCGGGAAGATACCTTCGACGACCAAGGCTTCTTCCGCACCGGCGACTGCGGCTTCGTCGACGACGACGGGCGGCTGCATTGGCACGGGCGCTTGAGCGACATCATCAAGACCGGTGGCGCCAACGTGTCGCCGCTCGAGATCGATGCGGTGATCGCCCAGTGCCCGGGGGTTAAGATCGCGGCGACGGTGGGCATTCCGCACGCCACACTCGGAGAGATGGTCGTAGTCTGCGTAGTGCCGGAAGCCGGCGCGAGCCTCGATGAGAGCCAGGTGCGTGCTTTCGTGTCCAAGCGCCTCTCGAGCTACAAGGTCCCGCGGCGCGTCTTGTTGGTAGAAGAGTCGGATCTCACACTCACCGGTTCCAACAAGGTGAAGACGGCGCCGCTGCGCGAGCTCGCCGCGCGCCGCGTGGCGGCCGGCTGATCGCGACTCGGTTCGAGGCAGTCAAAGACCCGCGGCTGCGCCACGCCTTGGGGGGCCAAGTGGCGTTGACATGGGCCAGCACCGTGCTACTTCACTTGTAATCAACATAGTTGTTCACTACGATCCGGTCTAGACTCGAGCACGGGAGCGAAGATGACGTGCGAACCGACGAAGACGCCCGACGACATCGACGTCGCTGCGTTGCGGGAAAAATACCGGCGGGAGCGCAAGCGGCGCCTTCGCCCCGAAGGTCAAAAGCAGTACGTGAGAACCGCGGACGACTTCGCGGACCTGTACGAGACCGATCCCCACACGCCGGTGAAGCCGCGGGACCCGATCTCAGAGGACCTCGACGTCGCCATCCTCGGTGCCGGCTGGTCAGGTCTCCTGGCCGGCTACCACCTGAAGCAGGCGGGCGTCAGCACGTTCCGGAACATCGATCTGGCGGGCGACTTCGGGGGCTGCTGGTACTGGAATCGCTTTCCGGGCCTGCAGTGCGACAACGACGCGTACTGCTACATCCCGCTGCTCGAGGAGACCGGCTACGTCCCGACGAAGAAGTACGCCGACGGCTTCGAGATCTTCGAGCACGCGCAGCGGGTCGCGAGGAAGTTCGGCCTGAACGAGAAGGCGCTTTTCCACACGCTGGTTCGTTCCCTGCGGTGGAATGACTCTACGAAGCGGTGGCACCTGCGCACCAACCGCGGCGACGACATCCGCGCGCGTTTCGTCGTCATGGCGTGCGGGCCTCTCAACCGACCGAAGCTGCCGGGCATCCCCGGCATCAAGAGCTTCAAGGGGCACACGTTCCACACGGCGCGCTGGGACTATGGATATACTGGTGGCACCCCTCGAAATCCGAAGCTCGACAAGCTGGCCGACAAGCGGGTGGCCCTCGTCGGCACGGGGGCGACGGCGATCCAGGTCGTTCCCCACCTCGGCCGCGACGCCAAGCAGCTCTACGTCGTGCAGCGTACCCCCTCGAGCGTTTACGAGCGCTTCAATCTGCCTACCGACGCGGAGTGGGTGAAGACCCTGAGGCCCGGCTGGCAGAAGGAGCGACAAGCCAACTTCCATGCGGGAGCGATGAGGGGGTTTGCCTCGAGCGAGCAGGACACCATTTGCGACTTCTGGACTGCGCTCAACCGCAACGTCCGAGCGAGGCTGGCAGAGCACGGCTCGCGTCGACTAGCGCCAGCGGAATATGCGGAGCTACGAGAACGGGAAGACTTCAAGTTGACCGAGCAGCTGCGCCGTCGCGTCGACAGCCTCGTCGACGACAAAGCAACCGGGGATACGCTGAAGCCCTACTACGGCTTCGGGTGCAAGCGACCTTGTTCGAGCGACAATTACTACGAGACCTTCAACCGCCCGAACGTCAAGATTCTCGACGTCTCGGCGACCCGTGGCCTCGAACGTATGACGGAGAGCGCCATCGTCGCCGGTGGCGTCGAGTATCCGGTCGATTGCGTCATCTTCGCGAGCGGCTTCGAGATCTCGAGCGAGCTTAGCCGGCGTTGGGGCATCGACGTGATCGAAGGTCGCAACGGCGTCTCCATCTACGACCATTGGCGTGATGGGTACAAGACGCTCCACGGCATGATGACGCATGGCTTCCCCAACCAGTTCTTCATTCATTTCAGTCAAGGCGGGTTGAACGCGAACATCACGGTTACGTTCGACCAGCAAGCGAATCACATCGCCTACATCATCAAGGAGAGCTTGCGGCGAGACGCCAAAGTGGTCGAGTGCGGCCAGCAAGCCCAGGACGCGTGGATCGGGCACCTGCGCGCCACGGGGATCGACATGACACAGCTCCAGCGCGAGTGCACGCCCGGATACTACTTCAACGAGGGAGAAGAGAAGTTCCGCTACTTCCTCGGTGAGCCGTATGGGCCGGGGTACGACGCCTTTGACGCGCTGATCCAAAAGTGGCGCGAGAAGGGCGACATGGACGGTCTCGTCGTCGAAACGTGATCAACGCCCGCGCTGTCGCGACAGGACGGCCGGCCTTCGGAGGTGCTAGTTGGACAGTGCCATTTGTTTCGCGCCGCCTTGCGTCTACGGGGCGCTTACCGCTCTCGATCTCGTGCGGCTCGCCGTCACCATCTGTCTCGCGATCCTGTTTCTGCAGTCGGGACTGGACAAGGTCATCGACCGCAAGGGCAACGTGGAGTGGCTGACCGGTCATTTCTCGAAGTCACCGCTCGCGTCGTTCGTCGCCCCGATGCTCGGGGTCATCACGCTCTTGGAAGTATCGGCCGGCGCTCTGTCGGCGATTGGGGCGGTGATGCTGCTGCTCACCAAAGCGCGGACGCTGGCCGCGCTCGGCGCGTTGCTCGCGGTGACGGGGCTCTTGATGCTGTTCTTCGGGCAGAGGATGGCGAAGGACTATACCGGCGCGGCCGCGCTCGTGCCCTACCTGCTGTTGGCTTGCCTCGGGCTCGGGCTGATGGGCAGCCCGTGACAGGCCGGAGTCGCGGACAATGGGGCCGCCGAGGCTCCATTACTGCGGAACGGCCGCCGACTGCGCCTCCTGCTCGACGAGCGGCACGTCCACGGACAGCAAGAACCCCGCCTGTTCGTCCTGCGTCGCGGCGGTGGTCACCTTGCTCACGTACGCGTCGTGCGTCGGATACAGTGTCATCAGCTGCATCGCGGTGAACGGCGTCGTCTGCCCGAAGAGGCTGCAGATGACGCTCGCACCGGCCGGGGGCTGGCCGCTGTACGTCGCGATCGGGACGTCGACGGCGGGTGACCGGACCCCGCCGAGCGCGTTGCCGTACATGTCTCGCTCGTATGCGTTGCCACCGTCCGCCAGCGTGAGCGGCGCTCCCATCACGGGCGGCCCTCCGTCGGTGGCCCATGCGTTGAGAGCGTGCACTGCAGTGTCCTCCACCCAGTGCTCGGGCCCTTCGTTGATCGTGCCGCACGAGCCGGCGACGTTGACGCTCGCGGCGTCGTCGCCGCTCCCAGCGTCGGCGCAGCCGTTGACTCCGCCGTCGGCGTACCCCGCCTGCTCGTAGTCGAGGAGGTACTGGTCGGCGTGCGCGGTTCCGGCGACCTCCCAGGTTCGCAACAGGGTCGTGTCCGGTTGGCGCGAGACGGAGAACCCCGGGCTGCCGACACCCAGCACGTCCGTCTCCGTTTCGAACTGAAAGACGGGGACCTTTAGATCGGTTCGAATGAGCGCCGGGCTCGGCCCCTGCAGAAGAGCGAGCACCCCAGCGTCGTTCGAGCCGTTGAGGAGCGCCCCTGCGCCGAAGCGGCTGTGGACGAAGAAACCGTCGAAGACCTGGGCGACGGGCTGCACGGCGTCCACGTAGGTCACCAGCCGGAAGGCTGACTGCGACTCGCCGTCGGAAATGAACCGCGCGGGCGTGAGGCCACCGAGCGGATCGACGCTGCCCGGGTGCCGGAGCGCGCGCGCCGCCTGCGTGTAGATGTCGTACGAATAGTCGTCGCCTGGATGGCGGAGCGAGCCGTACCGCTCCGGGTCCCACTCGACGAGTGGGACGCCGACGCCGATGCCGAGGATCGACGGCCCGGCGCCGATGACCCCGGCCGCCTGCGCCGAGACGCCGACCCACGCGAACCCGCTCCGGAGTAGCTCGACGTGCGCGTAACCGAAGTCCGGATCGGCGTCGACGCCGCCGGTCACGTTGAGCCACTCGACCATCACGGTCCCGTTGAACTTGCTTGCGTCGGTCGGGTGGCGCACGAGCATGCGCGTCTTGTAGGGCGCCGTCGTCGTGGCGTGGACCGACCAGACGCCGTCGGCGCTCGGCGGGCTCACGAAGCCGTACGCGGTGGCGGTCCCCTCGAAGAAGTATTCCTCTTCCACGTAGCCGTAGGACGCGAGGTTCAGAGGCGCCGCCGTGAAGGGCCTACCCACGCAGCCGCCGGTGATCGGGCCGGTGACCGCAGGAAGAGGGCCCCCGCCCGCGTCACCCGCCTCGGGGGAGCCTCCCGTAGAGCCGTCCGGCGCCCCCGCGTTCGAGCTGGAGCAGCCGGCGGCCGCGAGTACGAAGGCAGCCAGCGCGGCCGCGAGCGACAGGGTGACGAATCCGCATCGAATGGACATGGCACCTCTTCCAGCAAGACGACCGCGCCCAGCTTCCTTCGCGAAGATACGCCTCTGTGGCGTGGGGTCGGACAAAACGGACCATCCGTGCGTGTCCGTCGGGCCACTAAGCTCGCTTCGACTTCCGAGGGACGTCGCGGAAAGGCCGGTCCCGGTCGTGCGCCTCCTCGCGGGGCATCTTGAGCACGCGTTCACTGATGACGTTCGCGGCCATCTCCGTGGTCCCGCCGCCGATACAGGTCGCTTGACGTATCAAGAAGTCGACTCCCCATTCGGCAAGGTCACCATCACCGTTGGTCCACGCAACGCCGGCCTCTCCCGCGAGCTCGAAGGCAACCGTGGTCCGGCGCGCTTCGGCAAGGCCGATGAACAGCCGAGCAATGGCCGACGATTGGTCCGAAAGCGTGCGAGTGACGATGCCATGGCCGATGCGCCGCCTGAGTGCGCCACCGACGAGATGAAGCGTCTGCGCCTCGCCAATCAGAGCTTGGGCCGATGGGTCCTCGAGCCGTCCGGCAGCACGAGCGATGGCGTGCATCGTGGCACCGGTTCCGCCGGCCCGAATCTCCCCTTCGGGCGCCGTAACGAGAGGCGAGTTGCGCGCCATCCTCTCGTGAAACATCCAGCGGGTGCCAACCGTCCATCCGTCATCGACGCCGCCAATGCGGTTCGTGTCGGGAACTCGAACGTCGCTCAGAAACTCCTGACAGAACTCTTTCGAGCCGTTTAGCATCTCGATGCGTCCAACCTCGATGCCGGGAGTCTTGATGGGAAACATGAAGACCGTAAGGCCGGCGTGCTTCGGAGCGTCCCAATTCGTTCGGGTCAGGCACAAAGCCCAGTCAGACCACCAGGCGCCGGTCGTCCATACCTTGCTTCCGTTGAGAACCCATTCGTTCCCGCTTCGCACGGCGGTCGTGACCGCGCCAGCGACATCGGAGCCGCAGCTCGGCTCGGAAAGGAACTGCATCCAGAGCTCCTCACCCTTCAGAATCGCGGGAATGCGCGCGAGCTTCTGTTCTTCCGTCCCGAATTCCAGCAGCACCGAGAGAATGGGCGTGAAGGTCGGGACCTGAACTCGGCTCGGGTATTCGTAACCTCTCAACTCGGCGTTCAGAACCATCTGGTGGGCTGGCGTGAGCTCCTGTCCGCCGTACGCCCGGGGAACGCAGATGCCGGCGAGGCCCCCATCGAAGAACGTCCGCTGAAGCCTGCGTTCGTGCGCGACCGCGGCCAGCTCTTCCTCGTCTGCACGCGCTGGTCGCAGCGTGCTCGAGACCGCCTTCTTGGTCGCCGGCCGGAGGTTGGAGCGGATGAAGGCGCGGGCACGCTCCCGGAAGCTCGCGATGCTCTCGACCTCTCCGCTCATGACACGGTTTCCTTCGTCGCGACGAGTCGAGCAAGACGACGCCGATGCACATGGGGCGTGCCGAGCAGCGTCCGCGAGAGCGTGACTCGCCGCAAGAACAGGTGCAGATCGTGCTCGAAGGTGACCCCGATGCCGCCATGCAGCTGAACGCACTCTTGAACGAGCTCCGTGCCGTAGTCGCCGACGTAAGCCTTGGCGGCACTCACCAGCTCGGCCGCTTCCGGCGCCTCCTCCGCGACGGCGCGGGCTGCCTCGTCGGTGATGGCATGGCTCGCGTGGAGCCACGCCGTCATGTGGGCAAAGCGGTGCTTCAAGGCTTGGTAGGAGGCCAGGGGACGGCCGAACGAGTAGCGGTCGAACGCCCACTCGAGCGTCATGTCGAAGGCGGCCTGCATCGCCCCAACGGCTTCGGCGCAGAGAAGGACGAGCGCAAGCTGGAGCTGCCGCTCGACGTCGCCACCGGCCTCGCCCAGGGGTCCTAGTGCCGACATGGCTGGCACACGAACGTCGTCGAATGTGACGACCGAGAACCGTCGCGTTAGATCGATTCCCCGCATTGGAATCACCGACACGCCCTTGGTCGGAGTGGGGACGAGCACCTGCGTGAGGCCGTTTCCGGTGCGTCCGGTCACCAGCAGATGGCTAGTTTGTGCTGCCGACTCGACGGGACGCTTGACGCCGTTGAGCACGAGCTCGTTGCCGACGATTGCGACATCGAGCCCGATCTTGCCAAGACCGTCATTGGGTGGCCCCTCGGACATGCACCAAGCCGCGATGGAGGTACCGTCCATCAGGCTCCCGATCAGATCCCGGCTCTTGCCCGCCGCGCTCAACGCGGCCGCTACTACGTTGGTGGACACCAGCGGGCCTGGGGCGGCGTGACGGCCGAACTCGTAGGCGGCCAGCGTCAGGTCGACGAGGCCCCTGCCCGAGATGGAGACCCCACCGTCGCGTTCCGCAACGAGAAGGGACGTCCAGCCAAGCTCGGCGCCGCGCTGCCAGTAGTCATTCCCGAATCCGGCCGTGTCGTTTTGCAGTCGACGCAACTGGGCGGCCGGAGCGTGACGCTCCAAAAACTTCGCTGTGGTCGACCGGAAGAGCTCCTGTTCCGACGTCAATTCCAGCAGCATGGCTCGCTCCGACTCGATGCTTCGGGTACGCGAAGGTGCGCGGCTTCATGGGAGGCCCGGCTCAAGCAGGTCATCTGCGCTCACTCCGCGTCGGCCGCCCAGAGGCGAGCCATGAGGTCGACTGCGCGCTCGGCGCCGGGCAATGACAGACCGAGCTCGGCCCCGCGCGCGAGTGCGGCTCGAAGATCCTTCTTTGACGTCTCCGCTTCCTTCCGCCGTAGGGAAAGCTCGATCTGCTCGAGCCTCTTCAAGTCGCCGACGTACCGATTGGATTCCGTGTGCGCCACAAGCCGACCCATTACTGCACCTACGCCAGCTCGTTCGGCCAGTAGCGATGCCTCCTGGCTGGCCACCATGCAGAGGTAACGCAACAGGTTGAGCGCCAGCTTGGCGTCCAAGCCGGCCCCTTGGGGCCCGATGTGCAGCACCAAGTTGCCGTACGTTTCCATGACCGGCTTGGCTTGCGCAAAAGCGTCGGCGTCGCCTCCTACCATCACGGCCAGCCTGCCAACGCTGAGGTGGCCGCGTGCTCCGCTCACCATGGCGTCCAGCATGTGCACGCCGCGGTGAGATGCCTCCGTGGCCACCCGTCGTAGCGTCTCGCGCGAGACGGTCGAGTGGATGAGCACGACGCTGCCCGAGCGCGCGCCCGCGAGTATGCCCTGGGGGTTCAAGCAGGCGTCGAGAAGCTGCTCGTTCGTATTGACCACCACCTCGATTACGTCAGCCTCTTTTGCCGCCTCCCTCGGTGTGCGTGCCGCGCGAACTCGATCGGGATGCGCCGCAACGAAAGGAGCCGTCGCTTGCTCGGACGGATCGTAGAGGGTCACCTGGTAACCCGCGTTCAGTACGCACTGCAACATCGCCGAGCCCATCCGACCGACGCCGACGAATGCGATTTGCGTGCGCACGGTCCCGACCTCTTGACTCATGGTGCCCAGGATATGCCTCAGGTTCGTGGCGAGATGATTCCGATCTCCTGACCATCCGGGTCGGTCACCACCAGAAGGTGACTGCGACCGATGTCCAGCTCGCGCGTGACCGCGATGCCCTCGGCCTTCAGGCGTGCACGAACAGGCTCGACGTCTTTTACCATCACAGAGCACATGAAGATGCCGAAGTGGCCCTGGCGCTGCTTGCGCTCGAGAGGCATCTCCATCTCTACGAGCTGCAGGTGGACGCCCCCCAGCTTGCCCATCATGATTCGGCCCGGACCGCCGTAGCCGTTTGCCTTCCCCAGCGACTCATCGAAGTCGCGGGAGAACTCTCGCGACCACCCAAGGGCGCGCTCGTAGAAGCTCGCGGAACGCTCGGCGTCAGATACCAGGATGGCCGCGTGCCCGTAGGTGAAGTCGATGTCCGTCATGGTTGGAAACCCTCGCGAATGCGCGGGCTCTAGTTCCCGCCTTGCGCGTGATGTGAAAACATTCGCATCAGATCACCCGAGGTCACACGACGCGTGGCCTCGCCGTCAGCCAGCGGCTTCGCCCCGCCCGAGGAGCGCGGCGTGGTGTCCACCTTGCTGGCTACCGCCTGCGCCCGGAGCGCTCCCACCGTCAGGGGCGCCGTCGAGCGCTTGAAGGGGTCGAAGTTGAAAAAACGCATCGCGTTGCGGTGTGTGATCGCATTGATCTGCTCGTCGCTGAGGTGCTTGACGGTCTTCCACAGGCGCTCGGGGACCTCGGGCCACAAAGTGTCCGAATGCGGGTAGTCGCACTCGTAAGCCACCATGTCCCCGTTGAGCGCATCGAGATTCTTCAGCCCGAACGCGTCGTCGATGAAACACATCATGAAGTGCTTTCGGAAGACGTCGCTCGGCTTGAGGCCGTTGAAGGAGGAGTGGGTCCACGCTTTGTGCCGCGAGTGGGAAAAATCGGCTCGCTCCATGAAGTACGGGATCCAGCCAAGACCACACTCGGACAGTGCGATCTTCAAGCCGGGGTAGCGCTGGAGCGCAGAGAGGTGGAGCCAGTCGGCCGCCCCGACCGCGCTGGACATCGGCATGGTCGTGATCCACGCCTCGATCGGCGTCTCTTCCGATGCGTGCGGTGTTGGATTTCCGGCACCGATGTGCAAGCACATCGTGATATCGTGTTCCGCAATGGCTCTCCACATGGGCTCCCAATAGGCGTTGTGTATGCTCGGCAGTCCTTGCTTGGTGGGGTTCTCGTTGAGTGAGACCGCCGTGCAACCCTTCTTTGCGACGCGCTTGATCTCGTCAACGGTCGCATTCATGTCCCACGTGGGCAGCAGCGCGCACGGGATGAAGCGCGCGGGGTAGGCGGCGCACCATTCGTCGATGTGCCAGTCGTTGTACGCGCGCATGTGCACGAGCGCCTTGGCCTTGTCGGATGCCTTGTGAAACCGACCGCCGTCGAAGCCGACGGCCGTTCCGAAGTTGAGCGAGGCAGCAATGCCATTGACGTTCATGTCGTCGATGCGCGCATTCACGTCGTAGACGCCCTTGCGCAGCTGCTCGAGCGACGTCGGTTCCATGCCGTATTCTTCGAGCGGACGCCCGACCACGGCGTTCAGCCCAACCGATGGCATCTTCATGCCCTGGTATTCCCAGTAGTGCGTGCCGTCCTTTGACGCTCGAAGCTTGGGCGCGCTCGCGAGGGCGTCGCCCGACAGGTGCTTGTCGAACATATCAGGTGGCTCGCTGATGTGGTCATCCACGCTGATGATCACCATGTCGTTCATTTTCATGGGTCTTCCTTTGCGCGCGTGCACCGGACTAGGCGCCCGTCCGAGGAGCGGGCCAGGCGACCGATTTCGTTTCCAGATACTGCTCGAAGCCGGCGACACCGTTCTGCCGACCGATGCCGCTCCACTTGTAGCCACCGAAGGGCATGTCGACGCCGTGCGCGGCACCGCCGTTGATGGACAGCACGCCGGCACGGATCCGGCGCGCGACGGCCTGCGCTCGTTCGATCGACCCGGAGTAAACGCTACCCACGAGGCCGTAACGGTTGTCGTTGGCGATCCCGACCGCGTCGTCGTCCCCGTCGTGTGCGATGAGTACCAGCACGGGCCCGAAGATCTCTTCTTGGGCAATCGTCATCTTGTTGTCGACGTTAACGAACAGCGTCGGCTCGACGTAGTAGCCCTTCGGGAACTCCTTGGGTCGCCCGCCGCCGAGAGCGAGCTTCGCGCCTTCGGCCAAGCCCTTGTCGATGTACCCGAGGACGCGGTCACGCTGCTTGGCGGAGACCAGAGGTCCCATCATGACGTCGGGTCGCTGCGGGTCGCCATAGGGAGCCATCTTCAGGACTCCGACCAGCTTCTCCGCGATCTCGCTGTAGCGGGCGCGCGGCACCACCATGCGCGTCGGGATGCCGCAGCCCTGGCCCGCGTGGAAGCAAACGGCGAGCCCCGACATGATCGCGCCGTCGAAGTTGGCATCGTCGAGCAGGATGTTGGCCGACTTGCCGCCGAGCTCGAGGAAAGTGCGCTTGAGCGTGGCAGCCCCCTTTTCCATGATGCGCTGTCCGACCGCGGTCGACCCGGTGAACGAGATCATGTCGACCTGCGGCGAGAGCGTCAGATCCTCGCCAAGCTGCGGATCGGAGGAGGTGACGATGTTGACCACGCCGGGCGGAAAATCCGTCTTCTCTGCGATCAGCCGACCCAGGAGCGTCGCGTTCCACGGGGTGTCGGGAGCGGGCTTGAGCACGACCGTGTTGCCGGTCGCGAGCGCCTGGCCGAGCTTGTTGATGGTGACCTCGAATGGGAAGTTCCATGGCACGATCGCGCCGACGACACCGACCGCTTCTTTCCAGATGCGGCGAGCGTTCATCTCACCCTGCTCTCCTTTGGCGTCCGGCATCTGCGTTTCCCACCCGAACGTGTCCATCAACTCGAGCGGGTAGCGCAGGGCACGGGCGAGCGGGGTATCGAGCTGATGCCGAGCGGTCGTCATGCGAGGACAGCCGGCTTCCAAGATGAGCTGCTCGCGCAGTTCCTCGCGTTCGTCCTCCAGCGCCTTCTGGAGCTGCGCGAGGCAGTGCTTTCGGAGCTCGCGGTTGGTAGACCAATCCGTCGTGTCGAACGCGCGCCTGGCGGCGGCAATGGCCCGACGCATGTCGTTCCGGGTGGCGTCGGCTACGTCGCCTAGTTTCTCCTCGGTCGCGGGGTTGACGTTGGGAAAGGTCGCCCCGGTGTCTGCGTGGACTAGGTTGCCGTCGATCAGCATCCGGGGCTCGGGCTTGACGGACAGCGCGGCCGCCTTGGCCACCTCGGGTCGCGGAGCACTCGTGCTGCCAGTCGCTCCGCCCACTCCACGGAGGAAATTCACGATCATCTTCGCAGACGGGAACGATTCGGAGACCGCAGAGCTGACGAAGCCGACGTCGGTGATGAGGGTGATGCCGCTGATCACCGCGGCGGCCTCGCTGCACAGGAAGACCAGCGGCCACGCCTGTTCGAGGGACGTCGATACCTCGACGTGCGCCTCTTTCCTGTAATCGGCGCCGAAGCCCAGCCACCTGTCGGCATTCGCTCGGGCCAGCGGCGTGTCGGTCGGCCCGGGCAGAATCGCGTTGATGCGTACGCCGCGCTTGAGAAAAGGCAGCGCCATTCGAGCGACGTAGGCGCAGATCGCCTGCTTGCTCCACATGTAGTCGGCCTTGCCGTGGTCCTTCGCCCATGCTGCAGCAGCGTTGAAGTCCTCGATCTTCAGGTACTCGGTCAAGAGCGGCAGGTTCGCCTCCCACCCCATCCCTGCCGCCGAGGAGATGAATCCGATTGCCGAGCCTTTCGGGAGCATGCCGGCGGCGAACATCCGATCGATCATGTAGCGGTGACCAATGAAGTTGATACGCTCGATGCCGGGCGTGCCATCGGCAACGCCGGCGCAGCTGAACAGGGCGTCGACTCGGCCCGCGCACTCCGCGAGCGTCCTGTCGATGGAGCCTTTGTCGGCAAGATCGATCGAGATCGCCCTCACGCCCTTGAGATTGACGGCCGCGCGGTCCATGACGACGACTTCGGCGCCTGCGTCGCGCGCGAGCTCGGCGACGGCGGCGCCCATCCCGGTCGCGCCGCCGACCACCACGACACGCTTGTTTCGGTAGCTGAATGCGTCGAATAGCGACATGTTGGTTCTCCCGAATCCGAATTCAGCACCCTGAACGAAGCAGCTCGTCGGGCGCACTCGACTACCGTGTCATGACCGGGAGTTTTTCCCAGCCGCGCACCGTGGAAGTATGGGCTTGCACGGCATGCTTCCAGTCGACTTCCCAATCCGTGAAGCGCTTGAGCACTTCCTCAAGGGCCACACGAGCCTCGAGGCGGGCCAAGGCCGCGCCTAGGCAAAAGTGGATGCCATAGCCGAATGCGACGTGCCGGTCGATTTGGCGATGGATGTCGAAGCGGTCGCTGTCCGGGAACTGACGTTCGTCGCGGTTGGCCGACGCGGTCAGCAGCAGCATGATGCTGCCGGCCTTCACCTGCCGGCCATGGTGCTCCACGTCCTCGGTGACGTACCGCGCCTGAACTGGCGAAGGCGACTCGTAGCGTAGGAGCTCCTCGATCGCGTTCGGGATGAGGCCCGGATTCTTGGCCAGCTCGCGCCGCTGATCGGGATGCTCCGACAGGACCTTTCCGGCCCAGCCGATGAGCCGCGTCGTCGTCTCGTTGCCGGCTGCGGCAAGGAGGTTGACGTATCCGAGTACCTCGTCTCTGGTCAGACGCCGTCGCTGCCCGTCGACGTCCTGAAACTCCGCCGTGAGCAGCTCGGTCATGATGTCATCGGCCGGATTCTCGGCGCGCCAGTCGATGTACTCCTGGAAAATGGCGCTCTGGTTCTGGATCATCCGCGTCAGCATGTCGTCCGCGGGGGGACCCTCTTTCAGCTTAAGGGAGTCGTCGATCCGATCGCGAATGGCCTGCTGGTCCTTCTCCGGAATGCCGAGCAACATTCCGATGGTCCGCATCGGTACCGGGGCACCGATGTCGGCGATGAAGTCGAAGCCGTCCTTGCCCACGAGGGGGTCGAGGCTGCGCGCGCAGTACTCCCTCACTTTGGGTTCGAGTGCCGCGGTCCTCCGCGGTTTGAAGACCGACGTGAGCAGCCCACGATGGAGATCGTGCGCGGGCGGATCCTCGAAGATGATCGTGCCCGGCGGCATCGGCATTCCGGTCTTGATCAGCTCGAGCAGCGTGCCCCTCACCGAGCTGTATCTGGCCCAGTCCTTTGAGCAGCCTTCCACGTCATCGAAGCGGGTCAACGCATAGAATTCGTGCTTCTCGTTGTAGTAGAGCGGCTGCTCATCGCGGAGCCGCTTCCAGATCGGGTAGGGGTCCTTGTCGATCTCGATGTCATAGGGATCGTAGTAGAGACCGTGCGTGGCACCTCGGTGCGCGGAAGGTGCGGTGGTCGTGTCGCGGTTCGTATCCATGCCTTATTCCGCGGTGACCAAGAGCGCGCGACGTCGCGACTGGCGAGCGCTGCACGTCTTGACCCGTCTCCATGTCGATGGTAATGTTTTCGACGTCAAAGTCAAAACAGCTTGGCCGGGCTGGAGAGAAATTGTGAAAGTGCTGAAAGTCATCGTCGACCACGAGTTGTGCGAAGCCAACGCACTCTGCGTGCAGGCGGCGCCTGAGGTGTTCGAGCTCGATGGCGACGACAAGCTGCACCTTCTGCAGGACGGGCCCCCGGAGTCGCTATGGGCGAAGGTCGAGAGGGCCGTACGGCTCTGCCCCAAGGGGGCGCTGACTCTGGAGCGCATTTCATGAAGGGCTCTGACTAGCTTGCGCGATTCAGCTGCTCCGGGGGCGGCAACTTGCTGCCCTTTTCGGCCAAGGCTGCCGCTGCGGGCGCGAGTCGGGAGGCAGTAGCCACGCGGCCCGCCACGCCACGCCACGTCGCCGCGCCAGCGGTAACCACAGCGGTCGGCATTAGCCGGAACGGCCGAGGGATGGCCGCTCCGGCACCTTTAGCTCTCAGCGCCTACGCGTTGACGTTGACGACGACTCGGCCACGGATCTGTCCGTCGAGGAGGCTCGAGGCCACGGGAATTGCCTCGGCGAGGGCCACATCCTTAGCGATCGTGTTCAGCAGGGCGGGGTCGAGGTCCCTCGCCAAGCGCTTCCAAGCCGAAAGACGTCGGTCCTTTGGCGCCATCACGCTGTCGATCCCGATCAAGGTCACGCCGCGCAGGATGAAGGGTGCGACGGACGCGGGAAGGTCCATTCCTTGCGCCAGCCCGCAGGCCGTGACGGTGCCGGAGTACTTGGTCTGGGCGCAGGCATTGGCAAGCGTGTGGCTCCCGACCGAGTCGACCACGGCCGCCCAGCGCTCCTTTTGCAGGGGCTTCCCTGGACCGGTGAGTTCGTTGCGCGCGATGATCGATGCCGCGCCGAGCTGCTTCAAATACTCCCCCTCCGACGCCTTTCCGGTCGAGCCGACGACGGCAAAGCCGGCGCGTGCGAGCAAGGCCACGGCGATGCTGCCGACGCCACCGGTTGCTCCGGTTACGAGCACCTCACCGTCGGACGGCTTTCGGCCATGCGCCATCAGCGCGTCGACACACAAAGCCGCCGTGTAGCCCGCGGTGCCGATGGCCATGGCCTGCCGCTCGTCGAGCCCCTTGGCCAGCGGAATGAGCCACTCGCCCCTCACACGGGCCTTCTGTGCCATCCCGCCCCAGTGTTTCTCACCGACGCCCCAGCCGTTGAGGACCACGCGGTCGCCCTTCTTGTAGTCGGCGTGCGTGCTCTTGGTCACAACACCGGCAAAGTCGATGCCCGGGACCATTGGGAAGCTGCGAACGACGGGCGATTTGCCGGTGATGGCCAGGCCGTCCTTGTAGTTCAAGGTCGAGTAGCGGATGTCGACGGCGACGTCGCCTTCGGGAAGCGAAGCGTCGTCGAGCTGGCTGGTTTCGACGGTTTGGCCGTCGTCTTTCTTGCGGATCACGACAGCGGAAAACATCTTGCGCGCCTCCTCACTTGGTGAGTACGAACGTACGACTTGCCCCCGCCGCGACCGAATCATCGATATCTCCACTCCTCTCGAACATGCGTCGCGCGGTCGGGCGGTCAGCCTTGAGCGATGGAGTGCGTGGCAAGTCGTCGACAAAGCGCCAAGCCACGGGGATATGGGTGGCGTAGACCCGGTCGCGCAAGTGCCGTTCCAGATCGGCGATCGTTGGTTGGGGCGTACCGCGGCGGATCTCGACGATGGCGGCGGGTACTTGCCCCAGACGCTGATCGGGAAGGCCCAAGACCAGCGCGGCAGCCACGCTGGGATGCAGGAGTAAAGCCCGCTCGATGGTCTCGGGAAGCAGCTTGAAGCCACCGCGTACGATCGCGCCGTCGGCGCGACCTTTATGAAAGAGGAAGCCGTCCGCATCGATCACGGCAATGTCCGACGTGCGGATCCAATCGGGGCCGATGCGCGGCGCAACGACCTCGAGAATTCCTTCATAGCCCGGTGGCAGCGCCTGGCCGGTCTCGGCGTCGACGATACGCAAGCGCGCGCCGGCGATTGGGCGTCCCACGCTGCCGAATTTGCTCTGGCCCCACTGGGCGTGAAGCTCGGGCGTCATGGACGTGACGGGGCCGGCGAACTCCGTGGCGCCATACGACTGGAGGACCGGGATCCCGTACCGGGCCTCGAAGGCGCGGTGAATGCTCGGCTCGAGCGGCGCTGCGCCGGTCGCGATGCTGCGCACTCCGGCAAGCTCCTCGGGAGGCACGTCCGCGTCCAGGACCATCTGCAGGCCGGCGGGCGGTAGGCTCGCGCGCTCGGGCCGGTATCGGCGGATGTGATCGCGCCACGCTTCCACGCTGAAGCGCTCGACAAGCTGCATGCGATGACCGATCAGCAGGGTCGGCAGGATGGTGTAGATGCCGCTGATGTTCGCGAGCGGATAGTAGAGAAACGCAGGGGCTCGCTGCGAATAGTCGACGTCCTGTGCCTGGTAGTTCTTGTTCGCCCCGACGATGTGCCGGGCGACGTCGTCGTGGGCGAGCCCGAAGCGTTTGGGCGCCCCGGTCGTGCCACTGGTGAGGACCTCGACCTTCGGCGGGGATGGTACGGCGGCCGGCATGCCGCGCCGAGCGCCATCCAGCCCTCGGAGCAGCTCGACATCTACTTCCCTCAGCGCAATTCCAGCGGCACCCTGAGCCCGCAAAACCGCGCAGACTTCGGGCGAGAAGTCTTCGGCGTCGGCCAACACGACGGTGGGGGAGAGTCCCTCGAGCTCGCGTGCCAGGGCGAAGGGCGACTGAAAGGCGTACGCCATGCGGACGGTACGTGCCTGGGCGAGCAGGCCTAGAAACGCCGCGATGGCGGAGGGGCGGTTGCGAGGCACGAAGACGACCGGCGCTGCAGCGGGGATCTCGCTCTGCCGCATGAGCGCTTCCAGGCGGTCTGCCACCTCTCGGAGCTGCCCCCAGCACGTCCACTTCCCCCCGTAATCGATCGCTGGCTGCGTAGGATCCCCGGCAAGCGACCGCGCGCACAGATGGTGCAGCGGGATGTCCTGCGAGATCATTCGAACGTTCCGTCCATTTTGACTTTGACGTCAGAAACAGTATGCTCGGGGGTAAGCGATGTCAAGCCTCGCCCCAGGGGCCCTCGAGCCCAAGACGCGCGATCGCGCCGACAACCCCGTCGTCCTCGTGACCGGCGCTAGCTCGGGGATTGGCGAGGGCATCGCTCGCCGCTTTGCGGTAGGGCAGTTCCGCGTCGTGGTGGTCGCGAGAAGGAGAGACAGTCTCGAGCGGCTCGCCAGTGACCTGTCGGGAGTCACGGAGGTCGAGGTCGTGGCCGCGGACGTCAGGACCAAGGGCGCCGCCGAGCGCTCGGTAAGCGCCGCCATGGACGCGTTCGGACGACTGGACTGTCTGGTCAACAACGCCGGCGCCGGCAGGTGGGGGCGCGTCGGCGAAACCGACGACGAAATGCTCGACGAAGTCATCGAGACGAGCCTCGAGGCCCCGTTCCGTTTCTCTCGAGCCGCGCTTGCCGTCATGCGTTCGGGCTCGTCGATCATCAACATAGGCTCTACGTTCGGAATCCTCGGAGGCCTGAGAGCAGGCGCCTACTGTATGGCCAAGGCGGGATTGATTGGCCTCACCCAGGCCATTGCCGTGGATTATGGCGCGAAGGGGATCCGCGCGAACCTCGTCGCGCCTGGCGTCATCAAGACCGAGATGACACAGGGCTCGTGGGGCGCCGAATGGTTTCGGCGCGCCAATCAAGAGATGACGCCTCTGGACCGCGATGGCACCGTGGAGGACGTGGCCAACCTCGTCTTCTTCTTGGCGTCGTCGCAGGGCAGTTACATTCAGGGGCAAACGATCGCGCTGGACGGGGGCTGGACGACGACCAGGTTTCTCAGCCGCGAGGCTTTGACCTGTGAACGAGCGCAGCACCCGCGGCCGCGCGGCCTCGAGGAATGAGGGGTAATGGACTTCGCGTGGAGCCAGGAGCAAGCGGCCTTCCGCTCGAGCATTAGGGAGTTTCTCGCCACCCATTTGCCGGCCGACTGGGAGAGCGTGGCGCACGGTCCGGGCTCCGAGGCGCAGACGAGGTTCTCCAGGGAGTTCTGCGCGAAGCTGGCTGGAGCCGGTCTCCTCGTTCCGCATTGGCCAGCGCGCTGGGGCGGGCGGGGCGCAGACTCGTGGACGGCGTTCATCCTCGCGGAGGAGATGTGGGCCGCCGGTGAGCCGCGCGGCGGCCAGTACATGAACGTGAACTGGATCGGCCCGATCCTGATGAGGTTCGGAACCACGGAACAACAGGAGCGCTACATACCGTCGATGGGGCGGGGGGAGACCCTTTGGTGCCAGGGGTTCTCCGAACCAGAAGCAGGATCGGATCTCGCCAGCTTGCGCACGCGCGCAGAGCGGCATGGATCGAGCTACCGAATCAACGGACAGAAGATCTGGACGTCGTATGCCGGTGCTGCCGACACCTGCTTTTTGCTCGCGCGTACGGCGCCGGGAAAGGACGGCGTTACGATCTTTCTTGTTCCTATGGATAAGCCGGGCATCACGGTCCGGGATATCCCGAGCATCATCGGCCAGGGCGACATCCACGAGGTCTTCTTCGACGAGGTGGACATCTCGGAGTCCGCAAGGTTGGGCGGCGAGGGGGAGGGCTGGAGTATCGTGCGCGCGGCCTTGTACATGGAGCGAACAGGCATCCCCCGGTTCGCGTTGGCGCTCCGTATGCTCGACCGCGCGGTCGCCTTGCTGAGGGGCGTAGACGGCTTGGATCCCGACGCCTGCGCACAGGCGGCGCGGGCGCGCACCGCCTGTGAGGCCGCACGCCTTTACAGCTATCGGATCGTCGACCAACGCCATCACGGAACGCCGACGGGGCCTGAGGCCAGCGCAGCGCGCGTCGCGACCGTGTCGTGCGAACGGCTGGTGGCGGAATTCGTGGTCGAACACCGTCCCGACGCTCTCGTGGGCGGCGATCCGATGCTTCTCGCTCATCACCAGCGCGCCATCGTGGCCGGCATCGCCTCAGGCGCCGCGGAGATTCAGCTCGATCTGGTCGCAACGCAGATGCTCGGACTGCCCAGGGAGCCCCGCTGATGGATCTCACGCTCTCGGCGGACCAGGCCTCACTCGCGACGGCCATCGAAGGATTGGCCGCTCGCTTTCAGCAGCCGCCAATCGATTTCCGTGGCTTCGCCCTGGTCAACCCGGAGCTGGAGCACGAGTTGTCAGCGGCCGAGTTCTTCGACATCGCCGCCGTCCCGGAGCTCGGCCCGGTTGCCGCGGCGTTGACCGTGGAGCGTCTGGCGCGCTTGCCATATGCGGCCGAGGTCGCGCTGTCGATGTTGGTACGTCCACACCTTCCCGGACGGTGGCCGCGACCTCTCGCGCTCGTCGAAAACGGGGGACCGGGTCGCTTTGTGGCAAGCGCCCGGACCGTGCTGGTGGCGAATGGAGACGAGCTCGGTGTCGCGCTCGTGCCGAACGACGCGGCAGAGCCCGTAGCCTCGATCTACGCCTACCCTATGGGAAGACTGACGAAGTCGGTCGCCGCCACGCCCCTGTCTCGGAAGGATGCGGGCGTCGTACGGATGTGGTTGCGCGTCGCACTAGCAGCGGAAGCGGCGGGGCTGATCCAGGCCGGGATCGACAAGACGGTCGAGCATCTGATCGTGCGCAAGCAATTCGGCCGACCGCTTGGTGGCTTTCAGGCGCTTCGCCATCGCATGGCGGAATGCGCCGTCCTTGCTGGAGGCGTGAAATGGCTTGCCTTGAAGGCCGCCTCCACGGCTGACGAGGGCGACGCTGCGCAGGCCGCATTTTATGCCCAGGAGAGTGCCACTCGTGTCACTTTCGATTTGCATCAAATGCTCGGCGCCATGGGAATGACCCTCGAGCACCCGTTGCATCTCTGGACTTATCGGCTGAAGTTCCTGCTTTCCGTGCTGGGCGGTCGAGGCGCGCATGCCCAGGTGGTCGCCCGCCAATGTCTCGTTTGAGGGCTCCGAGCGATGTCCGAACGGTATCTACCCAGCGGTGAGCAGGTCGCGCTCGCTCGTTCCATCGGCGAGTCCTTGAAAGCCATCCTGCCGCTGTCCCGCCTGCAGGAGTCTCCCGAGGAGAGTGCGCAAACGTGGACCGTCTTGCGAGACCTCGGCGTGCTCGGCATCTCGATACCGGCGGAGCATGGCGGCAGTGGCCTCGGCGCCGCCGAAGAAGCGATAATCGCGGTGGAGCTTGGTCGTCGCGTCGTGGCCCCGTCGGTGCTTGCGACGCTAGGAGCGGCGCATCTGCGCCCGGAGAACAGGCGCTTGGCGGCGGAGGGCGACCGGCGCTTCGCGGCCGGGTATTGTCGCGATGACCGAATCGTCTTCGTCGACGACCGCGGAGCAAATGGGCTCTTGGTTCGCTACGAGTCCGGCGCTCGGCTGTTCGCGCTTCCACAATCGTCGCGGATGATCGATCAGCAGCTCTGGTCGATCCGGTTGCACGAGGCAGTAGGATTGGGTGAACCTCTGGCCACGGCGGGACCCGGAGAGGCACTGCGTCTGCGCTTGATTGACGCGGCGGCGCTCGCGGGTCTTGCGCGGGCGGCGCTGGACATGGCGGTCGAATACGCCGGCGTGCGCGAGCAGTTCGGTCGTCCGATCGGAAGCTTTCAGGCGGTCAAGCACCACTGCGCCAACATGGCGCTGGCCGCCCGTTGTGCGTGCGATCAGGTGGGCTTCGCCGCGATTGCCGTGGATGACGGGCGGGACGACGCCGCCCTCCAGGTCGAGAGCGCATTCTTCGTGGCAGGGTCGGCTGCCATCGAAAACTGCGGCAAGAACATCCAGGTCCACGGCGGCATCGGCTTCAGCGAGGAGGCCGGCCCGCATCGACTGCTCAAACGGGCGCGTGTTCTCGTCCAAGTCGCAGGAGGTCTGGAGGCATCGCTGATGCGCGTCGCCGAGTGTCCTGCAGCGCTCAGTTCGCGGCTCACGAACCCCGACCTGGCGGCTGGCAGCAAGAGGGAATGAGATCCATGGCGGAGACGAAACGCATCTTGCCGAGCTTCGAAACGATTGCGCTCGAGCGCAGCGACCGTCTGTTGACGATCACCCTCAATCGGCCCGCTGCGCTTAACGCCTTCGACGAACCCATGCACCGCGAGATCGTGGATGCGTTAGCGTTCGCGAGTGAAGACGAGCAGTCGGACGTGCTCGTTTTGACTGGCGCGGGCCGCGCTTTCTCGGCGGGCGGCGATCTCGCGTACGTCGCGCAGAACGTCAGGCAGCCCGAGCTATTCGACGCCGACATGCGGCGCGCCAAGCGAATTGTCTCGACCCTGCTCGAGCTTGAGAAGCCACTCGTCTGCAAGTTGAACGGCCACGCGGTGGGGCTGGGGGCGACGCTGGCGCTGCTGTGCGACGTCATCTTTGCGGCGGACACCGCAAAGATCGGCGATCCCCACGTCAACATCGGGCTGGTCGCTGGAGATGGGGGCGCGTTTCTGTGGCCTTACCGCATCGGCTTCGCCCGTGCGAAGGAGTACCTCCTGACCGGGGATCTCCTGCCGGCGCCGAAGGCAGAAGAGCTCGGTCTAATCAATCACTGCGTGGCGGCCGCTCACCTCGACGCGGCGGTCGACGCCTTCTGCCGGCGCCTCCTCAACGGTTCGACGAAGGCCATCCGCTGGACGAAGGTTCTCGTCAATCTCGAGCTGAAGCGAATCGCGCATGCCGTCATGGACGCGGGAATGGCCTACGAAGCCTTGACCGTTCGATCCGACGATCACAAGGAAGCGGTTGACGCGCTTCGCGAGAAGCGAACGCCGGCCTTCCGGCGCAAGACCTCCATCGAGTGAGCACGGGTCGGGGTGAATGCACTGAGGTAGGTAGATGACCGAATCAATTTCGGCGTTCCGACGGGAGGCCCGCGCCTGGCTGGCGGAGAACGTTCCCGGAGTGCCTGCGCCACCAGACGGGCCCGCGTCGCGCTCGTACGCACTCGCGTGGCAGCGCACGCAGATGCAGGGAGGATGGGCCGGAATCGCCTGGCCGAAGGAAACGGGGGGTCGCGGCGCGAGCGTGCTCGAACAGATCGTCTGGTTCGAAGAGTATGCTCGGGCCGGCGCACCCAGTCCGCTCGGCCCCACGTTCGTCGGCCTCAATCACGCCGGCCCGACGCTGATCGCTTGCGGCACGCCCGAGCAGAAGGCTTACCACCTTCCCAGGATCGTCAAGGGCGAGACGATTTGGTGTCAGGGTTTCTCCGAGCCGGGCGCCGGATCCGATCTGGGTGCTCTCAAGACGAAGGGAACCGTGGTCGGTGAGGAGCTCGTCATCGACGGACACAAGATCTGGTCGAGCTTCGCCGACATCGCCGACCATCAGGAGCTTCTGGTTCGAACGGCTCCCACGGGCAAGACTTCCGCCGCGCTTACCTGGGTGATCTGTCCGATGGACGCCGCTGGCATTCACGTTCGCCCGATCCGAACGATGGCGGGGGTTCGCAAGTTCTGCGAAGTGTTCTACGAGGGCGTCCGGGTTCCGCTGTCAAACGTCGTTGGGGGTGTGAACAATGGGTGGGCCACTGCGATGTCGACGCTGGCTTTCGAGCGCGGAACGGCGAGTCTCGCCTTGCTTCTCGCGCTGACGATCACAGTCGAAAAGCTGCTCGCCGCGTGTCCCAGGGGCCGGCCGCACATGCGGGCGCGGCTCGCCCAGCTCCGAGCCGAGGGGGCGGCCATACGGGCGATGACGTACCGTCTGGCGCTCGACTCGGCTGAATCCACGCCCGATGCGAGCGGTTCTTTCGCCCGCGTGGCGTTCGCCGAGTACTCGCAGCGTGTGAACGCCGCAGCGGTGGACTTGTTCGGCATCGAGGCCGCCGAGGTCGTGGGAGCGCACGGGATTGGCCACGACTACCTCGACGCGTTCTCGGAGACCATCGCCGGAGGCACGTCGGAGATTCAGCGCAACATTATCGGAGAGCGTGTGCTCGGCCTGCCGAGGGGGCCCCGTTGACGCCGCGTGCCCGTCGATCGTCACTGAGCTGAGCGCGGAGTCGACGACGGGGTCGAATCAGGCGCTGCCGTCCGAGGGCCCTTCAGATGCGCTCGATGATGGTAGCGATTCCCATACCTCCGCCGATGCACATCGTGACCAAGCCGGTTACTTTGTCGCGGCGCTCGAGCTCGTCGAGTACGGTGCCCAAAAGCATGGCGCCTGTGGCCCCCAAGGGATGCCCCAGGGCGATTGCGCCGCCGTTGACGTTGACCCGCTCGTCATCGATCCCGAGGTCGCGCATTGTCTTGAGCGGGATCGCCGCGAAGGCCTCGTTGATTTCGACGAGGTCGATGTCGCTCATTGTCATCTTTGCGCGCTTCAGGCAGCGCCACGTGGCTGGCGCGGGCGCCGTCAGCATGATCACTGGCTCATCGGCCGCGGTCGCCATGGCGACGACGCGTGCTCGCGGCTTCAGGCCATGTGCCTGCGCATAGTCTGGCGAGGCTACGAGCACTGCCGCCGCTCCGTCCACGATGCCCGACGAGTTGCCCGCCGTGTGCACGTGGTCGATCCGCTCGAGCTGAGTGTAAACGGAGAGTGCCCTCTCGTCGGACGTGCGAGGATCGTAACCCGACGGCGACGCGCCCAGCACCTCAAACGCTGGCTTGAGCCGCGCCAGAGACTCGAGCGTTGCGTCGGATCGTGGGTGCTCGTCGTGTTCGAGCACAACGTTGCCAGCGGCATCGCGCACGGCAACGAGGCTGCGCTGGAAGCGGCCCTGTTTGACGGCAATGGCGCTACGTTGTTGGCTCTGCAACGCGTAGCGATCGACGTCTTCGCGCGAGAACCCCTCGAGCGTAGCGATCAGATCGGCCGAGATCCCCTGCGGCCCCACGGGGTGGATGGCCGCGAGCAGCGGGTCGTTGCCGTCGAGGCCGCCCCCGGCGCTGCCCCAGGGCACGCGCGACATCGACTCGACGCCACCGCCGATTACCAGCTGTTGCTGCGCGGCCATGACGCCCATGGCGGCGAAATTGACCGCCTGCTGGCCCGAGCCACAGAAGCGATTGAGCGTTACGCCGCTCACCGTGCGCGGATCCCAGCCTGCTGCGAGGACGGCGTTGCGCGCGATGCATGCGGCCTGTTCGCCCACGGCCGAGACGCAGCCGGCCACCATGTCGTCCACGTCGGCCGCGTCGAACCCGTTGCGCTGCCGCAGAGCCTCGAGCACCTGTCCGAGGAGCTGCTGCGGATGCACGCGCGACAGCCCCCCCACGTCCTTCTTTCCACGACCGCGCGGCGTGCGCACGGCATCGATGATCCAGGCTTCTCCCATGGCCGATCCCGTCCTTTCGTTCAGTCCGCGCGACCGAGAAAGGTACGCGCCACGATCTCGAGCATGATCTCGTTCGCGCCGCCGTAAATGCGCTGCACGCGTGCGTCCGCCCAGGCGCGCGCGATCGGATACTCGGCCATGTATCCGTAACCGCCGTGGAGCTGGACACCCAGCTCGCACGCGCGGCCCTGCAGCTCGGTCATCCAGTACTTGGCCTTGGCGGCTTGCGCTGCGTCCAACCGGCGGGCCGCGAGCTCGCCCAGGCAGTGATCGATGAAGGGCCGGCTGACGTCGATCTCGGTGCGCAGCTCGGCAAGTTTGAAGCGCGTGTTCTGGAGCGCGGCGAGCGGTTTGCCGAAGGCCTCGCGCTCCCTTACGTAGCTCACGGTCCAATCAAAGGCGGTTTCGGCGGCGGCATGAGCGATGAGCGCGATCATCGTGCGTTCGCGGGGAAGCTCCGACATCAAAATTGCGAATCCTCCGCCTTCGGTTCCCAGGAGCGTCTCTGGCCCGACCGCGACGTCATCGTAGTAGAGCTCCGAGGTGTCGGCCATGCGCTGGCCGACCTTATGTAGATTGCGCCCACGCCGGTAGCCGGGCAGCGAGGTGTCGAGGAGGAACAAGCTGATGCCGCGCGCACCGCCGTCGAGAGCGGTCTTGGTTGCCGTGACGACCAGGCCCGCATTCTGTCCGTTGGTGATGAAGGTCTTCTGCCCGCCGATCAGCCAACCATTCCCGTTGGGCTTAGCCTCGGTGCGAATCGCCTTGAGATCGCTTCCTGCGGAAGGCTCCGTCATGGCGATTGCGCCGACGATCTCCCCGGAAATTAGGCGCGGCAACCACTTCTGCCTCTGGTGTTCCGTACCGTGATGGACCACGTAAGGCGCGACGATGTCAGAATGCACCATCACCCCCGTGCAGAGACCGCCGGCGTTCGCGCGCGTCAGCTCTTCCAGCACCACGGCGGAAAAGCGGATGTCCGCTCCAGCACCGCCATAGGCTGATGGCGCGTCCACGCAGAGCAGACCAGCCTCGCCCAGAGCGCGCCAGACCTCGAGCGGGACGATGCCGTCGCTTTCCCACTTGTCGGTGTGCGGCTTGATCTCGCGACACACGAAGCGCCGGACGTTGGCGCGAAAGTCCTGTAGCTCCTCCCGAAATTCATTTCGGGTCATGATCGGTCTCCTCGCCGCATCCGGTGTGCACCTTGATTCAGTCAGCTTGCACGCGGACCGAACCGCTCCCGCAGCGCTTTCTTATCGGGTTTGCCCACGGCCGTTTGCGGAATGGATTCGATGAACTCGACGACCTTCGGCGCTTGGAACTTGCCCTTTCGCTCGGCCACCAGGGCGATCAGCTCCTCCGCCCTCGGTGACTGCCCGGCACGCGGGACGACCAGCGCCATGACAGCCTCGCCCCATTTCGGATGTGGCACACCGATCACCGCTACCTGCGCGACGGCCGGATGCTCACCGATGATGTCTTCGATCTCGCGCGGATAAAGGTTGAAGCCGCCGCTCACGATCATATCCTTCGTGCGATCGACGATGCGCAAGAATCCGCCCGGATCGCGCACCGCGACATCGCCGGTATGCAGCCAGCCGCCGTCGAGTGCCTGCGCGGTCAGCTCGGGGTTGTCGCGATAGCCGTCCATCACCAGAGGTCCCTGGACGCAGATCTCACCTGGTTCGCCATCCCGAACGGGTCGCTGGTTCGCATCGAGCAGCTCGACACGCAACCAGGGCACCGGCCGACCGCAGCTCGCCAGTCGCCGCATGTCGTGCGGATCGTGCTCCGCTTTGCGCAGCACGGTGATCGTCATCGGCGCCTCGGCCTGGCCGTAGAACTGGAAGAACACGCGTCCGATGCGGTGAAGGGCCTCTTTTAGACGCGCGGGAGCGATGGCGGAAGCACCGTAAAAGACGGTTTCAAGGCTCGAGAGGTCGAACTCGTCGAGCCGTGGATGGTCGAGCAACGCGTAGATCATGGTGGGTACCACCAACATGCAGTTGATGCGGTACTCCTGGATCGCTTGGAGCACCTTCACCGGGTCGAAGCTCGGATGGATGAGAATGGTCCCCTGCTTCAGAAGCGTGGGCAGCACCATCGCCGAGCCCGCGTGACTGAGCGGAGCGCACGAGAGGACCCGCGGTGGATTGGGCCACTCCCACTCCGCCAGCATGATCGACGCGCACGCCATCGAGCTGCGGTGCGTGGTCGCTAGGGCCTTGGGCTTGCCCGTGGTTCCGCCCGAATAGCTGAGTCGTGCGATGTCCGAACCTTCCACCTTCGGAGCGACCAGCGGAGCGGGGGCAAAGCGGGCGGCGAGCACGCATAGATCCTCCGCCTGTCGGCTCTCTCCGAGCGCGATCAGCTTCACGCCCGGCGCCCGTTGCGCCAGCTCCGCGGCGCGCTCGCCAAAGCGACCGGCATCGAAGATCAGAACGTCCACGCGCGCATCGAGCACGACGTGAAGGTGGTCCGATAAGCCTCCGAGCGGGTGCATCGGAACGGCGACTGCAGCGAGGATCTGGATCGCATTGCTGATGTAGAGCACCTCGGGGCGATTCGTCGAAAGCGTGGCGACACGGCTGCTTCGTCCGATGCCCAGGCTGCCGAGCGCCTGAACGAACTGACTCGTCGCATCGCGCACCCTGCCGACCGTGAGCATGTCGCCGCCGTCGAGCTGGAGCAGAGGACGCTCCGGAGTTTGATTCAGGGCATTGACCAACAGGTCGGGTACGTACAGCGGTCGCCGTAGGTCTTCTGTGTTCATTGATTGCTCGCGCGTTCGAGAATGTGGATTCCGCAGGCGCTTCCAAGGCCGATTACGTGCGTGAGACCCAGTCGAGCCCCGTCGACCTGACGATTGCCAGCCTGGCCACGAAGGTGCGTGCACACCTCGTAGAGGTTGGCGATTCCGGTGGCGCCGAGAGGGTGTCCTTTCGAGAGCAGCCCCCCCGACACGTTGACCGGGATTCGGCTCCCCAGAGCCGTTTCGCCCGCGTCGATCAGCCGCCCACCTTCACCGTCTGCGCAGAGGCGAAGGTTCTCGTAGTGGAGGATCTCCGCGGTTGCGAAGCAGTCGTGGAGTTCGACCAGGTCGAGGTCGCCGGGCCCGACTGCCGCCATCTCGTACGCCTGCTGCGCTGCATTGCGCGTGCACGTATTGACGTCCGGCATCACGAGGTCCCGCTCTTGCCAAGGATCGCTGGTCAGGACCGACGCCTTCACCCGGACCGCGCGCTTCATGCCGAGCTCCTTCGCCTTGCGCTCCGACGCCAGCACGGCCGCCGCCGCGCCGTCGACGTTGACCGAGCACATCAGCTTGGTGTTCGGGTAGGCGATCATCTCGGCGGCCATGACCGTTTCGAGCGGCGTCTCGACCTGGTACATGGCCTTGGGGTTGAGCGTCGAGTGGTGGTGGTTCTTCACCGAGACCTTGGCGAACTGCTCGAAGGTCGTGCCGTACTTGCGGGTGTGCTCCATGCCCGCTTCGCCGAAGATCGCCGGCATGGTGCCCGAGCCCAGCAGGCCTTCGGTGGAGATTCCGTTGGCCTTGGCGCCGCCGCCGAGGAGGCCGCGGCCCATTTGCTCGACGCCCACAGCGAGGACGAGGTCGTAGAGCCCCGCCTTGATGCTGATCCACGCCTCCCGAAACGCTGTGGCACCCGTGGCGCAGGCGTTTGTGCAGTTCACGACCGGCACGCCGGTCTGACCGATCTGATGCAAGATGCGCTGCCCCACCATGGCGGTAGCTTCGCCCAGGTTTCCGCAGTAGAGCGCCTGCATCCGTTGAATGGTCAGGCCGGCGTCGTCAAGCGCCATGAGCGCTGCCTGCGCACCGAGCTGTGGGACCGTCCTCTCCGGGAACCGGCCGAACCTCATCATGTCGATGCCGAGCACGTAGACGTCGTCCATGCGAGCCTCCCTAGGCTCGGCCGCGTGGCCGGAAAAAGTAGCTCAGACGAGGTGCGCCTCCCTTGTCCGCGAGACCCGGGACGTCCTTGTAGACCACCGAGACCGGCATCCCGAGCCGTATGTCGTTCGGATCGGGATCCACACCAATCAGGTTGCCCTTGATCGTGCCGCCGCCTTCGAGATCCACGACGGCGGATACGTAGGGCACCTCGACTCCGGGCAAGGAGCGGTGCACGATCGAGTACGTGTAGAGCGTCCCGTCGTTGGACAGCGCACGCGGGTGCATCTGATCGCGGGCCCCGCACCGCGAGCACACCGAACGCGGGCCGAGGAAGATCGCATGACAGAGCTTGCAAACGTGGCCTTCCAGGTAAGGATCGCCGCGCTCGGGGATCTTCAGAAAGGGAACCACAGGAAGGGGCCTTGTCGCAGGCATTCGGGGAACCTCGGCGGGCGGGGAGTCGGCGGACCGTGTCCGTGCTGTCCTCCCGCGGAGCCTAACTTAACTTGACGTCAGAGTCAAAATGGATAGCCTCTCAGGAAGGGCCAGTGCGATGAGCGACATCGACGACATCGACTTCTTCACCAGCAACGACCTTCTGGCCGACCCCTTCGCGTACTTCGATGCTCTGCGGGCAAAATGGCCGGTTCGCAGCGAGCCGCATCACCACGTCATGATGGTCACCGGCTACAACGAGGCGCTGGCGGTCTACAACAATAGCGAGTCGTTCTCGTCTTGCATCTCGGTCACCGGTCCGTTCCCCGGCTTCCCGGTCCCGCTGCAAGGAAAGAGTCGCGAGGCGATCGATGCTCTCATCTCCGAGCATCGCCACAAGCTGCCGATGAACGACCAGCTGCCGACCTTCGACCCGCCGGTCCACACCGCGCATCGAACCCTGTTGATGCGTCTCATCACGCCGAAGCGGCTCCAAGAGAACGAAGAGTTCATCTGGCGACTCACCGATCGCACGCTCGACGGTTTCATCAAACGTGGCAAGTGCGAGTACAACGGCGAGTTCGCCGCTCCGCTTGCGATGTTGGTGGTCGCCGATCTCCTCGGAGTCCCCGAGGAGGATCGAGAGACCTTCCGCAAGGTCCTCCTCGGCGGTCACGGGCACGGTGAGGGTGGCAAGGCCAAGAAGATGGTCGGGAGCACTGGTGAGGATACGCTCGCTCTCAAGCCGCTCGAGTTCCTCTACCAGCGATTCACCCGCTACATCGAGGATCGACGCTCGAACCCTCGCGACGACGTGCTCACGGGTCTCGCCAAGGCCAGGTTCCCGGATGACTCCACGCCCGAAGTCCTCGACGTCGTTCGAGTGGCCGCCAACCTGTTCGCAGCAGGCCAAGAGACGACCGTTCGGCTGCTGAGCTCGGGCGTGAAGCTCTTGGCCGAGAACCCGAAACTTCAAGAGCGGCTTCGAGCGCACCCCGATCTCATCCCCAACTTTGTCGAGGAGACGCTGCGCCTCGAGAGTCCAATCAAGGGTGACTTTCGCCTGGCTCGCTGCCCCGTCCACATAGGCGATACAGAGATTCCCGCGGGAGCGACCGTGATGGTGCTCAACGCCGCGGCGAATCGCGATCCGAGCTACTTCAAGGAACCGGGCAAGCTCGACGTTGAGCGCGCGAACGCGCGCCAGCACGTGGCCTTCGGCCGCGGGATCCACAGCTGCCCGGGCGCGCCGCTCGCTCGCGCCGAGGCGCGAATCGCGTTTCAGCGACTGCTCGAGCGCACGCGCAACCTCAGGATCTCGGAGGACCACCACGGCCCTCCCGAAGCCCGGCGCTACCAATACGTCCCGACCTTCATCCTGCGCGGCTTGACCCATCTACACGTCGAATTCGACGTGGCCGAGGGCCCGTGATGCGGGTCTACGTCGACGACGAGCGCTGCGGGGGCCATGGGACGTGCTGCGGACTGTGCCCCGACGTCTTCAAGCTGACGGACAAGGGGTACGCTGCGACGTATGTGAGCGAGGTGCCCGAGCGGTTCCATGTTCTCGTGCGCGAGGCCCTCGACCGATGTCCGGAGGGCGCGATCTCGATCACCGAGTAAGGCTTGCGCACAATCGTCATACTCGTCGCAATCCATCGCGTTGGTCCGCTCTTGGCGCCGCGCGCGAGGTGCCCAGCCGTCGGAGTGCCATGCTACGGGCTTCGCTCTCCGGGCAGTGGTCCGCTTGCGGCCGTGCACGAAGGGCGACTATCCTTGGCAGCCTGCTTTCTGGAGAGCGGACGTAGATGGCGAAGCGCGTGATTTCGAAGGCCCGGGTAGGTGTGCGAGCGCAAACGCGGCTGCGAGAGGTGCCCATGCCGCCACCTGCAATGCGGTCGAAGGACGCCCCGAACGGACCACGCTCGGGGAAGGGGGAGCGCACGCGCGAACGCTTGCTCGAAGCCGCCAAGGCCGTTTTCGAGGAGCACGGCTTCTTGAATGCCCGTATCGAAGACATCGTGATGCGAGCGGGGCTGTCTCATGGGAACTTCTACTACTACTTCGATTCCAAGGAGGACGTATTCCGAGCGATTGCTGCTGCTCTCGACGAGCGGCTTTTCGCGCCGCTCGACGAGGTCATCCTGGCTGAGTCGGGGCTGCCGCACGGGCAGCGTATTCGCGAAGCGTCGCGACGCTACCTCGAGTACTACCGGCGGGAAGCACGCATGATGGACCTGATCGAACAGGTCTCCCGTTACGATCCGGAAATCAATGCTCTGCGTCTCGCTCACCACAAGCGCAACACCGAGCGTGTGGCAGAGTCGATTCGGCAGCAGCAGCTCCGTGGCGCTGCGGATCCCAACCTCGATCCCACGATCGTCGCCATGGCCCTGGGCGCCCTCACTCAGCGGTTCGCGGAGCTGTGGTTCGTGCACGGGGCCGTCCACTGCACATTCGAGCGCGGCGTCGAACAGCTGTCGAGGATCTATGAGAACGCGCTTCGGGCGAATGTGCCGAAGGGCGGTCGCTGAGAAGCGCGACGGATCGCGCTTCGGGTGTTTCCAGCGGTGTCGACTTCGAGCGTCCGACGGCCACGGCTACGACTCCTTCGGTTGGAACAGGTGCAGAAGGTCGCGCTTGATCACCTTCGACATCGCGTTGCGCGGCAGGCGGTCGACGAGCACGATCTGCTGCGGCACCTTGTAGCGAGCGAGCCGATCGCTCACGTGGGCGATGAGCTCGTCGGGAGTGACCCGCTGCTGCGGCTTCAGTTCGACAGCGGCCACGACGCGCTCGCCCAGCCGGGCGTCCTCGACGCCGAGTACGGCGCTGGCCAGTACGCCCGGATGTTCTTGCAGGATCCGCTCGACCTCCGCTGGGTACACGTTCGAGCCGCCGCGCAAGATCAGCTCGGTTCTGCGCCCGCGAATGTAGAGGTTGCCATCATCGGCGAGCAGGCCGAGGTCGCCGCTGCGGTACACGCCGTCGCGTAGCGCCTCGGCTGTCGCATCGGACCGTCGCCAGTAGCCGATCATGGGCGTGTAAATGCCCTTCCAATCGCCTTTGGAAGCAGGTGCCACGCAGATCTCACCGACTTCGCCGGGTGCGAGAACCTTCCCGGACTCGTCGCGAATCTGGATCTCGACCTGCGCGAGAGGGCGTCCGCACAGGCCGGGCATGGCGCCCGCGTCCGGATCAGACCAGGTGACCGCGGTGGGCGCTTCGGTCATGCCGTAGCCGATCGACACGCCCTTGCCGAAGCGCTGGCGGTAGAGCCGGCGAAATTCCTCGGGGACGAGCGCGCCGCCGACCTCCGGCAAGACGAGCGACGAGAGGGCATCGGGATCGATGCCCGGATGCGTAAGAAGATCAAAAAGAATCGTGGGAACTGCGCAGACGTTCTGAATGCGCTCGTCGCGGATCCAGGCCGCGAGACCTTCCGGATCGGAGCGGTCGATCGCGACGCAGTGGGCGCCATCCTGGAACGCCGTGAGCGGCCCCAGAATCTGCATGTTCAGTATGGTGAGAGCCAGGACCACACCTTGGCTGCGGCCACCGTAGCGGCCCGTCGAAACGGACACTGCTCCCGGTAGCAGCAAGTTATGCTGGCTGTGGACCGCGCCTTTTGGATACCCCGTGGTGCCACTGGTGTAAGCGATGGCGGCTGGTGCGTGAGCGTCGACCTCATGATCGGCCCGGCCGGCACCGTCAAACGACGAAACGCGAGCCGCCCACGAGGAAGAGCTTGCAGCACCGGTAGGGTCCACGGCCAACACGTGCTGCAGCTCATTGAGCCGCGGAATGTGAGGCGACAGGGCGGCGATAACCTCCGGCGTGGCGAGAAAGACTCGTGCGCCGCTGTCGTGCAGCAAGTGCGCCTTCTCGGGCGGAGCCAGCACCTTGTTGATGCCGACCCAAATTGCTCCCAGCCGTTGCGAAGCCAGCATGGTGACCACGACGTCGAGGTCGTTCGGCAGACACGCTGCCAGCCGGTCGAAGCGCCCGATTCCCAGGTCGGACAGTGCAGCCGCGGCGGCATCCACGACCCGATCGAGCTGGGCGTACGTGAAACGCCCGCTGCGCCCGACGAGCGCAAGCCGATCGGGATCAGAGCGCAGAATGGGATCGAGCACCGTGGCCACTGTCTGGGGCACGTCGCCGGGTATCGACGGACGGCCAGCAGTTGGCCTAAGCCCGCGGGCCGCATAGTCAAACGTCGTCTGCATGGCTCCTCTCCTGGTCTCCGAGTGTTGGCATCCGGGGCCGATGGCACCAATCGCGGTCAAAGCAAGTACCGGCCACCGTTGACGCTGATGGTCTGGCCCGTGACGTACCCCGCCGCTTCAGACACCAGGTAGGAACAGGCAGCCGCGATGTCTTCCGGTTTCCCCGGTCGCTTCATGGGGGAGGTGGCCGCCGTTGCGTCAACGTTGAGTGGCGCGCTCCGCAGCATCGGCGTGTCCACGAAACCAGGTGGGACGTTGTTAACGGTGATGCCACGCCCGGCGTACTCCATCGCAAGTGCCTTCGTGAGCCCGATTACCCCCCCCTTCGAGGCTACGTAGTGCGACATGGCCTGTGCGCCCGACTGCGCGCTCGACGACGAGATGTTGACTATCCGGCCCCAGCCGGCCGCGAGCATGTCGGGAATGATCGCCTGAGTGCAAAAGAACGGGCCCTTGAGGTTGATCGCAAGCATACGGTCCAGCGCTTCCTCTGCGATCTCCGTAAACTGCACGAATCCCGTTATGCCCGCGTTGTTGATCAGGATCGTGACGGGACCGAGCTCGGTCCGAGTACGCGCCAACGAGGCCGCAATACCCGCCTTTGAAGCGGCGTCGCCCATACAGGTCATCGCGCGCCCGCCCTCCTGGCGGATCACCGCGACGGTCTCCTCGGCGCCGGGACCATCCAGGTCCCAAACGGCGACGGCCGCCCCGTCTCGAGCCAACTGCGTGCTCACGGCACGTCCGATTCCTTTTCCGCCGCCGGTTACGACGGCCACTCTGTTCTTCAACGACATGGGGACCTACCTCGGCTCCGCGGCCTTACCACCACATGCTCCACGTTCATTGCTCGCTACCCGTAGACGTTCCTGAGGCAAAAAATCACTCGATGGCAGTCCTTCAGAGGCTCCGCTGGTTCCGGGCGCCGCGTGAGCATTAAGGTAGCTGACGCCGGTGAGAGTTTCTGAAGTCGACCAAAGCTTTCGCGCGAGCTCCTCGTCCGAGGCACATGCATTGAGCCGGGCCTTCGCGGGAACGCCGGCGATCTCCAGCCATCCGCCGGGACCGTAGTAGTCGCCTCCGGCGACGCCTTCCGCACACGCAGCGTGAACGATCGGCTTGACGGCTTCGGCCGCCGTGGGGATCAGCCGCTCCATCATCCCGTTGAACCACTTCCCGACGGCGCCCTTCGGGCTCGCGATGGGCATATTCTTCACGATGTCGGTCGGAGCCATACCGGGGTGAGCACACAGGGCGACGATGTTGCTTCGCCGTTCCCGTAGCCTCCGATTCAACTCCATCGTGTACACCGTCAAAGCCAGCTTGCTCATCGCGTACGCCTTCCAATGGCTGTAGTCGCCAGCTTCTGGGTTGATCCTGGTCAGGCTCAGTCTCGCGTAGCGATGTGCGAGGCTTCCCACGCTGACGATTCGTGCGCCAGGATGGTCGCGGAACAACGGAAGCAACGTGCCGGTCAGGGCAAAAGGCCCCAGATAGTTCGTCGCGAAATGAAGTTCGTGGCCCGCACTGTTGTGCGACAACGGCGCCCCGAAGATTCCCGCGTTGTTGATCAGGATGTCCAGATGGCCAACCTGGCTCGCGAACCTTGCTCGGAACGCGCGGATGGAGTCCGGCTCTGCGACGTCGAGCGGCAGGACCGTGGTCCTGGCCCCAGGTACCTCGGCGCGCACGCCCTCTCTCGCTTTCTCCGCGCGTGGAAGACTTCGGCACGCCATCACCACGTGGGCCCCCATGCGCGCCAGCCGGAGCGAGAGCTGAAGCCCCAAGCCGGCGTTCGCACCGGTAACCACGATCACCTTGTCCGACATGGAAAACGCCGCCACGTCTCCTGTCGCTCGGGCGGCGGTCATCTGAAGTGCTCGGCTTGTAGGCGGTACTCGTAGAACGCGAGAAGAATGAGCGCGACGCCGGCCAGCCAGCCGTTGCAGCTCGCGCGCAACCAGGATGGGCCGGTACGTACCTCCATGAAGTGGGAAAACACGAAGCGAGTCTTGAGGAGCGCGATCGCAACGACCGCAATCGTGATGGAGACGCTTACGTCGGATCCACCGCGACCGCCGCCCGTGCCGACCCACCAGGAGACGAAGGTCACTGCGACGAGAAGGAACCAGACGACGGTCAAGGAGCTGCGCAGGTAGGCGGTCATCCTTACCTCATGAGATACAGCGCGGCGAAGATGGCGATCCAAAGTGAATCGACCATGTGCCAATAGGTCGCGCTTGCCTCGACGAACTCCGCCCGTGGTTTCGTCGACTTCCTGAGCTCGCGCCAGCCGAGCGCCAGGATCAGCAACCCCAGCAAAACGTGGAGAAAGTGGAGCCCGGTGAGCGTGAAATAGTACGTGAAAAACGGATACGTGCTGGGCGGGAATCCCGCGCTGACCTCTGCGTGCCATTCAATTACCTTCGTGACCAGGAATGCGGCCCCACAGGTACCGCCGAGCGCGATGAAGCGAGACGCTATCGTGATGTCTCCGGCTCGCGTTGCCTGCGCGCAGAGGGCGACGAACAGCGAGCTGGTCAACAGAATCGCCGTATTGAGAACGCCCATCCCTGGACTGAGCAGTCGCTGTCCGTCGAGGAACGCCGAGGCGTCGTGCGCACGATCGTAGCTGTAGCCAATGAAGTAACATGCGAATATCCAGAGATCGCCGATCACGAAGAACCACATGCTGCCCTGTCCGGGGTAAGGACGCACGTGGACGCTCGAGTGCCGGTCGGGGTTGCTAGACACTGGTCGCCCCTTGGGCCAGTTCCCCGAGGGGCTGGTCCTTGATCGCCCGGTGCAGGCAGATGCACAAGCTGAACTCCCAGCCGACGAAGATGGCCGTGCCCAGCCAGAAGGAGAGCATGCCGTTCCAAGCGAAGGCGCCCGTCCGCGTGACCCACACCGGTACCGCGACCAACTCGGTGACCAGGGCCCAGATAGTGAAGTACGCGAGCCACCGCGGGAAGATGCCTCGGCGGTCGAGAAAGATGGCAATCGCGAAGACAAGATATTGCACGATGAAGCACCCGAGGGAGCCCACGAAGGAGAGGAACCCGAAATCGTAGAGCATCACGTGAATCTTCGCGGAGTAGTCGGGACGGAGCGCTCCCAGCGAAAACATGAATGCCGGGAACAGGCATCCCGGCACGCCCGCCACCGCCAGCGCAGCCAGATACGCGTAAGGGAGGACGGGGCTCACGCCTTCCATGCGTTTCATCTGCACGACGATCACGCCGGAGGAGAGCGAGGCGAGGCCCAAGGTCAGTGCCAGCAGCGCCATCCCCACGCTGAGGTCGGGGCGTGTGATGTACGCGACGATTTCCGCCGGCGAAGCGGTGGGGGACTGCGGTGGCATGATGCCGCCCAGCACAACGAAGATCAGGCTGAAGGCGGAGTAGAAGAAGGGGATCGACCAGTAGCAGATCCACTGGTCGAGCTTGCGGTTGCGCGCAGGGAGAGCCACGACGTTCGCGCTTGGCCGTTGCTCCGCGACCAGTACGGACTCGATCATGCGACGACGCCGGGCGGGACGCTGAACGACTCTTCGACGGTTTGTTCCTTGATTGCCGAGCGAGCGACGAGGAACATGACCGCGACGTATACGGCGAAGGTGGCCATGCGAACCCAGAGGGAGAGCCAGCCGTTCCAGGCCAATGGCCCGCTCTTGTGCACAATCGCGAACGCGCCCGGCCCCATTAAGAGCGCCGTGACGACGTTGAAATGCCCGACCCAGTGCGGGAAGACGGGCTTGGGACGCGCATCCATGTAGATGCTCAGCGCGAGGCATAGATTCTGGGCGATGATGAAACCTACCGGAGCGACGAGAGACAACCAGCCCAGGTCGTTGAGCAGCATGGTGAGCTGGGGGTCTCGCTCAGGTCGGGCGGCTGCATTGAGCCACGCGAGATTGGCGAGGGCAAACAGCGTACCGCCGCTGGCGGCGGCACTCAGGTACGAGTAGGCGAAGGCGCGGCTCGGGGTGGCCATGCGCATCATCTGGGCTACGATGACCATGAAGAAAGGAAGGAATCCGATACCGATGACGTTCAGCAGAATCATGCTGGTCCGGATCGCGCCCAGATTGTCACGGTAAAAGGTGGCGACCTGCTCGGCCGTCATCGTCGGTGACATGGACAGGAAGAATTGGGGACATGCCCGGAAGCCGACCAGGAACAGAGCGCCGAAGAACGGGACCAGCCAAAGACAAATGCTCTGATCTCGTGTGTTCATGTAACGCTCTCTCCAAGCCTGCACTAGGGCAGGGGAGGGGAGCGAGGCCAAGGACATGCCGGAGCGGCCAACTGTTCGAGAGCGTATCCAGCGACTTCGTCGGCAGTCGTCGACCCCGTCAGAATGAGCGTCCGGACGGGAGGTGGCACGCGCGTGGAACGCCGCCCGATGGGGCGTCAGGGCCCCACGGTGATTCCCTTGCCCCTGGAGGCATGGCTTCGGAATTTGAATGGCCAGTGTTTTCGATGTGTTACCGCCGGGTGTCAATGTGAGCCGGTCGTGCGATACTTAGCGACAGGAGCAAGGAAGCGGTGGTGAACGAATCGCAAGCACCGGGTTCCGCGTCCTCGGCGAACGATGGGGCAGCGGACTCGCAACCGGCCGTGCCGCAGGTTTCCGGGATGGTTCTTCGCGCGCTCGCAGACGTGGTGGTGCGAGTCGGGATCGCGCCTCGCGACGTCTTCCAGAGCGAGGAGACGATGCTCGCCATGAGCGATCCGACCGACCTCCGAGTGCCGTTGCCCGAGTACCGTAGACTGCTCGCGCGGGCGATCGCGCTGACCGGGGACCCGGCGCTCGGCCTTCGCTGCGCGCTTCAGGCGAGCGAGTCGGCTTTCGATTTACTGGCGCCGCTCGTGGCGCACGCGCCGACGCTGCGGCACGCGATCCAGGAGACCCGGCAATTTCAGGCACTCGCCTTCGAGGGGTCGGCGCTGCACCTGACGGAGCATACCGGGGTGGCTCGCCTACGCAGCGAGTTCCCCCGTTCACATGAGCCCACCGATCGCAGCCTGGCCGAGTTCCTCACGGCTGGCTGCATGCGGATGGTGCGGTCGTTCGGCTGCTCGCAGAGCGAGTTCCACGCTGCCTGCTTCGAGCACAAACGACCTGGCTACCATCATGTCTATACGGAAGTGTTCGAGGGCAAGGAGCGCTTCTCGCAGGAGTTCACGGGTGTCGAATTCGCGGCCCACGTGCTCGACCGGCGGCATCTGCATGCGAACCCCGAGCTGCAGACGATCGTACACAGGCAGGCAGAGCAGCGGCTGGAGCGACTGGCGCGTCCGGCCGGCGTAATTGACCGATTGCGAATGTACTTGCTCGCCCAGCCGGCCACTCGGGTGCCCCCCATGGCCACCGCAGCTCGACAGCTCGGGGTCAGCGTGCGCACGTTGCGGCGGCGCGTTGGGGAGGCCGGTCAGTCGTATCGCTCGCTGACCCAGCAGATGCAAGGCGAGCGCGCTTGTATGCTGTTGCGCAATCCCGACCTGACCTTGCAATCCATCGCCTCGGCGCTGGGGTTCACCGATACCACGGCCTTTTATCGTGCGTTCAAACGCTGGACCGGGCGCACCGCGTCGGACTACCGCGAGGCACCTCCGTAGCCCCGCGGCTGGCCCAACCGGCAAGCAGATGGCCGGCCCTTCCCGGCCTAGTGCTCGTAGGCTCACGTTACCAGCAAGGAACGTGAACCATGCATGAGGCAGCAGCGCGCGAATGGCCGGTGGCCCCATGAGCCGCGTCGCCGTAGTCACGGGCGGGGCGTCGGGAATCGGCCTCGGCGTCGTGCAGAGTTTCGTCAAAGCTGGCCACCGCGTGGCCCTGCTCGACATTCAGGCCGACGCCGTCAAGGAGAAGGCTAAGGCGCTCGGTGTACTTGGCCTCGTGGTCGACGTCACCAACCGTGCCGCCGTCGACGTGGCAATGGCCGAAGTGCGCGCCAAGCTCGGTCCGATCGACATCCTCGTGACGAGCGCCGGCATCGACGGAACCGCCCCGTTCCTCGAGATCACCGTAGAGGCCTGGAACCGCATGCTGTCGGTCAACTTGACCGGCACGTTCCACTGCATCCAATCGGCCATCAGTGACATGGTCAAGGCCGGCTGGGGACGAGTCGTCATCATCTCCTCGTCGAGTGCCCAGTCGGGCGCGCCCGACCGCGCGCACTACGTCGCCTCCAAGGGCGGCCTGATCGCCATGACCAAGGCGCTCTCCCACGAATTCGCGTCCAAAGGCATCACGGTCAACACGATACCGCCCTCGATCATCGACACGCCGATGGCCCGAGCGGCGGCCGCGACGGCCAATTTCCCTGGACTCGAGGTCATAGGTCAGATGACCCCGGTCGGTCGTGCGGGCGTTCCCAACGACGTCGCCGCGGCATGCGCGTTCCTATGCTCCGACGATGCGGGATTCATCACCGGGCAGCAGATCGGCGTCAACGGGGGCTGGTATCTCTGACCGCATTCGCGAAACTCACGGTTTTCATCCACCGCACTACGGTGAAGGAGAGGCGCACATGGGATTCAACGCTGACAGCAAACTGGGTGAACTGCTCGCCAACCCAGCGGCCAATGAGGTTCTGATGCGACACCTGCCCGAGATCAAGAGCGCGGGACCCATGCTCAACATGGCGCGCGGCATGACCCTCAGCGCGATATCGAAGTTTCCGCAGGCCAAGATGTCGCCCGAGAGGCTCCAGGCGCTCGTCGCCGACCTCGAGAAGATCTGATCCCGCGCGCGCGTATCGCGCGCCGATCCCATAGTTACCGCGATCGAAAGATCGGTTCGTCGAGAACTGTAAGGATAGGACTGCGTCGGAAACGAGGAGTAGGTCGTGAGCGACACCATTGCCGTAGAGGATCTTGCAGAACCGCTCACCCTCTCGACGGACGTGTACCTGTCAGAGGAGTACGCACGCGCCGAAGGCGTGAAGCTGTGGGCAAAGGTCTGGCAGCACGCGGGTCGCGTCGAGGACATCCCGAACGTTGGCGACTTCATTACCTACGATATCGGGAACGAGTCGATCCTGATCGTCCGTGCCGCGTCAGACAGCATCAAGGCCTTCTACAACGTGTGCTCGCATCGCGGCCGCCAGCTCGCCGAGGCCCCGAACGCTGCCCACAGCTGCAGGGGCACGAAGCAAAAGCTCTTCGTCTGCAACTACCACGGCTGGCAGTACGACCTCCACGGCAAGTGCGTCCACATTCTTGACCAGGACGACTGGAAGTGCGCGCTGACAGAGGAGCGTACGCGGCTGGTGGAGGTCAAGGTCGACACCTGGGGCGGTTGGCTTTGGATCAACATGGATCCCAACTGCGAGCCCTTGCGTGCGTACCTGGAGCCCGCAGCCGGGCACCTCGATCAGTTCGAGCTCGACAAGATGCGCTACCGCTGGCGCAAGTGGGTCGTCTTCGAGTGCAACTGGAAGGTCGCGATCGAGGCGTTTGCAGAGTCGTACCACGTGAAGGTCACGCATCCGCAGCTCAACAAGTACGGCGACTTCTATACGGTGAGCGCGGCGCAGGGTTTGCACGGAAACAACAAGTTCCACTCGAAGAAGCCGGAGGAAAACAACACCGCGACGGCTACCGTGAGCCGGGCCGCAAAGGGTGCCGATGCGCGTACGGCGATCGCCCAGATGCAGCAAGAGTTCTGGGACACGATGCAGGCGAGCACGACGCCGACTCTGGTCGCTGCGGCGAAGCGGCTCGTCGACGAGCTGCCCGAAGGAACTCCCGCAGAAGAGGTACATCGCCACTGGATGGAGTCCGCGCGACGCGACGACGCCGCACGCGGACTCATTTGGCCGACTCTCGATCGCCAGAAGGTCGCCGAGGCCGGATTGGCCTGGCAGATCTTCCCCAACATGACCATTTTGCAGGGGAACGTCTTTGCCCTCTGCTATCGCGCGCGGCCCTACGGCGCCGATCCCAACAAGTGCATTTTCGAAGCGTTCGCCATCGAGCGGTTCCCGGATGGACAGGAATCCAAGACGGAGTGGGAGTACGCATCCGCAGAAGACGAGAAGGAATGGCGCAAGGTTCTCGCCCAGGACTTCTCCAACATGCGAGCGGTGCAACGGGGCATGAAGTCTCGTGGCTTCCGCGGACCGCTTCCAAACCCGAATCAAGAGCGGAAGCTCACCAATCTCCATCGCAACCTCGCCCGCTACATGGGCACCGGCGCGCCGCGCCGCATCGGTAGTTGATTGCCATGCCCGTACCTGTCTACGAGCGAATCCTTGACCTGCTCGGCGCTGAGGGAGTCGACACCCTCTTCGGTATCCCGGACCCCGGCTTCATCCACATGGCCATGATGGCGGAAAAGCGCGGCTGGAACGTGACCTCTCCCCATCACGAGCAGGCCGGCGGCTTCATGGCGGACGCCTGGTCTCGAATGACCGGCAAGCCCGGGGTGTGTTTTGGAACGCAGGGTCCAGGCGTCTCCAACCTGGCTGCGGCGATGATCTGCGCGACCAAAGAGAACGCTCCGACCCTCTTCTTCGGAGGCCAGCGGTCCCGCATCGCGTATCAGCGGGCGCGCCGAGGGCGGATCCAGTTCCTTGACCAGGTCGCGAACATCAGGCCGATGATGAAGTACGTCGGCATCATCGAGGAGCCCGATCAGTGCGACGAGATTGTGCGAGAGGCCCTGCGCCAGGTGACCTCTGGCAAGTCCGGCCCGGCCTACGTGGAACTTCCGTTGAGCGCGATCCAGTCGACCTTCGACTGGCCGCCCGTCATTCCGCCGGAGAAGTATAGGCTCGTTCACCAGCCGGCAAGCGCGCAAGCGGTGGGGCAGGCGCTCGAGCTGATCCGAAAGGCGAGGAACCCGGTCCTGCTGGCAGGCCAAGGCGTGTTCACATCACGTTCCCAGGCTGCTGTCGGTGAGCTCGCGCGCTTGATGGCGTGCCCCATCTTGCAGACGTCCGGTGGCGGCATGGTCATCGACGGCATGCGAGACCGGACGTTCGCGTACGGGTTCTCGCCCGCGGGCCGGGCCGCGGCGGAAGCGTCGGACCTCTGCCTCGCGATCGGGACCGAGCTGGGCGAGCCGGTTCACATGGGCATCGGCCGCCACTGGGCAAAGAACGATGCCAATCGCAAATGGATCTACGTCGAGCGCGACCCGCTGGCGTTCGGCGTGAACCGGCCGATCGACGTACCGCTGGTGGGCGATCTTCGTGACATCGTGCCGCAACTGATTGCGCCGCTCGGCGACTTCCCTCGGTCGCCGTCACCGGAGTTCGAGCGCTGGATCGCGTTGGAAAAGGAGTCCAAGGCGGGCTTGCTGGAGTCCGTACCCACCGGCGGAGCGCCGATGCCCCCGGCGCGCTTCGTAGTGGAGGCAACCAGGAAGATACCGTCCGACACAGTGCTTGCGGTCGACGGCGGCGCGATAACTATCTTCGGGTGGACGTATTCGCAATACAGAGCGTGCGATCTGGTCTGGAATCAAAACGCGGGACATCTGGGGACCGGTCTCCCATACGCCGTCGGAGCGGCGATCGCGACGGGGGGCAAGAGGCCCGTGGTGCTGATCACCGGCGATTCGTCCTTCATGTTCCACATCGCTGAGCTGGAGACGGCGGTCCGAAAGAAGCTTCCGATCGTCTGCATCGTCGCCTGCGACTATTCCTGGGGCCTCGAGGTCGGCGTCTGGAAAAAGCAGATCGGCCCGGGATCGCCCGAGACCGAAGCGCATTGGGGGACCTGGGTGCGCTTCGACAAGATTGCCCAGGGATTCGGCGCCTGCGGCGAATACATCGAGCGGGAGCAGGACCTGGCTCCTGCCGTGGAGCGCGCCATCGCGAGCGGAAGGGCGACGGTCATTCACGTCCCCATCGATCCAGTCGCCAACGCGATGGAGGCGCCAAACTATGAGGAATTCAAATCTTGGTACACGGACTTCAAGGCCGGATATGGTCGAGACGCTTATTAGGTATTCAATAGCTGCGTGCGATACATGGTATTAACCGGGAGCACCAAACTATGAAAAGTTCAGGTCCGAATGCGTCGAGTTGGGGGCGCGGTATCATTGGAAGGGTTTCTAGGTTCGTCCTCGCGGTGTGCGAGACCTGGTACTATCCGGGTCCGATCTTGTAGGTGGATGGGGCCACGGCCCCGTGGGCGGCTGATTCGTCAGGAAAGGGAAGAGTCATGCGCGAGTGCCTCAAATTCTATATCGATGGACAGTGGGTCCAGCCGGCGGAGCTGCACACGCTCGACATAGAAAATCCGGCCACCGGCAAAGTATGCGGCAAGATCGCGCTGGGCTCGGTTGCCGATGTGGACCGCGCAGTCAAGGCGGCGCGGAAGGCCTTTAACGCATGGTCGCAATCCAAACTGCGAGAGAGGCTCGAGCTGCTTCAGAATATTCTTTCGCATTACCAAAAGCGCTCCGACGACCTCGCTGCAGCACTGACCGAAGAGATGGGTGCCCCCACCGCGCTGGCGAATGGATTTCAGGTGCAGCTCGGGCTTGGTCATCTGAGCAAGGCCATCGAGGTGCTGACGACGTTCCCGTTCGAGGAACACCGCGGCGCGACATTGATCGTAAGGGAGCCGATCGGCGTTTGCGGCCTCATTACGCCGTGGAATTGGCCCATGAATCAGATCGCGGTCAAGGTGTTCCCCGCGCTTGCAACTGGCTGTGCGGTTGTGCTCAAGCCGTCGGAGGTGTCCCCGTTCACCGGCCAGGTGTTAGCCGAGATCCTGCATGCTGCGGGGGTACCCGCGGGGGTGTTCAATCTTCTCCAGGGCGATGGTCCGGGGGTTGGCGTGGCGCTCTCGCGCCATCCCGACGTCGACATGGTCTCCTTTACTGGCTCGACGCGTGCCGGCGTCGAGATCGCCAAGAACGCGGCTCCCACAGTCAAGCGGGTGACTCAGGAGCTGGGCGGCAAAGGGCCGAACATTATCCTCGACGACGACGCTTTTGCTCGCAACGTCGGCGCCGGCGTTGCCAGCATGATGCTCAACTCGGGCCAGACCTGCAGTGCGCCGTCCCGCATGCTCGTGCCCAAGCGTCGAATGGACGAAGCAGTTCGGATTGCCCAAGAAGCCGCGTCAAAAGTCACGGTGGGGGATCCGAACGGCAGCTTTACCATCGGACCGGTGGCCTCGAAGGCTCAGTTCGAGAAGGTTCAGGGGCTGATCAAGAAGGGCATCGAGGAGGGCGCCACCGTGGTCATGGGCGGGGCTGGAAGGCCGGAGGGCCTGAAAGATGGCTACTACGTGCGGCCCACGGTCTTCGCCAAAGTCACCAACGAGATGACGATCGCCCGCGAGGAGATCTTCGGCCCCGTGCTCTGCATCATCGGGTACGACAACGTGGAGCACGCCATCGCGATTGCCAACGACACGGAGTATGGCCTTGCGGCGTACGTAGCGGGCACGGACCTCGGCGAGGCCCGCGCGATTGCTCGTCGGTTGCGAGCGGGGTGGGTCTGCATCAACGACAGCTTCGACTTTGCCTGTCCGTTCGGCGGCTACAAGAAGAGCGGCAACGGTCGCGAATGGGGCGACTTCGGGTTTCACGAATACCTGGAGGTCAAGGGAGTCCTAGGTTACGCCGCTCCATAAGAGAGGCTGCTCAATAAGGCGCAGTGCACCATGAGAAAGCTGACGTCATTCACCTCTTACGAGGACGCACAAATACGTGCAAACGCAACGGCCATGTGGGGCTTGTTCGACGGGCGCGCCGAGCGCTTGAACATCGCCCACGAGTGCGTCCTTCGTCACGCTGACAGCTCCGGGCGTCCCGCGGTTCGCATTGCGCGTGCCGACGGTTCGGACGAGACTCTCAGTTTCGACGATCTTGCCGTTGGCTCCTCACGCCTTGCACACTGGCTCCTGGATAACGGCGTCGAGCAAGGTGATCGCATTGCCTTCATGTTGGAGCCGTCGCGGGCGTTCTATCTGAGCCTCTTTGGCGCGATGATGATGGGCGCGATCAGCGTCCCGCTGTTCACGCTCTTCGGGCCCGACGGGTTGCGGCTGCGCGTCGACGACTGTCGGCCGAAGATGCTGATCACGAACGCAGCGAAGGCCATGACGGCCCGAGACATCGAGGGGGTCCGTGTCGTGGTGGCCGACGCGGAGTTCCTCGATCAGCTCGCTCGTTTCCCGGCGACTTACGTGCCGGCGACGCGCGGCGACGACGTGGCGGCCTTTCAGTACACCTCCGGAACCACGCGCGAGCTCCCTGCGGCGGTCAAGCACTCGCATCGTAGTCTGGTCACCTTGATGTTCGCGGCGCTATATGGCACCGGCATCCGGCCCGGCGACGAGTTCTTTTGTCCGTCGTCTCCCGCATGGGGGCATGGACTATGGCACGGGACGTTGGCGCCCCTGGCGCTGGGCGTGACGACCGGGACGGTCGCCGGCCGCTTCGACGCCGTGCGACTCATGAAGGCGCTGCAGGACCATCGCATTACGAACCTGTCCGCTGCGGCGACGCACTATCGGTTCATGAAGAACTCCGGGAAGGCTCAAGACTTCACCTTCCATATCAAGAAGCTGTCGTATACCGGCGAGCCCATCGACACGGCGACACTGGAGTTCATCGATCAGACGTTCGGCGTGCCCGCGTGCAGCATGTACGGCACGACCGAGATCGGCGTCGTCCTCGCAAACTACCCCGGCGCGGACGACTACGTGGTCAAGCCGGGTTCGTTGGGCAAGCCGATCCCGGGGCTGAAATTGCAGGTGCAAAAGCCCGACGGGAGCCCCGCGGAGCCGGGGGTCGTCGGTAAGCTGATGGTGTGGCGTCGCGGCGGATGGGAGACCACCAAGGACCTCGCCCGGATCGATGACGACGGCTACTTCTACCACGCTGGGCGGGCCGACGACGTGATCATTTCGGCGGGCTGGACGATGAGCGCCGTCGAGATCGAGAACACGCTGCTCAAGCACCCCGATGTCAGAGAAGCAGGCGTCATCGGCGTGCCGGACGCGACGCGCGGTCAGGTTGCGAAGGCGTTCGTCGTCACCGACCGGCCGTCGAGCGACAGTTACGTCAAAGAGCTGCAAGACTTTACCCGTGAGCGTCTGAGCCAACACGAATTTCCGCGTCACGTGACGTTCGTCAGCGAACTGCCAAAGACGCCGGCCGGAAAAATCAACCGCAAGCTCCTTCGCGACGGTGAGGCAGCCAAAGCGACGGGCAATGCGAGATTCGAGGAGCCAAAGAATGCAGGCCGTTGACGAAAAGCAGATGAATCGGTTCCCGAAGATCACGGAGGAGGGTCTGAGCGATCTCCGCCGGCGGATTGGCGTCCCGATCGTGAACACCGTGGAGCCATGGAATTACGAGGCCACCCGTGACGCCATTCGACATTATGCGCACGGCATCGGAGACGACAATCCGTTGTGGGCCGATCCCGATTATGCCGAGCGGACGAGATTCCGGACGATCGTGGCGCTGCCGAGCTTTCTTTTCTCGACCAGCCGCATTGCATCGGGGTATTGCGGCGGGCTATCGGGCGTCCATGCCATGTGGGCCGGCGCGGATTGGACCTGGCACGAGCGTGTGGTGCGTGGAGATGTCATCCTCACGCAGTCGCACCTGAAAGATCTGATCGAGCACCAGACGCGCTTCGCCGGTCGCTCTTTTCAGCAAATTTACCATACCGAGTTCTCCACCCAGACCGGCAAGAAGGTGGCGGAGTGCGATTCGTGGGTCTTCCGCACGGATCGCGATGAGGCCCGTGAGCGCGGTACGAAGTACGTCGAGGCCAAGAACCGCGTCGAGGCGTTTACCGACGAGCAGCTCGCCGAATACTCCAAGTTGTACGACGCGGAGCAGATTCGGGGTCCAGTTCCGAGGTACTGGGAAGACGTGCAAGACGGCGAGGCGCTTCGGCGCATGATGAAGGGCCCGATGACGGTGACGGGTTTCATCTGCTACGCCCAGGGGTGGGGTGGCCTCTACATCCGCGCGAACAAGATCGCCTACCAGATGCAGTTGAACCATCCTGGCCTCGGCATCAAGAATCGCTTCGGGATTCCCGACTGTCCCGAGCGCGTCCACTGGGACCGCGACTTTGCGCGCGAGGTGGGCGTGCCCGGCGCGTACGACTACGGCCCGGAGCGCTGCTCGTGGCTGACGCATCATCTGACCAACTGGATGGGTGATGACGGCTTCTTGCGCAGGAGCAAGTGCCAGATTCGTCGTCACAATACCGACGGCGAGGTGGTCTTCATCGACGGCAGCGTGAAGCGCAAGTTCGTCGAGGACGGGCGGCATATGATCGAGATCGAGCAGAAAGCGACGACGCATCGCGGCGAGCTCTCGGCCACCGGTACGGGAGTCGTAGAGCTGCCCAGCCGCGCCGCTCTCCGGTGATCCGCGGCTGCGTGGACGAGGGAGGCATTGAATGTCCCAATTGAGATTCGACGAGCGTGTCGCGATCGTCACGGGTGCGGGCAGGGGACTGGGACGCGCATACGCGCTGCTGCTCGGGTCGAGAGGCGCCAAGGTCGTCGTCAACGACACGGGCGCCAGCCTGAAGGGCGGCGGCATCGATGGCCAACCGGCAGAGGAGGTGGCGCGGGAGATCCGCGCCGCGGGAGGTCAAGGGATCAGCTCGACCGAGTCGGTCGCTACGGCGGATGGCGCCCGGGCGATCGTCGCGGCAGCAATGGATCGGTACGGAAGGATTGACATACTCATCCACAACGCCGGGATCGTACGCGGTGCGCCATTGAAGGAAATGACGCAAGAGGACTTCGACGCGGTCATCGACGTGCACTTGCGTGGAGGCTTCCGCATCGTCAGTCAGGCGTTCCCGATCATGTGCCGTTCTGGATACGGGCGGATCGTGATGACCGCGTCCGTCAACGGCCTGTACGGGAACCATCGTCAAGCAAACTACGCAGCGGCGAAGGGAGGCTTGATCGGATTGTCCCATGTGGTCGCACTCGAGGGCGCTGCCGAGGGAGTGAAGTGCAACGTCATCCTCCCGGGGGCGGTGACGAGAATGGCAGAAGGGCTGGACACGAGCGCGTATCCGACGATGCCTCCGGAGCTGGTCGCGCCGGTCGTGGGCTGGCTTGCGCACGAGGTCTGCTCGGTCACGGGGGAGATCCTGATATCCATGGCCGGGCGCGTCGCCAGGGCGTTCGTCGGAGAGTCGCGGGGCGTGTACCGACCAGAATGGTCGATCGAAGGGGTGGCGGAGCAGATGGCGGCCTTACGGAGCATCGACGCACCTCTGGTCTTTCCGGTCGTCCCTTCGGGTCAGGCCGACCACATTCGCCACAGCTTCGCGATGGCCCGGGGGGGCCTGACGTCATGAAGGAAGACTTCCTGAAGCTCGACGGTCGGGTCGTCATCGTCGCGGGCGCTGCAGGAGGAGGTATCGGTACGACCGTCACGCAAATGGTGGCCCGCGCCGGCGCGACCGTCGTCGCGGTGAGCCGGTCGCGCGCCAATCTCGACCGTCACGTCACGCCTCTGGTAGAGCAGGGTCTCTCGGTCGTGCCCTGCGCCGCGGATATTTCGACCGACGAAGGCGTGGCCGCCACGATGGATCAGGTGGCGCGCACGAAGGGCGACCTCCACGGGCTCGTCAACGTGGCTGGCGGTGCCGCGCCGTCGACTTGGATGCGCGCGACCCGCGTGACCCGCGCCGATTGGCGTGCGCTCTTTACGCAGAATCTCGAGACGATGTTCTTCATGAGCCAGGCGGTTGCCGCGCAACTGCGCAAGCAGCGGCGGCCGGGATCCATCGTGTCCATTTCGTCGATCAGCGGGATGAACACGGCCCCGTACCATATTGCGTACGGTACGGCCAAAGCGGCGTTGGTGGCCGCGACGCGCACGTTGGCGGTCGAGCTGGGGTTGGACAACATCCGGGTCAACGCGGTGGCACCGGGCGTGACCGCGACGCCCGCTTCCCTCACCTTCGTAGGCGAAGACCCGGTGCGCGACCAGAAGGCGATTGCCATGGGGAGGCGTGCTCGGCCCGAGGAGCAAGCGGGGGCGATCCTCTTTCTCTTGTCGGATCTGTCGAGCTACGTCACCGGTCAGACCATCCTCGTGGACGGTGGCCTCAACCTCAAGTGGCCGCATCTCGACGCAGACAACACGTCGCTGTTCATGAGGGACCCGTCTTTTCGAGAAGCCATCAAGCGCTGAGCGCTCCAATGGAGGATGTTCGTGGCTAGCACCTCCAAGAATGGCTTCGGGCCCTTGGCGGGCGTGCGTGTGCTCGACCTGACGGCGAACGTCATGGGGCCGTACTGCACGCAGATCATGGCCGACATGGGCGCGGACGTGGTCAAGATCGAGCCGCCCGAGGGCGACGCCACCCGCTACATCTCGGTCGGACCGAAGCCCGGACTGAGTGGCGTGTTCGTCAACGTCAACCGCGGCAAGCGCAGCGTGGTCCTCGACCTGCGATCGGACATGGGCAGGACGGCGCTGCGCGCTCTGATCGAGCGCGCCGACGTGTTCATCCACTCGATGCGGTCGAAGGCGATCGCAAAGCTGGGGCTCGCGTATCGGGATGTAGCCCTGCTCAAGCCGAACATCGTGTACGCCAACTGCTACGGATATGGCCGGCGTGGTCCATACAGCGACATGCCTGCCTATGACGACACCATTCAGGCGGCGAGCGGAGTGCCTGCCCTGCAAGAGATGCTGACGGGCGAAGCGAGCTACGTCGGCACGATCATCGCGGACAAGGTCGCCGGCCTGACGGCTTTCTACGCGACGACGCTGGCGCTGTTTCACCGCGAACGTACCGGGGAAGGGCAGGAGGTGGAGGTCGGCATGTTCGAGACGATGGCGGCCTTCATGTTGGTGGAGCATGCGAACGGGGCCCTGTTCTCTCCAGCCCTCGGCCCCGCGCACTATCCGCGCGTGGTCGCTCGAAACCGCCGTCCTTACCGTACCAAGGACGGCTACGTCTCCGCGCTGGTGTACAACGACAAGCACTGGGCCGCCTTCGTCGAGGCTGTGCGTCCGCCTTGGGCGAGCGATGAGTTCGTCACGCTCGAGCAGCGCTCGCGCCAGATCGACAGAATCTACGCGCTGCTTGCCGAGACGTTCAGAGAGCGGACCACCCAGGAATGGCTGCATCTGCTCGGCGAGCTCGGCATCCCCGCGGCACCGCTTCGTACGCCCGAGGAACTGCTCAGCGATCCGCATCTCAACGCCGTCGGCTTCTTCGAGACCGTTGATTCAACGTACGGCGCAATTCGCTTTCCAGGCCCACCGACGTGGTTTTCACGTACGCGTGGTCGCGTTGCAGGGCCGGCACCTGAACTGGGCGAACACACGCGCGATGTGCTCGCGGAGCTTGGGCTGGAGGGATCGAGACCGCCAACGAGGCCTGGGAGGAGGGTCCGCGTCCGGCGCACCGGGGGGCCAGGGCACGGTTAGTGACGGCCGGCGCGCCCGAAAGGTTGGCCGGAGCGGCCGCCGATGGGTACCGCCTGGACCGAGCGGCGACTACTTGGCCTGCCCGGCGAAGCCGCCGACCTAGAATAGGTAACCATGCTGAGATACGGGAATGGCGCTCGGCTTCCCATTCGATGGGGAGGCGCTCCTCGGACTCCGGTAGTGGATCTCCAGGCGGGAGGCGCAGATGCGAGAAAAGATGCTAGACGAGCGACTTGAGATCGAAGCCGGCGTCGGCAGCTTGCTGCGGGGTGAGCTCGGCGCCCTTGGTCAGGAGCCGCCGCGCGAGCATGTGGTCGGCGGGGCTGTTGAGCGACTCGACACACGCGAGCCGACCATCCACGAAGGAAAACACCGAGAAGGTGGTGCCGCTCGGGTCGCCGCGCACGGCGTACTCCCCGCCGGGAGCCGACAGGCCCGCTATCTGCAGCTTGAGCGGACCCTGATCGGTCCAGAACCAGGGCACGGCATCGTAGGGTGTTGGCTGTCCCACGATGCGCCGAGCGACACAGCGCGCTTGATCGCAAGCGTTCTGCACGGATTCCAGGCGAACGCGTCGACCCTTCGTGAAGCGACTCGCGTGCGCCGCCACGTCTCCGATCGCGCTGACCTGCGGATCGGCGGTCCGCATCTGCTCGTCGACGACGATGCCGTTCTCGGTCGCGAGACCACTGTCGGCGGCCAGCTCGGCGTTGGGAACGACGCCGATGCCGACCACGACCAAATCGGCATCGAAGCTCCGGCCGTCTTGGGTCTGGACCACGCGAACCGCGCCCTCGCTGCCTTGCAGTCGCGTCACGCTGCAGCCAAACGACAACTTTACGCCCATCTTCGCGTGCTCGCGCGTGAAGACGTCGGACATGCGCTTGGACACCGCGCGCGCCATCGGCCGATCGGCGGTCTCGAGCACGGTCACACCGATGCCCCGCTTGGCGGCGACGGCCGCGAACTCGAGCCCGATGAAGCCCGCGCCGATCACGACGGCGCTGCGCACGCTGGTCAGCCGGGCGCCCAACGCGTCGGCGTCGTTGAGCGTCCGCAGGTAGAACACGTTTCGCAGCTCGGCGCCGGGCACCTCCAGTGGGCGCGCACGCGCGCCGGTCGCCAGCACGGCGTGCTCGTACTCGAGCGTCGACGCGTCCTCGAAGTGCACCACGTGACGGCTGCGATCGATGGACTTGGCCCGCTTGCCGGGGACCAGCTCGATGCCGCGTTTGGAGAAGAACGTGTCGGGAGAGAACGAAAGGTGCTCGACGCTGGCTTCCCCCAGCAAGTACGACTTCGATAGCGGCGGGCGTCGGTACGGTGCGTGAGGCTCGTCCCCCACGAGCACCACGTGACCTTGGTATTTCAGCTCCCGCAGTGATGCGGCCACCTGATATCCGGCTTGTCCCGCACCGATGATGACGACTGTCGGCTGGTCCATTTCGCGATCGAGCAGCGGTTAGTGTTGACTCTCGGGTGTGCGTACGACCAAGCCGTCCAGCTCCGGCGTGACCTTGATCTGACAAGAAAGACGCAGGCCCGGCGTCCTGTCTTCCGAGAAGTCGATCGTCGATTGCTCCATCTCGGTGGCCGGTTGGAGCTTGGCCTGCCATTCGTCGTTGATGTAGACGCGGCACGTCGCGCAAGCCAGCGCGCCACCGCAGTCCGCCGCGATGCCAGGTACATCGTTCTTCACCGCGCTCTCCATCACGGAGTGCCCTGGCTTTGCGTCGACGACGTGCGCCTCTCCCGTGGCGTCGATGAACGTGAGCTTGATCATCGGTCCCTTCCTTGTCGGTGCGCTCGTCGACCTCAGCGCGCGCGGTCGAACACCAGGTGCAGCTCGCGCAGCCCGCGGAGCAGGTACGTGCGCTCGTACGTGTAGCGGCGCGCACCGGCAGGCCCGTGCTTGGACTCGTCGATGCGAATGTCGGTCGTGCGGTCGAAGAGGCGCTCGAGACTGACCTTCGCCTCGGCACGAGCCAGGGGAGCACCGATGCAGGAGTGGATGCCGCGCCCGAACGCCAAGTGATCGCGCACGTTCTTGCGGCCGACGACGAGATCGTTCGGGCGCTCGAAGCGTTTTGCGTCGCGGTTGATGGCGCCGAGCAGCATCATCACCGTCGTTCCGGGGGCGACGTCGACGCTGCCGATCTTGACCGGAAGCTTCGCCAGGCGGAAGTCGCTCTTCACGGGCCCTTCGAGGCGCAAGCACTCTTCGATGAAGTCGGGAATGAGCTTGCGTTCCGCGCGCAGTTTCCGCTGCAGCTCGGGGTCCTCTGCGAGGTAGCGCAGCGCGGTCGTGAGCAGCCGCACCGTCGTGTCCTGACCGGCCCCCCACAGGAAGGCCGCGATCGTGACGACTTCGATGACCGAAGGAATCTCCCCGTCGGGGTACTTGGCCTGCGCGAGGCCCGTCAACACGTCCTTGCGCGGCTGCTCGCGACGGTCATTGATGTAGGTGAAGAACGCTATGCCGACCTGCTCGAGCGGATTATTGCCCGCAAACACGCTGCTGCCATCGAGCTGGCCGGGAGCAGGTGCGAGCATGTCGACGAACTTCGCGCGGTCTTCATCCGGTACGCCGAGCAAGTCCGCGATCACGAGCGTCGCATACGGATGGGCGTAGGCCTTCACCGCTTCGAACGATCCGCGATCGATGAACTGGTCGATCTGGCGGTCGGACAAGCGCCACATGAACTCCTCGTTCTCCTGGAGGCGCTTGGGCGTGATCATGCCCATCAGTAGCGTTCGCGTCCTGCCGTGCGAGGGCGGGTCTTGGGTGACGAGCAGAGCACCGTACGGCACCGTGTCGCGGTACTCCGCGATCTGCGGCGCAATGTCCTTGCCCGGGTCACTGGCGTCGACCTTGAACTGCGGAAGACCAAACGGCCCGGACGCGGCGTTGACCGCGGAATAGCGCTCGTCGTCTCGATAGATCGTCAAGGCCTCGTCGTAGCCGACGACGGCCATCACGTTGTTCTTCGGCATCGCGACGGCGGCCCCCTTCGCACGCAGGTGCTCGAAGTACGGGTACGGATCGTCGATAATCGAAGCGTCGGTGAAGAAGTCGATCGAGTCGAAGGCGCTCATCGGGTCACTCCTGGTCGCATGGGTCGTTCGGTGTGATCGGCTGATGGTCGTGCTGGTCGGTCGATAAACACGCTCTTCTTTCGCTTAGCATCCGCTACGCCGGTGTCAACCACGCGCTCGGGCGCGCGGGCGCGGCGCTGTCAGCGGGCGGCGCGCCGCGCGGTCGCGGCTTGGCGCGAGGGCGGCGGGCGAGAGCTTCTTCGCGGGGCTTGCGGCGGTCGCGCGGGTGGGCCGGAATCCTTCGCAGCAACGAGTCGCACGAGCTGCCCATCCTCGAACAGGCGCTGACACGTCTCCACGAGGTCGAGCGTCGGCGCGTGCCCCAGGTTGATTCCGAGCGCGTCTTCCTGCACGAGGCCCCGCGCGACGGCGGTCAGCAGCACCGAGACGACGACGGGTGGAATCTGAGGAGTGATGCCGCGCTGCTCGAACAAGCGCGTCAACGCGTCGACCTCCACGCTCCGAAATTGCTCGGCGACGGTCGCAATCGCCGCCTGCACGACTTTGCGATGGTTGGCGAGCGCGAGGAATTCCATGGTCAGCGCCGTGCGCGAGCGATCACTGTCCAGGTTCCACAGTGCACGCAGCGGCCGAGCCGAGGCGAGCGCCGCTTGCAGCCGCGACAACCCCTGCTCGCTGAGCCGGCGGAACACCGCCAAGAAGAGCTCGTCCATGGTCCGGAAGTAGTAGTAAACCAGCGGCTGCTTCACGCCGATCTTGGCCGCGAGGCGGCGCGAGGTGACGGATGCGTAGCCCCCCTCGAGCATCAATTGCTCGGCGGCATCGAGCAGCTGCGCGCGAACGGCCGAGTTCTCCGGGCCGTAGCGTCGGCGTGACTTGACGCGGGGCTTGTCTGAAAAGCTGCTTGGCACGCCGGCCCAGCCAAGCACATGCCGAACGCGTTCACAAACGCCCTGCCGCGCGGATCGCCTGGGTCGGTCCGCTCACGCTGGGCCGGCACCGCCACAGCGGCCGCGCAAAACGTTGGCCGGAAGGGCGAGCAATTGGCCGGTCGGGAGCGGCCTCTCGCGCATAGAGTGCGTGGGCATGCTGAGATGCGCCGTGAAGCTCGTTCGCGCGATCGCTCGGCGTTCCAGCGCTTTCGGCGGCTGTGGCGCTTCGCGCGCGACCGCGTAGTTCAAGCGGTGCCCACTCGCCGCCCCGTTCCGATGGTTCGAGGGGTAAGAGTGGCACTGGGGGTCGTGGTGACCACCGCGACGGGTGGAGCGCTCGTGGCGTGCGCCGTTATCACTGGGCTGAACAGGTATTCGGACGATGAGGGGAGCGTCGACGGCACCGTGGCTGCCGCACGCGACGCGCCCGACGTCCGCTTTGATGGGGTCTCTGCAACCGACGCCGTGGACCGTTTTTATGGGGTGTCGGCGACCGACGCGATGGATCGTGGCGATGCCCGCGTTGACGTCGCCGATGCTCGAGAAGAAAGGGAGTCCGGCCGTGCCGGCGGCGTCGACGCGCAGGGAGGCTGCGGAGACGCGACCTTGGTCCCAGACTGTGGCTGCGAGACGTCGCTGTCGTCCGTCACGGGCTGTGGCGCGTGTGGAAGAGCATGCGATACGGCGACGGGGAAACCGTCGTGCAACGGGACGACCTGCAGCTATGCGTGCAATTCGGGGCGGGCTGACTGCAACGCGAGCATCGCGCCCGACACCGACGGATGCGAGTGCGCCACACCAGGCTGCTGTTCCGGCGCCTGCCAGGTCGTTCACTCGAACGGCGAAGGACAGAGCTTCTATGACTGCGCGCCACTCGGCACCTACACCCAGACGCAAGCCACGGAGGCTTGCACGGCCTTCACAAACGACAGCGTCCAGTGCACCCTGAGCTCGACGTTCTGCTCGTCCAGCACGTACGCGGTATGCAGCGTGTCGGCGTCGACGTGCCGCTGCTGGCAATACTCGGGACCGAATCCGGGCACCGTGCAGTCACCGAGCTTGGGCTGCTCCGCGCAGTGCGGGTCAGCCAGCGACCCGCCGTGGAACTGAGCTAGAGGCCTGGTAGCCGCATCGAAAAGACCGACCGTTGAGCCCTCGGTTGTTCCTCGCCCTGCCGGTCCTGCTCATCGGGTGCGGGGGCTCCTTTGCACCCGACCACGGCGAACACGACGCCGGTCCCGATGTCATCGACGCCGGCGCGGGCCCTGCGCACGCGGCGCGCCCTCGGGATGGATCACTTCTACGGGGTGCGGCTGCGACCCGAAGTGCAGCGGCCCGCCGGGCGACTACATCCCCAGCGACAGCGAGAGGGGGATCGACTGTTGGGTCGACGACATCGCCCACTTCAAGAGCGACCCTCCGACCTGCACGTTTCACATCCCGTAGGCGGGCAGGTACCGGGGCGTACGCCACGCAACATGGCCGAAACGAACAGTACATGGCCGCGCCGCGCGACAGGTGCGCGGGTAGACCAAAGACGCGAGGGGACTGCTCCTCCGACGACGAGAGGCTATGCGACCTTCCTTGCTCATGATCGCAATCGTCGCCGCGCTCTCTCTCGCATGCAGCGGCTGCATCAAGAACATCATGATGAACGCCGAGCTTCACTCTGCACGTGAAGCGATGGGTGCCCTTGATGAGGTGGGCGACTACGAGACTGCTCGCGCCGTGGCGTTGGCATCCGTCGGTCAGGTCGAAGGAATGCACCTGCTCGCACCCGACAATGCGGACGGGCTTTTCATGTTGACGAAAACCTGGTTCGGCCTTGGCTACGCCTTCATCGAAGACGAAAAGGAGACCGCCGAGGACCGCGGGGACGACGCTCTGGCAGAGCACGAGCGAAAGCGTGCGCGGATGGCCTACGACCGCGCCGTGTTCTTCGCGCTGCAGCTGCTCGGTCAGAAGGCTCCTGGTTTCGAGCAGGCGAAGAAAGACGCGAAGTCGCTCGACAAGTGGCTCAAGGAAAACTTCACCACCAAGGACGATGCGGTGAACCTCTTTTGGGCGGCGTCTCCCTGGCTCACGCGCATCAACCTCATGAAAGCGGATGAGCAGGAAGGATCCACGTTCATCGCGGAGGCCTACGTGGGATTGGCCATGCTCGAGCGGGCCTATGCCCTGGATCCGACGGTCGAACACTACCAGGCCATGCTGGCCATGGCCGGGTATCACGCACGCGGCCCCATGTTCGGCGAGATGGACCAAGCCAAGGCGATGTTCGACGCCGTGATGGCCAAGACCGAGGGAAAGGACCTCATGGTGCCGCTGACCTACGCCTTAAGTTACGCTTGCGTCAAAGGCGACAGCGCGCTCTACAAGCAGTTGATCGACAAGGTGCTCGAAGCGCCGGACCTCGATCCCCAGCTGCGACTGCAGAATGCGATCGCGAAGCGACGAGCCGCGCGGTGGCTCGGCCGAAAACGCGTGAAGGACACATGTGGATTCGACCCCGACGCAACCGTGTCGTCCAAATAGACTCCGGGAGACCAAGAGGACATGTTCCAAAAACTCGTCACCGCATTCCTTGCCGCCCTCGCTCTGATGAGTGTCGCAACCAGCGCACACGCGACGACGATCGTCAAGATCGGCACGCTCGCTCCCGGCGACTCGCCGTGGGGCAAGGAGTTCAAACGATGGGCCAACGAGGTGTCCCAAGACACCAACGGTGAGGTCGAGCTCGACTTCCAGTGGAACGGCCAGGCGGGCGACGAGGTGCTGACGGTCCAGAAGATTCGCTCCGGACAGCTGGACGGCGCCGGAGTGAGCTCGCTGGGCCTCGCACAGACGGGCGTGACCGACATGCTCATCTTCAATGCCCCCGGCCTCTTCCCGAATTGGGCAAAGCTCGATGCGGTCCGGAACGCATTGCGAGGCGATCTCGATAAACAGTTCGACGCGAAGGGCTTCCGCGTGATCGGTTGGGCCGACGCCGGTGCGGCCAAGACGATGACCGTCGGCTTCGAGCTGCAAAATCCGACGGACCTTCGGGGCAAGGGTGTGTTTTTCACGTCGGGTGATCCCATCTCGCCGAAGATCTACTCGTTCATCGGCGGCATCACCCCGAAGCTTCTCGGCATCGGTGACATTCTGCCCGGGCTGAGCACCGGATCGATAACCGTCATGACCATTCCTCCTCTGGTCGTCGAGCAACTGCAGTTTGCGCCGCACATCACGGATGTTTGCACGCAGACCGTGTCGTTCTACATCGGCGGGATCGTCATGTCGGCGCAGCGGTTGCAGTCGCTTCCGCAGAATGTCCGCGATGCGCTGGTTCAACGCGGGAGTGAGATGACGGAGAGGTTGACGAAGTCAATTCGCAACCTCGATGCCCAATCCTTCGCCCGGCTGAAAGCCACAAAGAAGGTGTACGACTGGACCGACGACAGCCGCAAGGCCTGGGCGGACGTCTTCCAAAAGGTCAACCAGCAGCTACGTGGGACTCTGGTCTCGGCGGCGGTGTACGACCGCGTCACCCAGCTTGCGGGTCAGTAGGTCGCTTCCGTCGAGAACGGCCGGAGTCATGCGGACCCCAGAGCCAGCCGACGCCCTGCACCGAGGCTTGCGATTCCGTGCAGGGGCGCGGGCCATCGGGACCTTGTGGCCTCTCGTCCTGGGCGGGTGCATGACCGCCGCGGGCGTGGCCAAAACTCGCGCCGCCAACGACTTTCAGTGCCGCGAGGACCAAATCGAGGTCACCGAGCTCGGAGGAACTTCGTTCCGCGCCACGGGCTGCGACAAGAGCGAGGTGTACGATTGCAGCGGGAGCTCCCTGGGCGCCAATGGTAAATGCGGGGTGGGGGCCACCAACTACGTATGCGTTCCGGAAGGATCGAAGGAGTCCGGCGCCGCCGACGCCCCGTCGGGCTCCGCGACCATGGCGAGCGACAGCCCCGGGCCGACCTCGGACAACCGCAGCAACTTGTGCGTCAAGGCCTTCCGCACCGTTGGCGACCTGACGGCGGCGTGGGGCGAGTGGCACCCCGACCGCACGGCCAAGAGCCCGCCAACCAGGGACGAGTTCCTCTCGGTCTGCAAGGACCTCTCGGCCAAGCAGCAGATGTGCCTCCTCTTGCCCTACGGGCGGCAGTACCGATCGACCTGCACGAAGGCGCTCGCCAGCGTGGCCCCGGACGTGGCAGCCCGCCTCGACGATCTGTTCCTCGACCCTTGAGAAGGACTCCAACCCGAAGGGTTGAAGGGGGGCGGCACTACGGAGACACCCATGTCGCCGACCAACTTCCGCCGGCCGATACGTTCGAGGTGAATCCGCCGTCGGGGGAGTCCACGAGGAGGCGGCCGTTCGTGAGCGATGGAGGCGTCGAGGCCTGGTAGTCGGCCGTCAGGTGGCCGTCGATGGGAAGGTTGTAGAGAAGCGACGTGTAGTGGCCATTGGCGAGCGTGGCGGTCAGGTGGTACGGGGCCCCGGCATCCGGGTCACAATTGAGCTCTCCGTCAAGAGTCGCGAAGAAAGTCCCGCCGTACATGTCGCCCCCCTCGAGCGCGCCTCCCTCGGCGATCTCGAGCTGGCTCTTGTCGGTCACGAAACTCTCGCCGTTCCCGCTGCCGGTCGACACCATGATTGTCTTGGCCTTGAGATCGATGGAGAGGGCTCCGTTCCACATGATGGCGAAGAGCCCGGGTGCCCCGCCGTCGTCTCCGCCCCCGACCAGAGTCATGAATTGCCCCCGATACACGCCGGCGGTACAGGCGCTCGACAGCGTCGTGCTGGCCTCTTCGCTGGCCAAGTTAAGCGTGAGACTCGCGGCGTCGCCCGGAGCGACGACGGTCGCGTCGGCGGTCCCCGCGTCCGAAACGGAATCCGTGTTGGGCGACGAATTCGGCGACGCGAAGGTGCCCCCGTTCGAGCCGCCGCAGCCGACGAGGAGCGCGGCGACCAGCACAGCGGGGACAGGAAGAACAAATGAAAGGTCCATCGATCGTTTGACTTGGGGCATTGGCCGCCCTCCTTTTCCCTGCTCGTGGGATTTGCACCGGAGAGACGCGCTAGAGACCAAGAGAGCTCCCGCTGTCACGAACCCCGCGCCTCGCCACGGGTCCGGTCGCAGGCCACGATCGCGTTGCGCAGCTCGTAGCCGCTCACGATCGAATTCCAAGTCATGTCCGGCTCACGCTCCATCCGGATGCCCGGCACGCGCAGCAGCCGATCGATGAAGACGCGCGTCTCATGAAGCGCCACTTGCCAGCCCGGACAACGGTGGGTGCCGTCACCGAAGCTCATGAAGGTGCCGTTCTCGCCCCGCCGCGTCGCACGCTCCGGATCGAGCACGTGAGGGCACGCGCCTACCACCGATTCGTCGGTGTTCGCGGCGCGCACGTCGATGGCGAAGTGGGAGCCTGCGCGCAGCGGCTGCGACGCCGCCTCGAAGTCTTCGGCGGTGCGGCGCAGGACGAACCCGGCGACGGGCTCAAGCCGCAGTATCTCCTGCAGTATCAGCAGCTGATCGTCGTCGGTGGCGGCGAGGAAGCGCTCGCGCAGCGCGCGCCGCTCGAACAGATGCCACGCGACCATGACGATGAACTCACGCGTCGTTATCATGCCCGCGGTCGCGTAGGTCAAGCACTCGACCATGATCGCGCGCTCCGAGTAGCCCTTGTCGAGCGTCTGCGAAATCACGTCGTCGCGGCGCTGCGCGGTCCGCGCGCACACGGCGGGGCGCACGTCGTTCACGAGAAAGCGATAGCCCCAATACGCGCGGCGGATCCGGTTCAATAGCCCCATCGGACCCCATCCGGTGCGGGCGGAGAACGCGGTCCCCAACAAGCGCGAGAGACGGTTCGCCATCGGGCGGGGCGCGGTCTCCGTCAAGCCGACGATCTCGGCGGCGACCGCAACTGCGAGCTCGAACGCGATCTCGTCGAGTCGCGCCGTGCCGGACGCGCGGAGTTGGGCCAGAAGCTCGTCCGTGGCGCGCTCCATCACAGGGACGTGGCGAGTGATCACGGCGGCGGGGGTGAAGAACTTTTTGATCGCGGCGCGCCGCTCCTTGTGGGGCTCGCCGTCGAGATAGAAGACCGGTACGTGCTCGGGGTTGCCGACGTCGACGTGCTCCGCGCCGTTGCCGTCCTGCAGCGCGTGCGCGCTTCGCAGGATCCCGCGCGCGAGCGCGAACGAGCGGACCCGGTCGGTCCCCGATTTGAGCCTGGCGTTTCGCTCGGCCAGCCCTGCTGATTTGCGGTCGTCACGCATGGGATCGTGCGCCGAAGCAAGTTCCGGGTTAGGCATTGGTCTTCCCTTGAACTGTGAGATAGCATGACTCATATCTCGACCGCGTCAACACGTCAACGCTCCGTGGACCCGCGGGTGGAGCGCAGCCGGGCGGCGCTGCGCAGCGCTCTGCTCGAGCTCCTCGAGGAGCGCGCGTACGACGCGATCACGATTCGCGACGTCTGCGCGCGCGCGCGCACAGGGTACGCCACCTACTTTCGGCACTATTCCGACAAGGCCGCGTTGTTGGACGATCTCGCCGCGGTCGCGATCGGCGAGTTGCTGGGACACGCCATGCCCGTCCTGTACTCTGCCGACGCGCACACGGCTTGCGTCGCGTTGTGCAGTTACGTGGACGAGCGGCGCCTCCTCTGGGCGGCGCTCCTCACGGGCGGCGCGGGGGGCATCTTGCGCGGGGAGTTCGTCCGCCAGGCGCGGCGCGCAGCGCCCAAGCGCAAGCTCCGAGGTCGATCGCGATCCCGGTTGCCCGCCGACCTCGCCGTCGTCTTCGGCGTATCGGGCCTGATCGAGGTGCTCGCTTGGTGGCTCGAGCATCGCAGCGAATGCACCGTCACTGAGGTCGCCGAGTTTCTCGACCGCCTCGTGGTCGGTCCGATCATGCGGATCTGAGCGCGACCGGCGTTGGCGTCGTCGTCCGGCGCTCCACCGGGGAGCGACGCGGGGCTGGGACATGCCGAGAAGCCGTAACCCTACCGCGGCGTGTCACATGCAGGGAGCGCAGAGAGTGAAGCCTTGTGCGCCCGTTGTATCGGAACAGCACTGACCGGCGGCGCAGTCCGTGTTGCAGTAGCACAAGCTGCGGCATCCGCCGCTCACGCAGGTGCTGCCAGGCGGACAACTTTCGGAAATTGGGGTCATCGTGCAGGCGCCGCCGCCCTCCGAGCCGCTGTTGAACACGCAGTTGCCGGTCGGCATCGCCGTCACCGACGGGTTCACGTCGCACTGCTGCAGGGGATTGCACCCCGTGTTGTGCACCGGATCGCAGGCGGCGACTGCGGCGTCGCAAGCCTTGCCGGCGGCTCCCCCGTCCGGGGTGCTCGCGTCGTCGGCGTCGTCAGCGCCGAGGCCGCCGCCGGAGTCGTCCGACCGGACCGGTGCGTCGTCCCCCTGGCTGCTGGGTCCGTCCTCCGGCGTTGCGTCGTCGCCCGAATCGGACGCGACATACGCGTATGGGTTCGCGGACGGCCCGCCGAACTTGCACGAACCGAGAAGCGCGATCGAGGCGAGCCCGAGCCATCGCTTCACGGGATGACCGTAAGGTAGATGCCGCCGCCGAGCACGACGCCGGCGCTTCCGAACCCCGGCCACCCGGGGTTGTTCGTCTGCAGGCCTTGGCTCCCCGCGACGGGTCCGCCGTTGATGACCGAGTTGTCGGGCAGCTCGTCGGCGACCAGCGCGGGGTAGTGATTGAAGCCGTCGGGTTCGTTGGGGGTCGCCAGCTTCGTCTGATAACGCGGTATGAGCCAGTACACGAGCGCTTGGCCGCCGACGCGCATCGACGTGTGCATGAACGTGAATGCGTAGTCGACCCCGACCTCGCCGCCGAGTCGATCGTTGTCCACGTAGTCCGAGCGCCCCGTCTGCGGAGGCACGGGTGAGGGTTTGTACTGAAGGTCCAAGAAGGTCCCCGTCGCGTCGCGCTGGTAGCGCATGCCCACCGTGGGCGTCAGTGTGTCATACCAGCCGTAAGCGGGGATGGGCGTCTCGCCATGGCGGTCCACGTAGTCCGACCATTTCTGAAACACCGCGCTCCCGGCGACGGTGAGCGTCTCGTCCTTGTGCTGCACGATGTCGTAGGCGGCGCCGGCACCGATTTGCCAGGGCATGTAGTCGTAGACGAGCGGCAACGTGGAGCTCTGCTGCGTCCCGGTGGCCAGAAGGAAAGTGAAGCCGATGGCCAGATCGATCTTCTCCGGCGCGTGCACGGTGCCCGTGAAATGCCAGCGCGGCGTCGGTCGGTAGGACAGCCCCACGTTGGGGGACACCGACACGTTGACGCTGGCGTTGGTGTCGAGGAGCAGGTGACCCAGAGCGTTGATGTTAGACACGTAGGTCCCAGCGGTCACGTTGGCCGCCAGGCTCAGGCTGGCCCCTAGCCCGACCGCCAGCTCGTCGCTGATCTTGTAGCCCGCTCCGAAACCGAGCGAGAGGGACGTGAGGCGGTCTCCGTAAAGCTCGGGGTGCAGGCTGTTCGATAGGAATTGCTCCCGCTCGTCCGAATAGAATGCGTCGAGCTCCGTAAAGTTCCCGTCGGGGATGATCCCGTAGAAGCCAAGCCCGAGGCGGTTGTCGAGGAGCTTGACCACGATGCCCACCGTCTCGTAGGCGGTCGTCTGGTGCCCTGTGCCCGCCCCCTGGCGCGGCTTCGCGGGCAGGCCGGCGGGGTTGCCCAAGGTCGGGGCAAATCCATTCTGCAGCTGGCTCGTGGGAATCGGTACGTTGCCGATCGACGATCCGTTCGGGTACGTCACGTTCGCGATCCCGCCAGGGACGACAGGGACGTCGAACTGCGTGCCCGGTCGCGCGGCGAGCGTGACGCCGATCTGCGTGCTCACCACCATGAAGCCGACCGAGACCCCGAACGGGAGGTCGGAGAGCAACGCCGGGTTGAAGTACGCAGCCGAGGCCCCGCCTTCGACTGTACCCGGCTGCAGGCCGCCCATACCGTCGGTGCCCCCGGTGAGATCGAACATCGGCGATGCCTCGGCGTCCACGGTCGCCAGCAGACCGGCGGCCGCGAGACACCCAAGGACGAGCCTCGGGCGGTCAGTTACCCGCGCCACTGGGAGTCAAAGTCGGTGCGAGGGATCGGATCGTCGTGCAAATGGTGTCGTCGCTCCCGCTCGCCTGCGACTCGGAGAGGCGGGCAAACTGAACGAATTGCGTGGTTTCATCGCTATATTTCCCGGCCTGGGACGTAAGGAGCCCCGCGGTGGACGGGCTGTAGCCGAGATCGTCCGGGTCGTCGGTCCAGTCGTCCGAAAGCTGGAACGTCGACGCGCTCGCGGCGATGGTTCCTGACCAGGTGCTGCTCCGGCGCGCGGACAGGTAGAGCTGACCGTCCACAAGCCCCGTCGAGTTCTGCGTGATGCCGGGGTTGCCGTCGTTGTCCCAGTCCTCCCAGCCGGGGGTCGTCCCCATCGCTTGCTGCGACACGGTGGGCAGCGTCGTGCTCGGGTTCAAGTAGTAAGGGACCGTCGCCCCGATGACCGTGTAGAACTGCTCGAAGGACACGGTGCAACTGGATCCCGCGGCCGTGCTGGTGAAGGTGACGCCGGCCAGCGCCACCTGGAGCTTCGCTTGATACGCGGGCCAAGCTTTGGTGCTGGTCTCGTTGGCACCGCCCGAGCTAATCGCCGCGACGTTCTCGCCGCATTCCATGCCCTTGGTTATCATACCGGCGCTGCCGGTTTGACTGAGCTCGAAGTAGTACCAGACGTGCGCCGCCTCCAGCACACCGAGCCCGTCCAACTCCTCATGCTCGGACGCGATCCAGTGACCGCTGAGGTCGCAGGGGCCGGAGGGAGGGGGGGAGGCCCCGTCCATGGCGGTGCTCGATGCCGTCGCAGTAGCCGTCGCCGTCGCAGTGGGCGTAACCGTCGCGGTGGAGGTAGCCGTCGCGGAACTCGAGGAGGTAGGGCTCGTCACTTCGGCGTCGCTCCCGTAGTCGTAGGGGCTGGGAACCACGTCGGGGTAGCAGGCAGGCACGCACGCCGCGAGAAGGAACGGGACGCGCAGCCACATGAGTCCCGAACGACCGCGGAAACGGAACATAAGAGACAGTAGCACCGGCCCGGAGCGCGGGATGCGGCCAAGCAGTGGCCCAGGCGGCCAGCTGGTCTCGAGAAGACTGGTTGGTCGGGAAGGCTCCAAGTTGTTTGCGTACACCCGCGCACCCACGCCGGGGTCCGGGCGCGCGAATCGCAGTCGCCGGTACCGATCCACGCAGGCGGTAACCCTCGAAGGGATTGACGCCTCGCCGGAAGGGAGTACGGCTCGACTTCGGATTGTCCGGGAGACCGGCCGAGATAGGCCGTCCAACCGTATTCGTTGTTCTTCTGCGTCCACAATCGAAGCTTTCGGTGCTCGATGTCGGCGCGCATCGCGCTCCGGTCGTCCAACATCGTGTAAATCAACAGCTGAAATCTGACGGGTATCTCCCGCCGGCATCGTCGCGCGTCAGCGCGCCGTGATCTCCATCGGCAGACCGTTCGGGACGATCAGCGTGCCGGCGCTCTCGAACCGGGGCTCGTGACCTGCGACCAGGCGTGCGCGGAAGCGACGCACGAGCAGCGCCGCGAGGATGTGCGCCTCTAGCATCGCAAAGTTGTTGCCGAGACAGATCCGATGACCGGCGGCGAACGGATGGTAGGCAAAGGGATGTCGACCCGCCTCGCGCTCCGGAAGCCAACGATCCGGATCGAAGCGTTCCGGCTCCTCCCAGAAATCGGGATGGCGATGCGTCGCGTACGGGAACATGACCATGTGTGTTCCGGCCCGTATGTGGACGCCGTCCATGGTCTGATCGACAGCTGCGTCGCGCGCGTAGGCTGGCGCGGGAGGGTAGAGGCGTAAGACCTCTTTGATGGCTTGCAGCGTGTACGGCAGACGCTTGAGATGATCGAGCGTCGGCGCGGCGTCGCGCGGCAGCACAGAGTCAAGCTCCGCGTGCAAACGAGCCTCGACCTCTGGATTCCGGTGCAGCACGTACCACAGGAACGACATGGTCCGCGCCGTGGTTTCATGTCCCGCGATGAAAATGCCGAGCGACTCATCTCGTACGAGCGCGTCCGTCATCGTCTCGCCCGTCTCTTCGTCGCGGGCCGACATCAGCTTGCTCAGCAGGTCGTCGGGCCAATCCGCTTGAGGCTGAGCGCGGCGCTTGGCGATCACTTCGCGGATGAGCGCGTGCACGCGCGTCCGCGCGGCTCGGTACTGCCGGTGGCTCGGCAGCGGCAACGACATTGGGACCCTAAGCGGAGAGTAACCCCTTCGCGTGACGAAGCCGATCAGGCCCTCGACGTCGCCCTTGAGCGCAATCAGGCGTGCGTCCGCGACGTCCAGGCCGAACATCGTTTGCACGATGATCCATGCGGTCATCAGCATCATCTCGTCGATCATGTCGATCGACCTTCCCGTCCCGGCGATCGGCTCCCAGCGTTGCGCGGTCGTCTCTGCGGCGGCCAGCATGATGGGGTAATACTGCTCGATCCCGCGCGGACTGAAGAAGCCGGACATCAGCCGGCGCTGCCGCTTCCACAGCGCGCCCGTGCTCGCGATCAATCCGTCACCCAGCAGCAGCGCACGTGAGGTGTCGTAGGTGTGCAGCTTGTCGAAGCTCTGGCGGGCGGTGACCGAGACGTGACGGACGTGCTCGGGATGGATGGTCAGGAGCAGGTTGGCCCCGCCGACGCGCAGGTGCGGCAAATCACCCTGCGTACGCCACAAATCCATCAAGAACTGCAGCCGGCCCTTGCGGCCTATCTGGAGCGCCATCTCCAGGATACCCGGGCTTCGCGCCGCGCCGAACCGCCTTGCACCGGAGTCAGAGCGTGTCGTGGTGGGCCGACGATCGTCAACAACGCCGAGGCTCATGGTCGCTTATCCTGTCTTTGGGTGTGATGGGTCGACAGCGGCGTTCCTCTTCACGGAATGATGGAAAGGCGATCGCAGACCCCGAGAACCTCGTCGAAGATGGATGTCGGAACGGTGAACGACGTAGTCGCGGAGATCGCTTCGATCTGCGCGGCGATGTCGTCGGCACTGGGAAGCGTTGCGGGCGGAGCGATCCAACCCTCGCTCAGTCCGAGAAACACCCGCGCAAAGCGACCCGCGCAAGCCGAATAGTTATGGTGGGTGAAGCCACAGTCCTTGCTCGCCAGGAACGTGACGAGCGGAACCACCAGCTCGGGCTTGATGGAATTCAGGAACTGCGAGGTCTTGAGGTACTCGGGATCCGGTACCGTTTCGGTCACCATCCGCGTGAAGCCGAAGGGCAGCACGCTGTTCGCGCGAATGCCGTACGGCTCACCCTCGATGGCGATCACGTTCGTCAAGCCGAGCAAGCCGGTCTTGGCGGCCGCGTAGTGCGCCTCGAGCGGTTGGCCGAAGAAGCCCGCCGAAGACGTCATGAAGACGAATCGGCCGTAGCCTTGCGCCTTCATCACCCGGAACGCGGGCTGGCTCAGATAGAATCCGCCGTCCAGGTGCACGCCGAGCATGCGGCGCCACTCGTCCGGCTTGAGTTCGTCGAAGGCAATGCTGTTGAAGATGCCCGCGTTGCTCACGACGACGTCGAGCCGGCCGAACCTCTCGGTCGCGGCGCGGACGATCGCTTCTCCACCCTCCGGATTGTCGACCGAGTGGTATGAAGCGGCCGCCGCGCCGCCGGCACGCTCGATCTCCTCGACGACTCGATCCGCGACGCTCGCGTCCGCGCCCTGCCCGTGCATGGACCCGCCGATGTCGTTGACGACCACGGACGCGCCGCGCCGGGCGAGCTCCATGGCAAAAAGGCGTCCGAGGCCGCGTCCGCCTCCGGTGACGACTGCAACCTGGCCTTTGAAGTCGATCATCGCTTCTCCCAATCCATGCCTCGTTTGCATCGCGCGGGACCGGCGCTCCGCGGTTCGGCGATCTGCGTCGCATTTGACCTCAGCGTCGCTCCGGTCGTGGTCATGGGTCAGCTCCGAAGGCCGGGATCAAAGGCCCGTGCGCATTTCGACCCGCACAGGCAGGCCACCGGCGACCTGCAACGTGATCTTCGACAACATGCGTACGTCTTCGGGTCGCTCGACCACGAGCTTGGCGCGCCGCACGAACATCGCCACCACGATCGCCATCTCGGCCATCGCGAGGTGCAGGCCGATGCACATGTGTGGGCCCGCCCCAAACGGGAGGTACGAGAAGTCGCGGTTGTTGGTGCTCATGTCGCCCGCGAAGCGCTCGGGGTCGAAGCGCTCGGGATCCGGCCAACGTTCGGCGAAGCGATGTGCGACCAACGGGCAGATGCCGAGCATGTCGCCCTTGCGGATCCGGTATCCACGAAAGACGTCGTCGCGTTCGGCGATGCGCCCAAGGATCCATCCGGCCGGATACAGGCGCATCGTCTCCCGGATCACCGCGGCGGCGTACTCGAGCTTCGGAACGTCGTCCGTCGTCGGCAGGCGGTCTCCGATCACACGGTCGGCCTCCTCCCGCAGCCGCGCGAAGACTTCGGGGTGGGTCGAGATGAGATAGAACGCCCACGTCAGCGTATTGGCCGAGGTCTCGTGGCCCGCGAAGAAGATGCTGACGGACTCGTCGCGCAGCTCCGCTGGCCCCATCGGCTGGCCGCTTTCGTCGCGCGCCTCGAGCAGCGCGTCGAGCATGTCTCCGAGCTTTTCGCCGCTCGCCTGCCGCTTGGCAATGAGGCCGACGATCAACCGATCGAGCGTCGTGCGGGCACGGCGGAAGGAAATGTTGTCCGGCGTGGGTAGCCAGAGCGGCACCCTGAACGGCACGAACGAGTAGCGCGCCACGTAGCGCTCGAGCACGGCGAAGGCGGCGTCGAGCTCGGCGGTGTCGGTGCCCAACTGATTGGAGAACATGGTCTCCACGATGACGTCGCGCGTGAGGCGCATCATCAGGTCGTGGGTGTCGAAGCGCTCGCCCTCAGCGAACTTGTCCACGTAGCGCTTGGTGACCTCGCTCATCGTGTCGGTGAGCTTGGCGATGCGCGCCTTGTTGAACGCCGGCTGCATCGTGCGTCGCTTGCGCCGCCATACCTCGCCGTCGGTCGTGGGCAAGCTGTTGCCCAGCATCGGCCGTACGGGATCAACGACCTTGCCGCGCGGATACTCCTTGGGCTGCTCCTGCAGAATGCGCCGCAGGTCGTCCGGATGCCCGATCAGGGTCAGCGTGCGCGGGCCAAGCGGGATGCGAAAGAGGGGACCGAGCTCGCGCGCGGTGCGCAGCACGAAGCCCGTCGCGTCCTTGAGCATCTCGGGCGCAGCACCCAAGATTGGAATGCTCGGCGCTACCGGCGGGTCGACGACCGCGACGTTGGTCTGCGAAGGTTGGGGTGTCGCGCTGCTGTTTGCGACCTGCTCAATCATTGTCTTTCGTCCTTCTCCGTCAACGAGCTGTTTCCGCGGCGCCTGGCAGAGCTCGAAGCAATCCTGCACGTGGTAAGCGCATCGCCAGACGGATCACGTGATGGAGGAGCCAGCCCGGCAGAATCCGACTCATGAGCACGAGCATCGTGGCGTCGATGCCGGCCGTATAGCGAGCAAACGGGCCACGCGCGTCGAGTGCTTTGGCCAACGTGCGCGCGAAGAGACTGGGCGGGTTGGCGGCGCGGATCACGACGTCGCCCGTCTTGTCGATGCCGACGTAGTGCGCGCCGTAGGGCCCCTTGTAGTTTCGATAGTCGGAGGTCTGGACCAAGATGTCGGTCTTGAACGTGCCGGCGACGACGATGGTCACGCCGAGGCCGAACGGCGCGATCTCTCCGGCCAGCGACTCGGCCCAACGTTCGATCGCGCCCTTGGACGCGGAGTAGGCGCTGATCACCGGCATGCCGCGCACGGCACCGTGGCTCGAGATGATCACGATTCGGCCACGTCCGGCGGCACGCATTCCGGGCAAGAGTGCGCGCGTGAGCTCGATGGGTCCGAACAGATTGGTGGCGAAGATCTGGCCCCATGCGCTGGCGGGCATGTCCTCGAAGGCGCCCGCCGCAGCGATGCCCGCGTTGTGCACCAGCACGTCGGGCGCACCGACCGCGTCTTCGATCGCCCTCGCGCACGCCACGATCGATTCCGCGCTGTCGAGGTCCAGCTTCACGCCGAGCAAGCGCGGGTCGTTTTCAGAGGCGCCCGTCTCCGCGCGCAAGCGCTCGAGGCCCGAGTCGACCGAGCGCATCGCGGCGACCACACGCCAGCCGAGCTTGTAGAGATGCGCGGCCGACGCGAGGCCGAGCCCTCGCGACGCACCCGTGATGACGATGGTCCGCGGCGCGCTCATCGGGGCTGCCTCTTGCAGATGCCGTCAGATTGGACCGGATTCACCGCTGGACGTCCGTCGGGTTGGCCGGTCGCCCAGGTGCTCCAGAACCCCTCGAGATACGGGCCGGTCGCCCCCTCACGCTCGAAGTAACCCTGCGGATCGTAGACCTTGGCTTCCGGGTAAGGATAGGGACACGCGACCGCGGTCGCCTCCCCCGACATGCGAATGGCCGCAAACGCGCCGCCGTACATGAAGTAGGCGACGTTCACGATCGCGAACATCACGAGGAACGTGCCCACCGCGGGATGGTTGGGCAACCAGCGAAGGCGTCGCGCCAGCTTCTCGGCCTGCGAGCGACCGGTGTCGTCCCGGTAGCAGAGCACCGCCGCTGGTACCATCACCAGGCAGACGAACGAAGACTCCCAGATGAGCGGAAACTGGAAGGTCGTTCCGGTGAACAGCGATCCCGTCGGGGTGACCTGCGAGTAGATGTACAGGCCCGTGCGGACGAGCGAGGCTTCGAGGATCGCATCGAAGACGAACCCCATGACGAGAACGAGAGCCGACAAGCTGATGAGCGGGTGACGCCAGACGAATGCATCTGTCGGTGCACGCGCCTGGAGCCGGCGCAGCACCGCCATCGCGGGAAAGAATGGGCCGAAGAAGAAGAGGGCGTAGCCGACGACGATGAAGGGCTCGACGGTGGGCGACATCTTCACCAAGGGCCAGTCCTCGGGCCAGTGCCAGAGCTGCGGGTTGTAGACGGCGTACGGCGCCCAGTTCATGATCGGGTCTTGCCAAACGATCGCCGTCGAGGCGATCGTCATGAGCACGTACGGGTGACCGGGCTGCCGACGCCAGGCACGCACGCAAGCGAAGAGGATGCTGGCCATCAGGATGATCGTTCCCACCTCTTGGATCACGAGCCAGCGGTGGTCGCTCCAGCCGAGCAGAAACTCCACGGGGCGCGGAACGCCGGTCACTTCCGGGTTGGCGATGCGCGGTGACACAGCGCCCATGCGCGCGTAGTGGGCGATGACCGCGAGGATGCCGACGACAACGAACGTCCAAACCCAGGTCGTCCGGGACAGCTTGTCGCGGGGCGCCGCGCTCGTGGTCGGAAGATGGGATTGCTGTGTGCTCATCTGGTCTTTCCCTCAGCCAATGCAATCGAATCCAACGCCTATTTTCGCCAGTCAATCGGCGAGGTACGCATCAATCACCTCGTGCAGCCCCCGAGTGACCGTCGAGTCGTCGGTGAGAGGCCCTGCTATCGCGGCGCGCGCGGCCTCGCGCATGCCGAGCCCACCCGCGACCAGGCGCCCGGCAGCGATCAGCACGCGGGTCGAGGCGACTTCGCGGAGCCCCGCCGTCTCGAGCCGCCGGATCGCCTGACCCAACCGCACGAGCTCGGCGGCCTTGGCGTCCGCGATCTCGGCCTCGTGCGCGACGATGCTCGCCTCGACCTCCGGCGCGGCAAAGCCGAACTCGATGGCGACCATGCGCTGGCGCGTCGAGTCCTTCAGGTCCTTGAGAATGCTCTGATAGCCGGGGTTGTAAGACACCACCAAGCAGAATTCCGGAGGTGCATTCAGGGTCAGGCCGAGGCGCTCGATCGGAAGTGTGCGCCGGTGGTCTGCCAGCGGATGAAGCACGACGGTCGTGTCCTGCCGAGCCTCCACGACTTCGTCGAGGTAACAGATGGCCCCCTCACGTACGGCCCGCGTGAGCGGACCGTCGACCCACTCGGTTTCACCGCCGCGCAGCAGGAATCGGCCGACAAGGTCGGCGGTCGTCAGGTCGTCGTGGCAAGCCACCGTGATGAGCGGGCGACCCAAGTCGTACGCCATCGCTTCGACGAAGCGCGTCTTGCCGCACCCCGTCGGCCCCTTGATCAGGATCGAGGTCCTCTGTCGAAAAGCCGCTTTGAAGACGCGCTCTTCGTTCGCCACGGCGACGTAGTGCGGTCGCGGAGCGCCCGGCCTCACCAACTTGACGTCTGCTTTCACGGCAAGCCTTTCATCCGACGCGTCGCCTGACGTCCGCCGCGCGGATCGCCGAACGCAGCAGCGGCCCGAGCACCTGGCTCAGTTGCTCGGGTGCGGGCAGCGTCGCGTGGGCCGAGCTGCCGAACACGCGTCGAAGCGTCTCTCCATCCGTGGCGGCTCCGACGCTCAGGCACAGACAGCCGACGCCCTGACGGCGAGCCTCGCCGAGCGCATGCCGCGCGTCCCCAGCCCCGTACACGGGCTCGTAGCCGTGGTCGTACGCCAGCCCGTCGGACAGCACGATGAGCACCTGCCGCGGCATCCCTCCGTGGTCTTGAAGCAACGCGGTGCCGTGTCGGATCGCAGCACCCAGCCGCGAGTACGCGCCGGGCTCGAGGCCGCCGAGGCGCTGCAGAACGAGCGCGCCCGGATTCTCGCCGAAGCGCTTGACGGGCATGACGCTCACCGCGGAGCGCCCCTGCGAGTGGTAGGCGTAGAGCGCTACTCGAGCGCCGAGCTCGTGGAGCGCGAGCATCAACGCGGCCGACGCCGCCCGCTGCTCTTCGTGGACGGTCTTCCCCGTCGCCGCCGGCTCGGCCGAAGAGCCCGAGATATCGAGCAAGATCAGCACGGAAAGATCGCGCCGACGGCGAATGCTGTTGATGAAGACCGCTTCGTCGGGCGCCGACCCGGCCAGCATTTTGATGCGTGCTTCGATGACGGCGTCGATGTCGATGTCGTCCCCTTGCGCCTGCCGGTGATAGCGATCGATGCCGAGGCCGAGGCGCGTGAGCGATCGGCGCAAGCCCGTCCGATCGGGGACTGGGAAGCGTGCGGCGGCTTTCGCCTTGGCTTCGACCTCACGTACCGTGCACCAGTCCCTTCGGTAGTGCCGACCGTGCACATCCCACTCGGGGTACTTCATGCCTTCGGCGCCCTTTTCGACGGTAGGCTCGTCCACGCTCTCCGTCGTCGCGATCGAGAACAGGGGATGGCTCTTGCCGCGCCTGCCGCTGCGCGTCCAATGCGTCGGCGCGTCGGCGCCTGGCGATCCGCCTCCGCTGAGCTGTCGCACGGGCGCGAGCAGCTTGGCCAGCCAGCGCCCGATGGCACCTCTGCCGCCGACGGGGCTCGCGAACGGGTCTTGCGTGTCGTCGTCGGCCGCTGCTTCCTCGGCGAGCTCCAGCGGCACTCGATTGCCTTGCACGCGCGCGATGTGCTCCTGGGTTCGCGACTTCTCGGCGTTGCGCAGCGACGCGAGGAGCCGCTGGGGGCGGATCGTTCCGAAGCGCGCGGGCGGATCGACGATGGCCCGGTCGCTCCGCGCGGCCGAAAGAGAAGCGGACGGCGAATCGCTGGCCGCCGCCACGTCGGGGCGGATCAGCGACCGCACCGAGGGGGGCAAGAGCGGCTCGAGCGCCGTGAGCGCACGGTGCCCCTCCACGGCGAGGTAGCGTCGCGCGAGCGTGGGCCGCCGCGCGAGCGCACGCACGATCGGGTGATCCAGGCTGCCCGCCGCCAAGAGCGACGCCTGCACGGCCAGTGTCTCGATCTGCTCGCGCGTGTCCTTGCCCGCGTCGAGGTACACGACGTTGCCGTCCGTCCACGTGGCCTCGCCGGGCTCGGTCGGCGCCACGTGAAGCGGACGGCGAGCGATCGCCGAAGCCAGAAGGCCCAGCCGCCCCACTCCGTCGCTGTTGCCGACTTCCGCCAAGGGAGATCCTACTGCTGCACGCGTTCCTGGTTCGCCGCCGCCTGGCGAGCCACGCGCTCGTCGTGGATCTTCACGAGATCCCGAAAGCCGATCCTCTTGTACTGCGGCTTGGGTTGAACGCCCCAATCGTCCTTGGCCGTCTTCTGGGCCGCCGCCTCCGCCGGAGCGAAGAGCGGATACGGAAAGACACACTCGCGCGTGTCGTCGGAGTAACGAACCTTCTGCAGCTCGCTGCACATCTCGACCAACGACAGCGTCGGCCAGCCGTACCAGGCGGCCAGAAAGGGGAACGTAAAGGACCCCTCGAGAACCAAAGCCGCGAGGCATACGAAGAGCCCGCGCTGGAGCCACTTGTGCAGCCCCGAGTACGTTTCCGTCGTGCCGGGCGGCAAAGCCGTTGACGATTCCTTCATCTAACTTCTCCTCGCCTTCGTCCGTGTCAGTCCGTGAAGATTTCGCGATTTACGGTGTGCAGGTAGGGGATCGCGAGGAACGGCGTGATGTAGAAGATGTCGTAGATCCACCAGCCGAGCACCGGGAACACCACATGATTGTAACGAAGGTCGGCGAACACCGTCATGTTGGCCACGTACCCGACCCAGTAGATCACCCCGAACCAACACGTGACGATTAGCCACTGATGGCCCCAGCGCTTCATCTGCAGAAAGCCGATTGCGGCGGCCAGACGCATGCAGAACACCGTCGGCACCAGCGCGATCTCCCAGGACTTCTCGCCGGGAGCTCCGGTGCCGCCGATCCAGAGCTCGTTGTAGTGCCAGAAGTAACCGGCATCGAACATGTTGCCCCAGGCGGTCACCAGCGTCCTGTTGATCAGCGAGTGGTGTGCGATCAGGTCCAACGACCAGCCGATGCTGTTGAGGCCGGAGTCCATGATCACCAGATAGCCGAGCAACGTGCAGATGAGAGGACGCACCGACAGACCCGCGGCTGCAGCTTTGCGCTGTAGCGCCACCCCTTTGAGGAACAGCGGGAAGCCGATGGGGCCGAGGATCGCGGTGGTCATCATCACCGCACCAGGCAACATCCACTTGTCGGCCTGGCGTTGAGCCTGACGACTTTTCTGGTCGTGGCCGTCGTAAGCGCTCGATGTATCGAAAGTGCCTTGGAGTCCCAGTATACTCATGATTGCGTCCTACCAATCCCGAACGGAGTACATGTAGAGTTGGATGAGAAACATCGTGAATAGATAGCCATAAATGAGAAGCTGGAAGGCCGCGAGCGCCCGCTTTCGCCGCCGATCCTGATCGACGATGGGTTTCTTGTTCATGATGCGGCTCCTCGTTCGTTGCGATGGTGCAAGCTCCCCGCTGCCACCTCTCGCAAGGTGGCGGTGATGGCGCCGTCGTTGCTCAGCGGGGCGAGGATGCACACCTCTGCGGCCTCGAGCTCGCTGGCGCCCGCCGCGATCATCTTCGCTGCCGTCACCAGCGTGCGCGTCGACGGGGGCTCCAGGTGAAACACGGGGTCGGCGCCGCGAAGGCTGGCCGAGCACTTCACCAAACGCTGCGCGGTCGCGAGATCGATCCCCGCCTCGCCCACCAGCACCTTGGCCTCGTGCTCTGGCGGCAGATAGCTCATCGCCACAGTGACGAAGCGCTGCCGGAACGACGGCTTGAGCTCTTTGAGCGAGCTTCTATAGGCCGGGTTGTACGAGCACACGAGCATGAAGGCGTCGGGCGCCTTCACGACCTCGCCGGCTCGGTCGAGGTACAGCGTGCGTCGGTGATCCGTGAGCGAGTGCAAGACCGCGAGCGAGTCGTGCCGAGCCTCCACGACCTCGTCCAGGTAGCAGATGGCGCCGTCCTTGATCGCACGGGTGAGGGGCCCGTCTTTCCAGACGACGTTGGCGCTCGACACGATGAAGCGTCCGACGAGATCGGAGCTCGTGAGGTCGTCGTGGCAGCTGATGGTCGCGACCGGACGGCCGAGCAACCCGCCCATGTACTCCACCAGCCGCGTCTTTCCGCAACCGGTCGGCCCGGTGAGCATCACGGGCAGCCGCTGCTGGTACGCGCGCTTGAAGAGCTCCACCTCGTTGCCGTTGACTTGATAGTTGTCGTTTCTCAAGCGACACCTCGCCGGGATCCCATCACGCCGCGATCAGGTCGCGATGGACGTGTGCCAGTATTCGGGGAAGGTCCTCCACCCGCCGGATGCGCGTGGAGCGTCTCGACCCGAACACGTCGGGGAGAGGGTCCACGCGCGATCGGCCGATGCCGATGTAGTGCAAGGCGACACCGGCGTCGTCGGCTTCCTCAACGGCGTGCGCCGCGTCGGCCCACGCGTAGCGGCCTTCGTAACCGTCGTCGGACAGCATGCCGTCGCCAATTACGATCAACAGGCGCCGCTCCACGGGCTCGCCCAGAAGGCGACTGGTCATGTGCCGCAGCGGGGCGCCGAGCCGCGTGTAACCGCCGGTGGTGAGGCCCAAATCGCTCGGGACGACGGCGAACGAGTCGTCGAAGTCCTTCAGGCAAGTCACGTCCACACGGTGCCGCGTGTTGCCACTGAAGGCGAACAGGCCGTGACGCTCCCGTGCGACCGCCATGGCGTGACACAGCGCATCGGCGCAGGCGAGCTCGAGCTGGAAGCTTCGACCGTGGTTTGTGCCCAGCGAGGCACTGCCGTCGAGCAGGAGCGCCGTGGCGACGTCGCGACAGGCAGGCAGCAGATCTCGGAACACGCGTGCGTCCGACGCTTCGCCCGTCAGCGTGCCGACGTAGTGCTCGATGTACCGATCGACGTCGAGGTCGGAGCCGTCCTCCAGGCGGTTCTTCATCACGCGATGTGTGTGCTCCTCGAACCAGCGGCGCAAGATTGGCGAGCTGGGTCGGGACATAGGGCGGCGCGGCGAGTGTTTGCGCTCGAGCACGGCGACGTGGTCTCGAAGAAAGCTTTCGGTCCAGAGGTTCCACTCGGGGTAGGGGACGCCGGCGCGCCGGTCGGCCCGCACCTCGGGGTCCTCCTCCTCCGTCCGGCTGGGAGGCGGAAGGTTCGGATTCTGGTCACCCCCTTGGCCGCCGCCCGGAATCGTCTCGAATCCGGGCGAGAGAACGCGCTTGCGTTCGGACCACGGCATCTGGCCGTAGATCCTGCGGATGGATGCGAGCAGTCCACGTTGCGCGGTGGAGCCCTCGGGCAGTTGCCCGAGGAGTGGATCGCAGCGGAGCTCGTCGCGCGACCGAGCCAGGGCGATCGTGCGATCCAAGATTGCGCGACCTTCGAGCTCGCTGCTGGCGATCTGTAGATCCGGTAGAAGGCGCCGGAGATCCGGAAGAAGACCCGGCCAACGCGATGCGACCCAGCCGAGGGCGACTCCGCCTTCGACGAGGGTGATCGCCCTGATCTCCCTAGCAGTCAGGTCCTGCAGCGGGTAGCTGGCGATGCGATCCTTCGACGGCGAGCACTGCAGCGCGATGCCGCACGTCAACGTTCGCAGGGTCCAGTCTGGAGACAGCCCTGGATATGGGACGTTCACGATCGTTCGCCCTTCGTTCAGGCCGAAGCAGCTGCGCTCGCCCGACGAGAGCCGCGCACTCTGGCGGCGTCCTTCGGAAAGCACCGAGGCCACGAGCGCGCAGGTGCGCTCGATCGCGAGAGCGTGACCCGCGCCCGAGGCCATCACGCTCCCTCCGCGCACAGAAACGGGGTCCAGGCGACGCTTTCCCTCAGAACGTGCCGACCGATTCCATGAACCAGTACCAGAACCAAATGACGAGCCCCATGCTCCCGAATGCGGCGCCCAGGCGCAGAATTTCCAACAGCATGACGAGACCTCCGTGGTGATCGCGTTGGGCGGGTCGACCGCGAGCGAGGGGGCGGCTGCCAGGCCCTGCCGCAGGCCCTCTGGGTCATCCAAGGTCGAGCCGCCACGAGGAGGACTGTGTCCGATTCTACTTGCGAGTCAATCGAATACTTGCGAGTCAGTCGAATTTCGTGGCGGCTCGGGCGAGTTCGTGCGAGAAAAGGGGCATCCTCGCACTTGGTTCCAAGGCTCAGGTAACCCGGGCCGCCATCCTCTCGGCTGCAGAGGACCAGTTCGCCCAGCGCGGTTACGTGGCCACGCGTCTCGAGGACGTGGCCGCGGCAGTGGGGCTGAAACGCGCCGCGCTTTTCTACCACTTCCGCGACAAACAGAGCCTCTACGACGCCGTGATCGCCGATGCCTTCGGCCAACTCGCGTCAGCTCTCCAGGAAGCGTTCGCGGTGCCAAGCCCGGTCTCGGTGCGCATCGAACGGGCGGTCGAGGTCTGGGTGGACACGATCGCGAAGCGCCCCACGATCGCCCGCCTGATCCTGCGCCATGCCGCGGAAGCGGAAGAGCACACGACGCCGGGCATCTTCCCCGGCGCCGAGCGGCTCCTTGGTACTGCCTGGTCACTGTTCGAACAAGGTCGCGCGAGCGGTGAGTTGAACCCGGTCAACGACGATCTTTTCCACGCTGCGAGCGCCGTGCTGGGCGCCACGATCTTCTACGTCTCGGCGTTGAGCTCTCTGCTCCCGAACGCTCGGTTCAATCCACTGGCTCCTGAGCAGGTGGAGGCCCACAAGCGCGACGCGCTGCGCACGGTTCGGATGCTCCTCGGCATTCGTGCGGGACGAAAGGGGAAGCGTCCGGCTAGCGCCGCCCCCTCGCACGGAGCCAATGGGTCGAGCGCGCTGGCAGCCGGGGACGGACGGCGATAGAACGCGGGCGAGACCGGGTGGCGACGCGGGGTGAAGTGTCGATGATGTGGAGCGTGCGCAGCACGCAAGTTGCTAGAGCGGTTGGTTGGGCACGCCTTCGAACAACTGCTCGGTCGGCCCCACGCTCTGTAGGTGCAACACCTTGGTGGCCAGATGCGGCACGAAGACCGAAAGATAGACGGCATGACCGATGACGACGACAGCCGCAATCGAGAGCGCGGAGGAACGCAGCCGGCTCGTCGCTCTCGAATCCGCCCAGGCTTCGACGAACGAACGTCCCAGCGAATCGGTGCGTCCGAGAAGATAGGTGAAGACCATCATCTGCACGCCCATCGCGAGCGCATCGTAGAGAGGATATTGGTTCTTCGTACCTTCCCGGATCGCGAGTCCCTCGATCACGCGGCCGTAGTAGAAGACGCCGAGCTTGGCCCCGAGAATGGCATTGAACACGAAAGCCCACAGGCTCCCGACGACGAGGCCTGCGAGCAGCAAAGTCGTCGGCCTACGCCAGGAGAACGTCGCGATGAGCCAGCGCCCAAGCGCTACGCCGATGACCGCCGGAAGCACGAAATAAGAGATGTAGCCTGGAGGTACCGCCGCCGGCAGGCCCCCCCACGTCATGTTCAACGGCCACCACGACGGCATGCGCGGAATCGCGGGCGGGAACTGTGCGTACACCGCCCAGTCGTAGGGAGCTTCGATCCATGAGAAGGAGATCGCGGATATGCAGAGCAACAGGAGCGGGTGCGGGCGACCGCGGCGGTAGCTCAAGAACGAGCCGGCGACCGTAAATACGAAGCCGCCCAGGTAGGCGAAGCCGATCGCCGCCTTCAAGGCTGGGTTCAGCGCGGACACTATTCCCTCCGCTCGCTCGAGGTCCCGTGCGCCTCCGGGTCGTATCGAAGCACCAGCAAGAAGATGAGGCCGATCAATCCGAAAAGCGTTCCAAGCATGATTGCTGCGCCCAAGGTCCACTCCTCTGCTCGTCCGCTCCGTGCCGACGGGGTACCGAGTGCGAGTGAGCCCTCGCCCTCTGCCGGAGGCTTATAGCGACGTCCGAGGGTTGGGCTGGCGATGATCCGCCGAGAACCGCCGGACCATCCCATCGACCGTGAACGACGCCAGCAAAGTACCTTTCTCTTCGTACACCCTGCACTCCGCGTGCGTCATGCCGTCACCGGCAAATGTCGAGTGGTGGCGGTAGAGCATCCAGCGGTCGGCGCGCACCTCCGCGTGGAAAGCGATGGTGATCGCGTTGATCGCAGTCGACAGCGTGCGGTGGGCCTGGTCCTGACCGATCCCCGGGTGTGGCCGCATCGCTGCGGCAATCGAAACGTTGCCCGTAAAGTTCGCAAGCAGCGCAGCGTGAATGTGCGGGTCATCAGGTGCGTTGGCAAACCGAACCCACGCATCGATCGTCGGGGGTCCAGCCGGGGCGTTCGGATCGCCGGTGTACGCTCCATCGACGAAGCGGATGTCGTAACCAGGCATCGACATGTCGTGGGGCGCGCTTTGGTCCGGACCTGGGGAATCAGGCATTGCCGCGGCATGCCGGATTGCGTCCGGTGCCATGGCGTCGAGCAGCATGATTCCGCTCGCACACAGCTTGCTCTCCTGGCGAATTTGGGGCGCGAGCGTCGTGAAATTTCGCCCGCTGGAAAGCTCGTCGAGGTGGATGCGCAGCGGCTCGGACATGCTGGCGGGTCGCATGAACACCATCGATGCGTGAACCACCCTGCGCCCTGGCGCGCGGCGTCCCGCCGCAACGATCGCCTGCCCGAGCATCTGGCTGCCCTCCACGACGGCGCGGTGGTGTTTTGCGCTGTCTTGGCGCGTCACGCCGACGTAGGTGGACTGATCCTCCGGTCGTACGTCGAGAACGTCGACGAAGTCTCCATGCTGCATTGCCGAGGATTCGAACGCGGGTTGCATTCAGGTCTTGCTATTGCCCTTCATCGTTTGCAGACCTGCAAGCGACGGGATCCCTCCGGTAACCAGCGCGGCCCTGGCATGGCCGAAATGGTGCATGTCGAAGATCGCATCGATTGCGTTGGTGTAACCTTGGACGTCAAGCGTGTGGTTCACCGCCCGCTTGGCCATCCGCAGCGCGAACGCGTCGTTGCGTGCGATCCGCTTCGCTAGCGTCATCGCGGTGGGTACCAACTCGTCGAGGGGCACGACGCGGTTGACCATGCCGAGTTGTTCCGCCTGCTGCGCCGTGATCGCGTCGCCGGTGAAGAGCAGTTCCTTGGCTTTGCGTGGTCCGAGCTCCCAGGTGTGGGCGTGCAGCTCGACGCCGCAGATTCCCATGGCGAGCACAGGGTCGGAGAACTGGGCGTTGTCAGCGGCCACGATGAGATCGCAGGGCCAACACAGCATGAGGCCTCCCGCGATGCACTTGCCCTGGACGGCCGCAATCGACGGCTTCGGCACCTCGCGCCACGACTTGGCGTAGTGAAGGTAGTGGCGCGTCTCCCAGTCGTAGTACTCGTCAGCGTGCCACTCCGCCTGTACCGAGCCATCCTTCGTGCTCGACATGTCATGGCCGGCAGAGAAGTGCTTTCCGTTCGACTTGAGGACAATAACCTTGACGGACGGATCGCGACCAGCGGCCTGCCAGGCGGCGTCCAGCTCCTCCAGGACCTTGCGGTTTTGTGCATTCGCGGCCTCCGGCCGGTTGAGGGTGATGACCGCGATGGCGTCGGCGACCTCGTAGATGACGTGGCTGAAGGCCATCGTGGCGTCGCCGGTCTGCGCGCTGGGAGTCACGCCACGACCTCATCGACGCCCATGAGGCGGCCGAGATTGCCGCCCATGATCTTGCATACGTCCTGCTTTCCGAGGGACTTCGGGAGGTGGTCGACGTAGGTCGTCGGCTCCGCCAGGCCTTCCGGGTGCGGGTAGTCCGACCCGAACAGGATGTTGTCGCTACCGCCCATTGCCTCGATGAGCTCCACCATGTGGTCCTCGAAGAAGGGGCTCACGTAAACCTGTCGCCGAAACACCGTGACGGGATCCTCGTCGAACGCCTGCGGCATCTTCTTGTACGAATCCGCGAGGTTCTCGAGCAGGTGCGGAACCCAACTGCCACCGTTCTCGATGACGGCGATCTTGAGCTTGGGGAATCGCGTGAGAAGGCCGTGACAGACCGCCGAGGCCATACTGTCCTCGATCGGGCGCTTCGTCGCCGTCGTCAGGCGGAACGCGTCATCCTTGAACGGCAGCATCTCGGTCTGGCCGGTCCAGTCGGACTGGTAGCGTGCATAGCCGCTATCGGAGGCGTGCATCGTTACGAGGATCCCGGACTCGACGGCTCGTTTCCAGAAGGGATCGAACTCTGGGAACGCGAAGGAGCGTGGCCCGCGGAATCCGGGAACGGGCGCCGGCCGAATCAGCATCGCCTTCGCGCCGCGTTCGTGAACCCACTCGAGCTCTTCGATGGCCTTTTCGACGATCGGCAAAGAGATCACGGGAGTGGTGAAGATGCGGTTCTTGAAGTTGAACGACCAGGTCTCGTGCAGCCACTCGTTGAGCGAGTGGACGACGGCGTGGATCGCCTCTGGGTCGTCGCGCAAGCGCTCTTCGAGCAGGCTGGCCAGGGTGGGAAACATGAGCGCGCGGTCGATGCCGAGCTCGTCCATCAGCTCGACGCGAGCCTCCGGCTCACGAAAGGCGGGGGGACAGGGGATCGGTTTGCCGGTCAGCTCGCGGAACGACTTCCCCTCCGGATTGCCGTTCTTGTAATACTCCTCGTGGGCACCGGGTCGCGCGACAACATCAAACGTCGGGTTCGGGATGTAGTTGCTGATGTTGCCCTTGATGGCGATCTTGGTGCGCCCGCGCACGCTGACGTACTCGATCAGGCCCTCGTACTGCTTGGGCAGATGCCGCTTGAATGCATCCTGCGTCTCGTAAAGGTGGTTGTCCGCGTCGAACACGGGGAAGTCACATTTGCGGTTGATCGGCATGGTTGGGCTCACTCTTACGTTCTCCTCAAACGGTAGTGGATCTGACGTCGACGTCAACATCTAATCGACCCGGGGGGGCGGCGCGATCTCTACCGATGCAACCCCCGCGTCTGGATAGCCTCGCGGTCGCGCGCGCCGGCGGCGCGCGGGCCCATCCAGCTGTTACGTGTCGCAGAAACGCGTGCATACGCATCGCGTCCACGAATGGTCATTCGGGATGGTTCTTGGCCGCGTGCACGACACTCGCGCGTGGTAGCGAGCCAATGAGAGTTCTCAGCCTGAAGAGGCGGACCCGGAGGCTCCTGACGTGACGATAGCGAAGAGCAACGGGGCCAGTTTTCTGGTCAACCTTCCCGACCGTGTCGACGTGTACGAGGTCGCTCTGCGCGATGGGCTCCAGAGCGAGCCTGTCGCCGTCGATACGCAGGGAAAGGTGGACCTGGCCACGGCGCTGATGGATGCGGGCCTTTCGCGAATCGAAGTGACCAGTTTCGTGTCGCCGCACCGTATTCCCCAGCTGTCCGATGGGGAAGCGCTGCTCGCCCGTCTCCCGCACAGGTCGACCGTGGCGCTGAGCGCGCTCGCCCCAAATCTCAAGGGGCTCGAGAGAGCGTGCCGCACGGGCATCGGCGAAGTCGCGGTGCTGCTGAGCGCGAGCGAGGCCTTCAGCCAACACAACACCAACGTCTCAATATCGGGCATGCTGGCCACGCTCAAGGCGCTGGTCCCCGCCGCCAGAGAGAAGGGCCTGTCGGTGCGCGGTTATCTCTCCGCGGTTTGGGGTTGTCCCTACGAGGGAGCCGTGGATCCCGACCGCGCGGCGCGCTTGGCGGAGCGTCTGATCGAGCTGGGCTGCTACGAGGTCTCGCTCGGGGACACCATCGGCGTCGCGACCCCGATCCAGACCCGCGCATTGCTCGAGCGCGTTCTCGATCGCATTCCTGCGAAGTGCATCGCGCTGCATCTGCACGACACCCGCGGGATGGCCTTGACCAACGTTGCTGTCGCTCTCGACATGGGCATCCGCACCTTTGATTCGGCCATCGGGGGCCTCGGCGGTTGCCCTTACGCGCCGGGCGCCTCCGGCAACGTCGCCACCGAGGATCTGGTCTATATGCTCCACGGCCTTGGCATCGAGACGGGCACCAATCTGACCCGGTTGTGCGAGGCCGCTTGCCTCGCCGAAGTCCTGGTGAAGCGTCGCCTGCCGGGACGTGTTCACTGCTCCGTTCCCAGTGAGCGTTGTTGGTCTGATGGCCCGGCGAGCGCGCGGGCGTGATGCCACCCGCCAGCGTTGCCGAGCGAGGACCGTGGTAGCTTCGGGTGCCGGAGGCCGGTTTCCGACGTTTCGACGCATCTTCGTCGCCAACCGGGGCGAGGTCGCAGCGCGCATCGGGCGGACCTGCGAGCGGCTCGGCATTGCGCCGGTCTTCGGCGTGTCCGAGGCCGACCGCGACGCGCCGTGGTGCCGCGGCCGCGAGCAAGTGGTCCTCGGTTCGCCCCGCGCGACGGCGAGCTACCTGGACATCGAGCGCGTCGTGAACGCGGCCCGCACGAGCCGTTGCAGCGCGCTTCATCCTGGCTGGGGCTTCCTCTCCGAGAATCCGCGCCTCGCCAGTCTTTGCGAAGCTCACGGCGTGACCTTCATCGGTCCACCCAGCCACGTGATGCATCTCATGGGCAAGAAGACGCCCGCCAAGCAGGCAATGGCCCGGGCCGGCCTCACACTGATTCCTGGAAGCGACGGCACACTCCATGACGTCGACGACGCCCGCGAGGCGGCGGACAGAGTGGGCTATCCGGTCCTGCTCAAGGCCGAGAGCGGCGGTGGCGGGAGGGGCATGCGGGTGGCTCGCTCCGCCGCCGAAGTCGAGGCGGCTTACGAGGAGGCCACGGGCGAGGCAATGGCCGCCTTCGGCGACGAACGCGTCTACCTCGAGAAACTGATCGGCGATGGCCGCCATATCGAGGTGCAACTGCTGGCCGACGGCTACGGCAGCGTGGTGCATCTCGGCGAACGCGACTGCACCGTGCAGCGCAACCACCAGAAGCTGATCGAGGAGTCGCCAGCCACCGTGGTCGCGCCGGAGGAGCTCGCGAGGACCCTCGAGGCGGCATGCCGCGCCACCAAACAGATCGGCTACACCGGCGCCGGCACGATGGAGTTCCTACTGGACGGCGGCGCGACGCTGCGCTTCATGGAGATGAACACGCGCCTGCAGGTCGAGCACACAGTCAGCGAGATGCGCAGCGGCGTCGATCTCGTCGAGCAACAAATCCGCGTGGCCGCCGGCCATCGCCTGCCCTTCACCCAGACCGATCTCCGCCTTCGGGGGCATGCGATCGAGCTCCGCATCAACGCCAAAGATCCCGCACGCGGCTTCCACCCGACCCCGGGTGTGATCAAGCGCTGGGAGCCGCCCGAGAGCACCGGCGACGTGCGCGTCGACACCCATGTCGAGGCCGGCTACGTCGTGCCTCCCTACTACGACAGCCTCCTGTGCAAGGTGATCGTGCGCGGCGAGACGCGCGCTGGGGCCATCACGCGCGCCATCGCGGCGCTCGAGGCCTTCGTCTGCGAAGGCCCGGCTACCACGATCCCCATGCACCTCGCGATTCTCCGCTCCGAAGCCTTCCGGAGCGGGCGATACACCACCCGCGCCATCCCGGGCTGGCCGTCCGAGGGCAGGGCGGGTTAGCTCGATGGCGCACATCCCCCTGAAACCCATCGGCAACCCGCGAAGGGTCGCGATCGACGACCGGACGTTTGCCGAGCATCGTGCCGATCTCGCCGAGCGCTCCGAGCGGCTCTCTGCCGTCCGTGCCGAAGCGCGCGCGGGCTGGGGCGAGAGCTACGTCGAACGCGTGCACGCCAAAGGCAGGCTGACCGCGCGCGAGCGGCTCGACCGCTTGCGTGATCCCGGCAGCAAGCTTTACGAGGTCGGTACGCTCGTCAATCACGGCGAGAAGTTCGGCGAGCTCCGTTCACCGGGCGCCGGCGTCGTGACCGCATTCGTGCGCATCGGCGGGCGCTTCTGCGTCGTCATCGCCAACGACAACACCGTGGCCTCTGGCGCCTGGTGGCCGAGGTCGCCCGAGAAGATCGAGCGCGCCCAGACGATGGCGCTCAAGCTGAAGGTCCCCGTCATCTATCTCGTCGACTGCAGCGGCCTCTTTCTACCGGAGCAGCGCCGCAGCTTCGGCGGCGCGAGGGGAGCGGGACACATCTTCAAGATGAACAGCCTGCTCTCCGATGCCGGCGTGCCGCAGCTCGCCGGCGTGTTCGGCGACTGCATCGCCGGCGGCGGTTACATGCCGATCATCAGCGATCGCGTCTACATGACCGAGCAGGCTTACATCGTCATCGCGGGCGCCGCGCTCCTTAAGGGGGCCAAGAGCACCCGGATCACCTCGATCGACATCGGTGGCCCCGAGGTGCACGTGCACGAGAGCCGCTGCGCCGACGTCCGCGTGCCGGACGACGAGACGCTGCTCGCCTCCCTCCGGAGAGAGGTGGAGCGGCTCCCGAGCTCGGGGGCCGACTACTACCGCGGGGGCGTCCAGGGCATCGAGCCCGCGTTCCCCACGAGCGAGCTCGCGGGCATCATCCCGCCGGATCATCGTGAGGCCTACTCGGCCGAGGAAGTGCTGGCTCGACTCTGCGATCAGAGCCTCTTCTGGGAGGTGCTGCCGCACCTGGGCCGGGAAATGATCTGCGGTGTCGGCCGCCTCGGCGGCCTGTACGCCGGCTTCGTCATCAATCGCCAGGGCCTGTTCCCCGATCCCGATCGACCCGGCCAGCGACGCCCCGCAGGCATCCTTTACCGCGATGGCATCGCCAAGATCAGCGCGTTCAGCCGGGCCTGCGACGCCGATGGCATCCCCTTAGTCTGGCTGCAAGACATCGGCGGCTTCGACATCGGCCTCGAGGCCGAGCGGCACGGCCTCCTGGGGCTGGGGTCGAGCCTCATCTACACGAACAGCACCAACCGGGTGCCGATGTTCACCGTGCTGCTTCGGAAGGCCTCGGGCGCGGGCTACTACGCGATGGCCGGCCTTCCGTACGATCCGGTGGTGCAGCTCGCCATGCCCATTTCACGTCTCAGCGTGATGGAGGGACGCACCCTGGCGATCGCCAGCTACGGCACCAAGCTCGACGACGACTTCCGGATCAAGACCGATGACCCCGAGGAGCGAAGGGCGATCGAGCGCGGGATGGCCGAGGTCGAGGCTCGCATCGAAGGCGACATGGATCCGGTCGTCGCCGCGAGTCAGATGGACACCGACGAGATCGTCCAGCCGGACGAGCTCCGAGACTGGCTAGTTGCCCTGGTCGAGATGACCTACCAGGGCTCGGGACAGCGGCGCATCAAGAATCCACGCATCTGGTCACTGCACGATCTGGTCTTGCTCGGCGAGCGGGGCGCTCGTCCGACCGAGGCCGAGCGCACCGTCGATCCCGCCCCGGCCAGGCCCGCGCGTCCGAGAGCGAGCGACGCGGACGGCCTGGTCTTCCGCGTGCCGATGACGGGGCGCGTCTACCTTCGCCCGTCGCCCGAAAAGCCGCTCTTCGTCGCGGTGGGCGACGTGATCGCCCGGGGGACGACCGTCTGCGTCGTCGAAGCCATGAAGTCCTTCAATCGCGTGAGCTACGGGGGCGAGTCGTTGCCCGAGCGCGCGCGCGTCGTCCGCTTCGCCATCGAAGACGGATCGGACGTGGACGAGGACATGCCTCTCATCGAGCTCGAAGAGGTGTGAGAGGCGGGCCGCCTGCCGCCGGTGACGAGGGGCTAGCACGCCGGCTTGTGGCGCTCGATCCAGGAGGCGTAGCCGTGGTCGTAGCCAGTGGCCTGCCAGCGGCTCGCCAATGCGACGGCGATGGTCCGCATCTTGTCCGACCGCACCTTGCTCCTCCGGAGAGCGCTCGCCGCGAGCGCTCCGGCCTGCGCTTGTGCCGCTTCATGCGCGCCCGCAAAGGAGTCCGGGCCGTGGCCGTCGGTCAGGCCGAGGTGGTCGCGCAGCAGCCGATCGCTGATGTCCTTGGCGTTGGCGCGGCTGTCCTTGATGTTGCCCTTGCCGGTGAGCACGTTGCCCAGGCCGAACACGTCGGGCAGCCCGGCCAACGTCCCGGTATCCGGGTTCGAGAAATTGTAAAGCTCACCGCGTGTCGGGATTCCCGCGATGTGTTCGGGGACGCTCCCGATCGAGCTCACGATGAAGTTCGATCGCACGTCGAACTGGCTGCCCTGGATCTCGACCGCCTTGCCGTCCCGCACCTCGCTCCTTCGGAAGGTGAGGCCGACCATGCGGCCGCCCTCGACGATGGGCACCACGGGCACATGACAGTCCTTCACGTGCACACGAAATTTCTGCATGAGCACGCCGATCATCTTCTCGCGCGCGGTCAGGCTCCTCGCGATCTCCTCGGGCGACGTGTCGTACGGAAACGCCAGCGGCATGTCGCGCACGCGGCGGCGGTAGTAGAGGGTGCAGCCCCTCACGCCTAGGCTGTCGGGATCGACGCGGTGCTTGCGCAGCGTCGCCGTGATCCCGGCATGCTCCATCGCGACCACGTCGACCTCGATGCCGCGCTGGCGTAGCGACCTGCGGTAAAGCTCGAGGTTGATGATCTTCACCACGTCGATCGACGCGAGCCCGCCGCCCACCACGATGGCATCGTCGGTGACGCTGTACTGCGGCCCGTCGTAGCCCGGGTCGTCGTAGTGATTGAACCAATGCACGAACGGGTTCTGATAGACGAGGCCCTTGCCCACGTAGTCCTCGGCGCCAGGCACGGGCAGCGCTCGGTCGCGCCAGGCCCCGTTGGCGAGTAGCACCGCCGACACTCCCCATTGCTTCACGAGCTCGTCGAATGGCAGGCCCACACCCAGCGCGGTCCCCGGAACGAAGTACACCCCGGGCCGACCGAGATTCTCGTCGATGGTCTTGTACTCCTTGGCGCGCAGTCTGTCGTGCCAGCGCGGCAGACCATCCTCGATCTTGCCGTACGGTCGCACGTTCTGATCGAAGACGATCGCGGTGATTCCCTGCGCGGCGCACGTCGCCGCGGCTTCCGATCCGCTCACGGCGCCGCCGCAGATCGCGACCACGTGGCGCGGCTGCGAGGCCAACTCGTCGAGGACCGGGTAGTTCATCGCCGTCACCCTGGACTTTGAGCCCGGAAGCGCGAGGGAAAAGCTTCTCCGGCGATGCGGCTCTTGAGCTGTGGATCGTCTGGGTGTAGGCGCAGCGCGCGCAGGACCAACCCGGTCTCGTCTTCCCGGTGGTTCGGATCGGGCAGGCAGCACTCGACCGGACACACCGACTGGCAGGCTTCGTGGTCGTAGAAGCCGACGCACTCAGTGCACATATCCGGATTGATCACGTAGGTCCGCTTCCCCTCGCTGATGGCTTCATTCGGGCACTCGGGCTCGCACGCGCCGCAGTTGATGCAGTCATTTGTGATGTGAGTCGCCATCGGCCATCTCCCATGAGCCCCCTGCAAAGGCCTCGCGCGTTCGAACGAGCGCAGACCCCGTCGGAGGGCGCCCTGAAGAACGAGCCCAGCTATCGCGTACCGAGTACCGAGCGAGCGAGGTAAACGCTAGCACGCGTACGCGGGTCCGCCGCGGCCAAGCGATTGCGATTGCGGCCATGCGCGCAGCATAGTGGGCGCTTCCCCCATCGGGGCTCGTCCCCACATGTGTCTGGACCCGGGCAACGGGCTTTTCGCGGGGCTGTGGGGCTGCCGCGCGTTATCCTCATGTTGGGGGCTCATGGGCGCGGGAGGGACCGATGACGGAGCGGTCGAATGCGGGGGGCGAACCATCCGACCCGCTGGAGGAGTGGCAGGGGACTGCTCGGTACGAAGTCATCGGTCGACTCGGCGCGGGCGGCATGGGCGTCGTTTACGAAGTGTTCGACCGCGAGCGCGGCCAGCGCGTGGCCCTCAAGACGCTGCCGCGCTTCACGCCCGATGCGCTCTACCTCTTCAAGCTCGAGTTTCGGACGCTCGCAGACGTGCACCACGCCAACCTCGTCAGCTTGCACGAGATGGTGGTGGGAGATGGCGGCGACGCATTCTTCACGATGGAGCTCGTTCGCGGCCGCAACTTCCTCGCGCACGTGCGGAAGGCGGATGACCAAGTCGGCCGGGACATGCCCGCCACCCGGCCTTCGGCGCTTCTGGTACCCGGGCACCTGGGCGCGCAAAGAGGCCATTTCGGCGAGGGGTCTGCGGCCTTCTCCGCGAAACGCCCGAGTGTCGACGAGGGCCGACTGCGCGACGCCCTGCGGCAACTCGTAGAGGGAGTGCACGTGCTCCACGCCGCTGGCAAGATTCACCGCGATATCAAACCATCCAACGTGCTCGTTACGCACGAGGGTCGGGTCGTCCTACTCGACTTCGGGGTAGCGACCGACCTGGGCATGCGCGGCGCCCTCGGAGGCAGCGGCGAGATCGTGGGGACCGCGGCGTATATGGCGCCGGAGCAAGCGGACGACAAACCGCCGACGTCTGCTTCGGACTGGTACAGCGTTGGCGTGATGCTGTACGAGGCCCTCGTCGGACGTCCTCCGTTCATAGGCTCCGAGCTCGACGTCATCACCATGAAGGGGATGATGGACCCCCCTCCGCCGTCCGAGAGCGTCGAGGGGGTGCCACCCGACATCGACGTCCTGTGCAGCAAGCTGCTCCATCGCGACCCGGTCGCTCGGCCCACGGGCCCCGAGATCCTGCGGCGCTTGGGTGCCGTGCGAAGCAATCCCCCTGCAGCGGTACGGTCGACGGAAGGCCAGGCATCTTTCCCGTTTGTCGGGCGCGAGGACCAAGTGCGCGCCCTGCGCGACGCCTTCGCAACCAGCCGCGGACTCTCGACGACGATGCTCGTCGCCGGGGCCTCGGGGATGGGCAAGTCGACCGTCGTCCACGCTTTTTTGGACGAGTTGGCCCGAGACAACCAGACTCTCGTGCTGCGTGGCCGCGCCTACGAGAGAGAGGCCGTGCCCTACAAAGCGGTCGACAGCGCCATTGACGCTCTCAGTCGGCACCTCGTGGCTCTAGAGGAAAGCGGCGACCCAGTACACGTGCCCGTGGATACCTGGACCCTGGGCCATCTCTTTCCGGTCTTGCAGCGCGTACGGGGCATCGAAGCCCCTGCCGAGCCGTCCACGGACGACGTGCGTGGATTGCGCGCGCGCGCCTTCTCGGCACTGCGCGGCCTCTTGGGTGCCCTGGCGGAGCGCAAACCGCTCGTGCTCTTCGTCGATGACGTCCACTGGGGCGACGTGGACAGCGCGCGCCTCTTGCTGGACCTGGTGCGCCCCCCGGCGCCGCCGATCCTGCTTTTGATGACGTGCCGCGATGATGCGCCCGCCAGTCCTTTTCTCGCAGAGGTTCGCGACCGATGGCCTACAGGGGCGGAGATCCGCCGCATGTCGGTCGGGCCGCTCGGTCTGGCGGATGCGCAGCGTCTCGCGCTTTCTCTCCTGGAGGAACAGGGCAAATGGGCCGAGCGCATGGCGCGCGCGGTGGCGCGCGAGTCCCGGGGAAGCCCCTTCCTGATCGAGGAGCTGATCCGGAGCAATCACGGTCGCGCCGAAGACCGTGACGGGGACGCGCTGGCTGACCTCACGCTCGATCAGGTCGTTCACCATCGCCTCGAGCGGCTGCCGGAGCCCGGGCGCACGGTCGTCGAGCTCATCTGCGTCGGCGCGCGACCCCTGCCCGTATCCGTCGTGGCCGCGGCCATGGCCGCTCCCGGTCCGATCGACGTGCTCGTCACGCAGGTCGTCGCCCAACGTTTCGCACGCGTGGGGCTTCGCGAAGGTCGTGACGTCATTGAGGCCATCCACGACCGCATTCGCGAGACGGTCGTCGACGGGCTCTCCTCCGAAACGCTGCGGGATCACCACGCGCGACTGGCGCGCGCCCTCGAGAGCGCATCCAGCGGCGATGGAGAGGCGATCGCGATGCACTGGCTTGCCGCCGGGGATCGCTCGTGCGCGGCACGCGCGGCGCAAGCGGCCGCCGAGCAAGCAGTCGTCAAGCTAGCTTTCGACCAAGCTGCCCGTCTGTTTCGCATGGCACTCGAGACGGGCGAGCCGAGCGCGGCCGGGGCCCGAAGGCTGCAGCTCCGGCTCGCCCAGACGCTGGACTATGCGGGCCGCGGAGCCGAATGCGCGCGAGTCTACCTCGAGATCGCCAGGGACGCCGAGCCCACCGAGCAGATTGACTACCGCCGCGCCGCGGCGGAACAGCTCCTCGCGGTGGGTAGGATCGAGGAAGGAGCGGCCGTCCTCGACGACGTTCTCGCCGCCGTCGGCATCCGGGCTCCGCGCAGCCCGTTCGCGGCCATCTTCTTCTTGATCGTCTACCGAACGTGGCAATTCTTCGTCGGTGCGCGGTGCGCGGTTCGAGGGGCGCCGCGCCGACGAGGTGACCCCGCAGGACCGGCTGCGCGTGGACGCGCTCTGGACAGTGTCGCTCGGATTCGGCGTGATCAACATGGTCCTCGCTGCTTGCATGCAAGCGCGCCATATGGTCGAAGCCTTGCGCAAGGGCGACCGCTTGCAGGTCTTGCGCGCGGCCGTCCTCGAGGCCGCGTACCTCGCCGGGAGGGCCAAGCGACCCAGCCGCCACGAAATCGCATTCGCCGAGATGGGCAGCCGCTTGGCGGAGCTCGAGGGCACGGCGGACGCGCGGTCTTATTGGGAGACCGCGCGGGGCGCCGCGCTCTTCCTTCGAGGCCACTGGAAAGATGCGCAGGAGCTTCTGCGTAAGGCCGAAAGTACCAAGACGTTCGCCTCGATTACGATGCAGCGGCGCCTCATTCTCGAGCGGACCCGCTATTACATGGGAGACGTCAAGGAGAGCGAGAGACAGGTCGCGTTGCTGATGGCCGTCGCGCAGGACCAGGGCGACCTGCACACCCTGGTCGGGCTGCGCACCGGCGCCGAGATTGGCCGCCTGCTCGCAGCGGACGAGCCGGAGAGAGCGCGGCGCGAGCTACGGGAAGCGCGGGCGGGGTGGTCTCAGAGAGAGTTTTTCGTCCAAGACTGGCAGGCCATGGTCAACGAGCCTTCCATCGATCTTTACGTCGGCGATTCGGGCGCTGCATACGATCGCTTCGTGCGGGACCTGCCGGCCTTGCGGCGCAGCTTGATGCTCCACTCCGGTTACGTGCGCGCCGTGACCTTTGCCACGCAAGGCAGGCTCGCCATCGCGTCCATTGAGGCGAGGCCCGAGCTGCGACGCCGGCGCATCGCCGAGGCCAGGGTGGCGATGCGGAAGCTTCGACGCGAGTACGCGCCCTGGACGGCCGTCTTGGCCGCGAGCATCGAGGCTCTCGTCGCCAACGCGCAAGGGGACCGCCCGGCTGCGCGGGCGGCGTTGCGCAGGGTCATCGATCTTTCGATGGCCACAGACTCGCTTGTCTTCCTTCCCCCGGCCGAGTATCGGCTGGGGGAACTCGTCGGCGGCCAAGAGGGCGCGGAGCGCGTCGAGCGAGCAGTACGGAAGCTCGAGGAATGGGGGGTCAAGAGACCCGCCCGCTGGGTCGACGTCTCTCTTCCCGGACGATGGGCTACCGAGCACGGGTGACCGAAAAGGCACGTTCTTGGCCGCTCCGGGCCCCGCCGCCGTGACGTAGGGTGAGCTCGATGAACGTGAGCTCACCGCGGGCTGCCGACGGCGAGGCGATCGCGAGCGACTTTCGCGACGGAGCGTCCGCGTAAGATGGCAGCCGCAGCGGAGACCCTGGCCCCGCTCGCCGCCCGCGGCACGGCCGGCACCGATGCGCGCCCGGCCGTCAACAAGTGGCTCGTGACGGCGTCCATTACCTTCGGCACGCTGATGGGCGCCATCGACGCGTCCATCGTCAACGTCGCCGTTCCCAAGCTGCGCGGCGCCGTCGGCGCGACGGTCCAGGAGATTACCTGGATCACGACCGGCTTCGCGCTGGCCACCGTGCTCGTCATGCCGCTGACCGGGTTCCTCGGGCGCCTGTTCGGGCAGAAGAGGGTGTACCTCGCCAGCCTGCTCCTGTTCGTCGTCGGGTCAGCGCTTTGTGGCATGGCGCGATCGCTCACGGCGCTGGTGGCCTTCCGCATCGTCCAGGGCTTCGGGGCAGGCGCCTTGCAGCCGACCGAGCAGGCCATCCTGCGCCAGACGTTCCCCCCGGAGGAACAGGGCATGGCGATGGCCGTCTTCGGGATGGCCGTCACGATTGGCCCCGCCGTGGGCCCGACGCTCGGCGGGTACATCGTCGACCACTACACGTGGCCGTGGATCTTCTACATCAACCTGCCCGTGGGCGCGCTCGGCATCTTCATGGTGACCAACTTCGTGCGCGAGCCCGACGACGTCCGCGAGGCCAACCGCGTCGGGGCGGAGCGCCAGCGCAAGCACCTGGACTGGGCGGGCATCGCCTTGCTCAGCGTGGGCATGAGCGCCCTTCAGTACGCCCTCGAGGAGGGCAACCAGAACGACTGGTTGTCCTCGCCGCTCATCGACGCCTGCTTCTTCGTCGCCATCGTGGGCCTGGCCTTCTTCGTGGTGCGCGAGCTCACCGCCACGGTGCCGGCCGTCGACATCGCCCTCTTCCGCGACCCCGTCTTCCTCTCGGGCACCCTCATCGGATCGGTCATGTTCGCCATGATGATGTCCTTCACCTTCCTCTTGCCGCTCTTCATGGAAGAAGTGCTCGGCTTCACCGCGATGCAGGCGGGGCTCGCGCTCATGCCGCGGACGGCCGTGATGCTGGTCGCGATGCCCATCGTGGGGCGCCTGTACAGCCGGGTGCCCCCGCGGCTCTTCGTGGCCCTCGGTGTCGTCGCGTTCTGTGCCAGCGCGTACATGATGAGCCACTACACGCTCGATACCGGTCCGGAGGGGATCATAGCGGCGCTCGTCGTGCAGGGCATCGGGTTGAGCTGCCTCTGGGTGCCGATTACCACGGTCGCGCTCTCGAGCATCCCGCGCCACAAGCTCGCCGACGCCACCGGCTCGAACTCACTGCTTCGCCAGATCGGCGGCTCGGTCGGCCTCGCGGCGTTCGCCACCCTGCTCTCGCGCGCGCAGGACACGGCGCGCGTCGGCCTGGTCGCCCACGTCGTCGCGGGCCGCGCCGAGGTCGAGGCGCGCCTGGCCGCGCTGCAGCATGCGATGGGCGCCTCGGGCGCGGACGGGCGCGCGATGGCGCTGCGGGCCCTCGACGCGGTGGTGAGCCGGCAGGCCGCCGTGCTCGCGTTCGAGAAGGTGTTCCTCCTGGCGGGGATCCTGTTTCTGTTCGTCACGCCGCTGCTCGTGTTCTTGAAGGCACCCAAGAACGTCGCTGGTCTCGCCAAGCCCGATGCCCACATGGATCTCTGAAGGCAGCAGTTCGCGCAACGCGCCACGTCTGCGGGTCCTGACCCCAGGTGTCCTTCGCCGGCGTGATTGGCCGGATCGGCAACGTCGTGGCCGCGCGATGCTTCGCGTACCGGTCTAGCTTCAAGGCGACGGTGAAATACATCAGCGTGGTGAAAGCGGGCGAGGCCGTCGGCCTCGCGCCGGAGCTGGACGTGCGCGACGGCGCGCAGGTGGAGTAACGCGGGATGTACTGGCTCGCAGCGCTCTGCGTTCGCCGACCGATCTTCGCTTCGGTCCTCATCCTCATCGTCTGCGTCTTCGGCATCGCGGGGTACGTCCAGCTGGGGGTCGATCGCTTCCCGAACGTCGACTTCCCGTACGTCGTGGTCCTGACGCGCCAGACGGGCGCGGCGCCGGAGGACGTAGAGACCGAGATTACCGACAAGATCGAGGAGGCAGTCAACACGATCAGCGGCATCGACGAGCTGCGGAGCATCACGACCGAGGGCGTCTCGCAAGTCGTCACAACGTTCGGCCTCGAGAAGGACGTCAACGTGGCCGCGCAGGAAGTGCGCGACAAGGTCAACGCGATCGTGCCCTTCCTGCCGAAGGACGCCGACGCGCCGGTCATCCAGAAACTCGATCCGGACACCTCGCCGGTGATCCAGATCGCGCTGCGGGCGCGCGGGCACAGCCTGCGCGAAACCACCGAGCTGGCCGACAAGGGCCTGCGCAGGTCCCTCGAGTCGGTCGCCGGGGTCGGCGAGGTCGTGGTCGTCGGCGGCCGCAAGCGCCAGATCAACGTGATCCTCGACCCCATCCGCCTGCGCGCCGCGGGCGTGACGGTCATCGATGTAAAGCGGGCCATCGCCTCGCAGAACCTCTCTGTTCCGGGTGGCCGCCTCGAAGCCGGGCCAGGCGAGCTCACGGTCCGCGTGCTCGGTCGGGTCAAGGACCCGGCCCAGATCGGCGATCTCGTGATCCGGCGGGAAGCCGAGCACTCGATCCGGGTGGGAGACGTGGGCCACGTTGTCGACGGGGTAGAAGACAAGGAGTCGGCGGCCCTCGTTGACGGCGAGCCGACCGTGCTTCTGGGGGTCCGCAAGCAGTCGGGTTCGAACACCGTGCAGCTCGCCGACAACGTGAAGGAGAGGCTCGGCGAGCTCAGCAAACAGCTCCCAGCTGGCTACTCGATGGACATCGTGCGCGACGAGTCACAGGTCATCCGCACGAGCGTCGATGCGGTCAAGGAGCACCTCGTGGCAGGGGCGCTGCTCGCTGCGGTGGTGGTCTTCTTCTTCCTCGGCAACGTGCGCAGCACGCTCATCGCGGCGATCGCGATCCCGACGAGCATCGTCGGCACCTTCGCCGCCATGTGGTGGTCCGGGTACACGATGAACACGATCACACTGCTGGCGCTCGCGCTGGCCGTCGGGATCGTCATCGACGACGCAATCGTCGTCCTCGAGAACATTTTCCGGCACATCGAGGAGAAGAACGAGAACCCGATGCGCGCCGCGGTCGACGCCACCAAGGAGATCGGCCTTGCGGTCATGGCGACGACCCTTTCGCTCATCGCAGTGTTCTTGCCCGTCGCCTTCATGAACGGCATCCCGGGGCGGTTCCTCCGCTGCTTCGGCGTGACGATGGCCTTCTCGATTGCGATCTCGATGCTCGTCAGTTTCTCGCTGACGCCGATGATGGCGTCCCGTTTGCTCAAGCAGAAGTCCAGCACGCGCAAGAGCCTCGGGGAGCGCGTGGCCGACGTGTTCTACGTCCCCATCGAGCACGCCTACGTGCGCGTGCTGGCCGTCGTGATGCGCCGCCGGTGGATCGTCGGCCTCGCGATCGTCGCCACCCTGGGGAGCTGCGCGCCGCTCGTCAAGACGGTCAACAAGGGGTTCTTGCCGCTCAGCGACGAGGCGCGTTTCCAGGTGCAGGTCCGCACGCCCGAGGGGACCGGCATCGACCAGACCGTGCTGGTCGCCGAGCGCATCGCGCGCCAAATCCGCGCATACCCCGAGGTCCGTCTCACCGTCACCACGATCGGCGACGAGGGAACGCAGGTGCACAACTTCGCGACGATCTACGTGGCCCTCACGAGCCCAGAGACCCGCAAGGCGTCCCAGAACGAGATGATGGACCGGACGCGCCGCGAGATCCTCGCCACGCAATCGCCGGATCTCCGCGTTGTCCTCGGGGAGGTGCCGCTCTTCGGCAGCGGCGGATTCTCGACCGCGCGCACCCAGTATTCGCTGCGAGGACCCGACCTGAAGAAGCTCGCCGAGGTGTCGACGGACGTGCTCGGCAAGCTCAAGACGGTGCCCGGCGCGGTCGACGTAGACACTTCGCTCGTCGTGGGCAAGCCGGAAATCGGCGTGCGCATCGATCGCGAGCGGGCCGCGGACCTGGGCGTGCAGCCGAGCGACATCGCCGACGCCCTGCGCCTGCTCGTACAGGGCGACCAGGTCTCGAACTACGAGGAGCGGGGCGAGGAGTACGAAGTGCACGTCCGGGCGGAGGCGCGGTACCGCGCCGACGAGGAGGGATTGCGCCTGCTCACGGTGCCGTCGTCGACCCTCGGGTACGTGGCGCTGGGCAGCGTCGTGAGCTTGTCGAAGACCACGGGGCCGTCGCGCGTCGAGCGCCTGAACCGGCAGCGCCAGGTCACGTTCATGGCCAACGCCGCGCCGGGCTATGGCGACGCCACCATCGCGTCGAAGCTGAAGGAGATCCTCGACGGCGAGCAGCTGCCGGCGGCGTACGAGGCCGCGCCCGCCGGCCAGACGCGTGAGATGGGGCGGGTGATGATCGCGTTCGCGGGCGCGCTCGTCCTGTCGTTCGTCTTCATGTACCTGGTGCTCGCGGCGCAGTTCGAGTCGTGGCTGCATCCGATCACGATCTTGCTCAGCCTGCCTCTGACGCTGCCGTTCGCCTTCATGAGCTTGATCCTGTTCAAGCAGTCTCTGGACCTTTACTCGGTCCTCGGCATCCTCGTGCTCTTTGGCGTGGTGAAGAAGAACTCGATCTTGCAGATCGACCACACCAACCAGCTCCGCGAACGCGGCCTGCCTCGACTCGAGGCGATCATGCAGGCGAATCGCGATCGCCTCCGGCCGATCCTGATGACGACAGCGGCCTTCGTCGCGGGCATGATCCCCCTGGTACTCTCGAAGGGCGTGGGCGCCGGCTTCAACCGGGCGACGGCGGGCGTCGTCGTGGGCGGGCAGGTCTTGTCGCTCACCCTGACGCTTCTTGCGACGCCCGTCGCCTACTCGGTCTTCGACGACCTCTCGGGCTTCGTGGGTCGCGTCTTCGGCGGCAAGAAGGCGGCGATCCCGCCGCTCGAGGTGGGCGCCGTGGCGGAGGAATGAACCCTCTGACCGTTACTTCCGGGCCAGGAAGGCCTGGAAGGCGGCCGCCGCCTCGGGTGAGACGAGCCGACGGCCGAAGGCCTCGAACTCCTTGGACATGATCTCGGACAGCGCGCCCTTGAAGGGCTCGCGCATGAGGCGCTTGGTCTCGCAGAGCGAGCCGATGGGGAGCTTGGTAAGGGCCTCGGCGCGGCCCATGGCGGCACTCGCAAGCTCCGCCGGGGCGACGACGGCGTTGACGAGGCCGGCCGAAAGCGCCGTCTGGGCGTCGATCCGCTCGCCGAGCAGCAGCCATTCACTGGCGCGCTGGTAACCCACCCGCATGGGAAGGAGTAGGCTAGACCCCGCCTCCGGCACGATGCCCAGCCTCGTGAATGGGAACTGGAAACTCGCGGTTGAAGAGGCGAGGACCAGGTCGCAGTGAAGAAGGAGGGTGGACCCGATGCCGATGGCCAGACCGTTCACCGCGGCCACTACCGGCTTCGGAAAGGCGGCCATGTGCTGCAGGAATTTCACCCCGCCCCCGGCGTCCTCGCTGCCCTGCCCGGTGCTCGCGCGCACGAAGTCGGCGATGTCGTTGCCCGCGGTGAAGGCGTCACCCTCAGCATCGAGCAGGACGACCGCGGTCGCTTCGCTGGCGGCAGCCTCGGAGAAGGCGCGCATCAGGCTCTCGTACATCGCGAGGGTGATGGCGTTCTTCTTCGCGGGGCGGTCGAATGTCACGCGACGAATGGCCCCCCTGTCTTCGACGCCGATTCCTTCACTCATGGATGCCTCCCTAAACTAGCACTCGCATGACTGGGGATGGTCCTACCCAAAGCGGCCAATTCCTGACCGGAGTGTCCTGTCACCCCGGTCCGTCGAGGTCACGTTGGGAAGGGGGCCCTACGAGGTCCGACGGGGGGGCCTTCTGGACCCGACAGGAAGGCCTTATGGCGAGGACAGGCCGGTCTTCCGTGCCCGACAGGCGAACCTTCACTGTCCAACAGAGCGCGCAGATGGACTTTGCATGCCGGGCTGTCGGATAGGACAGGAGACCCTTCACCATCCATCAGGATGCATTGCTGACCTGAGCATCCCGGGATGGAGAGCCCGACAGGGAGGTCATCAGGGCACGGAAGGGTGAGCTTCTGGGGTCGACAGGCCACGTTCCTGTGCCCAGCAGTCCATGTTGTCGGGGTGTGCAGTCGTATCATCCCGGCACGACAGGGGACGTTGGTCCCTCCAGCAATCCGGACTGTCGTCGTGCGAAGGATGGACTGTCGTCGTGCGAAGGATGGACTGTCGTGCCCAGCAGGTGCGCCCGTCCGAGTCAGTAACGTCGTCATCACGAGTGAGAAGGATGGACTGCAGGGGTGGTCAGCCCGGTCTGGACACGAAAGAACCCTCCGGGCCATGAGCCGCGTTGGCAACGGGTCCGGCGCCAACTATTGGTTGGTGCGTGCGCCTTGCCATGATCCTCGCGCTCGCAGCTCTTGGCGGATGCGCGGGTGATCCCGTGCCCGTGTCGCGAGCTCCCGATGATCCGTCCAACCCGCGAGCCGCGGAGGTGCCGTATGTGGCGCCCTCGTCGACGCCAGCACCGGCTGCGCTCGCGACCCCTGCGGACGCAGGCGCTCCTTCGCAGAGCCCGCATCAGCGTCCGGGCATGCCCGGGATGCCTGGGATGCCGTGAATCGCTTCGCCTCGCTGTGCCTCGTGGGGGTCCTGGGGTGCGCGTCGACGTCGCCCGCGTCCGCGTTCCATGACGTGGCGCAACACGTCGAACAGCGCAGCGGGCAGCGGCTTCGATGGGACGAAGCGATGCCCGCCAAAACCGAAGTCGATCGCACTCTGCGCGACCTGCTCGCGAAGGATCTCAGCGTCGACGGCGCGGTCGAGGTGGCGCTCCTGCGCAATCGCTCGCTCGTCGCGATCTACGAGGAGCTGAGCGTCGGCCAGGCCGATCTCGTGCAAGCCGGCCTGCTGCGCAACCCCGCGCTCTCCGTCGGTGTGCCGCCCGCAGAGATCGAGGCGATCAGCCCGCCCATCGTGGTCGGCATCGCCGAAGACTTCCTCGGCCTGCTCATGCTCTCTGCCAGGAAGACCATCGCGCGAGCGCACCTGGAGGCGGTCGAGATGCGCGTGGCCAGCGAGGTGCTGGACCACGCCGCGCGAGTCCGCACGGCCTACTTCACGCTCCAGGGCGCCGAGCAGGTGGCGGCTATGCACCGCATCGTCGCGGACGCCGCCGACGCGGCCGCAGCGCTGGCCGGCGCCCAGCGCGATGCCGGCAATCTGAGCGATCTCGGTTTCGAGACGCAGCGAGGCCTGGCCGAACAAGCACGGATCGAGCGCGAGCGCGGCGAGGCCGACGTGCTGCGAGCGCGCGAGCAGCTCACGAGGCTGATGGGGGTGTGGGGGTTCGAAGCCGGGTACACGGTCACCTCCCGGCTGCCGGAGCTACCTGCCAGCGAGCCGCCGCTCGAGCACCTGGAGTCGCTCGCGATCGGGCAACGAAGCGATCTCGCCGCCATGCGCACGGAGGTCGAGGAGCTCGGCCATGTGTCGTCTCTGGCGCGCTCGACGCGCTGGACGGGCTCGCTGACCGTCGGGCTCGAGGCGGCCCGCCTGGTCGACGGCAACTACTCGTTCGGTCCGAACGCCTCGATCGAGCTCCCGCTGTTCGACCAGCGGCAAGCGCTCGTCGCACGTCTCGACGCCCTGCTGCGGCAGAGCGAGGCACGGCTTCAGGCGCGCGCCGTCGACGCTCGGTCGGAGGTGCGCGCGGCGCGAGACGCCATGGTCGCCGCGCGCCTCGTCGCGGAGCGCTACCGCACGGTCATCGTGCCGCTCCGCGAGCACATCGTCGCGCTCGCCCAGCAGCACTACGACGCCATGCTCATGAGCCCCTACGAGCTTCTGCTCGCCAAGCAGAGCGAGGTGACGGCGTACCGCGACTACATCGATACGGTGCGTGATTACTGGATCGCGCGTTCCGATCTCGAACGAGCGGTGGGCGGTCGGCTCGCGCCCTGGCCGCACGGAGGTGTCCAATGATTCGACGACGTGAAGCACTGGTCTCGGGCGCAGCGCTCCTCGGCGGAGCGGTGCTGCTCCGTCAGCAGAAAGCCCTCGCCGAGCCGCCCGATCCAAGCACGCCGCGGGCAGCTGGTCTTTACACGCCGGTGGTGATCCCGAACGGATCGACCCTGCCGTGGACGATGGAGGGCGGTGTGAAGGTCTTCCGCCTCGTCGCGGAGCCGGTCAAGCGCGAGTTCGCCCCGGGCATGGTCGTGGACTGCTGGGGCTACAACGGGCAGACGCCGGGACCGACCATCGAGGCGGTCGAGGGCGACCGCGTGCGCATCTACATCACGAACAAGCTGCCCGAGCGCACGAGCATGCACTGGCACGGCGTCCTCCTCCCGAACGGTATGGATGGCGTCTCCGGGCTGACCCAGCCGCACATCGAGCCCGGGGAGACCTACGTCTACGAGTTCACGCTACGACAGAGCGGGACACTCATGTACCACCCACACTCCGACGAGATGGTGCAGATGGCGCTCGGCATGATGGGCTTCTTCGTCGTCCACCCACGCGCTCCGGAGGTTCCGCGCGTCGACCGGGACTTCTGCATCATGCTCCACGAGTGGGCCATCCCGCCCGGGACGTCGCGGCCCAATCCGGCGGTGATGACCGACTTCAACATGTTCACGTTCAACAGCCGCGTCTGGCCCGGCACGGCGCCTCTCGTCGTGAAGAAGGGCGAGCGCGTCCGGGTTCGCCTGGGGAACCTGAGCATGGATAGCCACCCGATCCACATTCACGGCTATCAGTTCGAGATGACCGGGACCGAGGGTGGACGCGTCCCGACGAGCGCTCGATACCGCGAGACGACGGTGAACGTGCCGGTCGGCACGACGCGCGATATCGAGTTCGTCGCCGATGTACCGGGAGACTGGATCTTCCACTGCCACAAGTCGCACCACGCGATGAACGCGATGAGCCACGACCTGCCGAACATGATCGGCGTCGATCAGCGCAAGGTCGAGGAGAAGGTCCGCGCCATTCTGCCGGGCTACATGTCGATGGGCTCGACGGGCATGGGCAACATGATGGACATGGGACGCCCGAAGAACACGCTGCCGATGATGACCGGCACGGGACCTTTCGGACCGATCGAGATGGGCGGCATGTTCACCGTGTTCAAGGTGCGCGAGGGGATCACGAGCTACGAGGACCCGGGGTGGTACAAACACCCCGAGGGGACGCGCGCGCGCAAGGTCTGATCTACACTCCGACGCGTGACCCCCCGGGACCCCATCTCGTCGGGCGGCAAGTGGACGTGCCCGATGCATCCGCAGATCGTGCGCGACGGTCCGGGCAGCTGCCCGATCTGCGGGATGGCGCTGGAGCCGTTGACCTTGAGCCTGCAGCCGCGGGAGGAGGACGGCCACGAGCTGGGCGACATGACTCGCCGCTTCTGGATCGCGGCGGCTGTCTCCGCCCCCTTGCTGGTCATCGCGATGGCTGAGCTGTTTCCGGCGGCATGGCGCGACTACACCGAGCTAGCTCTGGCGACACCGGTCTGCGTCTGGGCTGCTTGGCCGTTCTTCGTGCGGGCGGCGCAGTCGATGCGCAACGTCAGCCCCAACATGTTCACGCTGATCGGTCTCGGCGTGAGTGTCGCGTACCTCTACAGCGTCGTCGGCACCCTGTTGCCTGGCGTCTTCCCCGCGTCGCTGCGGGACGTGTCCGGGCACGTCGCGGTGTATTTTGAGGCGGCCGTAGTCATCGTCACGCTGGTCCTGCTCGGACAGGTGCTCGAGCTCCGGGCGCGGGGCCAGACCAGCTCGGCGATCAAGAAACTGCTCGGGCTCGCTCCCAATACCGCGCGGCGCATCGCGGACGACGGCACCGAGCAAGACGTGCCCCTCGACAGCGTTCGGGTAGGCGACCGTCTGCGCGTCCGGCCCGGTGAGAAGGTGCCGGTCGACGGAGTCGTGCTGGAGGGCAAGAGCTCGGTCGACGAGTCCATGGTCAGCGGTGAGCCGATCCCGGTGGAGAAGGCGGTCGGCGCCCACGTCGTTGGCGCTACGGTGAACGGAACCGGTGGCCTCGTCATGCGCGCCGAGAAGGTCGGCGCCGAGACGCTTCTTGCCCGGATAGTCGCCATGGTCTCCGAGGCGCAGCGAAGCCGCGCGCCGATCCAGAAGTTGGTCGACGTCGTGGCTGGGTACTTCGTCCCGGTCGTCATCGTCACGGCCATCGTGACGTTCGTCGTTTGGGGACTCGCCGGACCGACGCCACGCATCGCGCACGCCCTCGTCAACGCCGTCGCCGTCCTCATCGTCGCGTGCCCGTGCGCTCTGGGGCTCGCGACGCCGATGTCCATCATGGTGGCCATGGGTCGAGGGGCGTCGATGGGCGTGCTGTTCAAGAACGCCGAGGCGATCGAGGTGATGCGAAAGGTCGACACGCTGGTCATCGACAAGACGGGCACCCTCACGGAGGGCAAGCCTCACGTCGTCACGCTGCTGCCCGTGGGCGCCCTCGATCCGCTGCGGCTTCTCCGGCTGGCGGCCAGCCTGGAACGGGGGAGCGAGCACGCGCTGGCGTCGGCCATCGTGCAAGGTGCGGCCGAGCGGAAGGTGGAGCTCGCGCCGACGTCAGACTTCGAGTCACGCACGGGAAAGGGGGTCGTGGGCCGCGTCGACGGCGCGCGCGTGGCGCTGGGAAACACGGCCTTGATGAAGGACCTGGGCATCGACGTGACTTCGCTCGCCACGAAGGCCGAGGAGCTGCGCGCCGACGCGCAAACGGTGATGTTCGTCGGCAGCGACGACGCCGCCGTGGGCCTCGTCGGCATCGCGGATCCGATCAAACCAACGACCGCCGAGGCCCTCAGCGCCTTGCATGCCGAAGGGATCCGCATCGTCATGCTGACGGGCGACAGCCGCACGACAGCCGAGGCGGTCGCTCGCAAGCTGGCGATCGACGAGGTCGTGGCGGAGGTGCTCCCGGACCAGAAGGTCGACACCGTGAGGCGATTGCAGGCGAAGGGAGCGACGGTGGCCATGGCAGGCGACGGCGTCAACGACGCTCCCGCCCTCGCGCAGGCGCAGGTCGGTATCGCCATGGGCACGGGAACGGACGTGGCGATGGAGAGCGCCGGCGTGACGCTCGTCAAGGGAGACCTGCGTGGCATCGTTCGCGCGCGTCAGCTGAGCCGGGCGACGATGCGCAACATCAAGCAGAATCTATTCTTCGCGTTCGTCTACAACAGCGCCGGCATCCCGATCGCCGCCGGGGTCCTGTACCCGCTCTTCGGGCTGCTCCTCAGCCCCATGATCGCGGCCGCCGCGATGAGCCTCAGCTCCGTCTCGGTCATTACCAACGCCCTGCGTCTGCGAAGGGCCTCGCTCTAGAGCGCATCCGACAACCGGCGAAGTCGGTAAGTGATCGAGAACGCTCCATCTTTTTGAAGGGCCTTTCCATCGGCGCGGGAAGGTGTTTGTACCTTCATCGATGGACCTCACCGAGGA
>Ga0182018_10000076_pt1 | contig 114672 bp, 103 predicted proteins | sample 812P2MmetaG_FD_120490 | JGI IMG/M metagenome (GOLD analysis project Ga0182018, IMG submission 120490) | Permafrost microbial communities from Stordalen Mire, Sweden - 812P2M metaG | ecosystem: Environmental > Terrestrial > Soil > Wetlands > Permafrost | place: Sweden: Stordalen | collected...
CCCGCACCCTCGAGACTCTCCAACCCGCCGTCGCTCGCAGCCTCGCCTGCTTCCTTCCCGATCACTGCCAAAACTTCTTTCGGCATGCCCAATATGGGACTATCTAAATCGAAAATGCTCTAGGCAGGCGTTGCCGGCCTTGCCTTCTTCTCCCTGAAGAAAATCGCGTCAAGCGAGATCAACCCGGGGCCAAAGGCGAACACGATGACCGACGCAAAAAGAAAAAGAAACGGGTCCGCGGACACGAACTTGTCGGGATCGCGGAAGATTGCGCCGAGCGCCACCCTTTCTGCCGTCGCATAGGCCACGCACATGACCCCGATCAGCGCGAGCGTTGCGAAGCGCGAGAAAAGCCCCGCGAGGAGCATCAGCCCGCACACGCACTGGATGGAAGCGGCAAGGACCACGTTCAGCTTGGGCATCGGGATGTTCCAACTCGCGAAATTTGCGGCCACCTTGTCCAGATTCTGCAGCTTGCCTTTTCCATCGACAAAGAACTGCCAGCCCCAGTAGAGCCGGATCACGAGGAGGAGGGGGCTTCTGAGGAATTCGCCGATCTTCGCGAGCAGGGAATGGAGTCTGTGGAGCATGGGGGTCGGGGGTGGGTTTGGATGATCCGGCAGGACAAACGATATGGAGTCAAGATGCCGCCCGGCGCCGTTTATTCCCATCGGCGCAGAACCAGCCCAGGGCCATCCAGGACTTGAACCAGGCCTTCACCTGCGACGGCCGGACCCCGGGGCCGGCGGCGGCGATCGCGCGCGACAGGGAGCTGCCCCTCCGCAGCGCATCGAGGATCCGGAACGCCGCGGGATCGAGCCGCTTGTAGAAGAGGCGGTTGTTGTGCCGGTGCACGGCGACATGGGTGCTCCTGCGCCGCGGCAACGCGGTGCGCCGGAACACCCGGTGGACCACGGCCGCCGCGGCGGGGGTGTTGCTCGCCTCCGAGCGCAGGGCGTCGCGGCGCTTCACCGCGATCACAAAGGTGTCGATGGGGTATCGCAGCGAGAGGAGCGTGACGTAGGGCTGCAGGCCGAGCCGCAGCCGGGACGGGGGAGTGCTCGAAAGGCGCTCGGCGGCGACCGCGGGCAGCGATTCCCCGTCGAACGCGACCGTCTGCGCCCACTCGAACCGCGCGATCTCGCAGGCAAGCGCCGTCCGGGGGGCGGTGAGCCGCGGCTTCTCCAGGATGAACTGCTCCAGCCTCGAGCACAGGTCGCGCAGCGTGGACGAGCGCGACGGATACCGCTCCAGGTAGGCCTTCGAAAGGCGCGCGAAGGCGCGCTCCCCCAGGGCGGCGACGAGCCCCGGGCAGTCGTCGCGGAACGCGTCTGACAGCCGGAACCAGTACATCCTGCTGTAGAGCTGGAGGCGCTCGAACGAGGTCAGCCTGTCGTTCGGCTTGATGAACTCCGCGGCGACCTTCTCCATGGGCCGGCCGTCGATCCAGCGCGGCTGGAGCCCGTCGTCAGCGGTGAGCGGCCTCACGAGTGCGGACGCCATCATCCTCTGGAACCTGCGGAGGTCCTCCGTGGAGGCGATGCGCGCGGGGGCGTGCTTCGGCGGCGGCTTCACACCGCGGCCTTTTTCGCGCCGTCGATGAATTCGTTGGCCTTGAGCGCCTCGTTGTGGACCTCGTCGAACGACGGTATCTTGTCGTCCCACTCGAGCAGGGTCGCCGAGACTCCGCACATGCGGGTCGCATGAGCGTAGAGCTTCCAGACCGGGTCGAGCACCGGGTGATCGTGGGTGTCCAGGATGTACTTTTCGAACTTCGTGTGCCCGGCGACGTGCATCTGGCCCACCCTGTGGTGCGGGATGTTGTTCAGGTAATCGTACGGGTTGAACGCGTGGTTCTTCGACGAGACATATATGTTGTTCACGTCGAGGAGGATGCCGCAGTCCGCAAGCTCGACGACCTCCGTCAGGAATTCCCACTCGGTCATCTCCGAGACGTGGAACTCGGCGTAGCTGCTCACGTTCTCGACGCAGATGGGAACCTCGACGAAGTCGCGGATCTGCCGGATCTTCTCCGCCGTGCGGCGGGCGGCCGCAAAGGTGTACGGCATCGGAAGGAGATCGTGCGTGTAGGTGCCGTCGACGCTTCCCCAGCACAGGTGGTCGGAGAGCCAGGGGGTCTTGGTGCGCCTCACGAGGGTCCTCAGCCGCTTCAGGTGCGCGCGGTCCGGCTTGTCCGCCGAGCCGAAATACATCGAGACGCCGTGCTGCACCACGCGGTACTGCTCAAGGATCTTGTCGAGCAGCTCGAGCGGCCTTCCGCCATCGACCATGAAGTTCTCCGAGATGATCTCGAACCAGTCGACGACGGGCTTCTTGGAGAGGATGTGCGCGTAATGCGGAACCCGCAGGCCGATGCCTATGCCGTAATCCGAATGTCCGTTGAATCGGTTGGCTGGCACGTAAGAAAAAACGCGGCCGGCCACCGGCCGGCCGCGTCGCCTAAAAACCGTTCAGTTTAACAGGTCTAAGCCTGGCTGTTCAGCCCGACTTGTTCGTGTTGCAGCCGCCCTTGCCCTTGCAGGAGTTCTGGCCCTTGCAGCCGTTGTCCCCGGCCTTGCAGCCGCCGGTGCCCTTGCAGGAGTTCTGGCCCTTACAGTCGTGCTTGCCGGCATCCTTGGAGGACGAGTCGCCGCTGCCGGCTTTGTCATCCGCGAAGGCGCGCGAGGCCATGGCACCAGCATAAAGCCCGGCCATTGCCGCGGCGGTGATGATGAAACGTGTCGATTTTGTCATGACAGATTTGGATTTTGTTTTGCTAAGAAAGACCGTCGTGGGCCGGCACCATGCCGTCCCACGCAGTCGGGGATAAGAGGAACTACGCTCAGGATTATTCCTCGGATGCCAGCAAAATCAAACGCCCATGGGGCCGGCGGCGCGCCGCAACCCGTTTGTCACAGGATGCGGTCGGTCATTTTGGCGCCTTTCTCGAAGGCGGCGAGATTTGCAAGAAAGTGGCGAACAAGCTCCAGGTTAACGTTGTTGCGACCGCCCGCGGTATGCGGGGTGATGAAGCAGTTCGGCGCAGACCAGAGGGGGTGGGAGGGCGGCAGGGGCTCGGGTACGGTCACGTCCAGGTAGGCGGCGCCGATCCTGCCGGACTTCAGGCCCTCGATGAGGGCGTCCTGGTCCACGGTGGCCCCGCGGCCTATGTTGTAGAACCGGGCGCCCGGCCTGAAACAGGCGATCCGCCGCGCGTTGACGTAGTTCCGGGTGCCCTCGTTCTCGGGAAGGACGTCCACGATGTGGTCGGCCTCCGCCAGGACCTTCGTCAGGTCCGCCTCCGGGACGATATGGACACCGGGCTCGCTGTGGATCTGCCGCCTGACGGCGTAAACCCGGCCCCCGAACGGGGCCAGCAGCCCGGCCAGCCGCCGCCCGATCGCGCCAAACCCCAGCAGGACCACGGTCTGGCCGGTCAGGAGGCGCGATTCGGCGCGCCTCTCGTTGTAGGGCCAGGGCCTGTCTCCCAGCTGGCCCGCATACGACGGAAGGAGCTGGCGGCCGAGCGCGAGCATCATGGCGAGCACGTGCTCCGCGCACGCGTCCGCATAGACCTGCGAGGCGTTGGTGAACGCGGAGCCGCGCGATCGGATGCCATCGCGGAACGCCTCGTTGTCGTAGCGCGTGTACCCGGCGCTCGAGACCTCGATCCAGCGAAGGCTCCGGCTCTCGATGCAATCGGCCGGATCGGGCTGGCCGAACGCGATCTCCGCCTCCGCGAGGGCGGGGTCGCGCTGACCGGCCGTGAGGACGGAGCGGTTGCGCTTGTCGGAAAGCACGAGGCTGTGAGCGCGCACGCCCTCCGCGAGGAGACTCATCCCCTCCACCCCGAAATCGGCGTTGCACCAGATTTTCACGGCCCGATCGGATTCACGGTGATCCGGTGCGGGTCCGCCGCGTTGCCCAGGGTCACGGCGTAGTTGTTCGTGTTGATGTACCTGACCTTGCCATCGATGGAGATTCGGGCCTCGATATTGAGGCCGCGGCGCAGGAGATCGTCCTCGGCCCGGTAAAGGACCCGGAATTCGATCGGGGCGGCGCCCGCGCTGCGAAAGGTCTGGGAGCCCAGCACCTCGGGGGGCATGCCGGTCGTGGACAGGTCGACGACCCGCACGGTTATCATCGCGTCGGCGGGAAGCGCGGCCCCGTCTCCCAGCTCGACCTGGCCCGTGAGGACGCGCCCCGGGTCGCCCTCGGGCGTGAGGTCGATCTGGCCGCATCCCGCAAATGCGAGCGCGGCGGCCGCGGAGATGATTGCCGCAAGGTGTCTCATGGTAGATAGGCCGTGGTCATGACCTGGTCGACGGTGAGCCGGCCCTTGGGAAGGATTCCCAGGTCCTCGAGCTGGTGGATCTGGATAGCGAACCGCTCGGGCGTGATCCGCCCCGTCAGCGAGTCGTCCTTCGCTCCCCGCCCTATCGCGAGCTTCTCGTCGACCACCATCTTGCGCGAGAACGCCAGGAATTCGTCCGTGACGTTGGGATTGAGCTGCTTCATGAGCGCGTGGGCGGGCGCCGGGTCATTCTCCAGGTAATCCTTCCAGCCCCGGATGTACGCCGCCATGAATGCGCGCACCCGTTCCGGGTTCCTCTCCGCCCAGGGGCGGTTGGCGACCAGCACGGTGTAGGCGTCGAACCCCGCGTCCCAGGCGTACAGGAACTTGGGGTATTTCGCGCCGCCCTTGACGATGTAATACGGCTCGGCGGTGTAGAACCCCTGCTGGATGAAATTGGGGTCGGCGATGAAGTTCCCCACCGCGAAGTTCTGCGGGATGATGTTGAAGTTGATGTGGTATTTCGCCCTCAGGTACGGAAGGAACGCCCACTCCGGGCGGGCCATGATGGTCTTCCCGTCCAGGTCCTCGAACCGCTTCACGGGATTGTCGGCGTGGAGCATCAGGACGGAGGGGTCGTTCTGGAAGACGGCGCCGATCTGGATCAGCGGGAGGCCCTGGGCGATCGCGAGAAGCGTATTGGTGCTGTCGGACTGGCAGATGTCGGCCTTTCCCGTGGCGAGCTTCTGCATCACGAACGCGTTCGGGCCGCCCTGGATCACGTTCACGTCGAGCCCGGCGTCCCTGAAATAACCCTTGGCCAGTGCCTGGTAGATCCCGCCGTGCTCGGGCTCGGCGACCCAGTCGAGCTGGATCGTCATCTTGAACGGCTCCCCGGCAGTCGCGGGAGCGCCGGCCTGCTGCCTCGAGCAGCCCCAGCAGAGGAGCGCCATGCCGGCCGCCGCAAACGCGCTCGATCTTGAGGGTCTCATTCGACCGGGATGCCTAAAGGGGCCCCGCGCCGCCCGCAACAGCGCAGTGCTCGCCCGGCGGGCATTCTTTGTGCTAATTTCAGGGCCGATGAGACTCGGACCCGCCGCCTTGGCCCTCCTGTGCGCGCTCGCCACGGCGGGGCCGGCCGGCGCCCTCGACCTGTACCGCGAACGCAGCTCCCCGTATGACCTCGCGCTGACCGGCCGCCTGGCCGGCGTGCCTGCCGGCGAAACGCGCTATGTTCGCTGGTCCGACCTGCGCGCGCTGCCGGCCTCGGAGCTGACGGTCGACGGGGAATTCGTCAAGGGGCCCGAGGTCCTGACGGCGGTGTTCCTGGGCGACCTGTGGAAGGCGCTCCCCGTCGCCGCCGGCGCCGACACGTTCCTCGCGACCTGCGGCGACGGCTATGCCTCGGTCTTCACCCTGGACTTCATCTCAAGGTACCGGCCGTTCCTGGTCCTCGAGATCGACGGGAAGGGGCCGAAGGACTGGCCCCCGAAGGGCCTCGACTTCAATCCCGGCCCGTACGTCGTGACGGTTTCGGCGGGAGTATCCCCTGCCGTCGCGGGATTCCGGGACGTCGAGCACAAGAAGCCCTGGGCCATCACGACGCTCGAGGTCGCGTCCTACGCGGAGCGGTTCAGCGGGGCCTACAGCGGCAAATGGGCCTCCCTTTCCGCGCCGGCGCGGGATGGCCGGGAGATCTGGGTGAATTCCTGCGCCAGCTGCCACCAGGGCCCCGCCGGGGTCTTCGGCGGCACCAAGGCGGCCCGTCCCTTCCAGGTCATCGCCGCCTATGCGGGCTACGACCGGACCTATTTCATGAAATACGTGAGGGATCCCAAGTCGCTCGTCCCGTGCGCCAAGATGGAGCCCCACCCCCATTACACCGATGCGGACCTTTCCGGCCTGATCGCGTTCATCACCGCGGGGACGGAGTGACCCCGGGAAATCCCGCGGGCCGGGGCCGCCGCCAAAAAAAAGGGGCCGTTGCGGGCCCCCTTTTCATTGGGATTCGAGTCCGCTCGTCCGTCAGAAGTGGTATCGGACCGTGAGCGAGGCGGTGATCGGCGGCCGGACGTAGATCGTGTCGTTGCCGGCGAAGCTCACGTCGATCGGGTCGAGTATCCTCTGGTCAAGCAGGTTCTTGATGTTGAGGCGCACGTCCCAGGTCCTCTGGCCGTAGAACAGGTAGCCGTCCCATTCGGCCTCGGTCGGGATGTGAAGGGTCTCCTGGTCGTTGGCGTACTGCCGGCCCTGGATCTGGGGGCCGACGCCCGCGCCCCAGCCCATCGGGCTGGTGTAGACGATGAAGAAGTTTGCCTGGATCTGCGGTATGCCGGGAGCCCGCATCCTGCCGGTCGGGGGCTCGTAGCCCGTGAAATTCGGCTCGCCGAGGCCCGTGCCCGTCTTTCCGTCGACGACGTAGTCCGTGTTGTAGCTATCCAGGTAGCTGCCGGTCTCCTGGAAGAAATAATCCCCGAATTCCGTCGCATCCTGGTACGTGAAATTGCCGTTCACCATCCATTGCTTTGACGGCTGGTAGACCGCGTCGATCTCGACGCCCTGGTCCTTTATCTTGTCCATCGCGCCGCCGATCTGGGTGCCGAGCTTCGTCTGCTGGAACAGCGCGGAGCTGAAATAGAGCGTGTTGTGGAGGAAGCTCTCCTTGAAGCCCACCTCGTAGAGGGTGCTCACGGCGGACAGCGACAGGTTCAGCGACTGCGCGAAATTGGTGGATGTCGCGCTGACATCCAGGCCGCCGAAGTTCGAGGTTCCCAGTATCGCATCCGCGCGGTCATAGGTCGCGTAGAGCGACGACGTGTCCGTCAGCTTGTAGGCAAAGCTCAGGAAGTAGGACTCGTCCTCCTTGCTGCCGCTGATGTCGTAGCCCAGGTAGGTCGAGTGGTTCGTGCCGCCCTCGTCCACGTAGAGCGGGCTGGACTGGCCGCGCGGGATGTAGATCGGGGTCACGAGCGGATAGTACGTGAAGTAGGCATAATATCCGTCCTCGATGACCGGCGGCGTGGAATCGGTCGCGTCGATGTGGTCCCAGCGGAAGCCGGGCGTGATCGAGAACTTGTTGGTGATCTTGATCACGTCCTGCGCGAACAACGCCGAGTCGTAGATGTAGGACCACTGGTCTCCGGAGGGCGCTCCCTCGTCCGGGTCGCTTGCATTCGCGGAATATCCGGGCGCCCCGGGTATCGATGCGCCGCCACCCCACGTGCGGCCCTCGAGCGCGTAGCCCGGGTAGAATATTCCGGCGGCCGACTGGCTCAGGTCGTAATCCGAGAACGGCTCGGTAGTGAAATCCTGGTAGGAGATCAGCCACGAGAACCGGAAGTCGGCGCCCACGATCAGGTGGTTCTCCACCGTGCCGAGGTTGAATATGTTGTGGTACTCGAGCCGGTCCTGGATCGCCTCGTCGCGCGGGACAAACTCGTCATACCCGTACGTCTCGTACTTGTTCGAGCGTCCGAGCGAGAAAAGCGCCCGGTCGACGAGGAACGAATCGGGGGTGAGGTCGAGCGTCCCCTTGAGCTGCGCCTGGAAGAGCTTCGAGCGGGCCGTGTCGTCGGGCCCGATGAGGCCGGCGGTCCGCGGAAGGATCACCGTCTGTGCCGTGGCCGTGGTCACGGTGGAATAGGATCCATCCGCAAAGGTGCCATAGGTTCCGGGCGTCGCGCCCGGCGTGGCGATGTCGTAGCCGAAATACGCGTTCGGGCCCGACGTCACCGGCGCCGCGGGGCCGGCGACATAGACCCCGTGGTCGATGAACTGCTGGGTCACCCGGTTGACGCCCGTGTTCTCGTTGGTCTTGTCCGAATACATCTGGAACCAGCCGTCAAACGTGAGGTTCTTCGTGGCCTTGTACGCCATGGCGGCGTAAAGGTCCTGGGTCGAGTTGTGGAGGTTCTCGTAATATCCGTCACCCCAGCGCTCCAGGTAGCTGACCCGGTAGGCGAAATTGCTGCTCAGGGGGCCGCCGAAATCCAGCGTGACCTCCGGGTTCGCATAGGAGTGGCCGCTCGTCCAATAGCCGAAGGTGGCGTCGATCTCCCCGTGGAAGCTGTCGAAGTAGGGCTGCTTCATGACCATGTCGACGTAGCCGCCGGCGCCCTCGCCCTGCGGGCCGTAGACCGCGGAACCCGGGCCCTTGACGATGTCCATCGCCTCGACCCCGTTGAAGCTCGGCGGCGTGCTGTTGCGCGAAAACATGGAGAGCTGGCCGTTGACGTACACCTCGCTCAGGTCGCCCCGGATGAAGGGGACGGCGGGAATGCCGTATTGGGCCGCCGAGTAGACGCCCGGCGAGAACTGGCCGAAATCCATCGCGTTCGTCACCATGCGGTCCTTCATCCACGCCTCGTTCACGCTCGATACGGAACGGGGGATGTCGATGATGCTGGTGGCGTCGCCCATGACGTCGCCGATCGGCCGGACCGTCGGGAGGATCTGCTCGGTGAGCGGGACATCGCTCACCGTGTATTTTTCAAGGGTCGTGACCTGGTCGGTCGATGCCGTGCTCGCTGAAGAGGTCGTCGTGGTCGTCGTTGTCGTGGTCGCGGGCGGGGGGCTGGCGGGAGGGGGTGTCGATGACTGCCCGTTCAATCCGGCGCTCAGCAGGGTGGCCATGCAAACAAGGGCCGGATATTTCAAGGCAGCTTTCGTAGTCTTAAGGTGCATCATTTTTTTGGGTTATGGGTGTCGGTTTGGTTCGATCCAAGCACCCGTCATGCCACGGATCCCCGGATAGCCCCATCTTTGGTAATCACTTCATTATTAAATGAATATGAGCACCTATTGAGCCCCCGGTTGCAACTCTGGCGGCATGAAGTCAAATCGAGCAAATTTATCCACCGGGATCAATTCAGGAATGATTTTTAATTGCGCGAGGTCGTCGACCTGCCCCTGCAGCCTCCGGCGCGTCATAAGTCCGGGGCGCTCCCCGAGCTCGGGCCGGCCGGCGACGATATGGTAGTCGCGCATGGCCTTTATCGAGTAATCCATGAATTCCTCCGGCATGTTCTCGTTGATCTTGGCGATGAGCGCCTTCGCGGGCGACGCGTCGCCGTTCATGAAGTCGTCCCAGCCGCGCAGGCTCGCCGCGAGGAACGCGCGCACCTCCCGGGGGTGCTCCCGGAGGTAGCGCTGCGTCGTGTAGATGACCCTGTACGGGTTGAATCCCGAATCGGACATGAGGAGCGTCCGCGGATGGGCCCCGTTCTTGCGGACGAAATACGGCTCATTGGTGACAAAGCACTGCTGGATGAAATCCTTGTCCGCCATGAACTGGGCGATCCCGAAGTTCGATGGGATCAGCCTGAAATCGATGTGGTAGTGGACCTTCAGGTAGTCGATCCAGTTTGAGCCGGGCACTCCCATGATGGTGCGGTCGTTGAGGTCGGCGAAGGTCTTCACCGGGCTCTCATCGTGGACGAGGATCGCCTGGGGATCGCGCTCCATGTAGACCCCGACCACCACAAAGGGCAGTCCCTTCGAAACATACACGATCATGTCGTCGCTGCGGCCCATCGCGATGTCCGCCTGCCCGGCCAGCACGATCTGCGGCACGAGGACGCCGGGGCCGCCAGGCACGATGTCGACGTCGATCCCGGCGTCCTTGTAGAAGCCCTTGGCGACGGCCTGGTAAAATCCGCCGTGCTCGGCCTGGGGGTACCAGTCGGTCTTGAAGCGGACGACCGGGAGCGCGGCCGCGGCCGTAGGGAGGCCCGTGGGCGCGGGCTTCGAACACCCGGCGATGGATACCGCAAGGGCCGCCGCGGGGAGCGCAGCGCGCCACCGCAGGAATTCGTGGAAATGCATCACATGTCAGCGTGGCTGAACGAATCGTGCCACTTGTGGAGCGAGAGCCAGCTGAGCGCAATCACCCCGGCGACAAAAACGAACCCCAGGAGGCAGCTCACCGCCGCCGTCGCGAACAGCGCCCCCATCTGGAACTGGGAGCTGTAGATGATCGTGAGGAAACCCAGGCCGCCCTGCCCCCCAGCGGAGTTGCCCGCGTAGAAGTCCCCGACGATCGCGCCGATGGGGGCGAGCGTCCCCGCTATCCGCAGGCCCGTGAAGAAATACGGAAGCGCCGCGGGAACGCGCAGCAGGAAGATCTCCTGGCGCTTCGACGCCTTGCACATGCGGAAAAAATCCACGAGGTTGCGGTCCGTCGAGATCAGGCCCTGGGTCGTGTTGACCACCATCGGGAAGAAGCAGATCAGGAAGGTGATGATCGTGACGCTCCTGAGGCCCGGCCCGACCCACAGGATGAGGATCGGCGCCATCACGATGATCGGCGTCATCTGGAGGATCATGAGGTAGGGATAGAGGCTCGCGCGCACGAGCGGCGAAAGGGAGAGGATGAGCGCCATCACGAAGCTCAGGGCCACCGCGGAGCCGAACCCGAGGAGCGCGCCCTCGCCCGTGTTGAGCGCGGCACCCCAGAGCGCCGGGCCCTTGTCCACGAGCGCCCTCACGACCTCGTGCGGCGCCGGCAGCAGGAACCGCTGCTCGGCGCTCATGCCCAGGCAGATGGCGTACCATATGACGATCATGGCGACTCCTGTCGCGAGCGGAAGGAGGCGCCGGACAATCCGGGGCAGACGGGGCCTGGCCGCGGGAGCGCTCATGCCTTGAGGCGCTCGACCGAGCGCAGGAGCTTCGAGCCCTCGGCGACCAGCTTCTGGTACGCGGTCGACTGCCGCGTCTCCTCCGTCCGCGGGTAGGGGAGATCCACCCTGAGCTCCGTGTGCACCCTGCCCGGGTTGGCGGACATGACGAGTATACGGTTCGAGAGGAAAACCGCCTCGGCCACCGAGTGCGTCACGAAGAACGCCGTCCAGGCGAGCTGCTGGCGGATGCCGAGGAGCTCCTCGTTCAGGTGGTCGCGCGTCATCTCGTCCAGGGCGCCGAAGGGCTCGTCCAGGAGGAGGATCCGCGGCGAGACGCTGAGCGCCCGGGCGATCGACACGCGCATCTTCTGACCGCCCGAGAGCTGGCGCGGGTAATAGTCCATCCGGTCCGCCAGCCCGACCAGCTCGAGCGAGCGCCTTGCGACGTCGCCTCGCTTTGACGCGCCGGTGCCGTGGAGCCGCAGCGGCAGCTCGACGTTCCGGGACACCGTGAGCCACGGGAGCAGGGTCGGCTCCTGGAAAACGAAGGCCAGCTTCTCGAGGGCGCCGGACGGTTCCGCCCCCTCGACGACGATCCGGCCTGACGAGATCGGGCTAAGCCCGGATATCAGCTTAAGGATCGTCGACTTGCCGCAGCCGCTGGGCCCGATCAGCGTGATGAAGTCGCCGCGCTCCGCCGCAAAGCCGACCTTGTCGAGGATGAGCGGGCCTTCGCCGTAGCGCTTGTCGACGTCCCTGAGTTCGACGACGGGCGGTGAATCCCCCTGCGTCATGTCACCGCTGGCTCGTGGGCGAAGGGATTGATCGGGTAGGTCTTCATCTTGCCCGGGTTCAGGAGGGCCTGCGGGTCGACAGCCGCCTTGAACGCCCGCTTGTCCGCGATGTTCGGGTGCCGGCCGCCCTCCTCCAGGTAGAACGTGTGAGGGTTGGCGATGAACACCCCGATCTCGTCGCAGCAGCGCAGGATCTCGTCCAGGCGCTCCTCCGACTTGAAGAAGATCAGCGGGATCCCGCCCGCGACGATCGAGTCGGGGTTCCTCGCAACCGCGCTGCCCCGCATCATCTTCGAGTTGCCCGCCGTCCATTCCAGGTGAAAGAGGATCTCCCCGGGGAAGCGACTCCGGAGCTCCGCGAACTGCTCGCGAAAATTGGACCCGAAGCCCGACTGCACATAGGTGATGGTGGGGTCCGCCTTGATCGCCCAGAGCGTCGTGTGGTTCCAGGTGTAATCCGTGAGGAACGGCGGCTTCGGCGGATCGGCGAGGGGCCTGCGGTAGATGCAGTCGATGCCCGCGGCGGAGGCGCTCGCCACCGCCTCGTCGGCCTGGGCCCGGTCGATCAGGAGGAACGAGATCGAGTCCCCCGTCCGCAGGTGCTTCGCCAGCGGCTTGAAATACGACGGGATCGGCCACTCGAACTGCGTGACGAGCCGCTTGCGCCAATCGAACCGGCGCGCGGCGGCGTCGGTCCAGTCGAGCAGCCTGTCCCATTCGGGCGCGCTTAGGATCAGCTGCTCGTAGTCTATCTTTGGCGCAAGGCGCATCTCGACCTCGACCATGAGCCCCGTGGTCCCGTAGGTGTGGAGGGCCTTGAGGCTCTCCTCCTCCTCGAGCCGGACGAGGCGCGGCTCCTCCTCGCACGTCAGCATCGTGACCGACTTCACGTTGCCCGGGGCGTTGATCCCGCCCCATGTGATCGAGCCGACCCCTCCCGAGCCGCCGCACAGGAACCCCCCCATCGTGCACTTCACCCAGGTCGAGGGCATGCAGCGAAGCTCCCAGCCGGTCTTCCGGGCCTCCGCCTCGATCGTGCCCAGCCGGGCGCCCGCCTCGACGCGCGCCACCCCTCCCTCGAGGGATAGGATCCGGTCCAGGCGGGAAAAATCGATCACAACGCCCCCGTAAAGGGGCACGCACTGCCCGTAGTTCCCGGTCCCCGCGCCGCGCGGCACCACCGGGACGCGCGCGCGGCAGCATGCCGCGACCACCGCCCGGAGCTCGTCCATGCTTCCCGGGCGGGCCGCCATGTCCGCGCGCTTGTCGTCGAGCTTGCGCCGGAGCACCGGCGAATACCAGTAGAAGTCCTTCGAGAGCGTCTCGAGCGCATCGCCCGACTCAACGAGGTTCTCCGCGCCGACTAGGGCGCGCAGCTCCGACTTGAGTTCGTCCATCTGGGCAACCATCACGGGCAGGAAGCAAGATTGTTGCCATCGCCCCTGTCGTCGCAAGCCGGGGTTTTGGAATCCGGCGCGGGATCGATGGAGTCTTGCCGCCTCCGGCCCCCGGCACATACCGTGCTCCCCGCAGTCGCTTCCACCCGGCATGCTTCTTCTCCAGAGGGCCCGCGTGCCCGCCGCCGTACTTCCCGTTTCGATCGCCGAGCCGGCGCCGGATCCCGTGGAGCCGTCGGTCCTCTGCGACATCGCGCTCGAGGGTTCGAGGATTGCGTCGGTGGCCCGCTCCGGCGCGGGCGGCAACGCCCCCGACGCCATCGACCTGCAGGGGGCCATGGTCTTCCCGGGCTTTGTGGATGCCCACGTCCACCTCGACAAGGCGCATACCTGGGACAGGGCGCCGAACAGGAGCGGGACGTTTGCCGAGGCGCTGGAGACGCTGGCCCGCGACAAGGCAAACTGGACGAGGGCCGACCTCCTCAGGCGGGCGGGCTTCGCGCTGCGCTGCGCGTGGGAGCACGGCACAAGGGCGGTTCGCACCCATGTCGACACCTGGCTTCCATGGGGCGAGGAGAACCACGCCGCCATGCACGAGCTGCGCGGCGCATGGCGCGGCCGGATCGAGCTCCAGACGGTGCCGCTCACGGGTATCGCGAACTATTCCGGGCCGGAGGGCGACGCGATCGCCGATCTCGCCATGAAGTACGGGGCGTGCGCCCTCGGCGGCTGGTCGCCCATGACGCCGGACCTGCCGCGCCAGATCGACAGGCTGCTGGCGATCGCGCGGGACCGCGGCGTGGGACTCGACCTTCACGTGGACGAGAACGGCAGGCCCGGGGAGGAGGTGCTGCGCACCGTTGCGGAGGCGGTGATCCGCAATGGCTTCGGGAACCCCGTCGTCTGCGGGCACTGCTGCAGCCTCGCGGTCCAGGCGCCCGAGCGGCAGCGCTCGACGATCGCCCTGGTCCGCGAGGCCGCGATCCGGGTGATATCGCTTCCCCTGTGCAACCTCTACCTCCAGGACCGGCGGGGCCGGGAATTCCCGAGGACGCCCTATTGGAGGGGTCTCACGCTGGTCCACGACCTGCTCGACGCAGGCGTCCCGCTCGCCTGCGCGAGCGACAACGTCCGCGACGCGTTCCATGCATACGGGGACCTCGATGCCGCGGAGGTCTATATACAGAGCGTCCGGCTCGCCCACCTCGATTCCCGGCTTGGCGCCTCGGTGGGGGTGGTGACCTCCGGCGCAGCGGACATCATCGGGCTGCCGAGCGCGGGGCGCGTCGCCCCCGGCGCCCCGTCGCAGCTTGTCGTGTTTCCCTCCCGCTCATTCAGCGAATTCCTGAGCAGGCCGGGGTCCGGGCGCCGGCTTGTCGACGGCGAGAGCATCCGCGACGCCCTCCCGCCCGATTTCGGCGAATTGCGGTGAGGCACCGCCCGAGCCGCCCGTTTCCACCGACCCGAGTCAAACCAACCCAGCCCATCCCATGACCCTCAGACTCTGCAAAGTCGTCCTCACCGCCCTGTCGGCCGCCTACCTGCTGGTGGTGGTGTTCAACAACCTCACCGATCCCAACTCCAACTACCAGTTCGTCCGGCACGTGCTCACCATGGACACCACGTTCCCTGGAAACACCCTGATGTACCGCGCCATCCATGCGCCCATCCTGCACAAGGTGTTCTATGCGACGATCATCGCATGGGAGGCGCTATGCTGCGTCCTGATCGGCGCGGGAACCCTCAGGCTCTGGAATGCCCTGGGCGCCCCCACGGCGGATTGGAAAAAGGCCAAGGGCCTGGCGTCGATCGGGCTGACGGCGAGCCTCATCCAGTGGTATTTCGCCTTCATGGCGGTCGGGGGGGAATGGTTCCTCATGTGGCAGTCGAAGATCTGGAACGGGCAGGACGCCGCGTTCAGGCTGTTCGCCTTCATGGGCCTGAGCCTCCTGTTCCTGAATCAGCCCGACGATTGATCGGCCAAACCCAGCACCCATGGGACCACCGGGCTCTGGGGATGGTTCACGACGACCTGGAGGCCGGTGGACATTCCCGAGGGAAGCCGGACGGGAATCGTAAGGGCAGGCAGGCCGCCCAGGCTCACCGGCGCGGTGAGTCCCAGCATCCGCAGGCGGTTGGCGGGCGTGCAATCCGCCTTGGCGAGCGCCGGGAAAGGCGAGGCCGGCATCAGCAGGAAATCGTAGGCCAGGAAAAACTTCGTCCAGGCGAGCACAAGCGCGGCCTGGCTCGGCTCCACGGCCGCGACCTGGGCCCGCGAGATTGCCCGCGCGCGGTCGAGGCGGCCCTGGACAAGCGGACCGTAGCGCCCCCGGTACCGGTCGGCCCACTTCTTGTGGATTTTCCAGGTCTCCGTCCCCCCCAGCACCCCCTGGATCTCGGCCGCGGGGGCAAACTTGTCCAGGAGCTCGCCGCGGGTCGTGCCGTCGGCGGTCGGCGCCAGTTTCGCGGCGGCAGCGGCGCATGCCGACGCGACGTCCGGATCCAGGCCCGGCATGTCGACATAGCAGCCGCGGGGCTCCCGCTCGCTCGTCCGAATGCCGACAAGGGCCGCCATCGCCGCGCGCATGTCCGAGGCCGACCTTGTGAACCAGCCCGCGGTGTCGAAGCTCGGGGCGAGGGGAAAAGCGTCGGAAATCAGCGCGTCGTGCGGCGCGCCCCGGTAGCCGAAGATTCCGCAGAACGCAGCCGGGACGCGGATTGAGCCGCCCGTGTCGGTCCCGATCGCGAAGGGAACGATGTCTGCCGCCACGGCCGCCGCCGAGCCGCTGCTCGAACCCCCTGAGGTGCGCCCCGGGAACCCGGGATGCTCGCAGTCGCCGTAATGGGCATTCTCGCCGGTGAGTCCCCAGGCGAACTCAAACAGGTGGGTCTTGCCGGCCAGGACCGCCCCGGCCGCCCGGAGATCGCGCACGATCTGCGAATCGGCGGCGGGGCTCGGCCTGACCTCGGGAAGGAACGACGAGCCCGCGAATGTGGGCAGCCCCTCCACGTCGAACAAGTCCTTGAGCATGTAGGGTATCCCTCGAAGGGGGCTGCCGGGAGGCGCCGAGGCAAAGCCGGCCGCTAGCGCCGGCTCATCCAGGAGCACGGCGATCGCCGCCCGGCGTTGGCCGTCAGAGAGATGCGCGTCCGCCCTTCGCCGAACCTCGCGCGCGGCGGCCTCAGGCGCCAGCTGCTGCCATTCGCCAAATGTCATGGGCGATGACTTTGGGCTGAATTGCCGCAAAGCGCAAATTGGGGCCGCGATACGCGTTCCGCGGCAGGCGCGGACTATTTTAGACTTGTCTAATTGATGTCTTGACTCGGCCGTTGCCCCTCGCATGGCTCCCGCGCCCGCCCCAAAGCCGCAAATCGCCGCCCCCCCCGTGAAACCGGCCATCCGCTTCATCCGCTTCACGAGGCGGATCGCCCGCCAATGCTCCGCAAAGGACGCGCGCGTTCGGGATTGGGCCGTGTGCGACACGATCGCAAACGGATCGAGGCAGCCCTTGGGGCGCCGGGGAATCCACGGCGGTGCAATCGTCCGATTCGAAAGAACCTACCTGCTGGCCTCGCGCGGGAAGATCCGGCCGGTCTTCCGGAAGGCGACGGTCGCAGTGGTGGCAGAACGGATCGCGCACGGCTGCATCGCGCTCCATCTTCTCTCCTCCGCAACCGGACGGGGGAAAAACTGGAATGATTTGGGATTTTTGAATCGCGCCGGTTCAAAATGAATGCGTCAACAATGGTCTCCCCTTACGCCATGTCCAAAGCCCCTCCCTCAAAAGCCGCCGATACGAAGCCCGCCTCCCCCGCAGCCCACGCGCGCGACAAGAACATCGAGCTCGCGCTGTCCTCGATCACCAAGCAATTCGGGGAGGGCTCGATCATGCGTCTTGGCAGCAACGCCAAGATGAAGGTCGAGACCATCTCGACCGGGTCGCTTGCGATCGACCTCGCTCTCGGCGTCGGAGGCCTGCCCCTCGGCCGCATCATCGAGGTCTACGGGCCCGAGTCCTCGGGCAAGACCACGTTCTGCCTCAGCGTCATCGCGGAATGCCAGCGCAAGGGCGGCTTGGCCGCATTCATCGACGTCGAGCATGCGCTCGACCCGAAATATGCGCGCGTGGTGGGCGTCAAGCTGGATGACCTGCTGGTCTCGCAGCCCGACAGCGGCGAGGATGCGCTCAACATCACCGAGACCCTCATCCGCTCCAATTCGATCGACCTAATCGTGCTCGATTCAGTGGCCGCGCTGATTTCGAAGCAGGAGCTGGACGGCCAGATGGGGGACCAGCAGATGGGCAGCCAGGCGAGGCTGATGTCGCAGGCCATGCGGCGGCTCACGGCGGTCGTCAGCAAGACGAAATGCGTGTGCATCTTTACCAATCAGATCCGCGAGAAGATTGGGGTGATGTTTGGATGTTTTCCCTACCAGACGGGCGTCATGCTGCGAGGGGGCGGCACGGAGTTGATCGGCACCCTCGTCAATGGCCAAAGGCCCGCCGAGGTCATCTCATGGGATCCCAGGACCAAGGAATTTGCGCCCACAAGGGTGGTCCGCAGGTTCAAGCACGGGCGCAGCGTCGAGAACTTCAGCCTGAATGACAGTGAGGTGGGAGCCTTGCGCACGGCCTACCGCACGCTGGTTTTCCGCTATCCAAACGCCGCTGGATTCAACAAGTTCAGCTGCACACCCAACCATATCGTTTTCACGCCGTCCGGGGAGACCAGCGCGGAGGACCTGACCATCGGGGACGAGATCCTGGCGCGCCACACGGGACTGCGGTTCTCGCGCGACCTGGAGCACCTGCTGCTCGGGAGCATGCTGGGGGACGGCAGCATGAAGCAGGAAAGTCGGATGACCGCATGGTACCGCGAGGAACACGCGCAGGGCCAGAAGGCCTATGCGAAGTGGAAGGAATCGGCGTTCGGGCGGCTTTGCCGAAAGCCCTCGGACAACGAGCACGGCTACGGCTTCAACACGGAGGCGCTCTACGAGTTCGCGCAGATGCGCGCCAAATTCTATCCGCTTAACAAGCGGTACAAGCACGTCACGACCGCGCTGTTGGAGCAGCTGAATCCCCTTTCGTTGGCCATCTGGTATTTGGACGATGGCACCAACGACACGCATGATAGGGCCAGCAACAGGAAGACCATCCACCTGCATCGTCTCACGGAGGAGGAGTGCCGCGCCTTTGAGGCCGTTTTCGCGGCCAAGTTCGGCCTGGCCTGCCACATCAAATACTACCCGAAGGGAGCGTCAGCGCGGATCGGCTTCTATGGCAAGGAGGCCGATAAATTCGAGGACATCATCCGTCCGTATTGTCATCAGTCGATGGCCTACAAGCTGACCAAGCACGACGACATCGGCAGCGCGCTTCCAGGACTCGAATTCGGGATCCGCGAGGTGGATGAGGCCATTCCCTGCGAGATATTCGAGGTGCGTGAAAAATTCATCGATGGCAAGATGGGCGTGCGGTACAACGTCGAGGTGGAGAACAACGCGAACTTCCTGCTCGCGAGCGGCGCCATCGTGCACAATTCGCCTGAGACAACGCCGGGCGGCCGCGCGCTCAAATTTTTCTCCTCGATCCGCATAGACATCCGCCGCAAGGACCAGATCAAGACTCCCGAGGGCAGGGTCATAGGCAACCGCACCAAGATCAAGGTCGTGAAGAACAAGGTCGCGCCGCCCTTCACGGAATGCGAGTTCGACATCATGTACAACGAGGGCATCTCGGCGTCCGGCTCGCTCATCGACCTCGGGATCGAGCATAAGATTCTCGAGAAGAAGGGCGCCTGGATTACCTATCAGGGGGAGCTCGTCGGCCAGGGCCGCGATGCGGCCAAGCAGACGATCAGGGAAAAGCCCGAGCTCGCGGAGAAACTCACCAAGGCGATTCTTGAGAAGGTCAACGTGACCGGCGGGACTGTCGTCACCGGCGAGAGCTCGGACTGACGCCGATCGCGCGCAGGAACGCGCGCGCGATGACCTCGTGCCCCGCCTGCGTGGGATGCACGCGGTCGACCGCGATCGATTTGTAATCGCTTTCGGCAAGAGCGCGGTCAATTGCCGCCTGGGTGTCGACAAGGACTGCGCCGTTCGCCGCGGCAAGGTCCCTTGCGATCGCCCCGTATTCATCCATCCGCCTGCGCATCGGGTCGATTCGCAAAGCCTGCACGTAATATGGAGTCATGAGGACAAGCCTTTTTATCCGGGGAAGCGTGCGCGCGATCAGGCTCCCCAGGGTGCGCCTGAACTCGTCCGGCATCACGGCTGCGGCATTTTCGATCCCGTCAAACTGCCTCCAGACGTCGTTGATCCCGATCATGACAGAGAGCCAATCCGGCCCGAGCGCGAGCACGTCCGAGTCCCATCGGGACGCGAGGTCCCGGACGGTGTTCCCGCTGATCCCCATGTTTATGACGTGGACGGGCCGCGTTGGATGAAGCGGGGAGAGGGCCGCGTCCACCTCGGCCACGTAGCCCTGTCCAAGGGCGGCCCGGGATCCCTCGCCCACCGGTCGCAACCGGTCGCAGTCGGTCACCGAGTCACCGATGAAGAGCAACCGCGTGCCCGGGGCGATTTCCATGAAAGCATCGTGGGCCCGCGTCCACGCCGGTCAATTCAGTGCGGGCGGTCACGGGAGTCTATTCATGGGCGCCCCCGGGGGTCGAACCCGAGGTCGGCCCCTTCAAGACCGGTAATTCTTGCTAAAGAATCGGGAGCATGGAAAACCTCGCGGTCGCCGATTTCAGCTCCCAGCAGGGACGCGGATCCGACACTATATTGTCCCCATTCCGGTCCCCCACCCCCATCCCCATGAAAATCACCCGAATGCTGGCCGTCGCCAGCCTCACATTCTGCGCAGGAACCGGCCTCGCCTTTGCCGACGCGCCGGCGGCCCCGCCCAACACACCCATCGCCCCGGTCCCGCCGGGCGTCGACCTGCGCGCGGCGACCGTCAGGGTCGTCGTCACCCCGGACCACCGCGACTGGACTTACAAGCTCGGAGAGGCCGCCCTGTTCTCGGTCGCGGTCACCGCGGACAACGAGCCGATCGACGCGGTCACCGTGACCTACACGGTCGGCCCCGACCTGTTTCCGGGCGAGAAGAAGACCGCCGCGCTGCCCCTCGCCGGCTTGACGATCAACGCCGGCACGATGGCGGCGCCGGGATTCCTGAGGTGCATCGTCACCGCGCAGGTCGCCGGCCACAGCTACCGGGGCCTCGCGACCGCCGCGTTCTCGCCTGAGAAGATCACGCCGACCCAGGTCGAGCCCGCGGATTTCGACGCGTTCTGGGTCGCGGGCAAGGCCGACCTGGCAAAGGTCCCGATCGACGCCCGGATGACCCTCATGCCCGATGCCTGCACGTCCACGGTCGACGTCTACCATGTGAGCTTCCGCACGATCGGCCCCAAGGGCCCGATATCCGCCCGGATCTACGGCATCCTGTGCGAGCCGAGGGCGCCGGGCCGCTACGCCGCGATCCTGAAGGTGCCGGGCGCCGGCGTGCGGCCCTATTCCGGGGATCCCGAGCTCGCCTCCAAGGGGGCCATCGTGCTCGAGATCGGAATCCACGGGCTACCGGTGAACCTCGCCAAGGAAGTCTACGACGAGCTGGGCGCCGGCGCGCTCAACGGCTACTGGCTCTACAATCTCGACGACCGCGACCACTACTATTACCGGCGCGTCTACCTGAGCTGCATCCGGGCGAACGACTTCCTCACGTCAATGCCCAATTGGGACGGCAAGCGCCTGCTCGTGATGGGCGCAAGCCAGGGAGGACAGCTGACGATCGCAACGGCGGCCCTCGACCCGCGCGTCACCGGGCTGTCCGCAACCCATCCCGCGTTCTGCGACGTGTCGGGCGAGCTCCACGGACGGGCCGGCGGCTGGCCGCACCCGTTCATGCCCCAGCCGGACGGATCCCCGTCGCTGCAGGCCACGCCCGCCAAGATCGCGACCGCCGCCTATTACGACATCGTCAACCTTGCGCGCCGCGTCCACGTGCCCGGCTACTATAACTGGGGCTACAACGACGAGACATGCCCGCCGACGGCCGCCTTCGCCGTCTACAACGAGATCACCGCGCCGAAGACGCTCGGAGTCACCCTTGAGCTCGGCCACAGCTACTCGGTCGAGCAATATGACGCCATCTCCGGCTGGATCACGAACTTCCTCGGGCTCAAATAGGTCCTGCCCGCCATGAGGATCCTGCCGCTCGCCTCGTCGCCGTGGAGGTTCCGGGACTGCTCGGGCTCGGAGTGGCTCCCCGCGGCCGTCCCGGGCTGCGTCCACTCCGACCTCCGGCGCGCGAAGAGGATCGCCGACCCGTTCTGGGGCACGAATGAGGCCTCGGTCCAATGGATCGAGGAGCGCGACTGGGAGTATTCGACGGCGTTCGACGCCGACGCCGACCTGCTTCGGGAGGAGGTGGTGGATCTCGTGGCGGACGGGCTGGACACGGTGGCGACGGTGCGCCTCAACGGCCGGGTGGTGGCCCGCACGGAGAACATGTTCATCGGCTATCGATGGGACGTGAAGCCGATGCTGAAGGCGGGCCGAAACGCCCTCAGTGTGCGCCTTGCGAGCGCGACGCGCTACATCCGGACCCACCGCACCTCCCACAAGCCGCGCGAGTTCAGCGACCCCATCGGCCGGTGCTCGGTCATCCGCAAGCAGCAGTGCCAGTTCGGCTGGGACTGGGGCCCCAGGTTCGTGACCGCGGGCATCTGGCGCGACATCCGCCTCGAGGGCTGGAGCGGCAACCGGCTCGCCGGCCTCGCGGTCACGCAGGCACACGCGCGCGGTCCCGGCGTCACCCTTTCCCTCGCCCCCGAGCTTGCACGCCCCGACCCGGGGGCGCGTTGCACGTGGCGCCTGTCGCTGGGCGGCTTGGCCGTGACATCCGGCGAAGGTGCGACAATCTCGGTCCCTGGGCCGCGGCTGTGGTGGCCGAGCGGCCAGGGGGACCAGCCGCTCTATGACCTGGAGGTCGAGGTCGCCGGATCGGATGGCAGCGCAATCGGCCGCTGGGCGCGCAGGATCGGCCTCAGGACGATCGCGCTCGACCGCCACAAGGACGCCTGGGGCGAATCATTCCAGTTCGTCGTCAACGGGAGGCCGGTGTTCGCAAAGGGCGCGAACTGGATTCCGGCGAACAGCTTCGTGGCCGGGCTGGCGCGCGCCGACTATGCGCGCGACCTGGGCGCCGCGGTGGCGGCCAACATGAACATGGTGCGCGTCTGGGGGGGCGGCATCTACGAGGGCGAGGATTTCTACGACCTCTGCGACGAGAAGGGCCTCCTGGTGTGGCAGGACTTCATGTTCGCCTGCACGCTCTACCCGGCCGACGCCGCGTTTGTCGCGAGCGCGCGGGCGGAGGCGGAGCACCAGGTCAGGCGCCTGCGCCACCGCGCCTGCCTCGCGCTCTGGTGCGGGAACAACGAGGTGTGGGGCAACAACGCCCATGAGCTCCTCGATCCCGAGAAGACCGAGCTGCGGGCCGACTACGAGCGGCTTTTTCACCGCGCGCTGCCGCCCGTGGTTGCGGCCCACGGGGGCGCCACCCCGTACTGGCCCTCCTCGCCGTGGCGGGGGGACACGGCCGCCGAGCATGCGGCCGGCGAAACGCGCGGGGACACCCACTACTGGGACGTCTGGCACGGGAGGAATCCCGTCAAGGACTACGAGAAATGGAATTTCCGGTTCGTATCCGAATTCGGGATGCAGAGCTACGGCTCGCTCGCCACCCAGGCAACCTTCTGCCCGGCCGCCGACGGCAACGTGTTCGGCGCGACCATGGAGAACCACCAGAAGAACAAGCAGGGCAATCAGATCATCCTCGACTATGTCTCGCGCAGGTACCGGTTCCCCAGGGACCAGGGGGCGCTCATCTACCTCTCCCAGCTCAACCAGGCGCATTGCATGCAGGTGGGCACGGAGCACTACCGGCGGCTCATGCCGCGCTGCATGGGCGCGCTCTACTGGCAGCTGAACGACTGCTGGCCGGTGGCCTCATGGAGCTCGATCGAGTTCCCGGGCCGCTGGAAGGCCCTCCAGCACGTCGCCCGGCGCTTTTTCGCGCCTGCCGTCGTGAGCGCGCATGTGCCGGGCGAGGAGATACACGGGATCGGCAACTACCGCATCTCGACCGTTCGCCGCGTCTTCATCCACACGAGCTACGACGGCGCGCGTCCGGCAAGGGGCGTCGTCCGATGGGACCTTTTCCACATCGACGGGCGCAGGCTGCTCGGAGGAAGGAAGGCGGTCTCCCTCAGGCCGATGCAGAGCAAACTCCAGCGGCGGCTCGACCTGGCCGCACCGCTCGCGAGGTTCGGGCGGGACCGGATCTACCTGCGGGTCGCGCTCGGGGTCGCCGGACGGCGGGTCAGCGAGGACACGGTTTTCCTGACAACCCCGCGCTTCGTTGACCTGCCGAGGCCCAGGACGAGTGTCGCCATCAGGATGAGGCCGCAGGGAAAAGCGGAGATCGCGTTCACCTCGCCCGTGTTCCAGCACCGGTTCGCGTTCGACTTCCCCGGGCGGCGGTTCGCGTGTAGCGACAACTACTTTGAGCTCTATCCGGGCGAGACGAAGCGGGTCGAGGCGCAATTCGAGGGCAAGGTGACCGCCGCGCAGCTGATGGGGCTGATCGTCCACCGCTCGCTCGCCGACACCTACTAGCGCCCGAGGATCCTGCCCGATGCTCCTCAACTACGGCAAGGCTCCCTTCTTCATCCTTGTCGTCGCGGTCGCGACGGGAATCGGCGTCCTCGTCACCCACCGGCGCTATGAGGACGCGCGGCCGGACCTGGTCCTGATGACGCACGCGAAGCTGCACGCGGACGTCTACCTGGCGAAGCTTCCGGAGTTCGAGCGCAAGTACGGGGTCAAGGTCGACGTGCAGGTCGTCGAGCAGGTCGCGCTGCGCACCCGTCTCCTGGCCGCGTTCGCCGCGGGCACCCCCGTGCCCGACCTGGTCGAGATCCCGCAGGACGCGGCGCTGTTCCTGCGCGGGCCCATACGCGACATCGGATTCCTCGACATCACCAAGTGGGTGAGGGCGAGGAATCTCGAGGAGAAGATGGTGTCGACCCGGTTCACCATGTGGCAGAGGAAGGGCGTCATCTTCGCCCTGCCGCACGACGTGCACCCGATGATGCTCGCCTACCGCGCCGACATCGTCGAGGACCAGCTCGGGATAGACGTCTCGAAGATCGCGACGTGGGATGATTTTGCCGCGATGGCGCGCAGGATCGTGCGCTATGGCGACGACGGGAGGCCCGCGCGCTACGCCCTGGAATTCCAGAACGACGGGGGCTACCTGCTCCAGGCCCTGCTTCTCCAGCGCGACGTCGGGCTCTTCGATGCCGCCGGCAACGTCACCTTCGACAGCGACGTCGCCGCGGACACGGTCGCCTGGGCCGTCCGCCAGCTCCGCGGCCCGCACCGGATCGCCTACAGCCTGGGTTTCGGCCCGACGCTCTGGGAGGGGATGCAGGACGGCCTCGTGCTGTTCTATTTCGCGCCGGACTGGAGGACCAAGACGATCGAGGAGTATGCGCCGTCCCTCGCGGGAAAGATGAAGCTCATGCCGCTTCCCGCCTGGACGCCGGGCGGGCGCAGGACCAGCACGTGGGGCGCGACCGGTCTCGCCGCGACAAAGGGCGGACGCAACCCCGAGCTCGCGAAGAAACTCATGGAATTTCTCTACGTGGACCAGACCGACGGGGGAAAGTCCTCGGCCGACCTCCATATCCTCTCCCCGGTCCGCTCCGCATGGAGCCTTCCCCTCTTCGACAAGCCGGACCCGTATTTCCGGGGCCAGCCGATCATGCGCCTCTATTCCCTGCTCGCGGGCGACGTTCCCGCGGATTACGCGAACCCGTTCATAACAAAGGCGCAGAACAAGAGGGACAGCGCGTTTGTCGCCGCGACCGCCTACTATTCGCGGCACGGCGAGGACGGGTTTCCCGAGTTCGTCCGGGCGGAATTGAAGCGGCAGGCGGATGCCGTGCGCGCCGTCATCGCCAGGAACCAGATCACCGAGCAGTGAAGCCCGCTGAAAACAACCCGGGCCCCCGCAGGCGGCGCTCCCCCACCCCGCGATGGACCCCGTACCTCTTCATCGCGCCGTACATCGCGGTCACGCTTGCCTTCTTCGCCTATCCGTTCGCCCACGCGATCGAGCTCGCGTTCTACCAGACGGCGGGGCCGAACGCGCGGGTCTGGGTGGGGCTGGGGAATTTCAGGTACATCCTGAGCGACCCCGACTTCAGGACCGCGCTGTTCAACACGGCCGTGTTTGCCATTGTCGGCACCGCGATCATGCTTCCGACCTCGCTCGGGCTGGCGCTCGTGCTCAACTCGGGGCACGGGAGGTTCAAGGCCTGGTTCCGGCTGTTCTTCTTCTCGCCGAGCGTCGTGGGACAGATCTTCGTCGGAATCATCTTCGCCGTGGTCCTCGCCCCGGATTACGGCCTCCTGAACCGCTTCCTCCAGGCCCTGGTCGGCTGGGGGCTCGAGACCCGCTGGCTTGAGAATTCCGCGACCGTCATGCCCGCGATCATCATCACGAACCTCTGGCTCTACGCGGGCTTCAACATGGTCTACTTCCTCGCCGCGCTCCAGAACGTGGACCAGAACCTGATCGAGGCGGCGCGGATCGACGGTGCGGGACGGTGGCGGGTGTTCCGGCACGTCACGCTGCCGGCGATCAAGCCGGTCGCGATCTTCGTCCTGCTGATCAGCACGATAGGCTCGTTCCAGCTCTTCGAGCTTCCCTACGCGCTCATGCGCAGCACGCAGTCCCCCAACGGCCCGAACAATTCCGCGCTCTTCATCGTGGGCTACCTGTACGACGCGGCCTACAGCATTGGGGACCTCGGGCTCGCCTCGGCGGTGGGCTGGGTCCTCGCGCTCATCATGCTGACCGTCTCCCTGATCCAGCTGAGGCTCACGGGCGCCGGGAACGACTGACGCCCCGCCGATGAACGCGATCCACCTGACATTCCTGGGCGCCGCGGCCGTCGCCGCCTTCCTTTACGCCGTCGACCCGCGCCGGCCGAGGCTCGTGGCAAGGTATGCGAGGTTCATGGTGCTCGTTTTCCTCGCGGCCGCCTTCCTCGCCCCGTTCGCCTGGATCGTCTGCGCGGCATTCAAGGACCGCCGGGCGCTCATGGAATACACCTTCCTGCCTCCCCTCTCGTCCTGGCGGGAGATGATCAACCTCGGAAACTTCCGGAAGCTCTTTGAGCCGCGGACGTCGCTCCAGGGGACGATCGTGTTCTGGCAGTACATCCTCAACTCCCTCTTCCTCGCGAGCGCGGCGACCGTCATCCAGGTCTTCTTCTGCTCGCTGGGCGGCTACGCCCTTGCAAAGTTCAGGTTCACCGGGCGGCGCAACCTCATGCTGTTCATGGCCGGCTCGCTGATGCTGCCGAGCATGCTTTTCCTCGCGCCGACCTACGACATGCTGGTGCACATCGGCTGGATCGACAGCTATGCGGCCCTGCTCGTGCCAAGCGCCGCCAACGCCTTCGGCATGTTCCTGTTCCGCCAGGCGATGCTGAGCGTCCCCAACAGCCTCATCGAGGCCGCGCGCGTGGACGGCGCGAGCGAGTTCCGCATCTACTCGCGCATCGTGATGCCGCTTGTCCAGCCGATGACCGCCGCCTTCTGCCTCATCGTGTTCATGGGCCAGTGGAACACCTTCCTCGGCCCCCAGATCTACATCCAGTCCGACTACAAGCTCACCGTTCCCGTCATCCTGAGCCAGTATGTGTCGCAATTCCAGGAGGAGTACGGGATGTTCCTCGCCGGAACGTTTCTGTCCATCGTCCCGATCGCGGTGCTGTTCCTTACGCTCCAGAGGGAATTCATATCGGAGCTGACAACGGGCGCCACGAAGGGCTGACGGGCCGAACCCGACCCAACCCGCATGCCCTCAACGACCGTCTCGCGAACCGGAATCGGGCTGGGCGCCGGGCTCCTCGCGTACGGGTTGATCCTGTTTGCCCTGATCGGGGCGGTGCCGGGCGGCTCCGACACCTCGGGGTACTTCAACGAGGCGCGCCTGCTCGCCCGGCTGAGGATCCATGTGGACGAGCGCGCCCTCCCGGGTGTTCCCGCGAAGGAGGCCCCGCCCTACCTCTACGTTCCGCTGGGCTTCAAGCCCGCCACGGACGGCTCCGCACGGATGGTCCCGACCTACCCTCCCGGCCTCCCGCTCCTCCTGGTCCCCGCGGCGCGCTTCGCGGGATGGCGCCACGCCGGCGACATCCTGCTGCTTCTCCATTCGCTCGCGGGAATCGCGCTCACGTTCGCCCTGGGGCGGATGTGCGGCCTGACCGCCCCTTGGTCGCTCCTCGGGGCGGCGGTGCTGGCCGCGAGCCCGCTTTATCTCTACACGTCGCTCTGGGCGCTGAGCGACGTCCCGGCGACCGTGTGGGCGACGGCGGCGGTGGTCGCGGCGTGGAAGTCCCGCGGGTGGCCGGGCTGGGCTCTCGCGTCCGGCGTCTGCGTCGCGGTGGCCTTCCTCGTTAGGCCCAGCAATTTCCTGATCATTGTTCCCGTGGTCCTTGCGATCGGGCTGTCGCCGGGGCGCCTGTTCGCCGTCGCCCTCGGTGCCATTCCCGGCGTCGCCGCGTGGATGGCGGTCAACCACGCCGCCTACGGGGGTTATCTCCAGAGCGGATACGGCGCGATCGGGAACGAGTTTCACGCCGCCCTGGTGCCCGGCACGCTCGTGTACTGCCTGCGGTGGCTGCCGGTCCTGCTCAGCCCGATCGTTCTGGTGTCGCCGGGCATCCTGGCCTTCATGCGCCTTCGGCCCCGCGTCGCCGCCGTCCTGGCCTCATGGGCCGTGGTCTTCGTCGCGTTCTATCTGCCGTACCGCTGGACCCATGAGGACTGGTGGTTCCTGAGGTTCCTCCTGCCGGCGGCGCCCGCGCTCATCGTGGCGGGCTTGATCGTGCTCCAGCAGTGCTTCGAGCGGCTGCAGGCGCGGTTCCCGGAGAAATGGGCCAGGACGCTCCCCGTGCTCCTCCTCCTCGTCGCCGTCGTGTCGGAGGCGAGCCAGATCGGTCCGCTCGACGCCTGGGCGATCGGGCGCGGGGAGCGCAAGTACAGCCGCGTCGCGGATTGGCTCGACGCGAGGGTCCCGCGCAACTCCGCGGTCATCGCCCACCAGTTCAGCGGCGCCCTGTTCTATTACACCAACCTCACCCTCCTGCGCGCCGACCAGATGGATCCGCCGGCAGCTGGGCGGGTGCGCGAGGCCGCACGATCCGCCGGGATTCCCCTCTACGCCGTCCTTTTCCCCTTTGAGCTGGGCACCCTGAAGGGGGTGCCCGGCCCGTGGGCCCTGGCCGGGACGGTCGACGACGTGACGATCTGGCGCTGCGACCTGTCCCGGAAATAGCCGGCGCGCCTCCGCGCTTGAGTCCGGGGCGCTGCGCGGGTTGGTTGGGCCCCCATGGCGCGCCCCACCGACACGATCGCCGCCCTTGCCACGCCCGCGGGCACCGCCGCGCTCGCGGTCATTCGTATCAGTGGACCGGATACCATGCGGCTCGCGGCGGGGATATTCGGGGCAGCTCCCCCGCTGCGGGTCGCGACCCACGGCGACTACTCCGACCGCGGCGGCGCGGTCGTCGACGACGTGCTCGCGACCCTGTTCGAGGGCCCCCACTCCTACACGGGCGAGGACTCGCTCGAGATCTCGTGCCATGGCAGCCCGTTCATCGCGCGCAAGATACTCGCGGACCTCCTCGCGCGCGGATGCCGTCCGGGGGGGCCCGGCGAATTCACGCAGCGGGCCTTTCTCAACGGCCGGATGGACCTGAGCCAGGCCGAGGCGGTCATGGACCTCATAAACGCGCGCAGCGAGCGTTCCCTCGCCGCCGCACGCCAGGTGCTTCGCGGGGCGCTCGGGAGGCACATGGCCGCGCTGGTCGCCGAGACCGTCGGCGCCCTCGCAACCGTCGAGGCGTACATCGACTTTCCCGATGAGGATCTTCCCGCCGAGGATCGCGCGAAGCTGGAGGAGCGCGTCTCGGGGATCCTCGGAGGGACGCGCCTCCTGCTCGCGACCGAACATACGGGCGCGCTGCTGCGCGAGGGTATCGGCACGGTGATCATCGGCGAGCCCAACGCGGGCAAGAGCTCGCTCCTCAACCGGATTGTCGGCAGCGAGCGGGCGATCGTCAGCCCCGAGCCTGGCACCACGCGGGACTTCATCGAGGTGCGCGTCAGCATCGGCTCGCACGGCTTTCGCCTGATCGACACGGCGGGCCTGAATGCGGACGCGAAGGGCATCGAGGCGCTTGGGATCGAGAAAACACTCGAGAGCGCGGGAGGCGCCGACCTTTTTCTCCTGGTCCTTGACGCGAGCCGCCCCACCCCGCCGCTGCCCCGGGCGCTGCGGGACCGTATCGCTCCATCAAATACGCTAGTGGTGCTCAACAAAGCCGACCTCCTCGGTGACCGGAGCCATCCGGCGGCGGCCCCCCCGCCCGGGTTTGCCTTTGTCACCGTCTGCGCGCTTGACGGCGCCGGATTCGAGGTGCTCCTCGCCGAAGTGGCGCGGCTTGCCGAAGGCCTGCAGACAACGGCCGGCGAGGAGCGGATAGCTATCAATGTCCGCCACGCCCACTTTCTCGGGGAGGCCCGCAGCTGCCTCGAGGACGCGCTCGCGAAGATTGCCGGCCGCGGACCCGCCGAGCTCCTAGCGAGCGACCTTCGCGGCGCTCTTGGGTCGTTCGGCGAGATCGCCGGCAAGGTGGACAACGAGCGCATGCTCGATCAATTGTTCGCATCGTTCTGCATTGGAAAATGACGGGGTCTCCGGGCTGGCGTACCGGCCCCCGACGGGATCCGATCACCGGGAAATGTTCGTAACTCATTGTATATTAATAAGAAACGCTTTGATGTGATCGTCTGCGGCGCCGGCCATGCAGGCGTAGAGGCCGCGCTTGCCGCGTCACGGATGGGGGCCTCCACCCTGCTCCTTACTGGCAATATCGACACGGTGGCACAGATGAGCTGCAACCCGGCGATTGGCGGCCAGGCCAAGGGTCAGATCGTCCGGGAGATCGATGCCTTGGGCGGCGAGATGGCCATCAATGCAGATGTGACGGGAATCCAGTTCAGGCTCTTGAACGAATCGAAAGGGCCGGCGGTCCAATCGCCGCGGGCCCAGTGCGACAAGAAGGCCTATCAGTTCCGGATCAAGCACACGCTCGAGCTTCAGCCCAACCTCACGCTATTCCAGGCAACGGTCACCGGGCTCATTTACGAGAAAGGCACTGTGGTCGGCTGCCGGACCAACCTGGACATAGATTTTTGTGGTCGCTGCGTGGTTGTCACGACAGGGACATTTCTGCGGGGCCTGATGCACATCGGACAGAACAAGAATGAAGGCGGCCGACTTGGCGATTTCAGCTCAAAGACACTGTCGGCAAGCCTCATGGAGACAGGCATCGAGCTCAGGCGACTGAAGACGGGGACGCCTCCTCGGATATTGGGCAGGAGCATTGATTTCAACAAGATGCGGGAGCAGAAGGGCGACGCTGAGCCTACCTTTTTCGCCTTCCACGACACCCGCGATCCCGAGGACTTGTTCCACGTGGAACAATCCGGGGAATCAAGGATCGGCTGGGCGCCGGGTTCAAACCAGGTCTCCTGCTGGATGACCCATACCACCGAGGCAACCGCGCAGATTGTCCGGGAAAATCTCCACAAGTCAGCAATGTACAGCGGGGAGATCGAAGGAATCGGTCCCAGGTATTGTCCGAGCATCGAGGACAAGTTTGTCCGCTTCGCCAACAAGCCCAGCCACCTGCTTTTCCTCGAACCCGAAGGTCGAACGACGAACGAGTACTACGTAAACGGCCTCTCGACGTCCCTGCCGTTTGGTGTGCAACTCGACATGGTTCACAGCATCCCCGGACTGGAGCATGCGGTTCTGTTGAGGCCCGCCTATGCAGTCGAATACGACTTCGCGCCACCCACGCAGCTTTTTCCCTCGCTTGAATCCAAGCGGATCGAGAACCTGTTTCTCGCAGGCCAAATCAACGGCACTTCCGGCTATGAGGAGGCCGCGGGCCAAGGCCTCATTGCCGGGATCAACGCCGCCAACAAGGCTAGGGGAGCGAGCCCGATAGTCCTCGGGCGGCATGAATCCTACATCGGCGTCCTCATCGACGACCTGGTGACAAAAGGGACCGACGAGCCTTATCGCATGTTTACGAGCCGGGCCGAGTATCGCCTGCTTCTCAATCATGGAAGCGCCGAGCTCCGCCTGGCCCACCATGCCGAATCACATAAGCTGTTAAGCAAAAATCGCTTGGAACGAATTCGCGACAAGGGTGACCGCATTCAAAAATGGGTGAGCTTCTTGAACACAAATCGTTCCAATGGTGAGACTTGGGCCAATCAGATCCGACGGTCGGGGCAAGGGAACCCGCTTCCTGAGGATTTCATGCGCGAGACACCAGAGGTCCGGCACGAAGTAATGTATCGTGTTTCATATAAAGGATATCTGGAACGCGAGCAGCGCGAGGTCGAGCGGCTGAGGCACGTTGAGAAGATCCGGATTCCCATGGAATTCGATTACCTCGCCCTGCCAGGTCTCCGGAAGGAGAGCGCGATGAAACTCGCTCATATAAAGCCTCTTACGCTCGGCCAGGCCAGCCGGATGAGCGGGGTGAACCCGACCGACATCAGCCTTCTCATGGTCGCGATCGAGGCCGGAAGGGAAGGGGACTCAGCCGCTTGAGGCCCGCCCGGAAATTGGAGCATGACTCCCGGATCGCCGAGCGGCGCGGCGCGCTCAAGATTGCGCTGCTTCAGATCATCCCGCCAGCGTCGCGCTTCGTATGGGAGGTCGGCAGCGGCCATGGTCATTTTCTCGCAGCCTACGCCGAGGCGCACCCGGAGGCGCGCTGCATCGGGATAGACATCGCGTCCGACCGGATTGCGCGGGCCGAGCGCAAGCGCGAGCGCGCCCGGCTCGCGAACCTTCATTTTGTCCGGGCTGACGCCGATGATTTCCTGGCGGCGATGCCGGCGAGCGCCCGTTTCGACGCGATCTTCATCCTTTTCCCCGACCCGTGGCCCAAGCGGCGCCACAACAAGCACCGCGTCATGAAGCCCGAATTCCTCGCCGCCGCCACCGCGATGGCGGGGAAGGGTGCCAGACTTTATTTCAGAACCGACCACGAGCCGTATTTTCGCGAGGCCGCCGCCATCGTCCGGGCCCACGCGGAATGGGAGGAGGCGGGCCCCGCCGAGTGGCCGTTCGAGGAGCAAACGGTCTTTCAGAAACGGGCGGATCGCCATTTTTCCCTCGTTGCCCGGCGGCGATAGGGTAGAAAATCGCCATGAGAAAAGACGACATCCCGGCCGCGACGGCCGGCCCCGTGGAGCATGAACGCAGGCGCTGATTCCTCCCTCGAGACGCGCGGGCTCCGCTGGGGCCTGCTGGGAGTCTGCGGCTTCAGCCTCACGCTCCCGATGACGCGCCGCGCGGTGTCCGAGTTCGATCCCGTCGTCGTGGGGCTCGGGCGCTCGCTGATCTCCGTCGTCCTTGCCGCCAGCGTGCTGCTCTGGAGGCGCGATCCGTTTCCGGGCAGGCGCTTCCTGCCCAGCTTTCTCGTCATCGCGCTCGGTGTCGTCGTGGGGTTTCCCCTCCTTTCGGCGTTCGCGCTGCGACTTGTCCCGGCGTCCCATGGCGCAGTCGTCACGGGTGTCCTTCCCCTCGGCACGGCACTCTGCGGCGCCCTCATCGCTCACGAGCGGCCCTCGGCTGGCTTCTGGCTCGCGGCCGCATCCGGAACGGCAGCCGTCCTTGTGTTCGTTGTCCTGGAGAGCGGCCTGAGGCCGGCGAGGGGTGACCTGCTCCTGCTCGCCGCGGTCGCAGCCTGCGCCGTGGGCTACGCGGAAGGCGGGCGGCTTTCACGGGAGCTCGGCGGCCTGAGGGTGCTCTCGTGGGCCCTCGTCCTTGCGGCCCCTTTTCTCGCGATCCCCGTCGGCCTCAGCGCGCGGACCCACGGCCTGCATGCCTCCCTCGGGGCCTGGGCGGCCTTCGCCTACATGGGAGTCGTCAGCATGTTCCTGGCATTCTGGGCGTGGTATCGCGGGCTGGCCCTTGGAGGGGTGGCCCGTGTGAGCCAGGTCCAACTGCTGCAGCCATTTCTGACGATCGCCGCGGCGTGGGCCATCTTGGGTGAGCACATCTCGCCCTCGACGCTCGTCACGGCGCTCGTCGTGGTGGCGATCGTCGCGCTGGGAAGGCGCGCCCCGATCGCACGCGCTCTATGAAGCCGCCCACAAGCCCCTCCCGCGGATCCCTGCTCCTGGCATTTGCCGCCATCTATATAATATGGGGCAGCACGTACCTCGGAATCCGCGTGGCGGTCGAGACGATACCGCCGTTCCTGATGGCCGGAATGCGGTTCGCGATAGCCGGTGTCACCGTTTTCGCCTTTCTCCGGCTGCGGGGCGCAGCGTGGCCGACGGCGGTCCAGTGGAGGGACCATGCGATAGTCGGTGTCTTCCTCCTGCTGGGTGGAAACGCGGTCGTGTCATGGGCCGAGCTGAGGACGCCCTCGGGATTGACATCCCTGATTCTGGGGGCCTCGCCTGTCATCGCCGTCCTTCTCGACTGGGTGCGGCCCGCGGGCAAGCGCCCAACGGCCGGCGTTGTGGCCGGCATGGCCGTCGGCATCGCGGGAGTCGCGCTGCTCCTGGGCCCGGGGGCCATACCGGAGGGTTACCGTCCTCCCGCCGCCGATCTCATCGCGCTTCTTCTTGCGAGCATCAGCTGGTGGGTGGGGTCGCTCCTCAGCAAACACTCCACGAGCGGGACCCCCCTCATGATGGCCTCGGCGATCCAGATGATGTGCGGAAGCGTGTCGATCTTGCTTGTAGGCTGGATATTAGGGGAGGGGAGTTTGCTCCACTTTGGCTCGGTGAGCATGCATTCGTGGGTCGCATTCGGCTACCTGGTGGTCGTGGGCTCGATTGTGGCGTTTCCGACCTACGTCTGGCTTCTCGAGCACAGCACTCCCGCCAAGGTGTCCACCTATGCGTATGTGAACCCGGTTGTGGCCATGTTCCTGGGCTGGGCGGTGCTGGGCGAACCCATGAACCTGAGGATAATTCTTGCCGCAGTCATCATCATCGGCGCGGTGGCAATCATCACGATACGAAAGACATGGATGGCGGAGCGGACCTGAGGACGCGCCTCGGGGGGAGGCCGGCCGAGCTTTTTGCTTTCGGTTGTTGACGGAGCAAGGGCCCATTGCCTACGACTACACGTTTCAAGTCATTCCAGCCGCCTGCAAAATCAATGTTTCGGGTCACTAAATCCGCATTTGTCGCCTCGTCCCTTCTAGCGGGGGTGCCGGCGTTCGCCGCGGAGAGCAAGGGCGTGGAAACCGCTGCGACAGCGCTGTTCACGATCGGTCCGCTTCCCGTGACCAACAGCATGGTGACGAGCTGGGTCGTTGCGGCGGCGCTCCTCATTGCCATCCGCCTTGCCATAAGGCGGCCAAAGCTCATTCCGACGCGGTCGCAGGCCGTCGTGGAGAGCCTGGTACAGAGCATCCTCGACCTCACCTCTCCCATCGTCGGCGAAAAGGTCGCAAAACCGACCTTTCCCCTCCTCATCGCCCTCTTCACGTTCATCCTCATCCAGAACTGGAGCGGGCTTTTCCCGGGGGTGGGCACGATCTACATGCTGGACCACAAGTCCGGCGACTGGATGGAGCTTATCCGCCCCGGCAATGCGGACCTTAACGCCACCCTCGCCCTCGCCCTCGTGGCGATTGCGGGCTGGTTCTATTTCATCATGCGGTATGCGGGGCCGATGTTCGTCGTGAAGGACCTTTTCGGCAACAAGGCGGACAAGAAGGAAGTTCCCGGCGCCATCTACTATCCGCTTTTCCTCATCTTTTTCCTGGTCGGCATCATCGAGGTCATCTCGATTCTCTTCCGGCCCATTTCGCTTTCGCTGCGGCTCTACGGAAACATCTTCGGCGGCGAAAGCCTCATGCACGCGATGAGCGGCATGCAGAAGTGGGGCCTTCCGGCCCCCTTTTACTTCCTCGAGCTGCTGATCGGCTTCGTCCAGGCGTTCGTCTTCACGCTGCTCGTGAGCGTCTACATCGGCCTCATCTGCAACCACGGCGACGAGCACCACGAGGACCACGCGGAGCCTGCGCACTGATCCAACCCTTTCCCGCCGGGACCGTACCACGCGCGCGGACGGCGGCAATCCACCAAAAAACAAAGCACACACAATGATCCCAGTCATCGCTGAAATGTCAGGAAGCATCCAGGGCGGCCTCGGCTGCCTTGGCGCCGCCATCGGCGTAGGCCTCGTCGGCTTCAAGGCCGCGGAAGCCGTCGGCCGCAACCCCGGCGCCTCGACGAAGATCCTCGTGCAGGCCATCATCGGGATGGCCCTCGCCGAGGCGGTCGCGTTCTACGCGCTCTTCATCAAGTAATCCAGCCGCACCGCGCGGGCGCCCGCCGCCCGCGCGGACTCTTTAACACAACGCCATGCTCTCCCACCTGCTCTTCCTGGCCCAGGCCGTCCCTGCGGCCGACGCGGCCGCCCACGCGGACGCCGCAAGCGGCATCACCAAGATCACCCAGGAATTCGGGCTCAGCTGGCCGTTTCTGCTCGCCCAGATCCTGAATTTCTCCGTCGTCGCGGTCCTCCTCTGGTATTTCGGGTTCAAGCCCGTGCTCGCCACCCTTGACGAGCGCCAGAAGAAGATCGCCTCCGGCCTCCAGTACGCCGACGACATGAAGGCGAAGCTCGAGGCGGTCCAGCAGGAGAGCGTCGCCAGCGCCAAGAAGGCGCAGCTTGAGGCGACGAGGATCATCGACGAGGCCCGCGCGTCGGCGAAGGAATTCCTCGACAAGCAGGTGCAGGAGAGCGCCGCCAAGGCCAGCGAGATCCTCGCGAAGGCCCAGCAAGTGATCGAGCTCGAGAAAAAGAAGATGCTCGCGGAGGCCCGGACCGAGATCGCCCGCCTGGTCATCGCGATCACCCAGCGCGTCCTCGCGAAGGAGATGTCCGACGCCGAGCGCAGCCGCTACAACGAGTCCGCCGCCCGCGAGCTCACGAACGTCTGATACGCACCCGCGCCCCGCATGGCCAAGCACGCCAAGATCGCCCAGCAGTTCGCCCGCCAGCTCTTCAAGCTGAGCCTGGCCGACGGCGCGGTCTCGGCCGACCGCGTCGCGGGAGTGCTGGCCTTCGTCGAGAAGCACAGGCCGCCCAATCCGGTGATGGTGCTCAGGGTCTACCAACGCCTCGTCGCGACCGAGCTCGCGAAGAGCCAGGCGGTCGTCGAGCACTCCGGCGCGGTCGACGACGCGATGCTGGCGACAATAGCGGCCGCGATGTCCCGCAGATACGGCCGCACGGTCACCGCCGCGGCGAGGCCCAACGCCGCCCTCCTCGCCGGGCTTCGCGTGCACGTAGGCGACGACATCTACGAGTCCTCCGTCGCGGGCCAGCTCGCGGCACTGGCGTCGTCGGTCTGACGCGGCGCACCGCCCCCTTTATCAAACCCGTCCCAAGAATCCCAACCATCGCTCAATGAGCACCGTTCTCGAACAGATCGAACAGCAGATCGCCAGCCTATCCAGCAAGGTGGTCAAGAAAAACACCGGCAACATCCGCACGGTCGCCGACGGCGTCGCCAAGATCGACGGGCTGTCTGACGTGATGTACAACGAGATGGTGCAGTTCCCGGGGGGCGCGATCGGCATCGCGCTCAACCTCGAGGAGGACGAGGTCGGCTGCGTCATCCTCGGCGACATCGCCCAGCTGAAGGAGGGCGACGAGGTCACGACGACCGGCAAGCTCCTCTCCGTTCCCGTCGGCAAGGCGCTCCTCGGCCGCACCGTCGACGCGCTCGGCAATCCCGTGGACGGCAAGGGCCCGATCGACACCAAGGAGTTCTATCCCGTGGAGAAGATCGCCCCCGGGATCGTCGCCCGGAAGTCCGTATCCCAGCCGCTCTTCACCGGGATCATGGCGATCGACTCGATGATCCCGATCGGGCGCGGCCAGCGCGAGCTGATCATCGGCGACCGCGGGACCGGCAAGACGACCATCACGATCGACACGATCATCAACCAGGCGAAGATCAACAAGGTGGGGCTCGCCTCCGGGGACAAGAATTTCCGGCCGGTGTATTCGATCTACGTCGCCGTCGGCCAGAAGAACTCGAACATCGTGCGCACGCTCTCGGCGCTCGAGGCGGCCGGCGCGCTCGAGTTCACGGTGATCGTCGCGGCGCCCGCCGCCGACAACCCGGCGAACCAGTACATCGCGCCCTATTCCGGCGCCGCCATCGGCGAGTGGTTCATGGAAAACGGCATGGACGCCCTCATCGTCTATGACGATCTCTCCAAGCACGCGGTCGCGTACCGCCAGATTTCGCTGATCCTGAAGCGCCCGTCCGGGCGCGAGGCGTATCCCGGCGACGTCTTCTATCTCCACAGCCGCCTCCTGGAGCGCGCCGCCCGCCTCGAGGGAAAGGGCTCGCTGACCGCGCTGCCCATCATCGAGACGCTCGCGGGCGACGTGTCGGCGTACATCCCGACGAACGTGATCTCGATCACCGACGGCCAGATCTTCCTCGAGACGGACCTCTTCAACCAGGGCATACGGCCCGCGGTCTCGGTCGGGCTCTCCGTCTCCCGCGTCGGCTCGGCGGCCCAGATCAAGGCGACCAAGCAGGTCGGCGGAAAGCTCAAGGGCGAGCTCGCCCAGTTCCGCGAGCTCGCCGCGTTCGCGCAGTTCGGCTCCGACCTCGACGCGAAGACAAAGGCGCAGCTCGACCGCGGCGGCCGGATCGTCGAGCTCTTCAAGCAGCCGGCGTTCGCCCCGCAGCCCATCGAGCTCCAGGTCTCCGTCCTCTTCGCGATGCAGAAGGGGTTCTTCGACCCGATCGAGCTCCGGAAGGTCGTCGACGCGGCGACCTCGCTGAAGGGCTTCTTCACCACCCGCAAGGACGCCCTCCTGACGGAGATCCGGACGAAGGCGGCCCTGGACAAGGACCTTGAGGACAAGCTGCTGGCCGCGTGCGAGGAGTGGAAGTCGTCCTATTCGGCCTGAGGCCGGTCCCCAGCCAGCCCCGCCCCAAGGAACAGCCCCGATGCCCAGCACCCGCGACATCCGCCGACGAATCAAGTCGGTCAAGAACACCCGCCAGATAACGAAGGCGATGGAGCTCGTCGCGGCTTCGAAGATGAAGAAGGCGCAGCAGCTGGCGCTCGCGGGGCTGCCCTACGCGAACCTCCTCGCCGACGTCCTGGCGGCGCTCGCGGAGGGGATCGAGGAATCCTCCCATCCCTTCCTCGTCCAGCGCGAGGTGAAGACCCGGGGGATTCTCCTCGTCACGACCGACAAGGGCCTTTGCGGGCCCCTGAACGGCAACCTCTTCAAGCTCGTCGCCGAGATTAAGGCCCCGGCGAAATTCTACGCGATCGGCCGCAAGGGGGCCCAGTACCTGGCGCGGACCAAGCGCGCGCTGGTCGCCGATTTCCAGGTCCACGACCGCGTCCCGTTCGCCGAGGTCAAGGTTGTCGGGGAGTTCATGATCAAGCAGTACCTCGAGGGGGCTATAGACACGATCGAGGTGATCTATCCGCGTTTCAAGAACACGCTGGTCCAGGTGCCGCTCGTGCGCCCCGTCCTCCCCCTCCGGAGCCTGAAGGAGTTCCTCGACCAGCTGGGCGCCGACACGGGCACGCCCCGGGTCACGCACGCCGACGGCCGCGAGGTTCTCTTCGAGCCCGGCAAGACGGAGGTGCTCAACGCGCTGCTTCCCTTCTACGTCGACCACCAGATCCACCAGATGGTCGTCTCGGCGAAGGCGTCCGAGCACAGCGCGCGTATGGTCGCGATGAAGACGGCGAAGGACAACGCGACCGAGCTGCTGGGCGACCTGACGCTCGAGTACAACAAGGCCCGCCAGGCCGCCATCACCCAGGAGATCCTCGAGATCGCCGCGGCCCAGTTCAGCGCGGCCTAGGCCGGAGCGATTTCACAGGAGCCGTCCCCTTTACACGAAATAATGAACACAGGCAAAATAGTCCAAGTGATCGGCCCCGTGGTCGACGTCCAATTCGCCGAGAACGCGATCCCGCCGATCTACCAGGCGCTCACCATCGAATTCACGGTGTCCGGCCGGAACGAGCTCCTCACGCTCGAGATCCAGCAGCACCTCGACGGGTGGGTCGCGCGCGCCATCGCGATGTCGTCGGTCGAGGGCCTGAAGCGCGGGATGACCGTCACCGACACGGGCGGCCCGATCACGGTGCCGGTCGGCCTCGGCGTCCTCGGCCGCATTTTCGACGTCACCGGCAGGGCCGTCGACGACCGCGGCCCGGTCACGTTCGACAAGAGGTACCCGATCCACAGGCCCGCGCCGGCGCTGGTCGACCAGGACACGAAGGCGGAGATCCTGGAGACGGGCATCAAGGTCATCGACCTCATCTGCCCGTTCATCAAGGGCGGGAAGGCGGGGGCGTTCGGCGGGGCCGGCGTCGGCAAGACCGTGGTCATCCTCGAGCTCATCAACAACATCGCGAAGGCGCACGGCGGATACTCCGTGTTCGCGGGCGTGGGCGAGCGCTCCCGCGAGGGCAACGATCTCTACCATGAGATGTCCGAGGCGGGCGTCATCGACCAGAAGGACCTCTCCAAGTCCAAGGTTGCGCTCGTGTACGGCCAGATGAACGAGCCCCCGGGCGCCCGCATGCGCGTCGGCCTCTCGGCCCTCGCGATGACCGAGTATTTCCGGGACGAGAAGAACCAGGACGTGCTGCTGTTCATCGACAACATCTTCAGGTTCTCGCAGGCCGGCTCCGAGGTGTCGGCGCTCCTGGGCCGCTCGCCCTCCGCCGTCGGATACCAGCCGACGCTCGCGAACGAGATGGGCCTGCTGCAGGAGCGGATCACCTCGACAAACAAGGGCTCCATCACGTCCGTGCAGGCGGTGTACGTGCCCGCCGACGATCTCACCGATCCGGCCCCCGCGAACACGTTCGCGCACCTCGACTCCACGATCGTGCTCGAGCGCTCCATCGCCGAGCTCGGGATCTATCCTGCCGTCGACCCGCTCGCATCGGTCTCCAAGGCGCTCGAGATCTCGATCGTCGGCGAGGAGCACTACCGCGTGACCCGCGAGCTCCAGCGCGTGCTCCAGCGCTACAAGGACCTCCAGGACATCATCGCCATCCTCGGGCTCGACGAGCTTTCGCCCGAGGACAAGCTCACGGTCTATCGCGCCCGCAAGATCCAGCGCTTCCTCTCGCAGCCTTTCGCCGTCGCCGAGGTTTTCACGGGCACGCCCGGAAAATATGTTCCGGTCAAGGAAACGGTGCGCGGGTTCAAGATGATCCTGGACGGCCAGCTCGACGACGTCCCCGAGGGCGACTTCTACATGAAGGGCGGGATCGACGAGGTCATCGGCAGCGCGAAGAAATAGCCCGATGCCCCTCACCCTCGAGATCGTCACGCCTGAGGCCCGCGTGTATTCCCAGGAGGTCGACACGGTCGTCATTCCGACCGTGGAGGGGGAGGTCGGCATCCTGCCCGGCCATATCCCCCTGGTCACGCAGGTTGGCGCGGGGGAGCTCCGGGCGACCAAGGGCGGCGTGACGCAGCTCCTCGTGGTCGGCGGGGGATTCGCCCAGGTCACCGGCGAAAAAGTCTCGATACTTGCCGACAGCGCCATCCAGGAGGACAAGATCGACGAGAATGCGGTCGGGGAGGCGATGAAGCGCGCCGAGGAGGCGCTCAAGGGCAAGGATACGCTCGCTCCCGCAGAGATCGAACGCCTCGAGTCCGTTGTCCGCTTCTCCGTCGCGCAGCTTGGCATCAGGCGCCGGCGGCACTGAAAACGAAGCGCATTGGGTCTGGGCGGACCCGGTCAAACCGCCGCCCGTGACCCGGATTTCGGGTTTTGGTGAAAACGGTGTTTTTGGGCCATTTTACCGTGTTTTTGGGTCAAAATTGCGGTCTTTTGGGGCAAAATGGGCGTTTTTTGCCCAAATGCCAAAGGAATCGCCACGCGCCCTCTGGCCATCAGATTCCGGGTCCCGAATGGCGCGGCGAGGGCGGGCAAGACGACCCGATCAGCAACCTGAGGCCGAACTGCCGCCCGCCGGACAGGTGACGCATCCGCTCTGGCGGCGGGCATAAAAATACGAGCCGACAACGATGCCGCCCGCAATCGCCTGAGCCGCCAGTGTCTGGACCGTGGGAAACACGCTAAACCAGAGACCCGCCCAGGCCGGCACCCAAGGCACCAGGCCGGAAATCGTCGTCGTCGGGATCCAATGGGCGAGCTGCATCTCCTGGGCCTGCTCGCCAACCATCACGAGAAGCACGCCCCCGAGCATGACCCCGGTCGCGATCAGCATCTTTCGGTAGGGGAGTCGGCGATTCGCGACGAAAGTCAGAACGGCCACCATGCCGGTCAGTATGAGGCCGAGCAGCGCACCGAGCGCAACGACGCGCCCACCGAGCTTCAGGTAGTAGCCCTGCAGGAACAGGACCACCTCGAAACCCTCGCGGTACAGCGACGCGAACCCCAGCAGCGCCAGTCCTCCCAGGACGCGTGCCCTCGACGAATCCGGGTCGGACGCGGTCTCCATGAGGTCCTTTTTCTTCCGGGTGTGCATCGAGATCCACCGGCACCAGTAAACCTTGTGGAAAAACCAGTTCATGACGACCAGGAGCACGACGACGGCGAGGAGCCCCGTCGCCGCCTGGAGGTTCAGCGCGGAGACGCTTTCCGACAGGTCGCTGACGATGCGGGTGGCGATGAACCAGGTGACCAGGGTCGCGCCGATCCCGACGCCCACGCCGGCGGCGATCGGGCGGCGGTACGGCTGGTTCGCGCCTATCATGCTGGCCGTGAGCGCCGAGAGCACGAGGATGCATTCCAGGCCCTCGCGGAAAACCAGCACCGCTATGTCGAGCGTCGCGGCGGTCCGGCTGGAATTCGGGGTCAGCGGGTCGGGATTTCCACCCGAGGTGATGCCCTGCCACAGCAGGACGGCCGCTACCGCGAGAACGGAAAGGGCCAGGAACAGGGTCAGCGCGCTCAATCCACGGCGCCCGGTTCGGGCCGGAGGCTCGAATATCTCAGCGGGGGCCGTCGGCATGCTTTTGACACTCACTCTCATGACATCGAGACTCTATCTCACTAAGATGCAAAATAAATTGCCACAAAATACTTAAGCTTCCTGGCATAAAACCCTTACCTCAATTATTACGCCGTCCAGGACAGGCCTGTTATCCGCAGCCTGCAGGTGCCCAACTGGGTGGACGGAAAGCGGCGGCCCGAAGCGCGTGTCGAGCCTTCGCGTTTGACGAAGCCGCGCGGTCGGCGACGCTGGAAACCCGGACAAGCGCCGACCGACCCAAAGCCATGCTGCTGCTTCATGATCCCCAGAGTGCCGACTACGGCTCATATGGGCATCCGGAGCAGCCGTCGCGCGTCACCAAGACCGCCGCGCACCTGCGCGCGTCGCGCCCGACATGGACCTGGCGCACGGCTGACGCGGACGTCCCGGACGAGACCCTCGAGCTCGCGCACACGCGCGCGCACCTCGCCCGGCTCGAGGAACCGCACGACTTCGACCAGGACACGCCGTATTTCCCGGACATCGCGCGCCATGCCCGCCGCTCCGTCGCCTCCGCGCTCGCGGCCGCCCGCCATGCCCACGCCGGCGGCGGGCCGGCGTTCTCCCTCATGCGGCCACCGGGCCACCATGCGACCGCAAGCAGGGCGATGGGCTTCTGCTACCTGAACCAGGTCGCGGTCGCCGCGATAGCGGCCCGCCGCGACCTCGGCGCGCAGCGTGTCGCCGTCTGGGACTTCGACGCCCACCATTGCAACGGCACGGAGGCCATTCTCCACGGCCGCGACGGATTCCTCGTCTGCTCGGTGCACCAGGCGCCGGGTTACCCGGGCACCGGCCTGCGCGACCTGGGCAACAGCCGGAACTGGCCCGTCCCTCCCCACGCGCCGCGCGCGCGGCACATGGAGGCGCTGCGCGCGTCGCTCGACGCCGTCGTCTCCTTCAAGCCCGACCTCGTCTTGGTCTCGGCGGGATTCGACGCCTACGCCCGCGACCCGATCACGGAGATGGCGCTCGAGGCCGAGGATTTCTCCTCGCTCGGTCGCTGGCTCAGGGAGTCGGGCCTTCCCGCGGCCGCGGTGCTCGAGGGCGGATACAGCGCCGACCTCCCGGGGATCGTCGAGGCTTTCCTGGCCGCGTGGGCCGCGTAGGAAGCGGATCCCGCGATACGCGTATTCCCAAGGCCGCGCGCAAGATTTGGATTCGCACTCCGCCTGCCCACGACCCACGATCCGGCAGCCTAATGATTTCCCGTTTCCTGCCGCACCCGGTTCGCCGACTGCTCGGTGTCAAAACACAGCACCCCCGCATTTCCGGCTACCGCTTGATCGACCAGCCCGGCCAGCTTGCGCCGCTCCTCGCGGCCATCGACGACGTGCCCGAGGTCGTCATGGACACGGAGGCGGACAACATGTACCGGTTTCGGGTCCGGGTCTGCCTGCTGCAGTTCTACGTGCGCGGTGAGGTCTTCCTCGTCGATGCCCTCGCCCCTCTCGACCTCGGGTCGCTCTGGCACCGGCTTGCCAGGAAGCACCTGGTGATGCACGGGAGCGATTTTGACCTTCGGCTCCTCCACGATTTCTGCGGCTTCCGCGCGAAGAGCCTCTTCGACACGATGCTTGCCGCGCAGCTCCTCGGCCGCAGCCGGATCGGCCTCGCGTCGCTCATCGAGGACAACTTTGGCGTGCAGCTCGACAAGGACGGCCAGAAGGCCAACTGGTCGCGGCGGCCGATCACCCCGAGGCTCCTCGACTATGCCGCGCTCGACGTGTGGTACCTTCCCGCGCTGCGCGACATCCTCACGCGCGAGCTCAAGCGCCTCGGGCGGCTGGATTGGATGGACCAGCAATGCACGGCGCAGATCGAGGCCGGCACGACGGGGTTCGCGCCGCCCGACGACAACGACTGGCGGATCGGGAAGTCGGAGCGGCTCCGCGCGCGCGGACAGGGCGTCCTCCACGCGGTCTGGCACTGGCGCCAGGAGCAGGCCCAGCGCCTGGACACCCCCCCGTTCAAGGTGTGCTCGAACGAGTTCCTGGTCCGGCTCGCGACGGCCGCCGACGAGGGCGCCTCCGAGGAATCCATCCTGGGGGGCGTGAACCTGGGCAAGCGCCACCCGCGCCTCATCGGATCCCTCGCGGCCGCGGTCCGCCAGGGATTGCATCGGGATCCGCACACGCTCCCGCGCCGCCCCGGCCGCGACCCCAACCACACTCCGCTGACGCAGGCTGAGATCGCCCTCCTCGACCGGATCAAGGAGGATCGGGACAAGATCGCCGCAAAGATCTCGATCGAGCCCACCCTGATCGCCAACCGCTCGCAGCTTTCTCAGATCGCGCGCTCCCCGCGCAGGCTCGGCGAGGTCCTCCTGCCCTGGCAGGCTTCCCTTCTCTCCGAGGCGCCATCGCTCAAAGCGTGAACGCAAACATCGCCCGCCATCTGGACCGGATGGCTGCCGCGCAACCCGCGGCGACGGCGCTGAAGGTGCCGCGCGGGCGGACGGCCTCGGGCGGGATCGATTACCTGGGGCTCAGCTTCTCCGGGCTCCTCTCCGAGACCGACGCCTGGTGCGCCCGGCTCAGGGCCCGGGGCCTTCGCCGCGGCGACCGCGCGCTCGTGATGGTCAGGCCGGGCCTTCCCCTGATCGCGTCGGTCTTCGCATTGTTCAAGATCGGGGCCGTGCCGGTCGTGATCGACCCGGGAATGGGCCTCGGGAACTTCCTGTTGTGCGTGGAGCGGTCGCGGCCGCGCGCGCTCGTCGGAATCCCGCTCGCGCGGATCCTCTCGCGCGTGTGCAGGCGGGCGTTCCGGAGCGTTGGCATCCGGGTTCCCGTGAGCGGCTCGCACACGGCGCGGATCGCGGGCCCGGGCGGCGCCGCGGCGGATGCGGCGACCGCGGATCCGGCCGACCTTGCCGCCATCCTCTTCACCTCGGGATCAACCGGCGCGCCCAAGGGGGTGTGCTACGAGCACGGCATGCTCGACGCCCAGGTCAGGATCATCCGCGAGACCTACGGCATCGAGCCCGGCGAGGTGGACCTCCCGCTCCTTCCCATCTTCGCGCTTTTCAACCCGGCGCTCGGCATGGCGAGCGTCGTCCCCGAGATCGACCCGAGGCACCCGGCGAGGGCGGACCCGGCGAGGATCGTCCAGGCCATCCGGCAGGAGGGCGTCACCAACTCCTTCGGGTCGCCGACGCTCTGGAGGAAGGTCGCCGAGTATTGCCGCGCCGGCGACATCGCGCTTCCCAGCCTGCGGCGCGTGCTCTGCGCGGGGGCGCCGGTGCCCGCCGACCTCTGGGAGGCGTCGCGCCGGTTTCTCACGGGGGGGCGGATGCACAGCCCATATGGCGCAACCGAGGCCTTGCCGGTGAGCACGGTCTCCGCGGACGAGATCGACGCCGGCTCGACGCGCGGCGCGTGTGTCGGGCGCCCGGTCGCGGGCGTCGACGTGAGGATAATCGCGATCTCCGACCAGCCCATCGGCTCGCTCGACCCAGGGAGCGGGCTTCCGAGCGGATCGGCGGGGGAGGTCATCGTCCGCGGCCCGAACGTCACCAGGCAGTACGATTCGCTTCCCGACGCGACGGCGGCCGCGAAGATCGCCGATCCCGCCTCCCCGGGCGGATTCTGGCACAGGATGGGCGACTGCGGCGCGATCGACGAATCGGGCCGCCTCTGGTTCCTCGGACGCAAGGCGGAGCGCGTCGTCACGAGGGACGGCACGATGTTCACGGAACCCTGCGAGCAGGTCTTCCGCGCCCACCCGCGCGCGAGGCGCTGCGCCCTGATCGGCGTCGGCTCCGAGCCGGCGCTGGTCGCCGAGACGACGACGCGCGGGGCGGGGGACGCGCGGGCGCTCGCCGCCGAGCTGAGGGCCCTTGCCGTCGGCCGTCCGCACACGGCGGCGGTGAAGACGTATTTTTTCAGGCCGCACCTGCCGGTCGACGTCCGCCACAACGCCAAGATCCACAGGCTCGCGCTCGCGAGGTGGGCCGCCTCGGCCCGGGCCTACCGGGCCGACTGAACCCGCTCCAGCCGAGGGACACCCTTCCGCGCGTGAACGCAACCCCCGCAGAGGAAACCCCGCGCGGGCCGGTGCTTGTCACCGGGGGCACGGGATTCCTCGGACGCAGGATCGTCGAGCGGCTGCTCTCGCAGGGACGGGCGGTTGCCGTCGCCGGCCGCTCGCCGTCGCCCGAACTGGAGGCGCGGGGCGTCCGGTTCATCCGCGCCCCCCTGGAGGACCCCGGCGCCATCCGGGCCGCGTGCGCGGGCGCCGAGACCGTGTTCCATGTCGCCGCCAAGGTCGGCGTCTGGGGGCGGCGCTCGGATTTCTTCAGGGCCAACGTCCTCGGGACGCGGGCGGTGGTCGAGGGATGCCGCGCTCATGGCGTCCTTCGACTCGTCCACACGAGCACCCCCAGCGTCGTCTACAACGGCCGCGGCCTCGCCGGCGCCGACGAATCCCTTCCCCTTGCGACCCGGTGCCCGAGCCCGTACCCGCTGACGAAGGCCGCGGCCGAGGCGGAGGTGCTCGCGGCCCACTCGCCGGAGCTGGCGACCGTGGCGCTTCGCCCCCACCTGATCTGGGGGCCCGGCGATCCGCACCTCGTGCCGCGGATCCTGGCGCGCGCGCGCGCGGGAAAGCTGCGGATCGTGGGGGAGGGGAGGAACCGGGTCGACATGGTCCACGTCGAAAACGCCGCCGACGCCCACATCGCCGCCGAGGTGGCGTTGCGCGCGCCCGGTTCCCGGGCGGGCGGCCGCGCGTACTTCATCACGAATGGCGAGCCCGTCGCGCTCTGGGACTGGATCAACGACCTGCTCGCGGCCCTGGGGCAGGCGCGCGTTGAGAAACGGGTGTCGCTTGCGGCCGCAACCGCCCTCGGCGCGGCCTGCGAGGCCGCCTGGGGAGCGCTGCGCCTGCGGGGTGAGCCGCCGATGACCCGGTTCATCGCGTCGGAGCTCGCGAAGGACCACTGGTTCGACATCTCGGCGGCCAGGCGCGACCTGGGCTATGCGCCGCGGATCGGGATGGCCCAGGGCACGGCGGAGCTGGTTGCGTGGCTCAGGCGGAGCCCAGGGTGACACCAGCCATGGCCGCGCTTTTTCCCAGCCGCCTCGCACCGCCCGGACCCACGCGCGTTCCCGCGGGAAGGGACCTCGCCCTCGAGGGGTTGAGGGGCCTCTGCGCATTTTCCGTCTTCTACGGGCATGCGACATCTCCGATCCCCTGCCTCGACCCCGTCTACTCGCCCCCCGAGCAGCTCTGGTGGCTCGATATGGGCTCGGTCGCCGTCCTGATCTTCTTCGTGCTCTCCGGCTACGTCATCGGGCTCACGGTCAAGACGTCCTTCAGCGTTCCGGCGGCGCGCGGGTACCTGGGAAGGCGCCTGGTGCGCCTGGTGCCGGTCAACACGGCCGCGGTCCTCATCAGCTGGGCGCTGGCCCCGAGGACCGCCGGGAGCACCGTCCTCGGAAACCTGGGGTTCCTCGAGAACTACAATCCCTACATCTTCGGCTGGAAGGTGCCCGTGATGGCCAACAACCCGAGCCTTTGGACGCTCAATTTCGAGATGTTCTATTACCTCACGTTCCTGGTGGTGTGGCGGTTCGCGCCGCGAACGGGATGGCTGTTCTGCTGCCTGGCCGTCGCGATGGCGGGCGTCCTGGTCCTTCCCGGCTTCCCGCAGATCGTGTCCTGCTATTCCAGCGGCGCCCTCTATTGGTTCGCGGGCCTCTCGATCGCATGGCTCGCGTCGAGGGACGCGGGGCATGGGAACTGGCCGAGCGCCCTCCTGGTCGCCGCGGTCATGTGGCCGCTGGCCCCGTTCTGGAAGTTGTCCGCGGCCTGGCACATCCACGACCTGTCGATCTTCACCCTGTCGATAAGGCGCCTGGATATCCTGCCCGTGAGCGTGTGGATCCTCCTCGTCCTCACGGGACGCGCCCGCAGATGGCACCTGAGGCTCGCGCTCTTCAGCCTTTCCGTGGCGTCGCTCGCCCTGATCGCGCGGTTCGCGACGCACGACTTCGGGGACATAGGCAGGAACGCCTTCGTGGCGTATGCGATCGCGATCGGGCTGGCGTGGTTGCTGGTGGCGTGGAAGCCCGAGCCCTCGCTCCTCGTCCTGCTGGCGCCGCTCGGGCTTGTCTCGTACGGACTGTACGCCTTCTCGCTTGCGCTCCAATTCGGCATCCTGGGGCAGCCCAACCTGCCGCGCGGGACCGCGTGGACCTATTCCCTCAGGTTTGCGCTCCTGGCCGCCCTGTCCTTCGGCATCGCCTGGATGGTCGAGCTGAGGCTGCAGCCCAGGCTCCGGCGCTGGCTCACGGGCCCGCGCCCCGCTGCCGGACCGCCTCAAAGAGCGTGATCAGGGCGGCCATCGCGACGTTGAGGGAGTCGGCCTGCCCCGCCATCGGGATCCGGACGGAAAGGTCCGCGTTGCCGAGCCAGAAGTCGCTCAGGCCGAACTGCTCGCTGCCCATGATGACCGCGAGCGGCCCGCGCAGGTCCGAATCCGTGTAAAGCGCGCCGGCCGACGGGGTGGTCGCGACCGACCTTATGCCGCGGCCCTTGAGCCAAGCCAGGACGGCGGGGCCCTCCTCGACGGCGCAGGGGACTGAAAACAGGACGCCGGTCGACGCGCGGACGACGTTCGGGTTGAAGAGGTCGGTCACCGGGTCGCAGACGATCACGGCGTGGCACCCGGCGGCGTCGGCGCTGCGCAGGATCGTTCCCAGGTTGCCGGGCTTCTCGATCGCCTCGACGACAAGGATGAAGGGCTCGGCGGGTAGGACGAGGTCGGCGAGGGTCCTGCGCCATTGGGGCGCGACCGCAAGGATCCCGTCGGGCCGCTCCCGGTAGGCGACCTTCGCGAATGCCTCCTTCGAGAGCTCGAACACCTTCGTTCCGGCCGCCGCCGCCTCGGCGAGGAGGGCGGGCTCGTTCTCCCCGAGGAACCAGCCCGGGGAGTAGTACAGCTCGTCCAGCGCGACCTTTTTCTCCAGTGCGCGCCTCACCTCCCGGTAGCCCTCGACGAGGAACAGGCGCTCCTCGTCGCGCGGGCGCCGGTCGCGCAGCCGGACGAGCCGCTTGAGCCTCGGGTTCGCAAGGCTGGTGATTATCTCGACGGGCATCGCCCTATTTGAATTGTAGTTGTCGCCCGTGTCCAAAAAGAAAACGTTCAACGCAAGGCCGTTTGCCTACCACCAGGAGATCGAGCTTTCGGTCACGACGCTGACCAACCTCGGGCTCGGCCTCGGCAGGGTCGCGCTGGAGGGGGCCGACGCGGAGCCCAGGTGGGTGGTCATGGTGGCCTTTGCGCTCCCGGGGGAGCGGGTCCGGGCCCGGGTCTTCCGCAACCACGCGAATTACTCCGAGGCGGACCTGGTCGAGGTGATCTCGGCCTCGCCCGATAGGATCGTTCCAAGGTGCCCGCTCTTCGGCCAGTGCGGCGGGTGCCAGTACCAGAACCTCCGCTATGAGGAGCAGCTGGAGTGGAAGCGCCGCCAGGTCGCCGAGCTCGTGGAGCACATGGCCGGGCTCACGCTGGCGGTCTCGCCGGTGATCGGGTCGCCCCGCCCGTTCGGGTATCGCTCGAAGATCACGCCCCATTTCAACGCCCCGCAGGAGGGCCGGGAGCTCGCGATCGGCTTCCTGAGGCAGGGAAACCGGTTCGAGATCGTGGACGTGCCCCGATGCGAGATCGCGACCGAGCCGATCAACGCCCGGCTCACGGAGGCCCGCGCCGAGATCCGCCTGCGGGCGGGCGAGGGCGCCTTCAAGCGGGGGGCCACCCTGCTTTTCCGAGACGCCGGGGGAACCGTGACGTCCGGCTACGCGGACCGGGTCACCGAGGAGATTTCGCTCGGCCCCGAGGGGACGCTCCGGCTGGGGTTTCTCGCGGGGGATTTCTTCCAGAACAATCCATTCCTCCTGCCCGCGTTCGCGGCGTATGTCCGGGACCAGGCCCGGGAGGGGGGCGCGCGGTTCCTGGTCGACGCCTACTGCGGGAGCGGCCTGTTCGCCCTCGCGTCGGCCCGGGTCTTCGAGCGCGTCGCGGGCGTGGAGGTGAGCGAGTCGTCGGTGGCGTTCGCGCGGGAGAACGCGGCCGCCAACGGGATATCCAACGCCTCGTTCCTTGCCGGGGACGCCTCCGCGATATTCGCGGGGCTTGATTTCGCGGGCGGCGACACGGCCGTCGTGATCGATCCGCCGCGAAAGGGGTGCGACGAGGCCTTCCTGGCCCAGCTCTTCGCCTTCGGGCCGCGGTCGGTCGTCTACGTGAGCTGCGACCCGGCGACCCAGATGCGCGACCTCAGGGGCTTCCTCGCCGCGGGCTACGCCGCGACCGCGGTCCAGCCCTTCGACCTTTTTCCCCAGACCCGGCACCTCGAGTGCGTGATCACGCTCTCGCGGGTGGGCTCTTGCCAAGCCGGAGCCGGCTCCAAATAGTCGCGGGGATGAGCGCACCCCCGCCGCCCCCCCACAAGTGGAAGTTTGTCCGCAGCGGAGGGCTTGACCAGGTCTCGCTGAAATCGGGTCCCGACCTTTCGGCGCTGGGCGAGCTCGACCAGAAGCTCTGGGTGGCGCTGAGCTGCCCGGTGAAGGGCCTCCAGATCGACGAGCGCACGCTGGCGGTCATAGACACCGACGGCGACGGGCACGTCCGGCCGCCGGAGGTCATCGCCGCGGCCAACTGGGCGTGCGCGCGCCTCGGGGATCCCGCGTCCCTCCTGCGCGGCGCGGACGCGCTTCCCCTGGGCGCGCTTGACGCGGGGCCCGAGGGCCGGGCCGTCGCGGACGCCGCGCACTGGGTCCTGTCGAAGCTCGGCAGGACCGCCGAGGCCGTCAAGGCGGCCGATGCCGCCGAGGTCGCGAAATCGATCGCCCTTGGGCCGCTCAAGGGCGACGGAATCCTCCGGCCCGAGGCCGCCCAGGAGGAGGCGACGCGCGCCCTGATCAGGGAAATCACGGCCTGCTGCGGGAACGCCACGGAGGCGTCGGTCGCGGCCTTCTACGCGGACCTGAGGGCGTTCAAGTCCTGGTCCGAGGCCGGCGGATCGTCCGCGGCGGGGCTCGGGCCCGCGGCCGCGGAGGCCTTCGCGGCGGTGGCGGCCGTCCGCGTCAAGGTCGCGGATTATTTCGCGCGCGTGCAGCTGGCCTCCTTCGATCCCTCCGCGGTTCCCGGCCTCAACCGCAAGGAGGAGGACTACCGCGCGATATCGGCGGGCGACCTGGCGGCCGACTCGCCCGTGCTGGCAGGATTCCCCCTCGCGAGGATCGAGCCCGACCGGCCGCTGCCGCTCCTCGAGGGCGTGAACCCCGCGTGGGCGGCGGCGATCGCCCGGCTCCACGAGGCCGCGGTTGTGCCGCTCCTCGGCGCCGACGCCACCTATCTCACCCCAGCCGACTGGGACGCGCTCGCCGAGCGCCTCCGGCCCTACGAGGCCTGGATCGGGACAAGGCCGACGTCCGGCGTCGCCAAGCTCGGACTCGACCGGATCAACGCGATCCTAGGGGGCCCGGGCATGATCGCGCTTGCGGATCTCTTCAGCGAGGACAGGGCGCTGGCGCCCAGGGTTGCCGCCGCCGCGGACGTGGAGAGGCTGGCCCTCTTTTACAGGGACCTGGGGACTATCCTGAGGAATTTCGTCAATTTCTCGGATTTCTACTCCGCGGCGAAGCCGGCCATATTCCAGGCGGGCACGCTTTACATGGACAGCCGCTCCTGCCGGCTCTGCATCCGGGTGGACGATGTCGCAGCGCATGCTGTGTTCGCGACGATGAGCCGGGTGTACGTCGCCTATGTCGAATGCCGCCGGCCGGGCGGGGAAACCATGAAGGTCGCGGCGGGATTCACCCAGGGCGACAGCGACTATCTTTTCGTGGGCCGAAACGGCGTCTTCTACGACCGCGCCGGCCGGGACTGGGACGCAACGGTCGTCAAGATCGCCGACAGCCCCATCAGCATCCGCCAGTCCTTCCTCGCGCCGTACAAGAAGGTCGCCGCATTTGTCGACGACCAGCTGGCCAAGTTCGCGGCCACGAAGGACAAGTCGGTCCAGGGCGGGCTGACGGCGGCCGCCGCCGCCCCTCCCCCCGCGGCCGCGTCGTCCCCGTCCTTCGACATCGCGAAGTTCGCCGGCATCTTCGCCGCGATTGGACTCGCGATAGGCGCCATCGGCGGGGCGGTGGCGAGCGTGTTCACCGGGCTCCTGCGGCTCGCGCCCTGGGAGTGGCCGCTCGCCGTCGCGGCGGCGCTGCTGCTGATCTCCGGGCCGTCGATGTTCCTCGCCGCCCTGAAGCTGCGCCAGCGCAACCTGGGGCCGCTCCTCGAGGGCACGGGCTGGGCGGTGAACGGCCGCGTCAAGATCAACATGCCCCTGGGCGCGACGCTGACCGACCGCGGCGTCCTTCCGCCGGATTCGGACCGGCTCGCCTTCGATCCCTATGAGGACGAGGCCGCGAACACGCGGCGCCTCTCCGCCTATGCCCTCGTCGTGATCGTGCTAGCGTGGCTCGCGATCGCGAAGGTGTTCCACCTCTGGCCGTTTTAGGGGCGCTCCGCCGGGGTCAGCGGAACTCCATCCATTCGGGCGAGGCGTACCGTTCCGTCAGGCCCTCGACCTCCCCCTCGTCAAGGTCCGGCCAGGGCGTCGCCGACGCCTCCGCGCCCAGCGCGGCCGCGAGCCTGCCGGCGAAATCCTCGCCGAGCCGATCCCAATCCAGCCCGGCCGCGGCCGCCGCCGGCTTCCAGACCGATCCCTGGAAGAGGAGGCCGCGCTTGTTCCGCTTCTGGGCGCCCCCGGCTACCTTGGCGCCGGACTCCGCATGGACGACGTCGAAGATTTCCGCCCTGTCGAAGCACACGCCCGCCGGGCCGCCGGGCTCCCCGCTGGCGATGAGCTCGGAAACGGACTTGAGCGACACCGGCACGCCGGCGGCGCCGAACGCCGCCGCGAGCGCCTCGTGTATCGCGCGGTAGCTCTGGGCGGCCCGGACCTCCTCGAGCGGATGGCCCCTCGGTATGACGAGCGAGTACGTCCAGTCGTCGCGGTGGTCGACAAGTCCTCCCCCCGTCGGACGCCGGCACAGGTCGAAGGTTTCCCCCTTGGGGAGCTGGGCCCGCACGAATGAGATCTTCTGGCTGTATCCGAACGTGAACGAAGGCGACCGCCACCCGTAGTGCCGGTATCGCGCCGCGCCGGCGCTCGGATAGCGCTGAAGGAGCAGGAAATCGGCGGCCATGTTCTCCGCCGCGCCCCCGGTTCGCTCCGGCAGGACGTCCAGGATCATGGGGAGCGCGCGAGCCACTCGGGGCGCCAGCGCTTCCCCTTCCGCGAAAGGGCGAGCACCCCCGCCTTCGGGAAGGGATAGAAGATCCCGGCGCGCGTCGGGCCCTCGACCATGAGGACCGCGAGGACGCCCAGGTGCGGCTCGTGCCCGACAACGGCGATGTCCCGCCCCTCGGCGGAGAGAATGGCGGAAATTTTCCCCGGGTCGTCGTCGGGCTCGAGCCCGGGCTTGAGGACGATCGGCGCGGACAGCCCGAGCCCCCGGGCCAGCAGCTCCGCGGTTTCGCGCGAGCGCGCGAGCGGGCTGTGCCAGATCTCCGCCGGTTTGAAGCCGGGACCCTTCCGAAGGATCCCACAGATGGCGCCGACCTGCTCGCGCCCCCTCGCGCTCAGGGGCCGCTCGGGATCCTCCTCGTCGGATACCGCGTCGGCGTGCCGGATAAGGAAGATCATCGACGGTCCGCGGTCCCCGCTCAGGGCGCCAGCCGCTCGACCACCCAGCCGCCGCCCGCCTCGCGGCGGTACCGGAGCCGGTCGTGAAGCCGGCTGCGCCGCCCCTGCCAGAACTCGACGGTCTCGGGGACGATCCGGAATCCCCCCCAGTTCGGGGGCAGCGGCGCCTCCCGCCCCGCATATTTCCTTTCCGTCGCCTTCATCGCCTCCTCGAGCGCGTCGCGCCCCGCTATGATAGAGCTCTGCGGCGAGGCCCAGGCCGCGAGCTGGCTCGCCCGCGGCCGGCTGTGAAAATAGGCCTCGCTCTCCTCGCGGGCGACCTTGGTGACCGCGCCCTCGACGATGACCTGCCGCTCCAGGGCGATCCAGGGAAACACATAGGCCGCGCGCGGGTTCGTCTCGAGCTCGCGGCCCTTGCGGCTGTCGTAGTTCGTGTAGAAGACGAATCCGCGGCCGTCGACGCCCTTGAGAAGGACCATGCGCGCCGAGGGGCGGCCGTCCCTGCCCGCGGTCGCGAGGACCGCCGCGTTCGGCTCGGGAATCTTGGCGGCCTCCACCTCCTGGAACCACTTCTCGAACTGCCGGAAGGGATCGCGCGCGAGGTCCTTCTCGGACAGGCCGGCGAGCGAGTATTCCTTCCTGAGTTCGGCCAGGGTCATTGCGAGGCACGGTGCCGGGGGGCCGATCCCCTGTCAAAAAGCAACTGTCGCCGCAGGCGGGGACTCAGCGGGTGAGCGCGCGGATGAGCCCGGCATGCGCGGGAAACCCGCGGACGAGCGCGTCGCGCCGGCCCAGCTCGAATTCCCGCTCGTCCCAGGCCGGCGAGACCGTGCAGCTGAACAGGGTCCAGCCCAGGGATCCCGGCGTTCCCGGAAGGATCCGCGCCCCCTGCCATTCGCCCGCCGGGACGATCGCCTGGGGCACGTGACCCCCCGTCACGTCCGGTCCCAGCACGCACGTCCGGCAGGATCCGGTCCGCGGATCGAGCCGGACGAGCTCCGCGGGATCGCCCGCGTTGAACTGCCATATCTCGTCCATCCCGAGCCGGTGCAGGGCCGAGAAATCCTCGTCCGTGGCCAGGAAGAGGATGCACGACGCGAAGGCGCGCCCGTCGGGCCCCTTTCCCGGGCTGGTCCATGTCGGTGCGAAAAAACCACCCTCCCCAGGGAGCGGAACCAGCCCCAGCTTGGAAATCAATCGACGGGCCCCGGCGTTCATAAGCAGCAAGATAGGCATGGTCCGGGCGGTTTGCACGCCATTCCAGGCTTCCCGTCCCGGCGCCCGTTGGCGATGATGGGGCGATGGACAGCCCCAATGCTTTCATCGACCGCAGCACCCCTGTCCTGCTCGGGCGCCTCAAGCGCCTCGTCGCGCTTCCGACAGTCAATCCACCCGGCGAGAACTACGACGCCGTCACGGGATACCTGACGCGGGAGCTCGCGAAGGTCGGCCTTTCCGCCCGCCGGTTCGCCATCCCGGGGCCCCTCCTGAGGCGCAGCCTTCCCGCATGGCAGCACGGGTACCCGCGGTACAACGTGCTTGGCCGTCTGAGGGTCCCGGGGGCCCGAAAGACGATCCATTTCAACGCCCACTATGACGTCGTCCCGGTCTCCGGCACCTGGCGGCACGGGAGCCCCTTCAGCGGGGCCGTCGAGAAGGGCGTGATCTACGGCCGAGGGACCGCCGACATGAAGGGGTCCATCGCGAGCCTGCTCACGGCCCTCGACGCCCTCCAGGCAACGCGGACGCGGCCGCTCATGAACGTCGAGGTGTCGTTCACGGCCGACGAGGAGACCGATTCCTTCCTCGGCGCCCGCTGGATCGTCGACGAGGCCCCCATCAGTCCCGACTATGCGATCGTCATGGAGGGGGCCGAGGGCAACGAGGTGTGCTGCGGCCACAACGGAACCCTCTGGCTGGAGGTGACCGTCCACGGCCGCGCCGCCCATGGCTCCAAGCCCCAGGACGGCGTCAACGCCCTGGAGAAGATGGCGGCCCTGGTCCTCGAGCTGGAGGCCTACAAGAAGCTGATCGCCCGCCGGACCTTCGTGACCCCGGAGGGAAAGACGATGCGCCCCACGATCAACGTCGGCGGCGTGTTCGCCTGCGGCCCGGGCGCGAAGATCAACACGGTTCCCGCCCAGGCCTCGTTCTCGATCGACCGGCGGGTCCTCGCGGTCGAGGACCACCCCGCGGCCGAGCGCGGCCTCCGCGCGTTCCTCGCCGCGGCGGCGAGGCGGATACCGGGCTGCCGCATCACCGTCGCCAAGGTCTCGGAGAACTTCGCGTGCTTCACGAAGCCGGGGCACCCGTTTTTCAAGGCCATGGCCACCAGCGTGAGGCGTGTCCGCGGCAAGCCGACCGTCTTCAATGTCTCGACCGGCTTCAACGACATCCACTACTTCGCCCGGCACCTGCGGATCCCCACGCTCGGCTACGGGCCCGGCGGCGACGACATCCACGCGGTGAACGAGCGGGCGAGGGTCGGGGACCTGGTCGCGAGCGCGAAGATATACGCCGACCTCCTGACAAGCTTCGAGGGATGAGGCCCCGTCAGGAGGAAAAGCCGGTCCGAACGATGTGGACCGCGATCGCCGCGAGCAGCAGCGCGATGATCTTGGAAATGGCGCGCAGCCCCGTGTGGCCGATCAGGCGCTCGAGGCGCTCGCTCTGGGCGAATGCCAGCGCCACGAGGCCCAGGTTGATCGCAAGCGCGAGCAGCGTCATCCCGTAGCCCACGGACTTGGATATGACCAGGAGGGTCGTGATCGTCGCCGGGCCGGCGATGAGCGGCATGCCCAAGGGAACCACCCCGAAGTCGTCCGGCATGCTGCTCTTTTCCTGCGCCGTCGACTGCGTCAGCTCGCGCATCGCGATGATGAAGAGGATGACGCCGCCCGCGATCTGGAAGTCTCCCTCGCCGATTCCTATGGCGTTGAAGATGATGCGCCCAAGGAAAAGGAACAGCAGCGCCACGATGCCCCCTGTCCACGTCGCCTGCGTCGCTATCCTCTTCCGCTTGGCCACGGGCACGTTTCTCCCGAGCGCAAGGAAGATGGCCGCGAGGCCGACGGGGTCGATCGTCACGAAAAGCGGGATGAAGCACTCGAGAAACCGCGTGGCGAAATCCATGCGGCCCAAGCGTGCTCGGCGGTCCCCGAAAGGCAATCCACCTTGCGCCTTCCCGCGGCGCCGCGTTCAAATGTCACCCGATTGGAAAACCCGCAGACCGACCTTTACGGCATGACCAGGCCCGGCCTCCACGCCCTGGTGGAATCGTGGGGATTCAGCCCCGTCCACGCGGCGCGCCTTTGGAAATACCTCTACCTGGGGCTCGCCGGCTCGTTCGACCAGATCCCCGAGATCCCGGCGCGGATGCGCTCTCGGCTCGCCGCGGAGACCCGCATCGGCGCCCTTCCCGTCTCCGTTGAAACCGAGTCGAGCGACGGCTTCACCCGGAAATTCCTCCTCGGGCTCCCCGATGGCGAGAGGATCGAGACCGTTCTCATGCGGTACACCGGCCGCGCGACCGCCTGCGTGAGCAGCCAGGCGGGTTGCGCGATGGGATGCGTCTTCTGCGCCACCGGCCAGATGGGGTTCCGCCGGCACCTGCACCCGGGGGAGATCGTCTCCCAGGTGGTCCACGCGGCCCGGGCGCTGGCCGCCGCGCGCGAGCCCCGGCGCCTTCGCAATGTCGTCTTCATGGGAATGGGGGAGCCGCTTCACAACTACGACGCGGTCATGACGGCCGTCGGCATCCTGCGCGATCCAAGCGGGCTCGGGCTGGGCGCGGGGCGCATCACCCTCAGCACCGTCGGCGTCGTCCCCGGCATCCGCCGGATGGCGGACGAGGCGAGCCCCATCCACCTCGCCGTCTCGCTCCATGCGGCGAACCAGGAGGAGCGCGCGGGCCTCGTCCCGGCCGCGCGCCGGTGGCCGCTCGACGAGCTGATGGACGCCTGCCGCCATTTTTGCTCCGTGCTCGACCGGAGGATATTCTTCGAGTGGACGCTGATCGACGGGAGGAACGACACCGCCGGCCACGCCCACGCGGTGGGCCGCCTGATCCGCGGGCTTCCCGCCCAGGTGAACCTCATACCGCTGAACCCGACGGCGGGATATTCCGGGGCGCCGTCGCGCGGCGACGCCGCAAGGCGGTTCCAGCGGATCCTCGCCGAGGACTACGGGCTGCCGAGCACGGTGCGCCAGCGGCGCGGCATCGACATCGCCGCAGGCTGCGGCCAGCTGGCCGCCCCCGCGTGAAGCCCGCTCAATCGTACCGGGCCGAGCGCCCCAGGTAGTTGAGCATCCAGATCTCCTTCCAGACCCGGTAGCGGCCCTCGTGGGTGATCTTGCCGTTCTCCTCGCGCGCGCCCTGGGGGTTCAGGAACCCGAGCTCGGTGTTCACCTTGTCCAGCTCGCGCTGCGCGTCATTCAGGTCGACCATGGGCTCGGCGGCGAAGGCCGCGAGCTCGTGGCCCATCGAGGCGATCCGTTTCCGGTGGAGGGCGAGCAGCCGTGGAAGCGACCGGCAGCAGGGCCGCCGGTCGACATACCAATCCGACGGGTAAAACCCCCCGAAGGGTATGTAGAGGTTGTCCGTCACGTACCTCGAGCCGTCCGCGGCCGTCGACGTGAGCGAATAGCACACGTCGATCGCGCCGTTGCTCTGGGGGAGGAACGTCACCTGCACCCGCAGCAGCGCCGCCTCGTCCTGGTAGATCGACACGCGCAGGTAGATGTCGCCGTCCACCTCGGCCTTCAGGGCCTGCACCTGCTTGAAGCCCTGCGCGCGCAGCCATTCGCGGATCCTCAGGAACCTCGGCTGCACCGGCCACTCCTCTCCGCTGCTGTTGAGCGCATACCGCGGGAACAGCGGGAAGGGGCTCACGCTCAGCGCGGCGATCGCCAGCCAGTTGTAGAGCGTCTCGAGCAGGAACCAGCCGATGAAGACGGCGACGGCGAGCACCCAGAGGGGCCGGTCGACGAGCTCAAAGTCCCGGCAAAGCTGCGCGCCCCCGACCGAGATGACGACCCACCGCAGCCAGCGCTCGGCGATCGCGACCAGCGGGGACACGAGCCGCTGGTTGAGCTGGAGCAGCAGGAGCGAAAGCAGGATAGCGAGGAGGATGAGATATTGGACCTGCATCAGCGGCGTCTGCCCCCAACGTTGCCCCATCGGCGCGAACATGCAAATCGGCACGTCCCCGGGGCCGTGCGTTCCACGCACCCCTGCGCCCCGGAACTCCATAAGCGGTGAAACATGGGAATCAATGGCCGGGGGATTCATAGCGGAGGGCCGGCGCAACTTCAAGGCTTGTGAGGGGAGGATCTGGTGGAACGGGCCGGGAGGGGGCGGCGGCGGGTGTTGCACCCGGGCGCGAATGATTCTTGGATCCAAGGAAGAACCCCATGAAGCCTTTCCGTTCAGTCCTGCTGGCCCTTGCCTTGGGGCAGGCGCTGTCAAGAGCGGCGGAGGTCGCGCCCATGGGCCCGATAGACATGGGCGCCCCCGGATGGATCGCCTCGGCGGCGCGCGACGAGGTCATGCCCAAGTGCTTTGCGGATTCCTCGCGGCACATTACGGCGCACGGAGCCCTTGCGATCTCCGGGAATGGAAACCCGCTGGAGTACGGCGGCTGGACCCGCAGGGTCGATGGGATCGTTGGCGGCCACTACTACAAATTAACCGCTCACTATCATGTGGAGTCGGTGCCCGAGGAAAGAAGGCAGGTCGTCGCCCGGCTGGACTGGCTCGACTCGGCCGGCAACCGCGTCACCCAACCGGACTATGCCTACGAGACAGTGGCGGCGGGCGACTGGACGCGCATGGTGCTCAACGTCCCGGCCCCGGAGGGCGCATCCGCGGTCCGGATAGACCTGCTCCTCGGATGGGCGCCCAACGGGACCGTATGGTGGGACGGCATCTCGCTCGAGCCGTCCCAGCCGGCCCCCGACCGCTGGGTGCGGATTGGAACCGTCTCAGTCCACCCAACGAACGATCCGGACAACATCGGGCGCTTCATCCACGAGCTTGACGAGATGGCGGGGGACAAGCCGGACATCGTCTGCCTCGGCGAGGAGTTGCTGAACGAGGGGAGAACGGTGACCTACACGAGCTACGCGAGCACCGCGGAACCCATTCCCGGGCCAAGCACGGCCCGGCTCGGCGAGGTGGCCCGCCGGCACAACATGTACCTGGTGGCCGGCCTCATTGAGCGGGACGGGCATGCCCTCTACAATACGGCTGTGCTGATCGACCGGCACGGGGCGGTGCAGGGCAAGTACCACAAGGTCTACCTGCCGAGGGAGGAGATCGAGGGCGGCCTCACACCGGGCGGCGCGTGCCCGGTGTTCGACACGGACTTTGGGAGGATCGGCCTTATGATCTGCTGGGACGCCGAATACATCGAGCCGGCACGGGCGCTCGGGTTCCAGGGGGCGGAAATCATCCTCGTGCCTGCCGCCGGCGGATACCTTGACCTGCTCAAGGCGCGGGCGCTGGAAAATCACCTTTATGTCGTCTCGTCGGGATACGACGTCGAGTCGGCGATCATCGACCCGACCGCGGCCGTGCTTTTCTCGACGAAGGCCGCGCCCGCGCACAAGGTCATTCGGGTCAACCTGTCGCAGCGGTTTACCGATCCCTGGATCGGGGACATGCGGCCGAGGTATCACAAGGAGATCCGGCCGGACGTCTACATCCCGACCCCGGCGCCGCAATGACGGGTGGCGTCCAAATTAGGGCACTGCAGTTTGTGAGACACGGAAGTCGGGGGTGCATTTATGCGATATTGCCGGAACATGGGGCCCCCGGCCGGCATCCAAGACACCAGCGCAGAACATCATGATAAAAATCCTCCGCCAGGTCTGGCGCGAGTGGCTGAAGCCGCTCGCCCTCATGTTCGTCATCGTGGCGCCGCTCAAATCGGCGGTCCTGGACTGGAACTGGGTGCCGACGGGCTCGATGAAGCCGACGATCATGGAGGGGGATCTGGTCCTCGTGAACAAGCTGGCCTACGACCTGAAGGTCCCGTTGACCACCCTGCGCCTGGCGCAGTGGGGCGATCCCGCGCGCGGCGACATCGCCGTCTTCTTCTCGCCGCAGGACGGCACCCGCCTGGTGAAACGCGTGATCGGCCTGCCCGGCGACACGATCCAGTTGCGCAACGACGTGCTGTACGTCAATGGCGTCGCCCAGCGCTACTCGGCCATGGATCCGGGGCCGTTTCGTGCCGACATCTTCGAGGACAGGAATCCGATCCTGGCGGTCGAGCACCTCGGGGCATGCGACCACTACGTCCTGGCGCTTCCGGGGCGCAGGGCCATGCGCAGCTTCGGCCCGCATGTGGTGCCCCCCGGGCAATATTTCATGATGGGCGATTCGCGCGACAACAGCAACGATTCGCGTTTCATCGGGTGCGTTCCCCGGGCGCAGATCGTCGGGCGGGCGAGCGCGGTGGTCGTCTCATTCGACACCTCGCGCCACCTGCTTCCCCGCTTCAGGAGATTCATCCATTCGCTGAAGCTCGACGGGGCCTAATCGATTGCCGGATCATGCGCGGCCCGCGCCGCCCGATAAGAGTGGATTTGTCGGTTGCGCTGGCCCCATCATCGCCCCGGAGCCCGATGCCCCGTGCCAACCGCCAGACCTGCGCGCCCGATGCCGATGAACCCGGAAGCCAACTGCTGCCGGAGTCGGGGCGCATGCCGGTGATGCCGGGAGGATGAGACGATGTACATTCCTCCGGCCAACCGCGTCGAGGACCTCGCGAAGATTCGCGCCTTCATCCACTCGCATGGATTCGCCATGATCGTGTCGAAGGAAGGCGGCGCCATGCAGGCGAGCCATGTGCCGGTGCTGCTCGACGAATCCCCCGATGGCGACTCCCTCCGGGGCCACCTGGCCCGCGCGAACGGCCAGTGGCAGCATTTTGCGCCCGAGCGGGAGGTGCTGTGCATTTTCAACGGCCCCCACGCGTACATCAGCCCATCGTGGTATGACGCCGAGGTTTCCGTCCCCACGTGGAACTACGCCACGGTCCACGCCTATGGAAAGCCGCGGATCGAGCCCGATCCTGCGTTCCTGAGGACGGTGCTCAACGACCTCACCGTGAAGTACGAGTCAAAGATGGAGACCCCATGGAAGATGGCGGCGTTGCCCGAGGACTACATCCTCAGGATGATGGGGGCGGTCGTCGCGTTCTCGATTCAGATCACCCGCGTCGAGGCGAAGTTCAAGATTGGCCAGAATCGATCGACCGCGGACCAGGCGGGGGTGATGTCGGCACTGGAAAAGTCCGACAACCCGGAGAGCCGCATGCTCGCGGAGTTCGTCCGGCAGCAGGACGAAAACAGGGCCTGACGCGCTGCCGGGGGACGCCGCTGCCGCCTTGTCGGCGGCAGGCGGCCGCGCTATGGGGAAGGAGCGATCCAAGAAAAAATGTCATTCGAAATACGCCCTTTTGCGTCCGGGGATCACGACGCCGTCATCGGCGTCTGGCGGCGCAGTGGACTTCTCCACCCCAACAATGACCCCGCGAAGGACATCCGGCGGAAGCTCAAGGTGCGCCCGGACCTGTTCCTGGTCGGCGTGGCCGGCGGCGCGGTCGTCGCAACCATCATGATCGGCTACGACGGGCATCGCGGATGGGTCAATTACCTCGGCGTATTGCCGGAGCACCAGCGGCGCGGCTATGGGCGCCGGCTGATGGAGGAGGCCGAGCGGCTCCTCCGGATTGAGGGTTGCCCAAAGATCAACCTGCAGGTCAGGACCGCGAACAAGGCCGCGCTCTCGTTCTACGATAGGATCGGGTTTTCAGACAACGACACGGTCAGCCTGGGAAAGCGCCTGGAGCAAGATTCCTGAGGAATCCGGCCCCTTTCTCATCCCGGATCGGCCAGGAAGTGGTCCATCCGGAGGAATTCCTGCAGGCCGGCGGCTTCCGCCAGCCGGATGGATTCAACATTGTCGGACCGGACCTGGTAGCGGGGAATGGATCCGCGCGCCGCAAGGTGGCCCAGGGCGGCGGCCACGACAGACCGCGCGTGCCCCTGGCGGCGCCGGTCCGGCTCGGTGTACAATCCGCCGATCTCCCACACCGGCTCAAAATTGGGGAAAACAAAGCCCGCGGAAATATTCGCCTCGCCCTCCCGGACGGCGAACCAGCGGGCGCCGGCTGAGAAATGGCCGGCAAGCTCTTCCGCAAAGTAGCCATTCTTGGCCAGCATCCGCGCGATCTCGGGCACGAGCGTCCCCGACTCCACAATCCCGGATGGCTCCGCCCCGGGATTCGCGCCGCCCGGGCGGCTAAACGAAATGTAGGAGCGAGCCTTGCTGGCGCGCAGGCGGTTCAGGGCAAATTGCCTCACCGACTCGTCGTAGGTCTTGATGACGAGGCGGACGCGGGGAAGCCCCTCGAGCAGCCTCTCCTTCAGGGTGTCGGAAGTCCCGTCGACAAGGGCCACGGATTCCGCATCGGGGTAGGTCCGCCTGTCGAAGTCGGACACCCGGACGGGAAGGAGCGTGAGGAGGGCCCATCCCTGGGCGTCCTGGGCGAATCTCAAATCGATCACCCCACCGAACAGCCGGAGCATCTTCAACGTCACGATGTGCCGGAGCACGTCGCCCTGGAGGCGCGATTGGACGAGATCCCTCTCCTCCTGCTTCTTCACGGCGTCCCCGCTTTGGCGTCCGCTGGGGGATTGCCCCTCAGCTCTCGATTTCGACGGAGCCCCCGTTCACGAAGACCGGATGGGTCCGCACGTTCTCGCAGGCGGGCGGGCACAGCACCTCGCCGGTCGTCACGTCGAACTCGGCGGAGTGCCAGGGGCAGACGACCGCGGTGCCCGCGAGCGTTCCCTCCGCGAGCGACGCCCCGTCGTGGGTGCACGTGTCGTCGATCGCAAAGAAGCGGCCGCCCAGGTTGAACAGGGCGATCCGCTGCCCGGCGACGGTGAAGGCCTTCCCGGCGCCGGGCGGCAGGTCTCCCGTCGGGGCGAGGATGTGGCGCTGGGGCATGGGACGCCTAGGGCTCAGTGCGCCATCTCGGACGCCCGTTTCCACAGCCCCACCCGGCGCCCGTCCTCGTCCTGGTAGGTGAGGATGTCGCACCAGATGTACTCGGGGCTGACCGTCTTGTTCACCTTTTCCCAAAGCGCGGGGGAGTCGTCCTGCCGGTACCAGAGGACGTAGTCGATTCCCTGAGACATCAGCCATTTTCCGGCATCCGGTATCCCCGCGCTGTAGAAGAGCTTCAGCCTGTCGTGCCTCCTTCGCACGTCCTCGCGGTTCTCGCGCCAAAGGAGCTCGTGGCCCCACCAGCCAAGCCACATGCGCTGGCCCGCGAAAAGCGGGATGACCGCCGAGTTGACGAATCCGCCCTGCTCGTCGGGCCTCTCGATCACGACCCCTGGCTTCTCGACCTTGAGGCGGCCGAGCATGAGCCGGGGAAACTCGTCCTTTGTCAGGAAATTGGTGCCCTCGATCTTCCCCACCGAGTCCTTGGGCCCGTTCCACATCGGCTCCCACAGGTCGTAGACGTAGCAGCAGGGATAGAGGCAGAAGACGATGCCGACGATCCGCACCCAGCGGCGCTTGGCCTGCTCCAGGACGACCGGAGCCAGCGTCATCAGTGTTCCGGCCATCACCCACGGCCACCACTTCAGGGTCGTGTTGAAGCGGTCGAAATGCCCCGAATACTCGTCATCCACGTAGAAGAACTCGGTGAAAAGGAGGAGCGAGAGCCAGAGCACCGCGAGGCGCCAGCCCTGGGGCGTGCCCGATGCGAGGCCCAGGAGGATGAAGACAATCGTGGGAAGGAAGAAGAGCCCGAAGAGGATCGGCGGCGTATGCTCGGTCCAGGGCACCATCTTCACGGCGGTGTCGTAGCCCGAGGCCGCGGCCGTGAAGGCCGACAGGTAGACCCAGGCCGCAAGCCAGACGATCGCCGCGCCTCCCGCCACCGCGGGCACAAGGCGCCGCCAATCGCGCCAATTCACACCGAGCCACATGGCTATGGCGAGTCCCTGGAGCGGCAGGACCCAGGTGTTGGCGAGGAGGGTCCAGGTCAGGGTGCTCCCCGCGATGGCGGCGTAGCGGCTTTGCTGGGTCCGGGTCCAGAGCAGCATCCCCATCGCGCAGAGCCCAAGGAGGTAGTAGCCCGAAAGGGGGGCATGATAGTCCCCGAGGAAGATCACGTAGGAATAGATCTCCCCAGGGAGCTCCATCGGGAAGGACGCGCCTCCCGTCTCCACCACCTGGTATTTTGACTGGTAGGCCCTGAGCCAGGTGCCGACGGGCGGCTTGTCCATCTGCGCGCTGCCGATGAAACGCATCGTGGTCCAAGGCGTCACGTTCCTGTCCGTGAAATGATCGAGGAGGGTTATCCCCGTTCCCCCGATGACGAAGCACGCGATCACCATCGCCCGCGTCCAGGGCTTCCTCGCCACCAGGCAGACGGCCCCGGCAAACGCCGTTCCGCCCAAGGCTATTAGCAGGCAGTACCCGATGTTGTACGCGGAGCCCGGCGGAAGCAGCAAAACCCTTCCCATCAGCGCGGCGCCGTAGTGCTGGAAGCTGTAATACTGCGTCGAGAGATACGGATAGAACCAGGCGTCGGGCACCGGTATCGTCGAACCGATGTAATAGCTGCAGATGTATGAGAAATCGGCGATCTTCTCGGACGAGCCGTCGATGTTGGGGTAGATGAACCGCCACGACATCGCGTAGAGAAAAATCGCGGCGCAGACGCTGAAACAGCCGATGAGCCTCTTAGGCGCGAATTCGAGCCGCCATTCCCGGACGAGCTCCGCCCCGCTGGAGCCCAGCCACCCCGGTTTCCAGGGGGCGATGCTGCCGGCGATCATCGCCACCGAAAGCACTGTCGAGAACAGCCCGAGGCCGGCGAGCGACCGCCCGAGCCCATGGTGGCACTCGATCGCGTAGATCGTTGTCACGGCGAGAATTGGGCCGACCGCCAGCGCAAACCAGCGGTTCCGCCAGTACAGTCCCGCTATCAGCATCAATCCCCACAGGTTGACGCCCAAGACCGACAGGGTGAAAAGCAGGCCTAAGTATTGCATGTGGTAATACGTTGCTTAGCAACCGCCGGCTCAAACGGCAACGAAATGTTGGGCGGTCAATGCGTATGCGGCCCGGCTCCCGGGCATCGGCAAGATTCGGCGGCGGATATGGGAACTGTGGCCCGCATTCACAGTCGTTTTATTCATGGACCTCCCGCGTTCGACAGGGAATGAAACTTCGCAATAGCGAGGCGTGGCAGCTTCTGACCAGGACCTTTGGTTCATGGAGGGAGGACTATGCCCCGAGCATGGGCGCGGCGCTCGCGTTCTACACGCTGTTCTCCGTGACGCCCCTGCTGCTGATCGTCATTTCCGTCTCCGGCTATTTCTTTGGCGCGAAGGCGGCGCGCGGGGAGATTGCCATGCAGATGACGGGCCTCGTGGGGGAACAGGGCTCGCGCGCCGTCGAGGGGCTCATAGCAAGCGCGAGCGGGCCGGCGCTGCGCTCCATGGAGGCGGGCATCGGCATCATCGTGTTCCTGATAGGCGCCACGTCCGTGTTCAACGAGCTCCAGGATTCGCTGAACCGGATCTGGCGCTCCCAAAAGGTCAGAACCGGGGGCTTTTTCTCCCTGGTCCGCTCGCGGCTGCTTTCGTTCGGGATGATCCTCGCGATCTCGTTCCTGATGATGGTCTCGCTCCTGGTCTCGGCGGCGCTTTCGGGGCTGGGCAGGTGGTGGGGTCCCTTTTTTGCGGACTGGAGGGATGTCGCACAGGCCATCAACTTCATCCTCAGCGTCGCGCTGATCACGGTCATGTTCGCCCTCATCTATAAGATCATTCCCGAGAAAAGGATCCGCTGGCACGACGTCTGGATGGGAGCCTGCGTGACGGCGATGCTCTTCACGGTGGGCAAGGAGCTGATCGGCCTTTACCTGGGCCGGAGCGTCGTCGCGACGACCTTTGGCGCTGTCGGTTCCCTCGCGGTTTTCCTGCTCTGGGTCTATTATTCGGCCCAGATCTTCCTGCTGGGAGCCGAGTTCACCCGGGTTTACTCCACCATGCGGGCGGAAAAGGAGGGATCGGGCGCCGAGAACGATGCCCGTGGGAACATTGAGACATTCCCGCGCCAAAGGCACAAACGCCCCATCCCGCACCGCGGCGGAATGCGATGAATCAGCCTCCCGCTTAGGGGGATAGGCAGGCGGCGCGCGCGATGCCCGCATTGGCCCCCGTGGCCTAATTTCCCCTTCCCGCGGAGATTAAAGGCACCGTGAGGTAACTTTCGGCGCCGGCCCTCGTCGTCATCGGTACAGATAACTCCGATGAATACCATAATTCGAAACACATTGATGACGGTTGGGTTCGCCAGCGGCCTGGGCATTGGGGCCGTGGCATTCGCGCAGGCGGACAGCCCCTCCACGCCGCCGCCGGCGCCGCCCGCGGCCGCCGCGCCCGCAGCCCCCGCGCAGGCGGACGGCCATTCCCTGTCAAAGGCGCCGGCAAGGGGCGGTTTGAGCGGCCGCTGGATGCAGTTCGTGCGCCGGAACTGGATGAAAAGGCTCGCCCGCCGGCTCCATCTCGACAAGACGCAGCGCTCGGAATTCCGGCACATTCACGCAAAGGCCATGGCGGGCATCTGGGCGGCCCGCGCCGACGAAAGCCTGACGAGGGACCAGAGGCGCGAGCGGATCAAGGCGGCCGTTGAGGCCGGGCGCACCGATTTCCGCAATCTTCTCACCCCCGACCAGCGCACCAGGCTGGACGAGATCGAGCTCCGCAGGGAGCGCATGCTTCTGGGCATGTGAACCACCGGGTTTCCGGCCGCGAGATCGGGGCTGGGAACCGCCAGCCCTGGCGCATCGTCACGATGACGCCGGCCAAAATACTGTGATTTAGGGGCATTTCATGCATGTTTGCCCGCGCACCGCAAACGGCGACCGGAACGGATCACAGCCGGGTTGGCGTTTCGTTTACCCACAATGCAGACAGGGACCTCATGAAAGCGGCCCTCATCACACGCTACGGATCACCGGACGTGGTGAAGATATGCGAAGCTCCGAAACCGGCGTCCGCGGCAGGCGAGGTCTTGGTCCGGGTCCATGCGGCGGCAGTCGGGCGGACGGATTGTGGCGAACTCCGAGCCCACCCCTTCTTCATGCGGCTCTTCTACGGACTCCTCCGGCCCAGACGCACGACCTTTGGTGTGGATTTCGCCGGGGAGGTTGAAGCCGTAGGACCTGCAATCATCTCGTTCAGGCCAGGCGACCGCGTCTTCGGGATGTGCCCGTCCAGACGCAATGGCGCCCAGGCCGAATATGTCTGCGTCCCCGAGAGGGCTGTAGCGGCGATGCCCGCGGGCGCGCGATTTGACGAGGCCGTGGTCTGCGAAGGCGCATACTACGCGAACGCGGTCCTGAAAAGGATCGAACTCGGGTCCAGCCACAAGATTCTGATCTACGGCGCCTCCGGCGCCATCGGCACGGCGATGGTGCAGCTCGCGAAATCCTCCGGCGCCGCGGTGACGGCGGTCGTCGCGACCCGGCACCTTGGGCTTGTCAGATCCCTCGGTGCGGACCGCGCCGTCGACTACACCGCCGAGGATTTCACGCTCATCGGCGAGACCTTCGACTTCGTCGTGGATGCGGTGGGGAAAACGTCATTTTCCCGCTGCCGGAAGCTGCTGAAGCCCGGCGGCATCTTTGCCGCGACGGACCTGGGGCCTTGGGGTCAGAACGCGGTGCTCGCGCTGTGGTCGTCGGTCACACGGCGCAACCGCGTCGTCATTCCGGTGCCGCGGCGCATCAGCGGGTTTGTCGGCTTCTTGAAAGGCCGAATGGAGGCGGGCGAGTTTCGGGCGATCATCGATCGGAAGTACCCTCTCGCGGAAATTGCGGACGCCTACCGGTATGTCGAGACGGGGCAGAAGGTTGGCATCGTCGTGATTGATGTCGTTGCGGCCAACGCGGGCGCGCACGCGGCATAACACCGGCCAGGGTTGATGTCCGCGACAGGATCCCATGTCCCTCGCCGCGGTTGCCTCGGAAGGGGCGACCTTAACTCTGGCGCATCGGCATGATGACGCAGAGGAAATTGTCGAGCGTCTTGAACACGCCGGGGCTCACCTCGTCCTTCAACTCCAGGAACACCTCGTCCTTGGTCAGCGCGCGCAGCGGATCGATGACGAACGCCGGGTTGAACGCGACCTGAAGGTCTGGGCCGCTGTACCCTATCGCCATCGATTCGTGGGCCTCCCCGAAATCCGGGCTCTGCGCGGTGATCTCAAGCAGGTTGCTCGTCAGCTTGATCCGGACCGAGTTCGACTTCTCCGAGCACACGAGCGCCGCGCGGTGGACGCACTGGAGGAAGAGCTCGCGCTCGAGCTTGATCCGCTGGTGGGTCTCCTTGGGGACGACCTGCTGGTAGTTGGGGTAGCTCCCCTCGACGACCTTGGAGTAGAGGTACACGCTGTCGATGAGCCCGCTCCCGTCCTTGTCGGTGGCGATCTGGAATGCGCAGCGGCGGTCGCTGAAGTTGATCTTCACCTTGTCCCCCTTGTCGAGGATCCGGGCCAGCTCGTTGACCGTCTTTGCGGGAAGGATGATCGCCCCGGTTCCGGACGAGGAGACCTCCATGTCCTTGGAGATGAGCGCCAGGCGGCGCCCGTCGGTCGCGACGAGCGACAGGCTCCCCTCCTTGAAGTTGAAATAGACCCCGTTGAGGGTGTACCTCGTCTCATCCTGGGACTGGGCGTAGGAAACGCTCCTCAGCATCGCGGCCAGCTCGGACTGCTGGAGGGTGTGGGCCTTCTCGTCGCCGAACTCGGGCAGGGGGGGGAACTCGTCCTTTCCCATCCCCATGATGCGGAACGTCGATCCCCCGGAGGAGAGCTTGACCTGGTGGTTCGGCGAGGCGTCGACGGACACATCCGTGTTGGGGAGTTCGCGGACGATGCTTGCGAGCCGCTTCACGGGAAGTGTCACCGCTCCGGTCTCCTTCACGTCCGCCTTGATCTTGCAGCGGATGCCCAGGTCGAGGTTCGTCGTTGTGAGCGAAAGCTGGTCCTTTTCAGCCTCGATAAGAACGTTGCTGAGGATCGGCATCGTGGCCTTGGATCCGACGACGTTGAGCACCTGGGAGAGGCCGTTTGCGAAGTGATCGCGGTTCGTCTTGAATTTCATGTGTCCGGGGCGGGATCCCGTTGGAAAGCGGGACAAGCTAACAAAGTCCAAATGACTGTAGACTCAATAATGAAGTATAGCAGTAGTCGTATAAGGTGCTGGAAACACCAGCAACCCGCCATTCCCCCTCGGCACGGGGGCCCTTTTGGCCCGTGAGCAATTCCGACGGAGGTGTGTGCAAAGGGGTGGTTATTCGCATGACGAGGGTTGCTCGGAAAGGGTGCGCACGTTGCCGACACGATGCTCGCACCTGCCGATATCCGGCGCTCAACGGGCAATCCTGCGGGGCCGGGGCCTCTTCCAGCGGCGAAAAAGCCCGTAGAAAATGTAGGCGAGGAAAAGCCCCAGGATGGCGACCTCCCTGAAGAGAAGGACGAGGCCGATAAGCACGATGAGGACGACGAACGTCCGAAGCCGCGTCTGGGTCTGCATGTCGACGTTCTTTCCACTCGGGTAGCGGATCGTGCTCATCATCAGGCCCGAGATGAGAATCATCAGCAGGGGCAGCACCCAGCCAAACCAGTTGAGCGACTTGCCGGCGTCATCCAGCTTGAGGAGGGCCAGGACGAGCGACGCCACCGTGCCCGCCGCGGCCGGCACGGGAAGCCCTATGAAGTCCTTGCTCGACTCCTTCTTGCCCCGGTGGAGCAGCGGGTTGGTGATGACGTTGAAGCGCGCGAGCCGCATCGCCGCGCAAAGGAGGTAGAAGAACCCCACGAACCAGCCGATCTCCCTGAACCACGGGTACTGCTGCGAGGGCGCGAGGATCAGGCAGAACATCAGCAGCGCGGGCGCCAGCCCAAACGAGATGACGTCCGCGAGGGAGTCGAACTCGGCGCCGAAGAGGGACTCCCGGCCGCCCATCCTGGCGAGGCGCCCGTCCAGCATGTCGAAGAGCGATGCGCCGAATATCAGGTAGACCGCGTAGCGGTAGTACCCTCCCGAGGTCGCGGCGAGGTAATGGCCGTTCTCGGCGGTCGCGGCGAGCCTGGCATCGATGCAGCTGACGACCGCCATGAACCCGCAGAACAGGTTCCCCGCGGTCATCATGTTCGGCAGGATGTAGATCCGGCTCGCCTGGGCCACGTTATAGGGGTCCTCGCGTGACTCGAGATCCTCGGCCACGCGGGGGTCCTGGTTGCGTCTTCGGAAGATCATTTGGTGAGGCTTTCCAGGTACTTCCAGAATTTCGAGTGCTGCTCGGCGAGTTGCTGCTCCGTCACGGGCAGGCCGTTCCGCAGGAGGAAGTCCTCGAGGGAGTTCCTGTGGAGGATGTAGTTCACGTGGAGGATGTCGCCGTTGACGTCGAAATAGAACCGGTGCTCCCCGGCCCGCAGCCGGTAAAACGGCCGGCCGCGCCTCTGGAAGCGCCCGAGCGGCTCGCGTGGATGCTCCAGGTCGGCGGCCTTGAGGCTGCTGATGGGCTCAACGAGCCCGAGCTGCGCCAGCGTGTCGAGCTTGTTCAATTCCCGCATGGCTTGCTCTGAAAAGGTAACCTGATACATCGGTCGTTTTGGGTGTAGACCCGCCCGGGTTGCCCGCAACGCTATTCCTTGCAAATCGATGGCTGATAAGTCCGTCAAACTGTCCGACATCAAGGCGGCCCGCCGGCGCATCAGGGGCGGCGTCATCGTCACGCCGTGTCCCGAATCGATCCCGCTTAGCGAAATCACTGGCGCGCGCATCGTTTGCAAACTCGACAACTTCCAGCGGACGGGGTCGTTCAAGGAGAGGGGCGCGCGAAACGCGCTTCTGATGCTGCCGGCGTCGGGGCGCCGCCGGGGGGTCGTCGCCGCCTCCGCCGGAAACCACGCCCTCGGCCTGGCGTACCACGGCCGGCTCCTCGGGATCCCCGTCACGGTGGTCATGCCGGAATTCGCGCCCCTGATCAAGATAACGACCTGCCAGCGGCTGGGCGCGCGCGTCATCCTGCACGGGAAGGATTTCGCGGACGCGCGCGCGGAGGCGAACCGCTTTGTCGAGGGCGAGGGCCTGACCTACGTCCACGGATTCGACGATCCGAACATCATCGCCGGCCAGGGCACCCTGGGCCTGGAGATCCTCGAGCAGGTGCCCGATGTCGACGCGATCGTCTGCCCGGTGGGCGGGGGCGGGCTCCTGGCCGGCCTCTGCGTGGCCGTGAAGTCGCTCAGGCCGCGCGTGGAGGTGATCGCGGTGGAAAGCGTCTCCACGGGCAACCTCTCCGCGGCGCTCAGGGCGGGACGGCCCGTCCGGGTCCCGAGGCGGCCCACCCTCGCGGACGGGCTCGCGACGCTCTGCGTCGGGGAAAACGCGTTCGGGCTCATCCGGGGCCGCGTGGACCGCGTGGCGCGCGTCGAGGAGAAATGGATCTCGCTCGCGATCCTCCGCATGCTCGAGCTCGAGAAGACGGTGGTCGAGGGGGCGGCGGCCGCGCCGCTCGCCGCCATGATGTCCGGCGGGATCAGGGGCCTGCGCGGAAAGCGGGTCGCGCTCGTCGTCTGCGGCGGCAACATCGATCCCGTCATCCTGAGCCGGGTGATCGAGAAGGGCCTTGTCCACGACGGGCGGCTCACGCGCTTCACGGTCACGATAAGCGACAGGCCCGGCGGCCTCGCGGAACTCTGCAGGGTGATCGCCGCCTGCGGGGCGAGCGTCAACCAGGTCGCGCATGACCGGGCGTTCAGCGGCCCGGATGTGAGCGCGACCCATGTCACCTGCACCGTTGAGACGCGCGACCGCGCGCATATCGCGGCGCTTCACCGGGCGCTCAGGAGGGCCGGCTTCCGCACGTGATGCTCCGGCGGTCCGCGTGCCTGATGGGCCTGGGTCTGCTGGCGGCGTCGCGGGCCCGGGGTGCGGTCCCGGTGGAGCTCGACGTTCCCGTCTTTGACGGGGGCTACGGCATATCCTTCTACGCGGAGACCGCGCGGCGGTTCGAGGCGCTTAGGCCCGGTGTGCGGGTGCACGTGTACGGCAGTCCCCGGATCCAGGACCAGGTCCGCGTCAGGATCATCGACGGCCACGTGCCCGATGCGGCGTCGGCGCCCTACATCCTCTGGACCTCCCTCGTGCGCGCGGGGAAGCTTGTCGACCTTCGCCCGTACCTCGACGCGAGGAACTGGGAGGGCGACGCCCGGTGGGGGGACACCTTCCTGCCGGGCTCGCTCGACACCTGGCGCGTGGGCGACGGCGTGTACGGGCTCCCGTTCGTCTATTCCTGCTGGAGCCTCTTCTACAACCGGGGGCTCTTCAGGGAGCACGGCTGGTCGGAGCCCCGCACCTGGGACGAATTCTTCGCACTCTGCGACCGGATCCGCGCGGCGGGAATAGCCCCCGTCAGCCTGCCCGGCACCCGCTGGCTCTATCCCGACGCCTTCTTCCGGGCCGCCTACCACAACCTTGCCGGCCCGGCGGGGTGGCGGGCCATCACCGAAATCGCCCCCGGCGCATGGGCGGATCCTAGGATCGTCCGCAGCGCCGAGGTCCTGAGGCGGGTGACCCGCGACGACGTCCAGCCGGGGTGGGAGGGCGAGACGGCGCAGGGCGCCGAGCTCCTCTTCCTCCAGGGCCGGGCGGCCATGACCGCGTCGGGGTCCTGGTTCTTCAACGAGATGGCCGGGAAGATCCCGGAGGGGCTCGACGTGGGAACCATGAACTTCCCCGTGTTCGCCGACGGCGCGGCGGACCCCTCCACGATCCAGGCCGGCAGCGACTACTTCTTCGTCTTCAACACCGGCGATCCCGGCCGCGAGCGCCTGACGGTCGATTTCCTGCGGTTCCTCACCTCCCGCGCGCGGGCCGAGGCGTTCGTGCGCATGGCCGATGCGCCCGTCGCCATCCGGGGCGTTCCCTCCTCGGCCTACTCGGCGAGGATGCGCGACACCGCAGCGATGATCGCCAGGGCGCGGGACTCGTTCAACATGCCCCAGGTGATGCTGATGTCCCCGGTGGTCCGGCAGGTGCGGGTCGACGAGACCCGGGGGCTCATGGGCGACCGGGTCGACCCCGTGGATTTCGCGCGGAGGATCGAGGCCGCGGCCGCCGACGACCGCAGGCGGATCGCCGAGCCCGACAGCGTCGACTACCGCCATCCGGTCGCCGGGGCGGCGTTCATCGTCGCGCTTGCGGCGCTCGCCGCCTGGCTCGCGCGCGACGGCTTCAGGCGGCTCCCGGGAACCGCGGCGGCGGCGATGCGGGCGGCCCGCGACGGGGACGGCTCGACCTTTGGGCGGCTTCGCGCGCCCATGGCGCTGGGCTTCGTGGGGCCGGCGTTCCTGCTCTACGCGGCGCTGATGCTTGCGCCCGCGTGCGTCGCCTTCCTGTGGGCCTTCAGCCACTGGGACGGGGTGGGGACGCGGACCTGGGCGGGGCTCTACAACTTCAAGTCGCTCCTCTTTGAGGGCGACATCCTGTGGACGGCGCTCGGAAACAACCTCTACCTGATGGTGGTCCCGGCGCTGTTTGTCGTGCCGCTCGCCCTCCTGTTCGCCGTGCTGATCCACCGCGGGGTATGGGGGGCCGGGGCGTTTCGCATGATACTCCTCTTCCCCAACCTGCTCGGGGGAATCGCCGCCACGCTGATCTGGCTCGCCGCGTACCAGCCCCACGGCGGGCTCGTGAACGCCGGGCTGTCCGGGCTTGGGGGCGCGCTCCATTGGGACTGGCTGCGGTCCTTCGCGGACTACCCCTGGCTCTCGGACGAGCATCTCTACGCCGCGCTCATCCCTATCTACGTCTGGATGGCCTGCGGCTTCAACCTGATCCTCTACCTGGCGGCCATGGAGGGCATCGACCCCCAGCTGTACGAGGCCGCCGAGATCGACGGGGCCTCGGCCCGGATGCAGTTCTTCACGATCACGCTTCCGCTGATCAGGCCGATCGTGACGATTTCGGCGGTGTTCCTCGTGATCGCCGGCCTGAACGCCTTCGAGATGATCTGGCTCCTCACGTCGCAGGATCCGTCCGCGTCGACGCAGACGCTCGGCACGCTGCTCGTCACCACGATGTTCAAGGACTTCGACATCGGCCGCTCCGCGGCGCTCGCGGTCATCCTGTTCGCGCTGGTGCTTGGCGGAAGCGCGGCGGTACTGCGCGGGCTGAGGAGCGACACCGTCGAAGCCTGACCCGAATGGCCGCCCCCGCCCCCAGCAGATTCCGGTTCTCAAGGGGCGTCGCGTTCACGGCGCTGCTGGGATACTCGGCGTGGCTCGTGTTCCCCATGGTCTGGGTCGCCTATTCGTCGCTCAAGGCCGACGACGCGATTTTCCGCGACACGCTCGCGCTGCCATCGGCGGGCAGCCTGGCCACGGGCAACTACGCGCGCGCCTGGAGCCAGGCGCATTTCGGCGCGTATTTCCTCAACTCAACCCTCGTCACCTGCACCTCGGTCGCCCTCATCGTGGCGCTGGGCGCGATGGCCGCCTACGCGCTGGCCCGGTTCGCCCACCCCGTCGGCAGGATCCTGTTCGGGCTCCTCGTCGCGGGGCTCACGATCCCCGCCCAGCTCGCGATCGTGCCGCTCTTCTTCGAGCTTCGCTCCGCCGGGCTTCTCAACTCCCGGCCCGGGCTCGTCCTCGTGTACACGGCGAACGGCCTTCCGTTCGCGATCTTCATCCTGGCGGGATTCTTCCGCTCGCTGCCGCGGTCCCTCTACGAGGCCGCGGTCGTCGACGGATGCGGCGAATTCTCGGCGTTCTGGCGGGTCCTCCTCCCGCTTGCGAGGCCGGGGCTCGTGACCGTGGCCATCTTCCAGTTCATCGGGATCTGGAAGGAGTATTTCTATGCCTTCATGCTCGTGAGCGGCGACGTGGCCGGATCCGCGCGGACGCTCCCGCTTGGGCTGGCAAACCTGTCGATCGCCGCCGAATACCGGACCGAATACGGGATGCTCTTCGCGGGCATCATCCTCGTAACGCTGCCGATCCTGATCGTCTACATCGCGCTCCAGCGACAGATTGTGCGCGGGATCGCGGCCGGCGCGCTGAAGGGGTGAAACGGGAGGAAGCCGCCGACTTTTCGGCCTGGCGAGGCGTCGGCGCCCCCTCGGTGGTCACGGATTCGCGGGCAGAACGGGCTGATCGGCATTCTTGATCCGGTCGGCGACAGCCTTTGCAACCTTTCGACCTCCCGACGCCATGTAATGGCCCCCGTCGTAGAAATCATCCGGCGTGAAGTCGGCGTCGGGAAGCTGAACCACCCTGTAGCCGGCCCGCTCGAACGCCTCCTGGCCTTGGCGATACATTGTTTCATGACGGCGCCAGTCGTCGTCGGTGAACGTCTTCATGAAATAGGGGTTGAAGCGGATGAGAACGAGATAGCATTTCGGTTTCAACTCGTCGGGAAACATGGAGACACTCAGCCGGGAGATGAGATCAAAGGCGGGGGGATCGAGCTTCCATTGGCCATCTTTGTCCTGGATGAACCCCTTTGTCGCGAAGTCCTTGTTCAGGTCCTCGTAGCGCTTGACGTAGTCCTGATCATGCCGGAAGGCTTGCTGCTTCTGCGCCAATGTTGCGTCGAACGGGTCGACATATTCCCGTCGGGCGACGGTCATCGTCTGCGGGAAGAAGTCGCTCCAGACGGTGAAGAAGTATTTGTACCCGACATAGGTCCAAAGGTCGCAGGCATATGAGAACTGATCCGTCCATTTGCCCAGATGCATCTCAAGGCCGGCCGGGTCCTTGCGCTCGCCCCTGGCGAGTTCCTTTGCTCCATCCGACCAAGGGGACGGAAGGGGAAGCAGGCCCTTATAATAGGCGTCCCAGAAAAGATACCGATAGATCTCCCCTCCGTCGACCACGTCGACCACGACGGGGCTGGCGTTGGTGACGAAGGCTATCCTCGGATATTCGCGCGCCAGGACCTGGAACGCGACTCCTGCAAACGAGGTGACGCCGCCCGAGTCCATGGCGAAGTTGACGACAGCGTAATCGTCACCGAGAAGCCGCTGGAGCTCCAGGGTCCACAGCTCATCCGGATTCTGCCCGGCGCCCCGAAAGTACGACGCGCCGCCGACCACCACCAGGTACTTGTTCCGCGGCACCGTGCGCTCGACATACGAGACTATCTCCGAGGCCGTCGGATAGAAGAGGGACGTGGGCGAGATCGGTCTGTAGAAGCGGGTGAAGTTCTCGAACATGGCGCGCCCGCTCACGACGCGTCCTGCCACGCAGCACAGGCCAAACCCCAGGGCCACCCCGGCCAGCAGCGGCCAGGCGGGAAGCGCGGCCATGCCCCCGAGCCCCGCCCTGGCATGGCGGAGGGCCTGACCCGTCCAGCCGCGGGGGCCGCCCTCCGCGGGAATCGGGGAGCCCGTGAAACCGTCCGGTGTCTCGGGATCGTTCATCCGCGAGGCTCCCCCCTTCGGCAAATGCGGCGGTCAGAAGGCGACATAGATGAACGGCTTGGACGGAAGCGAATAGCGATAGAGCAGGTAGTGGAGGAAGCACCCGATCAACACTCCCAGGACAAGCGCGGCCAGTGTCCTGGCCGCCCGCCCGTCCCGTTTGGTTTCCGTTTGGCGTCTCACGGTTTCCGGATGAAGAGCAGCTTGAGCATCTGGGCGGCCTCCGCGACCGGATAAAAAAAGAAAAGCCAGCCGATCATGACGAAAAGAAGCGTGAGCGCCCAGCCCACGATGGGGAATCGGGCGAAGAAGGCGGCGAGCGAGCGCCCCGGCCGGCCGAGGGCGGCCTCATAGTTCGAGCTGACCGCAAGGCCCGCGCCGTGGTAGACCCCCCAGAATGCGAAATTCCAGGCAGGGCCGTGCCACAGGCCGCACAGGGCGAAGGCGAGGAAGCCGTTGATGATTTTTCGCGCCAGCCCGCTGCGGCCCCCGCCCATCGGTATGTAGACGTAGTCCCGGACCCAGGTGCTCAGGGAAATGTGCCAGCGGTGCCAGAATTCGGTCACGCTCGTGGCCGAGTAGGGCCAGTTGAAGTTTTCCGGGAGCGACACGCCCATCATCCGTCCCAGCCCGATCGCGATGTCGGTGTACCCGCTGAAGTCGAAAAGAATGCGGATGCCGATCGCGAACAGGTACTCCCAGCGGCTGAGGAGGGTGAGGGTGGCGTAGTGCGGCTGCCAGTAATGCAGTCCCTCGGTGACGTTGTCGGCGATCGCCACCTTCTTGAAGAGCCCGAGGGCGACGCGCATCAGGCCCAGCTTGACGTCGTCGACCGAGACCGACGCGAGTCCCGAGCGCAGGGACGCCAGGAAGGGCTGGTAGCGCTTGATGGGACCCGCGACAAGCGACGGGAAAAAGAAGGTGAACGCGCAAAAGTGGGCCGGATTGCGGATCGACGGGGATCCCTTGCTCACGTCGTAGAGGTAATGGACAAACTCGAAGACGAAGAAGCTCACCGCCAGCGGCGGCGTGATGGGCAGGAGCGCGCCTGCGAAATGGTCCGTCTGCTGGCCCCATGCCGGATTGACCAGCGCGACGATGCTCAGCGCGATGAAATGGGTATACTTGTAGAAGCACAGGGCGAGGACGGGCAGCGCCATGGCGACGTAAAGGACCGCCCTCCTTTGCCAGAGGCCCGCGCCGTATGTCGTCGTCGCCAGGAGAATAATCGGCAGCATCCCCGCGGCGCCGGCGAAATGCGCGTGGAAGGTGAAGCAGGCGGCCAGCAGCAACCCCAGCCGAAGCCACCCTATCCGGGCCGCCCAGAAGAGGGGGAAGAAGGCGCCCGCGAACAGCGTGAACCAGTAGGTGGTGAAGATCATTGCACGCCTCGGCCCCCGCGCGTCGGCCGTCGAGCGAATATTCCCCTTGGGAAGCCGTTCAATCCCAAAAGCGCGGGTCGGGCGGGCTCGGGGCGGCGGGGCATTTGCGCGGAATATTGTTTTATCGGGGCCCGGCAGTTGGCATTACATGCGGGTGTGAGGGATTACCACTTCCGTTTGCTGATCCATTCCGCGCTGCTGCTCCTCCCGCTGGCCATGCCGGCCCAGACGGCCCCGGAGCTCCCGGCGCCGCAGGTCACCGTGCTCTTCGGCCAGAAAATCCAGTATTACGACGTCGGCGCGGGGCCGACGGTGGTGCTGCTCCACGGTCTGGGCAGCAGCGCCAAGGGCGACTGGGGACACTGCATCATGGAACTGGCGGCGCACCACCGCGTGCTGGCCCCCGACCAGCTCGGTTTCGGGGGCTCGGACAAGCCGTTCATCGACTACGGCATCCAGACCTGGGTGGATTTCCTCGGCGAGTTCCTGAGGGAGAGGAAGCCCGGGGAGTTCGCGCTGGTCGGCGAATCCCTCGGCGGGTGGGTCGCGGCGCAATATTCGATCCAGGCGCTGGGTTCCGAGCCGCCCCCAGGCCCCTCGTTCGCGCTTCCCAAGCCGTCCCGGCTGATCCTTGCGGACGCGGCCGGCCACCGGAGGCTCGCCAGGAAGGTTTCCGAGGGCGGCGGAAGCGTGAGTTCCCTGGCGGGCGCCAAGGCGCTGCTCGCCCTCATATTTCACGGCGCGTCGTGGCGGACGGACGATGCCGTCAGGGCCGATTTTGCGTGGAGCATGGGAAAGGGCGACACGTGGACGATCCGTTCGTTCAGCACGAATCCCGCCATCCAGGCGGAGGCGGTGGACGACAAGCTGGGCGCCATCACGATCCCGACCCTGGTTGTCTGGGGCGAGTTCGACGGGGCGGTTCCCCTGGAGGACGGCAGGGACTTCGCGGCCCGCATCGCCGGGGCGCGGCTGGTCGTTATCCCCGATTGCGGGCACGCGCCGTGCATCGAGGATCCCGCCGCCTTCCTCGCGGCCGTGCAGCCGTTCCTGGACGGCAAGCCATGACGGCCGGGCGCCCGTTGCGCGTTGTCGGCGGCACCCGCCCGGCATGGAGGGCCCCGGTCGAGCCGCGGCCCGGAAAAAAATGAGACTCACCCCGTTTGCACTGGCTCTGGCCCTGGGCCTGCGCATCCCGCTCGCCGCCCAGGAGGCCGCGAGCACGTTTGTCGACGGGGACGGCGTCATGCGCTGGACCGCGTCCCACGACGAGGTCGTCCAGTTCGGGGTGAACTACACGGCGCCGTTCGCCTATTCCTTCCGCGCGCACAAGCGCATGGGCATCCCGATCGAGAAGGCCATCGACGCCGACGTCTACCACTTCGCCAGGCTTGGGCTCGATGCATACCGGGTCCACGTGTGGGACCGGGAAGTCAGCGACCCCGCGGGCAACCTGGTGGTCAACGAGCACGTCGAGGCGCTTGACTACCTCCTGGCAAGGCTGAAGGAGCGCGGGATCAAGATCATCCTGACGACGATGCAGTTTGGCGACAACGGCTATCCCGAGGGGGGCACGCCTGCGGAGGGATTCTCGAGGAAGTACGGGAAGCAGGGCTGCCTTGAGAACAGGGAGTCGTGGCCGCTCCAGGAGCGCTACCTGACGCAGTTCATGGATCACGTGAACCCGCGAACGGGCCTCGCCTATAAGAACGATCCGGACATCCTCGCATTCGAGATTTGCAACGAGCCGGGCCATTGGGACTACGCGCTCACGGTCGAGTACATCAACACGATGGCCAAGGCCATCCGGGACACGGGCTGCGCGAAGCCGATCCTCTACAACATGAGCCACGGCATCCCGGTCTTCCAGGCGTACCTGGACGCGAACGTCCAGGGCGGGACGTTCCAGTGGTATCCCTCGAACCTGGTCGCCAACCACGAGCAGTGGGGGAACTTCCTCCCCTACGTGGACGACTACCCGATCCCGTTCGCCGGGAACGCGAAGTTCAAGTCCAAGGCGAAGATCTTCTACGAGTTCGATTCCGCCGACATCGGCCGCTCCTATCTCTATCCGGCCATGGCAAGGAGCATGCGGACGGCGGGCGCCCAGTTCGCGACCCAGTTCGCCTACGACCCGATGTATCTCGCGTCGGCGAACACCGAGTACCAGACGCACTACCTGAACCTGGCCTACGCCCCGCAGAAGGCGCTGAGCATGAAGGTGGCCGGGGAGGCCTTCCGCCGCGTGCCGATGCACAAGGACTACGGCGAATACCCCGGGAACACGGCCTTTGAAGGGGTCCGCGTCAGCTACCCGGAGGACCTGGCCGAGCTGGCGACCCATGAGAAATTCTTCTACACCAACCGGACCTCGACGAATCCGCCGGCGCCGGAGCGCCTGGCCCATGTCGCGGGGTACGCCAGCTCGCCGATCGTCGATTATCCGGGCCAGGGGGCGTATTTCCTCGATCGCCTCGAGCCCGGCGTATGGCGTCTCGAGGTGATGCCGGATGCGATCTGGGTCCGCGATCCGTTCGAGAAGCCCAATCCGAAGAAGCAGGTCTCCGTCATCGCGTGGAACGAGTGGCCGATGCGGATCAACCTTCCCGACCTCGGGGCCAGCTTCAGGGCCGTCGGCCTCAACGATGGAAATGGTTTCAGCGGCGACGCCGAGGGGGGCACGCTCAACATCCGCCCGGGCGCCTACCTCCTGACCCGCGCCGGCGTGACCACGAAATGGGGTCGCGAGGACCGCTGGGAGAACATTACGCTTAAGGAATTCGTGGCGCCGGCCGCGTCGATCGACAGGACCTACGTCGTCCACAAGCCGATCGTGGAGGCGCCCGCGGGCGATAACCTGCGCGTGACCGCCACGATCGCCTCGCCGGGCCCGGTGGAGAAGGTCGAGCTGGTCGCCTACCTGCCCCAGCCCCCTTCCATCGCCGACCAGCGGGTCCCTCCCAACAGGCGGCCCCAGCCCGGCGGGGGCCCGCCGGACAGCCGGAGACTGCAGAGGATCGCGATGACCAGGACCTCGGGATTCGGGTATTCCGCCGAGATCCCGGGCGGACTCCTGCTGCCGGGCACCCTGCGCTACCACATCGTGGTCAAGGGACCGGGGGGCTACGAGACGTTCCCCTCCGCGATGGAGGGGTTTCCCACCGACTGGGATTTCTACGGCGAGCCCTGGACCGCCCGGGTCGTCCCCCCGGGCGCTCCGATCCTCCTTTTCTCAGCCGCCGCGGATTCCCCGATGATCACCGCGGACCACCGCGGCGTGCGGTACGATATCGTGCCCTCGGAAAGGCCGGGCACGAGCGCAATGGCGGTCCTGGTCGGGGACCTCGAGCTGGGAGAGCACGATCACTCCTTCCGATTCTACTTCAAGGACAGGATCAACGGCAGGGCCGCGAACCTCGGCTCGGCGACGAAGCTTGTCGTTTTCGGCAAGTCGGCGACGGATAAGCCCTGCCCGCTGCAGCTGTCCCTGGTCACCGCGGACGGCATCGCCTACGGCGGGATGGTCAGCGTCCAGCCTGGGTTTGGCCCCTGCGAGATAGCCGTCAGCGCGCTGCGAAAGGTCCGGTCGCCGAACATTCCGCATGGGTACCCCGTGTTCATCCATTACTGGTCCTCGGTCAGCGCGGATATTCCCCTCGACGTGAGCAGGGCCGAAAGCGTGCTCGTCTCGATCGGCCCGGGCATTTCAGCAGCTGAATACCCGGCCGTTCATGGCGTGGACATCGAGCGGATCTGGCTCGAATAGCCCTTTACGCCCGGGAAACGGCATTCGGGCCATGAAATAGCCGCGACGGGCGTCTTTTGCCTCGAAGGTTTGTTGCAGAACGCGCTGCAAGCCCCAAGCTGCGTGGTTCCTCCCATCTGTATGAACTGTTACGGATTTGTCCTTTTCCAAAGAAACCTGCCTCCGTTATCGGGGTCCCATGCGTAATGCTTTCAACATGAGAGGGATTCGCCCGCGCTTCGGCCTCCTTTTGGCGATTGCGCTATGCGGGCTGCCCGGCTTGGCAGCGCCCGCTCCGGCGACCCGAACGGCCTTCGCGGGCAGCATCAAGGAGATCCCGTCTGCACCGGCGGGGACACAACGCGAGGCGACGATATCGCGGACGAACCTGAGCGCCGCGGAGAGCTCCGCGGCCATGACATTCGAGATGGCCCTGCGTATGCGCAATTTCGACGAGTTGCAGGCCCGGGTCGCCCGCGGCGAGCAGATCGCCCCGGCCGAGATGGCGGCGAAGTACTTTCCGCTGCCCGCCGACCACGACAGGCTGGTGCAGTGGATGGTGGGCCAGGGGCTCGAGGTGACCCGGACGGATGACAACCGGATCGCCGTATTCGGGCGGGGATCGGTCGAGGCCGTCGCGCGGGCGTTCCAGGTGTCCTTTGCGCGCGTGGTCGCGGCCGAGGGCGGGGAATACACGTCGGCCGTCACGGCCCCAAGCCTTCCCGCGGACCTCTCGGGCTCGGTGCTCGGGATCCATGGCCTCCAGCCCCATATCCGGCGCCATCCGCTCTCGACACCCCGCCTGAGCCGGCCAAACGCGCAGGTAAACCTGGGATCGGGTTACCTGCCGGCCCAGGTCGCGGCGGCCTACAACGCGACAGGCCTGAGCGTCACCGGCACGGGGCAGACCATCGCCATCTACGCCCTGGCCTTTCCCCAGCTCAGCGACGTCTCTGCGTTCTGGGCGGCGGCCGGGGTGACCGATGCGGCGAGCAACATCCACCTGATCAGCGTCGCCGGGGGCCCTGGGACCTCGCCGGGCGCAAGCGAGCTCGATGAAGCCTGCCTGGACGTCGAGTGGTCCAGCTCCCTTGCGCCGGGGGCGGCGGTCAGGGTATACGGGGCCAACGAGGACGATCCCGCCGAGAACGACGAGATCCTCCAGCAGGTCTATGCCGACCTCCCCACGAATCCGGGGATGAACCAGCTCTGCATCTGCATAGGCGGAAACGAGCTGGAGGTTGAGAAGGATTACCTGATCATCGAGGCGCAGTACATGGCGAACCTGGCGGCGGCGGGCGTGTCGGTGCTGTCGGCCTCCGGCGACGACGGGTCGAGGCCCGACGGCGTTCTCCAGGTCACCTATCCCACCTCCGATCCCGACGTGACCGGGGTCGGCGGCACCAGCCTCTCCATCAATGTGGACGGAGGCGTGGCCTCCGAGAACGCCTGGTCGGAAAGCGGCGGCGGCGTGAGCGCGGTCTTCAGCCGGCCGTCCTGGCAGACCGGGACGGGGGTGCCGGCCGGGACGATGCGGTGCATACCGGACGTGGCCGCGGCCGCGGACCCGAACCTGGGGGCGCAGATCATCGTCGGCGGCCAGACGCTGATCGTCGGCGGGACGAGCTGGTCGACGCCGGTCTGGTCGGCCTTCTGCGCGCTGATCAACCAGCAGCGCTCCAACAGCAGCGTCGCGCCGCTCGGACTGCTCAACCCCAAGATCTATCCCCTGATCGGAACAAGCTCGTTTCGCGACATCACCTCCGGCAACAACGGGGCCTACAGCGCGACGCCGGGCTATGACCTGGTCACGGGGATCGGCGTGCCGAACGTCACCAACCTCCTTGCGGACCCGCTGGGCCAGACCCTGGGGGTCAACGTCCCCGCGCAGCTTGGGAACGGTTTTGCGACCATCGGCCAGCCGGCGACCTTCTTTGTCGTCGGCGAGGGCACCTCCCTGGCCTACAAATGGCAGCGTCTCGCCAGCGGGTCGTCGACGTGGGCAATCCTGACCGACAACGGGACCTACGGCGGCTCCGCGACCTCCACCCTTGTCGTGAGCGGCACGACCCTGGCGATGAGCGGGGACCAGTTCGAGTGCGTCGTCAGCAACGGCACCGGAAGCGCGACGAGTGCGCCCGTCAGCCTTACCGTGAACCCGACCGGTGTGACGACCATGGCGGGATGGCCGGGATCGGCGCTCGACATCAACGGGACGGGCTGGGGCGCCAGATTTGGCCTGCCCGGCGGCGTTCGCGCCGACGCCAACTCGAACCTTTTCGTCTCGGACTCCTACAGCAACACGATCCGCATGGTCACGCCCGCGGGCGTGGTCACCACCGTCGCCGGCATCGCGGGGATGAGCGGCTTCACGAACGGCTCGACCTCCGTGGCGCTTCTCGACGGGCCGGGCGGCGTCGCGGTCGACTCCTCCGGGAACCTCTACGTCGCCGACGACGGAAACTACCTGATCCGCAAGATCTCGGGGGGAACGGTGTCGACCCTGGCCGGCACCCTCGGGGTTCGCGGCGACACGGGCAACCTTTTCTACGACCCGCAGAACCTCGCCGTCGACGGCGCGGGCAACATCTACGTCGCTGACGGGATGGGCAACGTGATCCGCAAGGTGACGCCGGCGGGCTCCGTCTCCACGCTGGCCGGGTCCGGCACGGCGGGCTCGATCGACGCCACGGGCGCCACCGCCGAATTCAACGACCCGACGGGCATCGCGGTGGACGCGTCGGGGAACGTCTATGTCGCCGATTTCGGGAACGACCTGGTCCGGATGGTCACCCCCGCGGGGGTGGTCACCACGATCGCCGGCACAGCCGGCAGCCCCGGAAGCGCAAACGGTCCCGTCGGGGTGGGGCTCCTGGACGGCCCGTCCGGGGTCGCCGTCGACAGTTCGGGCAACGTGTATGTCGCGGATGCCAACAACGACACGATCAGGATGGTGAGCCCCGGCGGCTACCTGTCGACGATCGCAGGCGCGGCCGGGGTTCCGGAGAACGTCGACGGGCTCGCGGCCAATGCGCGTTTCTTCAACCCGGGGGATGTCGCCGTGGACAACGCGGGCGTCGTCTACGTCGCCGACACGCTCAACTGCACCATCCGGCGCGTCATCCCCGGCGCGGTCACCGCGCCGTCCATCACGATCCAGCCCGCAAACCAGACCGTGAACCTCGGGACGAACGCCGAGTTCTCGGTTGGGGTCGCGGGAACCGCCCCGTTCACCTACCAGTGGGCCTTCAACGGCGCCGCGATCGGCGGGGCCACCGGCCCGACGTACACCGTCGTGGACGCCCAGGAATCGGAGGAGGGCTCCTATACCGTGACCGTCTCCAACTCCCAGGGCTCCGCCACGAGCTCACCGGCCTCCCTGGCGGTCCTGCTGCCGGCGGGCTATCCCGACATCACCAGCCAGCCGCAGAGCACGACGGTGACCTTTGGCGGCACCGCGGTGCTGTCGGTCGCCGTCTCGGGCGTGGGGCCGTTCACCTACCAGTGGCAGGTGGGCGGCACGGCAATCCCCGGGGCCACGTCCCCCACCTACACGGCGACATCGCCCGGCAGCTACACCGTCGCGGTGACCAACTCCGTCGCGTCGGCGACGAGCAGCGCCGCCATCGTGAGCGCCGCCAGCCGCCTGATAAACATCTCGAGCCGCACGCTCGTGCAGACGGGCGGGGGGATCGCCATAGCCGGCTTCGTGATCGAGGGGCCCCCGGGCTCGAGCAAGCAGCTGCTGATCCGGGGAATCGGGCCCGCGCTTGCGCAGTTCGGCGTGACCGGCGTGCTGGCCCAGCCCTCGATTTCGGTCTACGACTCAACCCAGACGGTGGTCGCGTCCAACACGGCCTGGGGGACCAATCCGGACCCGGCGGAAGTCGCCACGGTCTCGGCCCAGGTCGGGGCCTTCCCGCTCACGGGCGGCAGCGCCGACAGCGCCCTGCTCGCGACGCTGACCACGGGCGACTACTCCGTGGAGCTTTCGGGCGTCGACTCGACGACGGGCGTGGGACTGATCGAGGTCTACGAGGCGGACACGTCGGACCCGGCGCTGCTGGCCAACATCTCGACGCGCGCGCAGGTCGGGACAGGGGGCAACATCCTGATCGCCGGCTTCGTCGTGCAGGGCAGCCAGCCGGCGACGGTGCTGGTGCGCGCGGTGGGGCCGACGCTGCTCAATTTCAGCGTCAGCGGGTTCCTCGCCCAGCCGCTGCTGAACGTGTACAACTCGAGCAACACCGTGATCGCCACCAACGCGGGCTGGGAAACCGGCCCGGACCCCGCCGAGGTCTCCTCGGTCGCGACGTCGGTCGGGGCCTTCGGCCTGAATGCGGGCAGCCTTGACTGCGCGTTGGTCCTCACCCTGGCGCCCGGCGCCTACTCCGCCCAGGTCTCAGGCGCCAACGGCACGACCGGAATCGCCCTGGTGGAGGTCTACCAGGCGGCGCCGATCGGGGCGTCCGTTCAGTAGGGCGGAGCGGGCCCGTGAGCGAAATCCTCCTCAAGGACATCCGCGGGGCGCACGCCCGGATCCGCGACCGGATCCACCGCACGCCGGTGCTGACGAGCAGCCGCCTCGACGAGATCTCGGGGGGGCGCCTTTTCTTCAAGTGCGAGAATTTCCAGAAGACCGGGTCCTTCAAGGCCCGGGGCGCGATGAACGCCGTCCTCTCGCTCTCCGGCGACGAAGCGTCCCGCGGAGTCGCAACCCACTCGTCCGGCAACCACGGGGCCGCGCTCGCCTGGGCCGCCGGGCAGAGGGGCATCCCGGCGTTTGTCGTGATGCCGAGCACGGTCAGCCGCTTCAAGCTCGCCTCCGTGGAGCGCCTCGGGGGCACGGTCGTGCTCTGCGAGCCCACGCACAGGGCCCGCGAGGCGGCCGCCGAGAGGATCGTGCGGGAGACCGGTGCCGCGCTGATACACCCCTTCAACGACCCGCGGGTCATCGCGGGCCAGGGCACGGTGGCGCTGGAGCTGGTCGCGGACGTGCCGGACCTCGACATCATCATCTGCCCGGTCGGGGGCGGAGGGCTCCTCTCGGGCACGGCGATCGTGGCCAGCGAGCTGCTGCCGGGGACAAGGGTCTTTGCGGGGGAGCCCGAGGGCGCCGCCGACGCGAGCCTGTCGTTCTCATCCGGCGTGCGCCAGCCGGTGGAGCATCCCTCCAGCATAGCGGACGGGCTCCTCGCGCTCATCGGGGACCTGACATTTCCCATCGTCCGGCGCCATGTCGCGGGGATCGCCACCGTCTCCGACGCGGCGATCGCCTCGGCGATGCGCCTGATCTGGGAGATCATGAAGATCGCCATCGAGCCGTCCTCCGCGGTCGCCTACGCCGCGATCGCGGAGAAGAAGGTCGCGGTCACGGGCATGCGGGTGGGCGTCATCCTTTCCGGCGGAAACGTGGACTTCGGCGCCCCGGCCTCCGGCAAATAGCCGACTGCGCGGGTCAGTCCGTCTTCGGATCCACGATGCGGCCGAGGAAAAGGAGGCTGCCGGTCGACGTGTCGCGGATGAGGAAGAGAAAAGGGTGGTCCACGGTGAACGTCCGCGTCTGGTGCACCGCGAATGACTGCATAACCATGCCCGTGGCGGCCGCCGCCTCGGTTCCCTCCTCGTTCACGTCGACGAACGCCTTGTGGAGCGCGGCCGAGACATACAGGTCGCGCTTGCCGTTGATTCCCGAGAGATCGGCCTGGCCCTCCTTGAATGCGGTCGCCATGCCGAGCTGCGCAAGCGGCCCGGACAGATCGGCCGTGTAGGACATCTTGAAGCGCGGGAGCGTCACGACCAGCTCCTGCTTCCCGGCCTTGTCGAGCTCCGCCATCCATTGGGAAAGGCCGTCCGCGCTGAGGCGCTGCTCAAGGTCGGGCAGGCCGTCGCGCGTCCTCGGCAGCAGGACGACCATCGACAGCTCGCCGCCCGCATAGGGCAGTTCCAGCAGGTCGCACCCATCCGCCCCCGCGGTCCTGAACCCCGCGGACTGCGTCATCGCGGGGGCCATGGCGCTCTGGCCCTTCGCGTTGAAGAACGGCCTCGGGACGGTCCGGTCGGCCTTAAAGGGCTGCTCCCACTCGCCCTTGAAATAGATCGCATTGGCCAGCACCAGCCGGGTGAACGGCGTCAGGGCGCCGTTCGGCAGGAGCTCCAGGATCTTCCCGCCTGTCTTCTGCGCGACCCAGTAGTTGATCATGCGCCGCGAAACGGGCAGGTCCGCGCCAAAATCCGAGACGCGAACGTCGGCGCGATACTCCCGCCGCGCGATGTCGAGGAACGCCGCGCGGGGCTCGCGGCCCCGCTGGAACCAGAGGCCGTTCGCGACCGAGAGGATCGCTCCGCCCTGGGAGGCGTGGTCAAGCTGCAGGTCCTGCGCCTTGAAGGCCTCGGGCATGCCTTCGGGCGGCCGCGTCCAGTGAAGGGTTCGCAATATCTCCAGCTGCGTCCTTCCCCCGGCTCCGGCGGAGAGCAGGGCCAGCGCCTCAGAGACGCTGTAGGGCGAGAAGAAGACATTGCCGTCCTGGAGGGCGAAGATCCGGTAGAGATCGACGCCGAGCGCCGCCCCGGCATGGGCCGCGTCCCCGGCCGGGGTGTCCGCCGCGGCCGCGGGGCGCGGGCCCGCCAGCGCGGCGGCAAGGGCGAGCGCGAGCGCGCCACGCCGGGCTGTCCCAGGCCACGTTTTTTGATCCATCCGCGCAGCATGGGCATTTCGGGCTTTTTTGCGAAATTTTTTCCGGCGTGCGGGCCTCGACGGCGCGCCAAGTGTGCGATAGGCTGCGCTTTCCACGATTCGACCATGGATTTCGACGTCGTCATAGCGGGTGGGGGATTCGCCGGTGTCTACTGCGCGCGGGCGCTCGGCAGGGCATTCGGCCGGGCCGAGGGCGTGCGGCGGGTCGCGCTGGTCGCCGAGCGCAACATGTTCGTGTTCCAGCCGATGCTTGCCGAGGTTGCCGGCTCGTCGCTCAACCCGTCCGACGTCGTCATCCCGCTCCGGCAGTTCTGCCGCGGGGTGAACGTGCTCCAGGGGGCGATCCAGAAGATCGACTGGGCGTCGAGGACGCTTGTCCTCGACGGGGGGCGGTTCACCCGGGACCACAGGATCGGGTTCGGGCACCTCGCGATGACGCTGGGAAGCGTCACCGACCTGGGATCCGTCCCCGGACTGACCGAATACGGCTGGCCGATGAAGAACGTGGCGGACGCGCTCCGACTGCGCGCGGCCCTCATCAACCGCCTCGAGGAGGCCAACCTCGTGGAGGACCCGGCGATCCGCCTGCGGCTTCTCACCTTCGTCATCGTCGGGGGCGGCTACACGGGCGTTGAGACGGCGGGGCAGATGCTCGACTTCATCCGACAGGCCCACGGTTTCTACGCCAACCTGAAGGGCGCAAGGCTGCGGGTGGTCCTCGTCCACGGCGGCGGGGAGCTCCTGGGGGAGATCGGCCCGGAGCTCGGCGCCTACGCCCGCAAGGTCCTCGAGGGGCGCGGTGTGGAGGTCAGGCTCAACACGCTCGTCTCGGCCGTCACGGCAACGCGCGTCATCCTCGCCGACGGCGCGGGGATCGAGGCCAACACGGTCGTGACCACGATCGGCAACGCACCGAATCCCGTCGTCATGGACCTGTGCAGGCAGATCGGGATCGAGGCGCCGAGGGGCCGCGTGCCCACGGATCCCGCAATGCGCGTCGTCGGAACCCAGGCACTCTGGGCCGCGGGCGACGGCGCCGCGGTCCCCTGGAATGACCGCGGGAAGGCCAAGGTGTCGCCCCCGACCGCCCAGTTTGCGCTGAGGCAGGGAACGCTTCTTGGCCGGAACATATTCAGGGTCCTGAACAAGCAGGAGCCCCAGCCGTTCCGCTACCGCTACATGGGCCAGCTGGCCTCGATCGGCGAGAGGAAGGCGGTGGCCGAGATCCTCGGGTTCCACTTCAAGGGCTTCGCGGCGTGGTGGATGTGGCGGACGATCTACCTCGCCAAGCTCCCGGGCACGATGCGCAAGCTGCGGGTCGTGATCGACTGGACCTTCGACCTGGTGTTTCCGCGCGACATCAGCCAGATCCTGCCGGCGCCTGAGGAGGTCATACGGGCGATCCACCTCGAGAAGGGCGAGACACTCTTTACCCGGGGGACACCCTGCCGCGGATTCTTTTTCGTGCGCCGGGGCGGGCTCACGCTGTCGTCACCGGGCCTTCCCGACCGGGCCGTTCCCGTGGGCAGCGTCATCGACCAGGCCGAGCTCGACTCATCCAGCCTCTGGGAGGCGAGCGCCGTGGCTGCGGAGGCGAGCGACCTTGTCGTCTTCCGGGGCCGCGCGCTTGAGGTCCTGAGGAAGGATCTCCGTCTTGTGAAGCGGGAGTGATCCCTCGGCGGCCCGGCGTCACGCATCCGCGGCCTCGCGGACGAGCGCGGCTATCGGTGCCGGCAGGTCGAGCCCGCGCGCAAGCTCCTGGGCCCGCGGGCTCATCTTCCGCCAGGTCTTCCGGAGGATGTCCACGAATTTCTCACGGGGATAATCCGCGTGCTGGGCGGCGAAGGCCTCGATCTCGCTCTCGAGGAAGACGAGCACGGCCGCGTCCTCCAGGGCCTGTGTGCCGGGGTTTGTCTTCAGCCCTTTCTTTGAAACCCAGGTCGCGGCGTCCCCCGCCTCCGCCGCCGGCACGCCCGCGGCGAGCAGGAGCTCCTGGGCGCGCCCGGCCTGCTTCACGTAGAGGGTGCGGCGCCAGGCGAGGTAGCCCTGCCTGTCCATGGCAAACGATGCGCGCGGCACGGTCCAGCGCTCGAGGTGCTGGCAGCGCGCCGCGAGCCTCAGGACCGGGCTGGCGCCGGGCTCTATCCTGGAGACCCATTTCTCCATCCGCTCCGAATAGACAAGCTCGGCGGGGCGCCCGTCCGCCGCCCTGCCGGGGTCGGCCGCATGGGCCGCGTCGACCAGGTCCCGCGCCCGCGCATACGCGTCCATGTTATGCCTCCCTTGCCGAGAGGATCTTACGTGCGGCCTCCGCGTCCTCGTCCTCGACCTGCACGCGGTGGCCGCCCAGGGTTCCCCGGAACTGCACGGCAAGCTCGTCTGGAAGGTAGGCCGCCACGCCGCAGTCGGCCAGCAGCGAGCGCAGGACCTCGGCCTGCTCCATGTCGGCGCACTCCGCGACGGTGGTCATGGGCGCGTTCCGGTCGGGCGGCTCAGAACACCTTCTCCTCGAGCAGGGCGAAAAGCTCGGCCTCGCCGATCCGCTTCTGCTGCATCGAGTCGCGATCGCGCAGCGTGAATGTGCCGTCCTTCTCGATCGTGTCGAAGTCGATGGTGACGCACCACGGGGTGCCGATCTCGTCCTGGCGGCGGTACCGGCGGCCTATCGCGCCCCCCTCGTCGTAGAAGACCGCGTACCGCCGCTTCAGCCTCGCGTGCAGCTCCTTCGCGCGCGCCACGAGCTCGGGCTTGTTCTTGAGGAGGGGGAACACCGCGACCTTGACCGGCGCGATCCTCGGGCTCAGGCGCAGCACGGTGCGCTTCTCGACGGCGCCCTTCTCGTCCTTGACGTCCTCCTCGGCATAGCCCGCGCAGAGGACCGCGAGGAATATCCGGTCGACTCCCACGGCGGGCTCGATGACGTGGGGGACGATCTTCTTCTTCGTCGCCTCGTCAAAGATGGCCTGCGAGACGCCGCTGTGCTTCTCATGCTGCATCAGGTCGTAGTTGCCCCGCGCCGCGATGCCCCAGAGCTCCTGGACCCCGAAGGGATACCGGAACATGATGTCGGTCGTGCCCCGCGAGTAGAACGCGAGCTTCTCCCTCGGGTGGTTGTACTCCGAGAGGTGGGACTCGGGCAGCCCGATCGAGACCAGCCAGCCCCGGCACCAGTCGATCCACTCGCGGTGGCATTTCTCCCAGTCCGCGTCCTCGTGGATGAAGTATTCCATCTCCATCTGCTCGAACTCACGGGAGCGGAAGATGAAGTTGCGCGGCGTGATCTCGTTGCGGAACGAGCGGCCGATCTGCGCGATCCCGAACGGCAGCTTGACGCGGCCCGTGTCGACGACCGCCTTGAAGTCGGCGAACATGCCCTGCGCGGTCTCGGGCCGCAGGTACGCGACCGACGAGGCGTCGCTCATCGCGCCTACATTCGTCTGGAACATCATGTTGAACGAGCGTGGTGGCGTCAGGCTTCCGGGCTCGCCGGTGGCGGGGGAGGGGATGAGCGCGATCTCCTCCGGCTTCGCGTCGGTCATGTCGCGGGGCGCCACGGGCGCGAGCTTCCCCTGGATGGCCTTCTTGCGCTTGAGGGACTCGGCGGCCTCCTGGAGCTCGTCGGCCGTGCGCACGCTCTCGAGCGCGCTCACGTAGCCCACCACCTGCCCGTCGACGACGACCTGCGCGAAGAACAGCTGGTCGGCCCGGTAGCGCTGCTTCGAGACCTTGCAGTCTACAAGCGGGTCGGTGAAGCCCGCGACGTGCCCCGAGGCCTCCCACACCCTGGGGTGCATGATGATCGACGTCTCGATCCCGACGATGTCGTCCCGGCGCCGGACCATGTCGTCCCACCAGCAGTCGCGGATGTTCCTCTTGAGCTCGGCGCCGAGCGGGCCGAAATCGAAGAAACCGTTGATCCCGCCGTAGATCTCGGAGGACTGGAAGATGAACCCGCGGCGCTTGCACAGCGCCACCAGGGTTTCCATCGAGACTTCTGGGGAGGCGGGCTCGGGCATGGCCGTCGATACATACCCGCCCGGACCGGCGCCGGTCAATTCAAGGCTTGGGAGGCTGCGCGGCGACCCGCGTCGGATACGGAGACTGGCCGGGCGGCACCGCCGCCGGCAACACGACTAGTCGACCTTCGCCCCGTTCTCGATCAGGAGCTGCCTCAGGATTGAGCGATGGCAGCGGTCTTCGTGCTCGCAGTAGCAGCCCACCGAGAAGTCGGTCGTGTGTGATAGCGCGGCCAGGAGCTCCAGATCGTGTCTCGCCGAGGGCGCAGCCATCTCAGACTTGTACTTCCTTGCAAACGCCGCCCATTGCGCGGGTGACGCGGCCTTCAGCCCGAGTCTCATGGTCCCGAGGCTGGGGGCGAGGTTCGGAAACCACACGTCATACCAGTTTTGCGCCGAGAACTGGGTCTTCGGCACACCGCGCGGAGGACGGCGAACCGTTCCGATCCTTGTCCCTTCGCCTGGGATGCGCGGGGTGCCGAGGCGGACAACGCGCAGGCTCATTGACTCACGTTTCTAACCGTAAATACGATCGGAACCTCGAGCGCGCAGTTTACTGGGCGCCCATCCAGGAGCGCCGGGCGATACACCCACTGGGCGACGGCTTTTGCCGCTGCGATCCCGAAAAGTGGATCAGTGGCGCGCACGACTCTCACATCGGTTACACTTCCATCCCGGCGGACAACCAAGTGGATCAGGGTTTCGCCGGAAATCATCCTCACCCGCAGCACCAGCGGATACTGGGGACGCGCCGGGGATGTTACCTGCGGTTGGACAGTCACCTTGCTGATATCGAAGATTGTGTTCGGATTAGCAGCCGGAGCCACGCAGCCGAAAACAAGTAGCAGGGCGACACTGGCAAGCAGATGTCTAGGCGTGGGCATGTGTTCGCAGCAGAACGTCGCGATTACTCGCACTGGGGATGGCGCACCGTCCGCCTCGCAGACGCCGCGGCAGGCCTAGGCGCCGGGACCGGTGGTTGCTTGGGCTTCATAGACCTCTCTGACGGACGGGCGAAGCAGAACGATAAGAGTGAAAACCCCGAGCACGGTGCCAAAGGGAACGTGGATGCAGTTCATGGCGGCGACGATCATCGAGAATATCCGGTTTTTTCTCCGGCCTATGAATATCCCCGACAGGACATTCACCACGCAGGAGGCAACCAGCCATATGCCAAAAGCCACGTAGAACCACCTGAAGATGACAAAGAACTCTTTCGGGGGAGGCACCGCGCCCCTTTGGTTTTTCCACATGTCAGGGTTGGCCAAAAACGCATGGAAAAACAGGTAATGAAGCCCGAGAAAGCCAAGACCCAGGAGGGCGAGGCCAGCGCCCAAGAAATGGAAAATGGCGAGCAGGCGCAAGTGATCCGCATCCGCGCGCCTTTGGTCGCGCATCAATGGAGGAAGCTCGGTCATATGTTTTCCCGCCTAACAATGCGATGATTCGCGCAAGCGCCTGATCCGTTGAGGGGTCAGATATCCTTTGGCGCCGTTCGCCGCTCGAGCTCCGCGAGCCGCGCCTCCAATTGGGAAATGTATCTTTGGGTCACCTGCGCAATCATCATCGTTGCGCACGGTAAAAAGCAGACCAGGACGATCAAACTTCCTGGAAGCGGAGTCCCCTTCTCAAACTGGCTGGCAATCAGAACGATGGTTGAGAGGCAGGCGACAAACGCAGTGGGGATCCAAAGCGACAATTTCGGGCTGAGTGTCTTCATGTTTAATCGGGGTGATAGGGTGCGATGTGTAGCGTGCTAACGATTCGGGCCCAAGGCGAGTATCGGATCCGGTCATTGGCGAGGAATTTTGACTCGGTGTTGGGTCACACCTTCCCAAGGTGCGTATCTTTGAATCCTGTCTCGTACTTTAGACCGTAGCCAAGAAATCGATCAAACCCGATATGAGCCGCCCAAATGAGACAGCAGGCAAACAGTGATGACGTGGGCGCAAAATACGCCACTAAACCCAACGCCAACGGAGCAGTGTACGTATGAACGAGGTTATACGCCCGGGCACCCACCTTGGCACCAAACAAGTAGCCCAGCATGAACAGGTCTGGCGTCAGAAAAAGCGCCGCGAACATGAGCCATGAACCGTGTAGCGCATGATAGAGGAAACACGCTCCGATCAGCACTGCGAGGCCTTCGACACGGAGTAGCGGCTGAGGGGAGAGCGGTTTCATTTTGCCGAAGGACCGCCGGTCACAGGCTGAACGCGTGCCAAAGCCTCCTTGGTCATTGGCGCCGTCTTTGCCATCCCGTTGATCATCTCGATTGCGAGTAACAACGCAGTTTTTGGACTGAAGGCTTTGGAGGTTAGATTCAAGAGCTCCCCTAACGCTTCTGTTGCAATGCGGAGACACCGCGGCTTATCGCCGGATATAGGCGCAAATAGGCCGTCCACAAACGCCCGCGATTCATAGCCTACTTGCAGAGGCATTACAAACGGCTGGTTATCCTTTGGCACAGACAAAGGAACCTTACCCCAATCGGTTTTCTTCCCTATGCCTGCGGCGAATCCTTTGAAAACTTCAACAACGTCAGGGAGATTATCCGCACCGTACATCTTGGGATCCAGCTTTGATCTCAAACACCCGAGAATCGATTCCCTCGGGAATTTGTTCCATTCGGTAGAAGGTAGATCGCCGTTGATCCAGGTATTTGCCTTGTTGGAGAAAACGCGGGAACCAGGTACCATATTGTGGCTTCTGAGCTGAAAATCGCCCGCTGCATCGATGCACCTCTCTCCAACGATCGTCGCGGCGAGACAAATTGAATCTTCTGCACGGACGCGGCCGTTCTTATCCGTCAGAGATTTGATAACGTATTGGACGAGACGTTTACGCAGTCGTTCATCAACGGACCGTGCGCGCCAATCGCTTAGAAAATCGAATGTGCCCACGAGCTGGTTTACGACCAAACGTCCTAATGATCCACGGCGACGGATGGCGGGCGTCCTGCACCAGCAGGAAGCGTGACTGAGCCGACGGTCGGATCCGATGATTGCTTCGGCAAGTGTGCCTCCATTGCCATTCGCTTGATGGCGGAACGCCAGAACTCACGCTCAGCAGGATTCAGCGGACGTTTTATCGTGATGGGATATTCTGGGTAATCACTTCGACTCCACATGTAATCCAGGTGAATAGCATCCGTTGATAGCCCCACCGCGTATGTGTCGGTCAAGATCCACTCATTGCGCGGATTGCTTCCGTCGGTTGCATAGACCCAACCTGTTCGGTATTCCGTCAACCAACGAGTGACGTCCTTTGCAATCGAAGAATCGACCGAAATATTGGCGTATGATTTCGTCGCGTCGACCCAAAACTGGAACCACGCGACAGGCGGCGGAGGATGAGGATGCAAGTTTTTCAGGTGCCGATATTCCGCATACGATGGTAAGGCAATGACACCCAGCACCAGCGTTGAGAAAGCAATGAGATCAGCGCGACTCATGTCTGCACGGCGCGAACGATTGCAGAAGGCAACGATCAGACTCGCTATCTTCATGAACACCCAAATTGGGCCCGTGTACGCGAATACTGGAATTAGGAAGGTCACGAGAACCATGAAGAGCCAGGTCTGGGAAAACAGGCCGAATGGGATCAGCCAGGAGAGCATCGAGGATAGATAGAGGATGCCTCCAAAATACTCCTTGATGGCTCCCCCTCCCAAGTATCCCGTTGCGCCGGCAACAAAGGTTCCCTGCAGCACTGCGGCGATTATCAAGGCGGCATAGATTCGTTTCATCGGCCTGCCGAGACTCCTAATGAACTGCACCAACGATAACACGGCTCCTGCCCCGCAGGAGACGTGCCTGAGGCAGGCGTCGGTCCCGCTGGTTGCTCAGACCTATTGCACTAAGGCTCACATACTTCATCAAATCGAAATTATGATTCGTTTCCGGAACGCCAACTCTCGTGAAAATGGGCTCCGCTAAGATCACCATACGGCAATTCAAATGTTATACGCTCTATTCTATCCACCACCTCATTCCATCCAATTTCAGGCATCCGTTCTCGCAATGAATCAAGTTCCGCCCGTCCCATGAAGGCGGCAAATAGATATGACATGTGTTTCTTGGGTATACGGAGTTCCCTTGCCGCGCGTTCAATTTGTGGGGCCGAACAATTCTCCATGCGCCCATATCTCTCATCCAAACCTCGCCTTACGATCAGTATCGATTGAGCAATCGAGCGATCGTTTCGTGGCACGTCGGGTCCTTTAACCGATGCGCCCCAAATGGCGCCGATCCCCAAACACACGGATAATGCACCGTAAACAATGCAACCCTCCTCCGAAACAATCTCAACGGTCCCGCCGCTGCGCCTGAATATACCGCGCCATTCGGCGTGGTGAGGGATAGCAATTGCGCGCGGATTCATTATGGCGGCGATTCCGCTAATCACCAAAATGAATCCAAAGGCTACGAGTGCAGATCGCATCAATCGTGCCTAACGTCCTAATGATCCGCGACGACGGATGGCGCGCCGCCTGCACCAGCAGGAGGCGTGACAGACGGAGACGTCGGATCCGGAAGTTGGTTCGGCATTCTGCAAGAATTGATCCCGGTCGGGTTAGTCGAATACGACCTGGAGTAGCGTGCCAAAAAGGAGACATGCGGCGCAGATTCTGCATATTTTGACGCGCTTCGCCATATCCGCTTCGGATCCATCACCACCAAGGAGTTTCTTGGGAGGGAAAAGTGCCGCGACACCGAGAACGAATTGGAATCCTATGCCAATTCGGTCACCAAGATTCTGATAGTCGCGCGGGGTCATACGAATAATGCCGAACCATGTTTATACCGCTGTAGATGGCATAGGCAAACCTGTTAGACTCTGGCAACGATGTCATTGTAAGAAAACAGCTCGGCATATTTGCGTTGAGGACATCTGGACCAGGTTATGGTACACCAGATGGCATTACCAACCTCATGATAGCAATTGAGTATGTTCTTGTTGCGAGAATACCACCCCGCCTTAGCATTGTTTCCGCTCACTCTTCTATCGGCACTAATGTAGGCTGTTTACCCACGCCAACCGCTGAATCTGTCGGAAACAATCCGAAGCTGCTCCGTTACCCTCGGGCCGACCGAGGGAAGTCCCGGCCGAGCAGGGCGAGGAGGCCAGCGCGAAGCGTGTAGGGAACGACGTCGTAGTGATCTCTCCCGGAGAACCTCTCGGAGTCCACAAGCAGACCCGTGAAGGGCGTGGCCCTCAGCAGTTTTTCAAGGAGGGCCATGTCCCCGATCATGGAAGGAGTGTCATCTGCTCCCACGCCGAGGTAAAGGTGCCCGCGAAGCGCGGCCCTCCGGCCACGGAGTGCCGCCGCAAGGCGTAGGATGCTCCGATCATCCCACCAGATCGACGGTGCGCTTGCGAGGGCGAGATCGAAAAAGGGCCGGTCCTGGAAAAGCGCATGCAGGGCCAGCAGGGAGCCGACGGAGTGGCCCGCGATGACCCTGCCGGATTCGCGAAGGGGATAGCGACGCGCCAGCTCGGGCCAGAGAGTACCGGACAGATAGGCCAGGAAGCGGTCCGCTCCGCCGCTTGAGGGTTCCTCGGGCGAGGCGGTGGGCGTATAGTCGCGCCCGCGAAAATTTCCGGGCTCGCCGAAGCTTGCCCCGTAGCCGACCCCCGCGAGAAGAACGGATGGCAGCCGGCCCGATTCCCGGAGCAAGCGACAGGCCTCCACGGCGGGATCGAACAGGAAATCCCCGTCCATGAGGAGGACGGCCGGCCATGGACCCGGCAGGCGCGCCGGGTCGGGAGCGTCGACGTAGATCCAGTAGTCGGTTCCCGTCTCGCCGGAATGCGATACGAAGGCCGGCTTCGCCTTGGTGATCCTGGGCTTCATCCGCTGCTCACCTGGGGTCGACGGAGTCCCGTTGCAGGCGCCGTGCGCGGCGGGTCGCCCCCTCGATATCGGGAAGGAACCAGGTGAGCAGTCCGATCAGGGGCAGGTACCCGCACACGTTGAAGACGAAGCCGATGTTGGTCAGGTCAGCCAGGTGGCCCAGGGTCGCGGACGCGATCCCTCCCATGCCGAAGGCGAGGCCGAAGAAGAGCCCCGATATCATGCCGACCCTTCCGGGGATCAGTTCCTGCGCGTAGACGAGGATGGCCGAGAACGCGGAGGCGAGGATGAGCCCGATGAAGACGGACAGGACGACCGTCGCCGTGAGCCCGACGTGGGGCAGCGCGAGGGAGAACGGCGCGACGCCAAGTATGGAGACCCAGATGACGTACTTCCGGCCAAAGCGGTCCCCGAGGGGACCGCCGAGGATGGTTCCCGCGGCAACCGACAGGAGGAAGACGAACAGGAGGAGCTGCGCGTTCTGGATCGAAAGGTTGAACTGCCGGATGAGGTAGAACGTGTAGTAGTTGGTCAGGCTGACCAGATAGAAGTATTTCGAGAAGACCAGGGCGATCAGCACCGAGAGGGACAGGATGACCGTGCGGCGGGGAATGGCCTTGAGGGGATGCGTGGCCGCGCGCCTGCGGAAGTGTCCGACGTTGCGTCCGTACCAGCCGCCGACCTTTATCAGCACGACGATACCCGCGAGCGCCAGCAGGGCGAACCACATGATGGACGACTGCCCGTTGGGCACGATGATGAGCGCGGCAAGGAGCGCCCCAAGCGAGGTTCCAAAGTTGCCGCCGACCTGGAAAAGCGACTGCGCGAAACCGTGCCGCTCACCGGCCGCCATATGCGCGACGCGCGAGGCCTCCGGGTGGAAGATGGACGAACCCATGCCGATCAGGACCGAGGACCAGAGGATTATCCCGTAAGTTCGCGCAAGCGCCAGCGACACGAGGCCGACCAGGGTCAGGGCCATGCCGACGGCGAGCGATAAGGGCTTGGGCTTTCGGTCGGTGTAGGAGCCGACGAAGGGCTGGAGGATCGACGCCGTGAGCTGGTAGCTCAGCGTGATCAGCCCGATCTGCGTGAACGTCAGGCTGAACGACCGCTTGAGCATCGGATAGATGGCCGGAAGGAGCGCCTGAAGCGTGTCATTGATCAGGTGGGACGCGCTCAGGGCCAGCAGTATGCCGAGAACGGTCTGCCGGCGCCCGCCGGTGTCCGCTTGGGCTGGAATTGGATCGCTTTGCACCGGACCTTGTTAGCCCGGATTCGGCGGTCTGCAACTCCCTCCCGTCAGTTGCGGGCGGAGAAATGCCGCCTGGCTGCGGGGCGCGTGAGGCCGCAGCGCCGGGCAAAGCGGGCGGACTCGGCGCGCGAGCTGAGCCCGAGCTTTCGCATGATGTTGAACCGGTGCTTCTCGATTGTCTCGGGGGAGAGGTTCAGCTGCGCCGCGATCTCGGCATCGGACAGCGGCTCGCCCACCAGGCTCAGCACGGTCTGCTCCCGATCCGTCAGGATCTTGTCGAAGGCGACCGGGTTGCTGTTGTGCGCCTGCCGGGCATCCGTGAACAAGCTCGGGAAATACGTCGAGCCGCCCTCGATCGCGCTGATCGCCAGGCCCAGCTCCGCCACCGTGTTCGTGGACTTGTCGATGAAGCCCTGGACGCCGGCCCGCTCGATGCGGCAGAAGGTATATTCGTCGAAGTATGACGAGATGAGGAGCGCCTTGAGCAGGGCTCGCCTCCGCCGGAGCTGCCTTAGGACGTCGAACCCGTCCATGTCGGGCAGGTGGATGTCGAGGACCACGAGGTCGGGTATCACCTCGGGAATGATAAGGAGCGCCTCCCTCCCTGTTCCGGCCTCGCCCACCACCTCATGCCCGAGGTCCGCCGCGCAGGCCTTCCTCAGGGAATCGCGAAAGAGGCGCTCGTCCTCGACAATGGCGATCTTCATCGGCTCAAAGGTCTGGCGGCTCGCCGGGGCCTTGGAAAGCCTGACCTTTACCGGAAAGCCGGTATCCCTTCCGCGGCTCAATAGATGTAGAACATCTCCTGCAGCCTGAGCGGATCCCGGCTCCGCGTGAGCCCGAGCATGAGGAGTATCCTGGCCTTCTGGGGATTGAGCTCGTCCGCGGCGATGAAGCCGAGGCGGTCGTCGTCCATCTCGACGTTGCGCTCGACGATGCCCCCGCCCGTCCGGGTGCTCCTGACGACGGCCAGCCCGGCCCCGGCCGCCTTTGCCGCCGCCGCGCGCGCCCTGGCGCCCAGGTTGCCATTGCCCACCCCCGCGATGACCAGTCCGCGGGCGCCGGCCCGCACGGCGGCGTCGATGAGTTCCGGCCCCATCCCGGCATGGGCATAGACAATGTCCACGCGGGGAAGGGCGGCGCGGCCCGGCATCGTGAAGGCGCTCCCCATCGTGTGGCGCCGGACAGGCGTTCCGTAGAAATGGATCCGCGCGGAGCTCACCAGGCCGGCCAGCCCGCAGTGGGTGCTCTTGAAGGTGCCGACCTGCGTCGTGTTGGTCTTCGCCACCTCGCGGGCGAAGTGGATCTCGTCGTTTGCGACGACAAGGACGCCCCGTCCGCCCGCGTCGGGATGCGCGGCCGTGGCCACGGCGTTATAGAGGTTCATCGGGCCGTCGGCGCTCATGGCCGTGGCCGGCCTCATCGCGCCGACAAGGACGACCGGCTTCGGGCTGCGCACCACCAGGTTCAGGAAATACGCCGTCTCCTCCATCGTGTCCGTGCCGTGAGTGACAACGACGCCGGCGACCCCGGGGTCGTCCAGGGCCGCCTGGGCCCGGCGCGCAAGCGCGCGCCAGACGGCCTCGCCCATGTCCTGGCTGCCGATGCTGGCGACATGGGCCGCGTCGAGGCGGGCGAGCGAGCCGATGCCCGGAGCCGCGGCGATCAGGGACCTTATCGAGAACACACCGGACCTGTACCCGCGCTTCGAGCGCGTTGTCTGGGCGCCCGCAATCGTTCCTCCCGTCGCAAGCACCGTGATCCGGGGCCGGCTTGGGGCGGGGTCGTTTGCGCGCGGTCGGGCCACGGTCGCCACATTGGCGGCCCCGCACCCTCCTGTCTAGCCGCCTGCGGCTTGACGCGTGGGGACGTTTGGGGCGTGTTGCAGCAGGATGGCCCCCACGCTCCTCGTCCTCGCCGCCGGCATGGGCACCCGTTACGGCGGGCTGAAGCAGATCGACCCGGTCGGGCCGTCCGGGGAGACGCTGCTCGACTACGCCGTCTTTGACGCGATCCGGGCCGGGTTCGGGCGGGCGGTCTTTGTCATCCGCAGGGACTTCGAGGACGCGTTTCGATCGTCCATCGCCGCGAAATACACGGGCCGGATCCCGTTCGAGTGCGTGTTCCAGTCGGCGGGCGACGTTCCCGGCGGCTGCGCCGTGCCGGCCTCCAGGGAAAAGCCATGGGGCACGGGCCACGCGGTGTGGTGCGCGCGCGCCGCGCTGCCCGGCCCGTTCGCGGCGATCAACGCGGACGACTTCTACGGCCCGGGCTCGTTTTCCCTCCTGTCGGCCTTTCTGGGAAAGGCGCAGGGGCCGCGGTTCGCCCTCGTCGGGTTCCGGCTCGCCGACACGCTCTCAGAGGGCGGGACGGTTTCCCGCGGCGTCTGCAGGCCGGTGGGAAGCCTGCTCGGGTCGATCACCGAGGAGCGCGCAATCGGCCGAGCCGACGTGGGCCCCGGGCGGCGCTTCACCGGGGAGGAGACCGTCTCGATGAACTGCTGGGGATTCACCCCGGCCTTCCTTCCGGGGCTCGAGTCCGGGCTCCGGGGCTTCCTTGCCGCCAGGGGGGACGACCCCACCGCGGAGTTCTACCTTCCCGAGTCGGTTTCGGGCCTCGTTTCGTCCGGCGCGGCGACCGTGGAGATCCTCCCGGGAAGGGATGCCTGGTTCGGCATCACGTATCCCGGGGACAGGGGGCGGGTCGCGGCGGCGATCGGCGACCTCGTGCGCCGGGGCGCGTACCCGGCGCGGCTTTTCGGCTGACCTGGCGCCCCGGGCTTCAGTCCGGGCTGCGCGCGAGCAGGAGCCTCACGCCCTCGATCGGAGGCTCGCTGACCCGCGCGAGGAGGAAGGGCGCCCTCGAGGACAGCGCCTGGTACGCAAAGGGATGGTTCAGAATGTGCCCGCTTACCCCGGCGCGAAACGAATCCGGGCGCTTTCCGGGGAACAGCTGGTTCGAGACCGAAACGGCGAGCTCGAGGAGCCGCCACACCGATTCCGAGACGGCCTCGCCCGCGGCCGGGTCGCCCTCGCTCGCCAGGCGCAGCACGTCGGGCGCCAGGGCCGCGACGCCGGTGTTGGTCGCCGGATCGTGGTAGAAGTGGCCCGCGACGGCCGCGGCGGTCGAGGCGCCCGTCCTCTCACGGACAAGCGGCCCGAGGCCGGACGGGGGCGCCCAGCCCTGCAGCTCGAGGAGCGCGCGCGCGATCGCGCGCCTGCCCAGGTCGTAGCCGCTGCCCTCGTCCCCGAACCGCCAGCCGATCCCGCCGGCGTAGTGGACCGCGCCGTCCGGGGTCCTCGCGGCGATGAACGAACCCGTCCCGGCGTGGATCACGAGGCCGGGTCCCCCGCGCGTCGCCAGCTCGAGGACCGGGACCGAGTCGTCGACGGTGTCGATGCGCCCGCAGCCTGAAAGCCCCTCGCCGAACTTCTTCCAGAATGCCCGGCTTCCCGCCATGCACAGCAGCGTGAAAGAGACCTCCTCGGCCTCATGGCCCGCCCTGACGGCGCGGATGACCTCCGCCGCGATCTCTTTTGCGCGGGCCATCCCGACGAGGCTGGGGCTGGACCCGGGGCCGGTGTGCCGCGCCGCGACCGCGCCGGACGGGTCGACAAGGACGCACTCGGTCTTGGTCCCGCCGCCGTCGACGCCGATTTTCCAGGCCATGGTGCCTCGTCCCGTCAGGCGAGCTGGCGGCTGAGCCGGCCCTTGTAGCGCGACGCCAGCTCCCGGTTGTGCTCGATCGCGCCCGGGGAATTCTGGCTGCGGAGCACAGGGAGCGGATGCCCGTTCGCCCTCAGCCATTCCGCGACGTCCAGCATCAGCCAGTTGAGGATCGAGCAGCCGACGAGCGTCGAGGTCGGGCCGGCGCTGGACCCGCCTCCGACCTCGACCACCGCGTCCCCCGGGACGCCGCAGTTGTCGAGAACGTGGTCGGCGACCTCGAAAAGCTTCCTGCCGGAGGGGTGCTGCGAGGGCGTCGCCCTCGACATGGCGACGCAGGTCAGGGCGGCGACGGTAAGGCCCTTCGACTTGGCGTGGAGCGCCACGTCGATCGGAGACGCGTTCTTGCCGGAGTTGGAGATCACGATGACGGTCTCGCCGGCCTTGAGCTGGTACTGGCGCTCGTAGCGCGACACCAGCATCTCGCCGTAGCCTGGAAGGTTCTCGACGAAGCCGCCCGTGGGATCGATGATGCCCGTCACGCAGACGAGGCCGCCCGCGCGGCCTATGATCTCCCGGGAGATGAGCTCGCTGTGCCCGCTCCCGAAGGTGTGGACGACCCCCCCGGCCGCGATCGACTGGCCGATGAGCGGCGCGAGCCTCGCGATGACGGGCGCGTTTGATTCGCGGGCGCGGGCGAGGAGCGCGTTTGCGTGCTCATAGTACGTTTCGGCAAGTGAGGGCATGGGATTCGGTTCAGGGTGTTATGGCGCGGGAGGCCTCCCAGCGCCCGTAGATTCCGCACGGGAGCACCTTGCCGTCGCGCTGGATCGGCAGGCCCACCTCGCCGGCGGAGATCGAGCCCGGGAGGTCGTGGAGCAGCTGGCCGAGCAGGTTGGCGACGACGGTCGGGGAGAGGCGGGCCGTGTAGGCGTTGATGAGGAAAAACAGGGGGTCGTCCGTCAGGAGGGCGCGGCACTCCTGGAGAAGCTCCCACAGGTTGTCCTCAAGGCGCCAGAGCTCGCCCGTGCTGCCGCGGCCGTAGGTGGGCGGGTCCATTATGACCGCGTCATAGCGGCGCCCGCGCTTGACCTCGCGCCGTGTGAACTTGAGGCAGTCGTCCGCGATGTAGCGGATCGGCGCGTCGGCGAGCCCCGAAAGGGCCGCGTTCTCCCTGCACCATTTCACCATCCCCTCGGCGGCGTCGACATGGCACACCGAGGCCCCCGCCGCCGCCGCCGCGCAGGTCGCGGCCCCCGTGTAGCCGAACAGGTTGAGGACGCTGACGCCGCGCCCGGCTGCGCGGATGCCCGAATGGATCCAGTCCCAGTTGACAGCCTGCTCCGGGAACAGCCCGGTGTGCTTGAAGGAGGTCGGCCGGATCTTGAACGTGAGGCCGAGGACGTCGTACCTGATCTCCCAATGGTCGGGCAGCGGCCTGCGGAACTCCCACTTCCCGCCGCCGGCCTCGCCCCGGTGGTAGAATCCGTCCCAGTGCTCCCAGCGCGCGCCGGGCTCCGTCCCCCGCCTGGGCCAGAGCACCTGCGGGTCGGGCCTCACGAGCGTGTACGGGCCCCAGCGCTCCTGCTTCATGCCGTCCCCGCAGTCGACGAGCTGGTAGTCGCGCCATCTGTCGGCGACAAGGAGCGGGGGTCGTTGGACGGCGGGGAGCATCGGGTCGCGTTCGCCCCGAGGCAATCGCCGGCCGCGCCGCATGTAAAGACACGAGCGCGGCCGGCGGCCTCCGCGAAAAAAAAGCCGAACTCGGCATTTGACTGGCTGTCGGACAGGCAATCAGATCTCCGCTCCTCATCTCAACCGGCATGAAAAGATTTAAAGACGTGAACCACCACAATATGACCGGCGCACTCGCCCGGGCGGGCCTGTTCCTGGCCGCATTCTGCGCGGCCCGCCTCGCCGCGGACGTCGTCGAGACCACGAACGGCGCCCGGATCGTGGGAAAGATCACGAAGATCCACGGTGGCGTCGTCACCGTCAGCACCGACTATGCGGGAGACATCAACGTGAAGCAGGCCCTGGTCGCCTCGATCACGACCGACCGCCCGGTCGCCGTGAAGGTCGCGGACGGCACGCGGATAGTCGGGATCGTCTCGCCGGCGCCGGAGGGCGGCCTCAAGGTCGCCAGTCCCACCAGCTCGGTCACGACCCCCGTCGACAAGGTTGTGGAGTTCTGGGCGGCGGGCGAGGAGGACCCCGACGTCGTGGCGCTTCGGCGCAAGTGGAGCTACGAGGCGGGGGCGGACATCGCCGGCAGCAGCGGGACCCACACGCAGCTGGGGACGGCGCTGGTGTACCGCGCGAAGCTTGCGGGCCCGGATGACACGTTCCAGTACTACGCGAGCTACCTCCGGCAGGAGACCGACAGCGAGGTCTCGGCCGACCAGTTCAAGGCGGGCGTCGACTATGCCGACAACTTCACGCCGCTCTCATCCTGGTACGCGCGCGACGAGGGCGGATTTGACCGGGTACTCGACACGCCGTTCTACGACGTCGCCGCCGCTGGGTACGGCTACAACTTCATCAAGGACAAGGACGAGGTGCTCACCGGCCGCGTGGGCCTTTCGTACCGGTATGACGAATACAGCACCCCGAACACGCCGTCCCTCAGCACGGCAGGGGGCGACTTCGAGCTCGAATTTACCAGGACCTTCAAGAACGCGAAGCTGCACGACAAGATCGCGTTCGTCCCGTCCTTCCAGGACTTCGGCAACTACATCGTGGCCCATGAGTTCGAGTACGAGCTGCCGATCTCCAAGTCCCTGTGGAAGCTGAGCCTCGGCATGACGAACGACTTCGACAGCCGGCCCGTCGACGACACCGGCAGGCTTGAGACGATCTACTTCGCGCGGCTCGTGCTCTCCTGGGGCGAGGGCCAGACCAAGTAGCGGGAGCCGTCAGGTCCCGTAGAGGCGGTCCCCGAAGTCGCCCAGGCCGGGAAGGATGTACTTTCGCGCGTTGAGCGCCCGGTCCAGGACGCCGACGTGGATGGACGCGTCGGGATGGCGACTCGACACCTCCGCCACCCCCTCCGGGGCCGCGATGATGCAGACCAGCCGGGGCGCGACGCCCCCGTTCTGCTTGACGACGTCTATGGCCTGGGTGGCGGAACCCCCCGTCGCCAGCATCGGGTCGACGACGAAGACGCGCCGGTCCGCCAGCTTGGGCAGCTTGCAGTAGTAGTTGCGGGCCACCGCCGTCGCGTGGTCCCGCTCGAGCCCGACGTAGCCCACGCTCACGTCGGGGAAGATGTCCAGGAACGGCTGCACCATCGAGACGCCGGCGCGAAGGATGGCCACCACCACGATCGGCTGGTGCGCGAGCACCCGGCCGGCGGCGGGCTCGAGCGGCGTCTCGACCGTCTTTGGCTCCGTCGCCAGGTCGCGCGTCGCGTCGATCGCGAGCATCAGCGTGAGCTGGTAGGCGAGGGTCCGGAACGTCGCCGGCTTCGTCGTCCTGTCGCGCAGGTGCGTGATGATGTGGTCTGCCAGGGGGTGTTCGAGAACGCGGAGCATGGGATTCAAAGGAGGTCCCTCTGGACCTTTCGCTCGAGGTGGTGCTCGAATTCCCGCCGCAGGGCCTTCTCCTTCCCGCGAAGCCCGGGCATCATGGGGATCCAGTTGTAGACCTCCTCGCGCAGGTGCCTCGGCATCACCGGCTCGGTCTCGCGAACGCGGTCGAACGCGCGCACCACCACCGCCGCGACCTCGTCGCACACCCGCTGGGCGTCCGCCGAGCTGTGCTGGCCAGCAAGCCGGATGACCTCGTCGATCCGGCGCTGGCGCCTCTTGAGGATGACCTTGTAGGCGGCGAGCCCGTCCAGGGTGACGATCACGGTGCGGGGAAAATAGTTCACCATCGGGTTCCACTGCGACGTTTTGTCGGCGGCCCCCCGCCTGTCGCTGCGCAGGACGACCGAGGGAATGTCCGCGAACTTCGCGATCATGAACTCGGCCACGGTGCCGCTGTCGAGGTCGGCCCCGTCAAAGCTGAAGAGCGCCAGGTCCGACGCCACGAGTGCGCGGATGTGGTGGTCGCGGATCGAGCGCGCGGCCGTGCCGCGCGGGTCGAAGTCCTGGGGCAGGGCGCACAGGTACCTGCCGTGCGACTTCTCGTAGATGGCCTCCGCCAGGTAGGCGTTCCCGATGATGTGCTTGAGATTGAAGAGCTCTCCGCCAAAGAAGACGTTTAGGCTGCGCTGCTTTTTCTTCATGGGCGCGGTGCCCGCATTAGGCCGCGGGTCTGTCCCGCGGACAAATCAATTCATCCCCGGGATCCCCGCTCACGGGAGCAGCTCAAGCGTGTGCTGGGCGGGACCGGGCAGGAACGGCGTGGGGTCCCCGCGGACCCAGGCCTCATGCCCCGCCCTGAAATACGGGGAGAGCGGGTTGGCGCACTCGCCCCCGGGCATGTGGAAAATCCCCTCCGCCTCGCGCCCGGGCGAGACGACGAAGCGCTCGCTCGCGCCGTTCGAGGGCTCCTGCACGCGCGGCATGTGCGAGTCCCCGGGGAGCTGGTCCTCGGGCATGCTGATCCAGGCCGCCGCCCAATGCGGCAGGATGCGGGCAAACGGGTGCTCGATCCTCGCCGTGTTGCGCTGGCCCCAGGTGGCTTTCCTCGGGTCGACGCCCTGGTTTGCCAGGGATTCGGAGACCTCGTCGACGGCGGCGGCCAGCAGGTCGTCCCATGAGGCGAACGCGGGATCCAGGAGATGGGAGGGCCTTGCCCGCAGGATCGCCCACAGGGGCTCCTCGTAGTTGAGCCGCCCCGCGGAGAAATCCGCGTACCTGGCAACGCAAGGCGCGAAAATCGGGTCGATCACGCTGTGGGCGACCGCGAGCCGGAACCTGCGGACGATCCTGTAGCTGACGGAATCGACGGCGGCGCGGCCCTCCCATTTCTGGACCGCCTCGAGGAGGACGGCGCGCCGCGCCTTCTTCGCCACGACGTCGGGACGGAGCGTCTCGAGGAGCAGGGTGTGCCAGGGCTCCATCATGACGGCGCGGTCGTCCAGCTGGATGGCGAGCAGGTCCCGCGGGCCTATGGGTCTGCCGCCGCGGATGAGGGCGTCGAGGTCGTCGCGAATCTGGCGCGCGCGTGCCGGGATGTCGTAGCCCGAGTCGCCCAGCGTCGTGAGGGCCCTTCCGCCAACCGTCCGGTTGTTTGCCGTCCAGAGCCGCCCTCCCTCGGGCGAGACGATGGAGGGAACCTCCCCGGGGGCGAGGTAACCGTCCCACCTGCGGTCCCCGTAGACCCACGTGGCGGGGAGCCGGCCGTCGTACCCGACCCTCTTGGGAAGCAGGCCCGCTATCGTCCATGCGATCCGGCCTGCGGAATCGGCGACGACAAAGTTCTGCGCGGGGATGCCCATGCGGTTCGCGACGGCCACGGCGGCGCGCGCGTCGGGCGCGTCCTCGAGGTCCAGGATGTCGAAGTTGGTGGCCGCCGGATCGTCCTCTGTCCAATGGTAGGCCAGCATCCGCCCATTGGCCCCCTCGCCGACAACGGGGCCCCAGATCGTCCGGGTGACCTCCATCGAGACGGGCTTCGATCCCTTCACGGCCATCGTCTCGGTCCGCCTCTCGAACGGCAGAAGGCCGCCCCCGTTCGGGGCGCGGTACAGGTCGGGGGATATGCTCGGCTCCACGATCACGATGTCCCCGGTGCCCGCGTTGGAATTCGTGTAGCCCCAGGCGATCCGTCCCGTGCTCCCGGCGACAAGGGTCGGCGCCCCGGGAAGCGTGACTCCGGTCTCCTCGTGTCCCGGCCAGCTCAGGGACATGCGGTACCAGATGTTGGGGACGCTGAGATTCAGGTGCATGTCATTCGCCACGATGGCGGCGCCGCCCGCGAGGGCGCCCGACACAGCGAAATTGTTCGATCCGGGCGCCTCGTGGTCGCTCCAGTCCGCGCGGGCCATCGCCGTCCCGCTGGCCTCCGCCCGCCTGCGCAGGTCCACCTCGGAGGCGGGCGGGATCGGCGCCGAGGGGCCGGAGCTTCCATCGAGCGCCGCGTCCCCCGGCGTGACGAGGGGCGCGAAGAACGCGAGCGATGCCGGCCCGAGCTCGTCCCGGATGGCGGCGAGCGTGCGCACGTAGCGCCCGGTGCCTTCCTGCAGGTCGAGGGTCATCGCATAAGTGATGAGGGGGCAGTCCTCGGGCAGCCAGGGCCGGGGCCGCGTGCGCAAGACGATGTACTCCCAGGGCTTCGACCCCAGATCCGCGAGGCCCGCGTTCACGCCCTGGGAATAGGCCTCAAAAAGAGCCCTCCGCTCCGGGCTCGCGCGTGCGAGGACCTCGCGCGCGAGCTGCCTGAAGCCGTGCATGCGCGCCTCCCTGTCCAGGGGCAGCGCCGCCGACCCGAAGAGCTCGGCGAGCTCGCCCGCGCCCCGCCTCCTGAGAACGTCCATCTGGAAGAACCGGTCCTGGGCGTGCAGCCAGCCGGTCGCCCGCGCGACGTCGATCCGGCTCGAGCCGGCCACCGTCGGCACCCCGAGCGCGTCGCGGGAGACCCTGACCGGGGCGGCGAGGCCCGGGAGCGCCAGGGACCCGTCCAGCCTGGGCAGGGCGGCGGCCATGCGGCCCCTGAACCAGAGGACGGCGGCCGCCGCGGCGACGGCGAGGACGACGCACAGCATGCCGACGGCCGCCAGGATGCGCCTTGTCGCGGGCCGGGCGGTCATGGCAGGCCGAACACGCTTCGTATCCGATCTATCAATACCCGTGGCGCCTGGGCGACCTCCAGCGCGAGCGCGTCCAGGGGCTCCTCAAGGGCGTCGCACTGCGACCGGAGCAGCGCCTCCTTCATGAAGTGGCCGCTGCGCCCGCTTATCCGGCCCCTGATGAGCGCAAAGTCGCCGCGCAGGTGGACGTACCTCCTGTTCGCGGGGTCGGGGGTGAGCGCGACGCGGTAGGCCTCCCTCAGTGCGGAGCACGCGACGACGGTCTTCGCCCCGCGCGCGACCCGGGACTCGATCTCGGCGCGGATCCCGGCGAGCCAGGGCGCCCTGTCGGAGTCGTCGAGGGGGGTGCCGGCGGCCATCTTGGCGATGTTCGAGGCGGGATGGAGGGCGTCGGAGTCGAGAAACTCCCAGCCCAGCGCCTCGGCGAGCCCGAGGCCCACGGTCGTCTTGCCGCATCCGGCGACGCCCATCACGATGACGACCGACAGCGGATGGGGCTCCCACGAGCGCGTCGCGCCCGCGGGGCGCCCCTCGTCCAGGTCAATGAGCTCGCAATTGGTCTCGGGCCTCATTGCGGAGAGCCCGTATTCCGCCGCCCGCTCGCGAAGCCCGTCGCTCCGGTCGTCCCTCCATCCCGCCTTCGTGACGTACCTGTTCCAGATCAGGCATTCCTCGTCGCCCCGCGCAGCCCCGTTTGCGTGGGCCCAGGAAAGGATTTCCTCGTCGCAGCCCCCCTGGAGCGCGCGCGCACGCAGCCTGGCGTAGTCCGCGCCGAGAAAGCGGCAGCACCGGGCGTCGAGCAGGTGCGGCTTGGTCTCCCCCATGTTCCCAATGTACTCGGGCGGGAGCGCGCCCCGCGCATGCAGCCGGATCTTGTCGAGCATCCGGCCGAAGACGACGATGCGCCCGACTTTCGCATGGGGGCTCCTGAGGCCGATGACGCGTGGCATGGGATCGATGCGGATTCAGGCTAGTCCCTCAACGCGTAGACCAGGGTGCACAGCGCGGCAAAGACGACGGTCGGGGCGATCACCCAAAGGGAGCTCACCGGCACATGATAATGGCCGAAGAGCCAGACGACCGCGACGCTCTTGACGACGATGATCGCCCAGCAGATCGCGATCAGGCGCTCGACGCGCCGGTTCCTCGGCGGCTTTTCGCTCACCCTGACGCTCCGCACGAACCCCCGCTCGTAGTCGACGGGGGGCCGGCGGTTGATCAGGCGTAGGAGATCCGCAAACATGGCTGGGGTTCGGCAGACACTATGCTCGATCCGCGCCAGATTCAATTTTTGGGTTTGGCCTGGGGCGACCTGCCGTAGAGCTCGGCCAGCTCCGCCAGGTACGCCGCCGTCGATCCCGGGATGAGGCGCTCGAGATCCCCCTCGGCGAGCCTCCAGCGCCAGTTGCCGTCCGGCTTGCCCGGCGAGTTGAACCGCGCCTCCGCGCCCAGGCCGAGGATGTCCTGCGCGGTGATCACGGCGATCCGGCTCACGGCGGCGTACGCGGCTCGGATGAAATCCCAGCCGATCTCGCTCCCGCCCACGCGCAGGTAGCGCCTCGCGTGGTCCTGCGTCCGTCCGTCGGCCGCGGCGTACCAGCCCAGCGTCGTGTCGTTGTCGTGGGTCCCCGGGTAGATGACCCTGTTGGGAATGAGGTTGTGGGGCAGGTACGTGTTCTCGGCGTCCCCGCCAAACGCGAACTGCAGGACCGCCATGCCCGGCAGCCCGGTTTCGCGGAGAAGCTCCTCCACGGACGGCGTGAGCAGCCCCAGGTCCTCGGCGATGATCCTCGCGTCCGGGAAAGCCGCCCTGACGGACCGGAAAAAATCCAGGCCGGGCCCCGGGCGCCATTCGCCCGACTTCGCATTCACGGCGGGGAGGGGGATGCGCCAGTAGGAGTCGAAGCCGCGGAAGTGGTCGATCCTCACGACGTCGTACATGTCGAACGAGGCGCGGAGGCGCTCCTTCCACCACGCGTAGCCGTTCGCCGAATGCACCTCCCACCGATAGAGGGGATTGCCCCAGAGCTGGCCGTCCTCGGAGAAATAATCGGGGGGCACGCCCGCGACGGCGATCGGCCTCCCATCCTTCCCGAGTTCGAACAGCTCCGGGCTGACCCACGCGTCCGCCGAGTCCGCCGCGACGAAAATGGGGATGTCCCCGATGATCCCGATTCCGCGCCGGCCGGCCTCCGCCCTGACGCCGCGCCACTGCGTGAAGAATGCGTACTGGTAGAACCTGTGGGCGTCCGCCTCCTCGCCGAGCGCCTTGCGGAGCGCCGGCGGGAGCGCGGAGAACGACTGCGCCTCCCTGGGCCATTCCCACCAGGCGCGGCCCCCGAAGTGGTCCTTCAGCGCGCGGAACCAGGAATACGGTTCGAGCCATGAGGACTGGGCGTCCTTGAATTCCGCGAATCCCTGCGGACCGAGCGCGGGCGAGCCCGCGAGCCTGTGGCGGCCGGATGCGAGCCGCAGCAGCGGCAGCTTGATCCTGGCAAGCGCCCCGAAATCCACCGCGCCGGCGCCCTGCGAGTCCAGGGGCGCGATTTCGTCCGCGCTCAGGAGCCCGAAGGCGGCAAGCCCTCGCAGGTCAATGAGGTAGGGGTTTCCGGCGAACGCGGAATAGCACTGGTAGGGGGAATCGCCGTAACCCGTGGGCCCGAGCGGGCAGACCTGCCACCACTTCATCCCGGCGGCCTGGAGGAAATCGAGAAAGCGCAGGGCGGCCCCCCCAAGCGTGCCGACGCCCTGGCCTCCGGGTAGGCTTGTGGGGTGGAGGAGGACGCCTGCGGATCTCGACGAAAGCCAATCGAATAGGGGATCGTGACCGGGCGGCTGTGGTGTCATCGCCCCCATCTTGCCGCGGCGGCCGCCGGGGCGAAGCCCAAAAAAGGCGGCCCTCCGGCTCCCCGCCGTCGCCGGGGGCGGAATCAACCGGGCGCGAACTGTCTTTCGGAGTGGAAAAGCAGCCCTTTTGGGATATGGTGCGTCCAGCCCCTAGGATACCCACCGGCGGATTTGGAACAGCCACGACACGGAAAAGCATCATCACGACATTGCCGCACATGAAAACACTACGCCTGTTCTCATCGATACTCGGGTTGGTCGCCGCCCTCGCGCTCCACGCGGCCGGCGCAGCCGCCCCACGAACCGAGGTGATTTTCGACCACCCGGAGAAGTTCACCGACGTCAAGGACGCGTACGTCCCGAGCGACAAGGGAAGGGACGCGATTCTGGACAACATCCGCGACTTCCTGGTGCACAGGACCGAGCCGATGGTCCCGGACGGCTACAGGCTGACGATCACCTTCAAGGACATAGACCTCGCCGGGGACTTCGAGCCCTGGCGCGGCGCGCGATACGACGACGTGCGCATCGTCAAGGCGATCTACCCGCCCGCGTTCAAGTTCTCCTATTCCGTGACCGACCAGTCCGGCAGGGTGGTCAGGGAGGGGACCGAGGACATCCGCGACATGAACTTCCAGTCAAGGATCACGATCAACCTCAGCGACCCCCTCCGCTACGAGAAGGACATCCTGGACGACTGGGCCCGCTCAAAGCTGAGGAACATCTCAAAGTCCTGACCGGAAGGGGCGCCGCGATTTGGGCTTGCGCCCCTGTCGCATGCGTGCCAAGTTGGGCCCATCGTTAGAGATAGCGTTTTGGTGACAGCTTCTGGTGAGTCGTTGGCTGAGCGGTTTGCTCAAGTGATGATTTCGAAACCCGACGGTGGGAACGGACTGGCAGCGGACGGTGGCTCTACG